>Ga0299913_10002710_pt1 | contig 14133 bp, 14 predicted proteins | sample RVTome_9_FD_201360 | JGI IMG/M metagenome (GOLD analysis project Ga0299913, IMG submission 201360) | Soil microbial communities from uranium-contaminated site in the Upper Colorado River Basin, Wyoming, United States - RVT155D38 (version 2) ... | reverse complement strand
AGATCCTTCGCGATGCGGACACGATCGCCGTGGTCGGGCTGTCGGCCAAACCGCACCGCGACTCCAACAGCGTCGCACGCTACCTTCAAGCGGCCGGGTACCGGATCATCCCGGTCAACCCGCTGGAGGATGAGGTCCTGGGCGAGAAGTCGTACGCGTCTCTGCGCGACATCCCGGAGCCCGTGGACATCGTCGACGTGTTCCGTCGCTCCGAGCACACACCGCCGATCGCCGAGGACGCCGTGGCCGTCGGGGCCAAGGTCCTCTGGTTGCAGCTCGGCATCGACAGCGCCGAGTCGCGGCGAATCGCCGAGGCCGGCGGCCTCACCTACCTCGAGGACTCCTGCATCCGAACGGTGCACCAGGCCACGCTGGCCTGAACCCTCTGGGGAAGGGGCCGGAGGTAGGAGAATGAGGGCCCGTGGATCCCTCCGAGGCCACCCTCGCCCGTGAGCGATGCGAGCTCCACCCCGACCGCGCCGCGGTCGGCCTGTGCGAGCGATGCGGACGAAGGGTCTGTCTCGAGTGCGCCGTCCCGTTCCGAGGAACCGTGCGCTGCGAGCAATGCGCTGCGAAGGAGCTCGGTGAGCCGGCGCCGGTCGTGGCCACACCGCGGAGGCGGCTCCGGACCGAGCACGCGGTCCTCGCCCTCCTGCTGGTCGCTGCCGCCGCCACCATCCCTCCCTGGCACCGCTCGGGGACCCTCACCACCGCCCTGTCCGCGTGGAGCTTCGGGATAGACGGCTGGGCCGCCCTGGGGTGTGCCGCGCTTGCCGGGGCCGCGGTCCTGACCCTGTTCGCCGCGCTGCGACGGTCCGCGGGGCGCGGGGCCCTGGCAGCGGCGGTCGCTCTCGCGGCGATCTCGGCCGTGGCGACTGGGGTCGCCCTGGCCAGGGCTCCGGGCTTCTTCGCCGCGACCCTCGCCCCTTTCGTGACTCTTGGCGGCACTCTCGGGGCTGCTCTGCTTGGAGCGTTCCGCCTGCTCAGAAGGGCCCGTCCTTGACTGGTGGTGAGGGCTGACGTTAAATCCCCCGGGCGTCGCAAGAGCGGCGCGGGGAAACCTGAAAGGAGCACGGATGGCGCAGCAACCACAGGCGGGCGGCTTCAACTGGGGCCGCCTCTCGATGGGATCCAAAGGCCTTCTGATCACCGGGGTCCTGCTCTTCATCGACCTCTTCCTTCCCTGGCAATGCGTCGACCTGTTCGGCGGCCTCATCCCCGGACAGTCGGGGAACATCTGCGTGAGCGGGTTCAACGGGTTCGGCGTCCTGGTCGCCATCCTCGCCCTCGCCCTCATCGTCTGGGAGGCGCTCTTGGCGGCAGGGGTGGCCATAAACATGGGCACGACTTCGCCCGCCCTGATCGGAGCGATCCTCGGCGGCGCGACGGCCCTGTTCGCGATCATCACCTTCGTGAGCAGGCTGACGGGCGTGGCCTGGGGCGCGTTCGTCGGGCTTCTCGTCGCGCTGGCCATGGCGTACGCGGCGTACATCCGCTTCCAGGAGAGCAAGCTGGGCGGAACCGCACCGCCTCCCGCTGCCTAGATGTTCGTCGGCGGGCCCGGGTTGATCCCGGGCCCGCTCGCGTTCCGAGCACCCAGCGCCCCCCCGATCGCCCCGCCGAGCGCTCCCCAGACGATGGCGATCAGCAATGTCGAGACCAGCCCGGGCCCCACCCAGCCCTCGGACACGGCCACGAAGAAGCTCGTCGAGGCTCCGAACCGGGCGATCAGGGCGAACGCCCCGAGCCCCAGCGCGTAAGGGATGGCGATGGTGGCGCCGGCGACGGCGCCGTCCTCTGCCTCGGTGGCTCCGGCCCGCTGAGCGGCCAGCCACCCCCCCGCGATCGTCGCCGCCAGCGGCACGAACAGGAAGAGCAGGTACTGGAAGGGAGCGGGCCCCAGGTCGATCGGAAGCCCGCACGCAAGGTTCGACGTGGAGAAGCCCGGGCCGAGCTCCACCACCCCGCCCGGGAACTGCAGGTAGGAGACGATCGCGCAGGACTCGGTGCCGGCCGCCAGGTTGATGCTGCCGCCCATCGCCGCGGCCGCGATCCCGGTGCCGATGTTGGGCAGGATCAGGACCGTCGACAGGACCAGCAGCGCCCTGGCAAGCCCTCCACCGGGGACCAGCTCCAGGTAGGCACGGGTCTCGTCCGGGTTGAGCGCGGCGACCACCAGGAAGCCCATCGTGGCCAGGGCCACGGCCATCCAGGCGGCGCGCCAGCCGCCGGAGAGCCCACCGAGGACCAGCCGGGCGGTCCGCCCTCGCGGCCACAGCCTGCCGGACAGGGCTCCGGCGGACGCCGCCAGCGCCGCGATCAGGAAAGGCATCCCGAAAGCGCCCAGCTTCGAGACCCCCACGCTCACCGACTCGGGACCGTCCCCCCCGGGGGCCTCCGGGAGCGGTACGTCGACGCCGCCCAGGAAGCTCAGTATCAGCACCAGGACCGCGTACAGCAGCGCTATCTGGAGGCCCCGCACGCCCGCCTGCCAGCCCGGTCCCTCGCCCTCCGTGGCCCACCTGCCGCCCCGGTAAAGCAGGTACCCGGCGGCGGCAAGCCCGAGCATCAGCGTGATCACGACGGAGACCTCGATCGAGAACCCGAACGGGACCTGAGCGTCGGTCGGAAGGGCGACCTCGGCTCGGAGCGAGATGCCGTGCCAGAGCATCAGCGACAGGAGCGCGGCCTTGGCGATGCCGGGCGATGCGATCGGGTTCGCCACCGCACCTTCGGCGAAGGGGAGCAGCCGCGGCGTGGCCTCTGCCTGAAGCCATGCCAGCGGCAGGTTCAGCAGATAGACGAGCGCCAGCACCCCCGCGGCGACGACGGCCGCGCGGCCCCATCCCGACCGGAGCGCCGCGAGTGACGGCTGAACGATCCCTGAAACGAAAGCGGGCCGGGGCGGATAGGGAGGGACCGGTGGCTCGGGCGGCTCGAGGGGAGGATGGGCCGGGGGCTCGGGGCTCACGACACGGTGGCCTGGACCAGCTCGGCCACCTCGGTCGGGTTCTCGCCCACCCTCACGCCCACGGCCTCGAAGGCCTCCGCCTTGGCCTGCGCGGTCCCCTTCGAGCCAGTGATGATCGCCCCGGCGTGTCCCATCCGCTTGCCGGGCGGGGCGGTGAAGCCGGCCACGTACGCAACGACCGGCTTGGTGACGTTCTGCCTGATGAACTCGGCGGCCGTCTCCTCGTCCGAGCCGCCGATCTCTCCGATCAGCACGATCGCCTCGGTCTCGGGGTCTTCCTGGAAGCGCGCGAGCACGTCCACGAACCCCGTCCCGATGATCGGGTCGCCGCCGATGCCCACGCACGTGGACTGCCCTATCCCGCGCTGGGTCAGCTCGTTCACGATCTGGTACGTGAGTGTCCCGGAGCGCGAGACCAGCCCGACGCTTCCCTCGGCGCAGATCTCGAAGGGGATGATCCCCAGGTTCGCCTTCCCCGGCGAGATGAGGCCCGGGCAGTTCGGTCCGACCAGGACGTGGTCCTTGCCTCGCAGGTAGTTGTACACACGCGCCATGTCCAGGACGGGGATGCCCTCGGTGATGCACACGATCAGCCCGAGTCCGGCATCCGCGGCCTCCAGGATCGCGTCGGCGGCGAACCTCGCCGGGACGAACGTCAGGGACGCGTCGGCGCCGGTCGCGTCGGCCGCCTCCTTCACCGAGTCGAAGACCGGGATCCCCTCCACGTCCTGGCCGCCCTTGCCGGGCGTCACCCCGGCCACGACGTTGGTTCCGTAGGACCTGTTGCGGAGCGTGTGGAACGCGCCTTCCTTGCCGGTGATCCCCTGGACCAGGACCTTGGTGTCTCGGTCGAGGAGGATCGCCATCAAACGCTCCTCTCGGAGGGTGCCGCCTTACCGAGATCGACCGCCTGTTTCGCCGCCTCGAGCATGGTCGCGGCGGGAACGATCCGCTCGTGCTTCGCGTCGGCGAGGATCTTGCGGCCCTCCTCGGCGTTCGTGCCGTCGAGGCGCACCACGATAGGGACCGTGGCATCGATGCGCTGGAGGGCCTCGAGGATCCCGCGCGCGACCAGGTCGCAGCGCGTGATGCCTCCGAAGATGTTGACCAGGACGCTTCGGACGGCCGGGTCCGAAAGGATGACCTCCAGCGAGGTCGCCATCAGGTCCGCGCTCGCTCCCCCACCCACGTCGAGGAAGTTCGCCGCCGAGCCCCCGGCCTGCGCCACGACGTCGAGGGTGGACATCACGAGACCGGCGCCGTTGCCGATGATCCCGACCTCGCCGTCGAGCTTCACGTACTGAAGGCCCTTCTCCTTCGCACGCGCCTCGGTCGGATCGACGTGGAACTCCTTCTGGTACTCGGCGATCTCGGGATGACGGAACAGCGCGTTGTCATCCACGGTCACCTTCGCGTCGAGCGGCACCACGCGCCCGTCGGCCAGGACCGCGAGGGGGTTCACCTCGACGAGCGTGGCGTCGTTGGCGAGCAGCACCTCGTAGAGCTGACCGAGGAGCTTCGCGGCGCCCTCTCGCGATTCCTGCGGGAATCCGCCGACCAGCCGCGTCACGTGGAACTGCTTCATCCCGAGCAGAGGATCGATCGCGGCCTTGCGGATGGCCTCCGGCGTCTTCTCGGCGACCTCCTCGATGTCTATGCCTCCCTCGCTGGAGGTCATGGCCACGTAGCGCTTCTCGGACCGGTCGAGGGTGATCGCCGTGTAGAGCTCGTGGCGGATGTCGACGAGCCTCTCGAGGAGGACGCGGGTGACCGGCATGTCCTTGAACCCCTCCTCGAACATCTTCCGGGCGGCGTTCTCGGCCTCCTCCGGGGTCTTGGCGAGGACGATCCCGCCGCCCTTGCCCCGGCCGCCGACCTGCACCTGGACCTTCACGGCCACCGGGCCGAGCCTGCCCGCCGCCTCACGGGCCTCGGACGCGCTGGTCACGACCTCGCGCTCGATCAGAGGTATGCCGTGGCGCTGGAAGAGCTCCTTCCCCTGGTACTCGAACAGATCCATTTACCTAGGAGGCCACGTCGGCGGCGGGGAGGCGGGTGCGGAGCCACTCGATGATGGTCGTGGTGGCCGCGCCCGGGGTGAACACCTGCTCGATCCCCTGCTCCTTCAGGGCCTCGGCGTCGTCCTTGGGGATGATCCCTCCGGCGAAGACGACCACGTCCTGGGCGCCCTGGTCGCGGAGCAGCTGGACGACCCGGGGGAAGAGCGTCATGTGAGCGCCCGAGTGGATCGAGAGCCCCACGGCGTCCGCGTCCTCCTGGATGACCGTCTCGGCGATCTGCTCGGGTGTCTGGTGCAGGCCGGTGTAGATGACCTCGTAGCCCGCGTCGCGCAGCGCTCGGGCAACGACCTTGGCGCCGCGGTCGTGGCCGTCGAGACCGGGTTTCGCGATGACTATGCGGTGCTTCTCGGGCATGGCGTCACGGAGTGTAGCCGACCGAGGTTCGGGATAATGGGAGCCGGATGGTGAGTCGACGCGTTCATCTGCGCGCGCCCGGGGTGAAGACCGGATCCACGATCGGGCCCCTGGGCCCGTTCCGGGGCACGCTCGGCATCCAGTGGGTGATCGGCTCCATCGCGGTCGGCCTCGTGTTGGTCCTGGCCGGCTCCTGGTTCTTCCTCCGAGAGCCTCCCCCGCCGTTCGAGAAGGTCGCGAGCTTCGCGATGGACGACGTCGAGGTGGGGACCGCTCGAAAGGCCTTCGCCCGCGTCTACGTGGGCAGGCCCAACGACGACGAGCTCTACGCCTTGGCCGAGCCGCTCAACTGCCCGCTCGAGCTGGTGCCGGGCGGCTTCCTCGACTGCGCCGACAGGCGCTTCGGTCTGGACGGCTTGGGACGCAAGGAGACGCTCCAGCGCCTGCCCCTCGAGGTCCACCGAGGAGCCATCTACATCGACACCTCCTCGGCCGCCTGAGCTAGATGCGCGGCTTCCTCGCTCACGAGGCCTGGTTCACGGAGGCGCGCCCGGGCTTCGACTGGTCGTTCGCCTTCGAGGGCGCCTCGCTGGCGCTGATCGCCGCAGCCGTGGCGGTCGCGGTGCTGTGGCGGCTGGCTCGTCGGTTCCTGCCCACGCCGGAGCTGCCGTTCCTCCGTCCGCTCGGCCGCCTCGCCCCCTACGTGCCGCGGCTCCTGGCGATCCACGCCGGAGTCTCCCTGCTCGCGCAGGCTGCGCGGGGTACCTACCTGGCACCGTCGCTCGAGCTCGCGGACTCGCCGGTCGGCTCGGCCCTGGCGATCGTGGAGGGCGTGCTCGGCGTGTGGCTCATCACCGGGTACAGGATCCGTCCGGCCGCCGCGCTCCTGGTCGCCGCGGGACCGCTCGGCATGCCGTTCTACGGCGTCGTCCCCATCCTCGAGCGGATGGACCTGCTCGGCATCGCGCTGTTCCTCGCGCTTCTGCCGCCCGAGGAGACTCCCGGCGGCGCGGTGACCGCAACCGTGGACAGGGTCCGCGCCTCGCTGCTGGCCCTCCGCCTGATGGTTGGCGGGGCGCTGATCGTTCTGGCGTTCACCGAGAAGCTCGCGCGTCCGGACCTGGCGCTGGAGTTCCTCGACCGTTACCCGGCGTTCAACATCCTCCAGTCGGTCGGGCTCGAGGTGAGCGATATCACGTTCATCCGGATCGCCGGCGCGGTCGAGCTCCTGTTCGGCCTGCTGATCATCTCCGGTGCCCTGCCCCAGCTGGCGGTCATGGCCGCCGGCATCCCGTTCAACGCGACGCTGTTCTTCCTCGGAACCGAGGAGCTTATCGGGCACCTGCCCATCTACGGCGCGATGCTGGCGCTGCTCGTGTACGGGTCGAGCGAGCGCTTCGCTCCCGTGGTGCCGTCGCTATCGTTCCGGCGCGCGGCGCAGGAGGTCGAGGAGGCCGTAGCCGGCCAAGGCTGAACTTCGCCTAGGCGGGCTTGTCCTCCCCGATGATGAAGTCACGGCCGACGCCGGTGGTATCGCCCTCGACCGTGGAGCTTCCTGCGCCACTCCCGTCGCCGTTGATCACGAACCACGACCCCGCCGTGGGCGCGCCCAGCGTGACACCCTCGGCGAGCCCGTCCATCACCTCGGACGCGGGACCTTCGACCCGAAGAGTCACGATCAGCCTGTCCCCCTCGATCCGGTACTCGGAGTCCGGAAGCGTCACGCGTGCGGTGGGTTCTGGGGCGCACGTCTGGCGGGCATGCACCTCTGTCGGCGTCTCGGACGTCCGGATGAGGCGGATCCCCTGGCGGCAACCCCCGTTGTCCCACCCGAAGCCGTAGGCGATGTCGGGAGGGCTGATCGGCGAGACCAGGTCGAGGTCGCCGCATACCTGGAGCGTCGCCTTGATCGCGCTGAGGACGTGCTCCGAGGCCCCCGGCTCATACACTCCCTCGAACCAGGCAGCGAGAACGTTCATGGCGGGGGGCGGCCCCACCACCGCGTCCTCGTTGACGAGCAGATAGCCGTCGTTGCACTCGTCGGCGATCTCAGGGTCGTCCACCGTCCCGGCGTGGAGCGCCGGTGCGTTTGCGAACAGGACTGTCAACAGGGCTGACAACAGGATGTACGGGCGGCGGGTCAAAGCTCCCTCCTTCGGATCCGGGCTTCAGCGGACTATGTTCGCGGCGTGCGGCGCGCACCCCTTCGTGCAGGTGCACAGTCCGTTTCGTCCGCTAGCCGACCTTCTTGAGGGGGGCGTACGCGAGGAGCAGGTGCTTCTCGCCCTCCTCCTCGAAGCGGATCAGGGCCTCGGCGTCGTGGCCGCGGCCGGAGACGGAGATCACCACGCCCTCACCGAACCGGTCGTGCAGCACGGTGTCGCCCGCCGCGACATCCGGCGGAGCCGCCACGACACCACCGTCGACCTCGGTGGAGACGCGACCTTCGGCTTCCTTCTCCTCGACGAAGTCGCCGGGTATCTCGTTGAGGAAGCGCGACGGCGGGTTGTAGGAGGAAGCGCCGAACAGCGAGCGGCTCCAGGCGTGCGTCAGGTACAGGCGCTTGCGGGCGCGCGTGATGCCCACGTAGGCCAGCCGGCGCTCCTCCTCGAGCTCGTCGGAGTCGGTCATCGAGCGGAAGTGAGGGAAGATCCCGTCCTCCATGCCGGCGATGAACACGACCTCGAACTCGAGCCCCTTCGCGTTGTGCAGCGTCATGAGCGTCACGCTGGAGGAGGCCTCGTCGTACTCGTCCTGCTCAGTGACGAGGGCGACCTGCTCGAGGAACTCGGGCACGCCGCGGTCGGGGAACCGGGCCTCGAACTCGGCGCCCACGCCGACCAGCTCGCGGAGGTTCTCCTTGCGGCTCTCGGCCTCGACGGTTCGCTCGGCGTCGAGCTCGGCGTAGTAGCCGGTCTCGGTGAACGCCGCCTCGATCAGCGTCGACGGCTTGGCGTTCTCGGCGAGCTTCGCCCTCAGGCGTTCAACGACGTCGACGAAGCCGTGGATGGCGCCGCGGGCCCTCTGCGAGAGGAGCGTGACCTCGTCCGCCCGCTTCGCCGCCTCCAGAAGGGTGATGTCCTCCTCCCGCGCGAAGCCCTCCAGCGCGGCGACGGTCTGATCCCCGATCCCCCGCTTGGGAGTGTTGATGATCCTGCGCATCGACACCGTGTCCTGCGGGTTGACCAGGGCGCGGAGGTACGCGAGCACGTCCTTGACCTCCTTGCGCTCGTAGAAGCGGACGCCTCCCACGACCTTGTACGGGATGCCGGCCTTCATGAACACGTCCTCCACCACTCGGGACTGAGCGTTGGTCCTGTAGAAGACGGCGACGTCGCCGTAACGGTGCTCGGCCTCGTCGCTCACCAGCCGCTCGACCTCCTGGGCGACGAACCAGGCCTCGTCGTGCTCGTCCTCGGCCCGGTAGCGGACGATCGGCGAGCCCTGGTCGGACTCGGTCCACAGGTTCTTGGGCTTGCGCTGGACGTTGTGCTCGATCAGCGCGTTGGCGGCCTCGAGGATCATCCGGGTCGAGCGGTAGTTCTGGTCGAGGATGAACTCCTGCGCCTCGGGATTGTCGTGCTCGAAGTCGAGCAGGTTCTGGATCGTCGCTCCGCGCCAGGAGTAGATCCCCTGGTCGGCGTCGCCGACCACGCATATGTTGCGGTGCTTCGACGACAGCAGGTTGACCAGGTGGTACTGGGCCCGGTTGGTGTCCTGGTACTCGTCTATCAGGATGTAGCGGAATCGCTCCTGATAGTGCTCCAACACCTCCGGGTGCTCCCGGAACAGCCTGACCGTTCGCAGGATCAGGTCGTCGAAGTCGACCGCGCCGGCGGCGGCCAGGCGCCGCTCGTACGCGGCGTAGAGGTCCGCGATCTGCCGCTCGTACCAGTTGTCCGCGGCCTCGGCGTACTCGTGCGCCGAGAGCAGGTTGTCCTTGGCCTTGCCGATCAGCGACTTCACCACGCGAGGGTTGAAGCGCCGGTCGTCGATGCCGAGGTCGGCCAGGACCATCTTCAGCACGCGCTCGGTGTCGGCCTCGTCGTAGATCGAGAAGTGGGACGGGAGGCCAACGTGCTGGTGTTCCCGGCGGAGGATGCGCGCGCAGGCAGAGTGGAAGGTGAGGATCCACATGCCCTTGGCGATCCTCGATCCGACCAGCTGCTCCACGCGGTCCGCCATCTCCTGCGCGGCCTTGTTCGTGAAGGTGATCGCCAGGATCGCCTGAGGCGGAACCTTCTTCTCCATGATCAGGTAGGCGATCCGGTGGGTGAGGATCCGGGTCTTGCCCGAGCCGGCGCCGGCCACGATCACCACCGGGCCGTCGGACTGGAGCACGGCCTCACGTTGAACCGGGTTGAGCGGTGCCAGGAGGGGGGAGTCCATCGCACCGATTGTACGGCGGGCCCCGGACGCCTCCCCCGCTATCCTCCGCGGCGATGACCTCACGCCCCTCCCTCTGGGTCTCGGCCGCGATCGGCGTTGCCGCCGGGCTGCTCTCGGGGCTGTTCGGCGTCGGGGGCGGCATCATCATCGTTCCCGGCCTGGTCCTGTTCGGAGGGATGGAGCAGCGACGGGCCCACGCGACCTCCCTGGCGGCCATCGTCCCCATCGCACTGGGAGGGGTCGTCGGCTACGCGATAGAGAGCGGGGTCGACTGGGCCGCGGCAGGGCTCCTGACCGCCGGCGCGCTTGCCGGCACGGTCGTCGGCACGCGATTCCTCCGGGCCATCCCGCAGCGGACCCTCAGGGTGATATTCGCGATCTTCCTACTGGGTTCGGCGGCGCTCCTCCCATTCGAGGCCTCCTCGACTCGCCCGCTCGGCGAGCTCGATCTGGTGGCCGGCGCCGCGCTGGTCGCCGTCGGTCTGCTGGCCGGCGGCCTGGCGGGGCTGCTCGGGGTCGGCGGAGGGATCGTCATGGTGCCCGCACTGGTGCTGGTGCTCGCCGAGCCCCAGGTGATCGCCAAGGGCACCTCGCTCGCCGTGATCGTGCCGACCGCTCTCGCGGGGACGGTTTCGAACCTCCGTGCCGGCCTCACGGATCTCCGTACGGCCGGCGTGGCGGGCCTCGCCGGCATCGCGGCTGCCTACGGGGCCTCGATCCTGGCCGTGGAGCTCGATCCCGTGCTCTCTGCGGTGCTGTTCGCCCTCCTGCTCGTGGCGATGGCCGTCAGGCTCCTCCTCGCGGCTCGAGGAAGACCGGTTCCTGGCGAGACTGACCCGGACTCCCAATAGAATCCGGCCCGTGTCCGAGCCGGATCGCCCGACACTCGCCGAGGTCGCCCTTCGCCTCGCCCTCGTGGTCGTCGCCTTCATCATCCTGTGGCGTGTCGAGGAGCCGACGCTCATCGAGATCCCCTTCAGCCAGGTGGGTGCTATCGAACCGGAGCAGGGGCCGATCTTGCCCGCATTGCTAGCAGGAGTGAGCGGGCTTGCCGCCGGCTTCCTCTTCGGGCTCGCCGGGCGGCCGCTGAGCGGCTGGACGTATCGCCCCGCGCTGCCGCTGGCGATCGGCCTGATCCCGCTGATCATCGTCGCGGTCCAGATGCTGGTGTTCTTCCGAGTCCTGCCGCTGTCTAACGAGGGACTGTTCGGCAGGATCACCTACTTCCTCGTCTCGGATTTCCCGCTGCGCATCTCAGCGATCCTTCTCGGCGTGGCGCTCGCCCAGGGCGTCGTTGAGCGCGAGGACGCTGCCTCTGACCGCTAGCTGTCGGCTGCACACTGTCAGAAATCAACCAGTTGGATGAATCGTGACAGTGCCCCGGATCGGGGTCGACGAGGTCTCCTATCGCAAGGGGCACCGCTACCTCACAGTGGTGGCCGACCACGACCGAGGCGGGGCGGTGGAAGGATCAAAAGTCTGGGTTCGAATCCCAGCCCCGGAGCAAAGCGAGAGGCCCCGGCCGAAGCCGGGGCCTCTTCAACCGCCAGCGGCGACCGGTTAGTGGTGCACCACCAGGTTGCCGCTCTCGACGGGACGGGCGGGATCCGCAGTGCCGCAGTCGGAACCGGCAGGCATGGTTAGCAGTCTCTGCGAGATGAGGTCGCCATTCCGGCCCGGTGTGCCGTTGTCCGCCACCACGACCTCGAAGAAGCCGCGCATCATCGGATCGTTGCTCTCGGTGACCACTCCGGAGAACCGCGCGCTATTGTCGCTCAGCCGGTTGTAGCAGTCGACCGTCCCCTTGTAGGAGATGAGCCCGGCCGGACCGATCCCGTCGAAATTGACCTGCCCCATGTCGGTGTCGGGGTTGTTCGGCGTGTGGTGCGCGTTGAACGACCCCCTGGCGGCAAACCCCGACATCTGCGTGTAACCCACGCCTCCCGTGGACTTGTCCCCGGAGGCGTTGTTCTGTGCGAGCGCGAGGCCGGCCGTCAGGCTCATGGTGAGCGTGAGCGCGCCGACGAGCGCGATCCTTCGAGTGCGGAACTGGGATTTCATAACAGGTCCTCCCTCCAGGAGCCGACCGCGGCGGGCCTTCCGCGCGGGCTGCGGACTCCGGTCGTGTAACTGTGCGTCTACCCCTGTGCGTAGAACTTATCCGTTCCGTGGTCCGATTGGAGAAAGTCTGTGCAGGTGCACAACAGCCCTGTGTGGTTGCACAAGGGACAGGACAGGACAGGACAGGACAGGACAGGACAGGACAGGACAGGACAGGACAGGACTGGCTGTCTAGCGAAGGCCTATTCCCACTCGATGGTGGCGGGAGGCTTGGACGAGACGTCGTAGACGACGCGGTTGACGCCGGGGACCTCGCGGACGATCCGGGAGGAGATCCGCTCGAGCAGGTCGTGAGGCAGCCTGGCCCAGTCGGCGGTCATGGCGTCCTCGCTCGTCACGGCACGCAGCACGATCGGGTGGTGATAGGTGCGCGCGTCGCCCATGACGCCGACGCTCTGGAGCGTCAGCAGTACCGCGAACGCCTGCCACAGGTCGTCCGCCGCTCCGGCGCGACGGATCTCCTCCTGAACTATGCCGTCGGCGCCACGGACCATCTCGAGGCGCTCGCGGGTGACCTCGCCGACGATCCGCACCGCCAGGCCCGGGCCCGGGAACGGCTGACGCCGCACGATCTCCTCGGGAAGGCCGAGCTCCTGCCCGATCTCGCGGACCTCGTCCTTGAAGAGGTCCCGCAAGGGCTCTACCAGCTCGACGTCCATGTGCTCCGGCAGGCCGCCCACGTTGTGGTGGCTCTTGATCTTCGCCGCGGTCCGGCTCCCCGACTCGATCACGTCCGGATACAGGGTGCCCTGGACGAGGAACTTCGCCTCGCGGTGCTCGCGGGCGACCTCCTCGAAGACCCTGATGAACTCCTCGCCGATCCTCTTCCGCTTGTCCTCGGGGTCGAGCACCCCCTCGAGCTTGGCCAGGAAACGGTCCTCGGCCTTCACGTGCACCAAGGGCACGTGGAAGTGGCGGGCGAAGGTCTCCTCCACCTGGTCCGGCTCCCCCTCGCGGAGCAACCCGGTGTCGACGAACACGCAGGTCAGCCGGTCGCCTATCGCCCTGTGGACCAGCAGGGCCGCCACCGCCGAGTCCACGCCGCCGGAGAGCGCGCACAGGGCCTCCTCGTCTCCGACCTGCTCGCGGATGCGCTCGACGGCTCGCTCGATGACGTTCACGGCGGTCCAGTCCGGCAGCAGGCCGCATCCCTCGTAGAGGAACCGCTTGAGGATCTCGGTCCCGTGCGGGGTGTGGACGACTTCGGGATGGAACTGGACGGCGAAGAACCCCCGCTCGGGGTCCTCCATGGCCGCGATCGGGCTGACCTCGGTATGCGCGGTCACCCGGAAGCCTTGCGGCGCCGCGGTCACGGTGTCCCCGTGGCTCATCCAAACGACCTGGCGCTGCGGCAGATCGCGAAGCAGCAGGCCGCCGCGGTTCTGAAGGTCCGTCTTGCCGTACTCGCGCGCTCCCGTCGCCGCGACTTCCCCCCCGAGAGCCTGCGCCATCGCCTGCTGCCCGTAGCAGATGCCTAGAACGGGAACGCCCAGCTCGAGGAGCTTCGGGTTCAGCTCGGGGGCGCCCGCTTCGTACACCGACATCGGGCCACCGGATAGGATCAGGCCCGCAGGCCGCCTGGCCGCGATCTCTTGAGGGGACGCGTCGAAGGGAACTATCTCCGAGTAGACGTGGCACTCGCGTACTCGCCTGGCGATGAGCTGTGCGTACTGCGCCCCGAAGTCGACGACCAGGACGGGGCGCGGATCGTCCGTCACGTTCCCTGGCCGACCCCTTGCTGCTGCTGAAGCGCCTTGCCCTCGGTCTTCATGGCCGGCGCCACCATGAGCTCGGCCTTCTGGAACTCCTTGATGGTGCCGTAGCCGCATGTGGCCATCGAGGTGCGCAGCGCACCGAACAGGTTGAGGGTGCCGTCGTTCTCGTGCGCCGGGCCCACCAGGATCTCCTCCAGCGAGCCGATCTGCTTCGTCTGCACCCTGGTGCCGCGAGGAAGGTCGGGGTGCATGGTCGCCATGCCCCAGTGGTAGCCGCGGCCCGGCGCCTCGTAGGCCTTGGCGAGTGGGGATGCCGTCATGACCGCATCCGCGCCGCAGGCGATGGCCTTGGCGATGTCTCCGCCGCGCTGCATGCCGCCGTCGGCTATCACGTGCACGTAGCGGCCGGTCTCGTGGAGGTGCTGCATCCGGGCCGCCGCCGCATCGGCGATCGCGGTGGCCTGAGGCACTCCCACGCCGAGCACGCCCCGGGTGGTGCACG
>Ga0299913_10002709_pt1 | contig 14133 bp, 14 predicted proteins | sample RVTome_9_FD_201360 | JGI IMG/M metagenome (GOLD analysis project Ga0299913, IMG submission 201360) | Soil microbial communities from uranium-contaminated site in the Upper Colorado River Basin, Wyoming, United States - RVT155D38 (version 2) ... | reverse complement strand
ACAACAACGGAGACCAGCAGGTAGGTGATCGGGATGACACGGATCTCGAACGCGTTGAGACCTTCGATGTCGTCAGGCTTGGGCCCACGGGGGGCGTAGATGACGAACAGCATCGAGGTGATGGTCATCCATCCGAACACCGCGGCGCCGGTCACGAGGAATCCGAGACGCTTGCCGAGGTTGGTGAGGTTGAACAGGTAGATCGACCCGTAGAACAACAAGACCGAGGCCAGGGTGAGGATGATCCCTGTCACGAACAGGTTGGCCGACAGCAGCGACCTGAAGAACTCACGGAAGAACATCGGTAACACCCCCTCCGTCGAGGTTGCCGGATCTGAGATAACGAGCGAGCAGCGCAATGTCCTCGGCGCTCAGGCTGGGACCAAAAGCCGGCATCCGACCCGATCCGAACCCGTTGAGACCGTACGGGAGCTGTGCCTCCGAGCCTCTGATGATGAACTGGATCAGCAGGTCGTCGTCCGGGTTCTCGGTGGCTTCGCCGAACTGGACCAGAGGGCGCCCGTCCCACAACGCGGGACCGAACCCGCCGGAACCGGCCTCCTGGGTGAACGGGACGCCGGCGCTGTACCCGGCGGTGTGACAGCGGGCACAGGTTGAGTTGAACAACCCGACAGCACGTTCGGCCTCCTCGACGGACGATCCCATCGCCTCGGCGACACCCTCGAAGTCGATGGCGTATGCCTTGGCCTCGAGGGCGGCTATCAGGAAGTCGAGACCTTCATTCTCGTTTGCCAGAAGCGCTGCCTGGTTGTCGGCGGTGACGGTGATCGTGGTCACCATGGACTCGAGGTTTCCGACAAACCGGCCGGCGGTCGTCGCATCCGGCTCACCACCCACCGACGCCGGGTTGGTCGGGTCCAGTGCGATCAGAGTCAAATTGGACGGCGTCGTCGCCTCGATCACGGCTGCCACCTGATTCGATATCGCCGCTTCGGCTCCGGTGGAGATACCGTCACCATCGGGGTCGGAGCCATCTTCGATGGCGGCCGCTGCCTCGCCGGCAAGACCCGCCGCGGCCTCGATCGGCTCCTCGGCCTCACCTGCCTCTTCCAACGCAGCAACCAGGGCTTCGGCATCGGCCAGATCGCCCACGGACCCGGGAACATCGACCCCCGCGTCGACAGCTGCGGCGCGAATCTCCTCGAGACCGGCAAGCGCTCCGGGGCTCAGCCCCACGTCCGGATCGACCTGACCCTGCTCGAGGGCGGTCTCGATGGCGGCGAGGTAGAGGCTCACGATCGGATCGGTGTCGACGGCAGCCTCGAGTGCGGCGATCACCTGCTCGACCAGGTCGGCGTCAGGGGTAGCAGGGTCGAGAGCGACGGACTCCAGGATCGAAAACGCGTCGACGGCCTCCTGTGAGATAGCGGAGAGCTCGCTCTCGGCGGCGTCTGAGATCCCGTCGGCATCGGTGTCGAGCCCGCTCCCGGCGTCGTCCAGCACCAGACGCGCCCGTTCGGCAAGGGGGACAACGATTTCTGCGTCGGCGGGCGCCGCCATGATCTGGGCGACCACCTGACGCTGGTTCAGGATCTCAGCCTCGACCGTGGCGTCGGCATCGGCCAGCGTTGCCAGCGCGTTTTCGATGCCGGGCTCGATGTCGGCCAGGTTCTGGGGCTGGCTGACTTGGATGGTGCGCAGATAGTTGACCACGTCGACCACCTGCTCATCATTGAGCGGCCCGCCGCCAGGCAGACCCCAAGGCGGCATCGGAGTGTTGCCACGCCCATATGTGACCCAAAAGTTCACCTCGTCCTCGTCGTACCTGAAGAAGATGTCGTTGAGTGACGGGGCCACCCAACTCACCGTCACCCCGGACCTCTTCTCGACATAGTTGGCGACACCACCGGAGCCGTCAGGCCCATGACAGTTGAAGCAGGCGAACTCCGCGACGATGTGCTCTCCGCGGGTGATCGAGGCTTCGGAGAACTCATCTACGAAACCCTCCTGCCGGGCGGGCTCACCGAGGAAGTAGAGCGGCAAAGAGATGGCGAGGAATGCCGAGAAGACGATGGCCGCCTTCTGGCCGTTCTCCAGCCTGCGGGTCTCGATCACCTCGTCGGTGACTCCCGGCTTGACGTTGGGAGCGATCTCCTCCCCGCCCCGGTTGCGGATTGCCGAGACGAACAGGATGCCGAGCCAGGCAATGCCGGCAACGACGGCCAGGACAGTGATGATGTTGGCGGTCATTCCTCAGCCGCGGCGATCGCGCCGATACAGCTAGGTCCCTGTGGGTATTCAACGGTGAGTTCGGGGGCCCGGGGAGACTGGATGATCGACCCGGTCCTGACCACGAAGTTGTTGCCTCGAATCTCGACCTCGAAGCGGTCGAGATTTCTCGGGGCAGGCCCAGCGAAGTACTCGCCGATCACGTTGTACTTCGAGCCGTGACAGGGGCATTCGAAACCCTGGGAGGGCGCACACCAGGGGACCCGACAACCGAGATGGACACATCGTTGAAAGAGGGCCATCAGGCCCTCGGCTGCCACGTTCAAACCCTCGAATTGCTCGGAGAGATTGGCGGGGGCAGGCACCAGATAGGCCCGGGCCTCGGGAATGAACACCGGCAGCACCGCCCCGTCCGAGGTGAAGACCTGAGTCCTCAGATCGCTCACCAACCCGGCATCGATGTCCGCGCCGAAGCCACCGGTCAGCTTGGGCCAGAAGAACCCGAGATAGAAGACCCCCTGGAGGGCGAGAAAGGAGCCGAAGCTGGCAGTGATAGCCCGGTTGAAGAACTGACGTCGAGAGACGCCTCCTTCTTCGGGGGAGACTTCCACGATGCGTTGGGCCTCGACGATCTGCACGCCGACCAACTCTTCCTGATCGGCGGGGCCACCGGTCGTTTCTTCATCCGGGGAATCGTCCGGGCTCGGCTCTTCTGCCTCTTCGGCCTCATCCACCGGGACGGGTGGCAGGACCGAGGTGGCGGACCGGTCGGCCGCCCTGGTCTCGGGCGATACCCCGGCCAGCGGGTCCGGCTTCTCTACGGTCTGGGAGCGGCGGTAGGCGACGGCAAAGGCGCCCGCAGCCCCGAGGATGGCTACGACGGCGACGCTGATCAGAGCGATGCTGGTCAAGGTCATTCGAAATTCACCCAGTCCCTGAGATCGTCGAAGAACACACCGTCCTTCCACGGGTAGGAAAAGTTGAAGCCGCGTCCGCGGAACAGGACACCAATGATGGTCAGCGTGGCGGCCCCGGCCAGGAACACTGAGTAGAGGGCAATGGCGAACTTGCGGTCACTGGGACGGTTCGACGGGTTCTTGTCGACGTAGGGAATCAAGATGAAGCCGATGATCCCGGTGACCGTCGGGACCATGACCCCGGCGATCTGCGGGTCGAAGTAAGACAACAGCTCCTGGAGACCGAGGAAGTACCACGGTGCCTTGGACGGGTTGGGGGTTGAATTGAAGTTGGCCGGGTCGAGCAGAGGGGAGTGGATGATCACCGACAGGATCACGAGGAACGCGGTGATGGCGAGCAAGGCTCCGAACTCCATCAGCATCAGATGGGGCCAGGTGTTGACCTTGTCCGTGGGCTCGGCCTTGACGGTCTGGATCGCTCTGGCCTTGACCACGGTGAGCAGACGCTGGGTGCGGACACCTTCGGGCACCCCCTTGGGGGGGACCACCGGGCGTGCGGTCACCACCGAGGCGGCCTTTCCGTTGCCCGCTCCGTTCCCGGACGGGGCCGGCTTCTCCTCGACCGCCGTCGCCACCGCTGCCGGCGCAGGCTCTTGCTCCACCGGAGGCTCGGCGGCGGGCTCATCCACTTCTGCGTCCTGAGGAGCCTCAGTGGGTGGCGCCGGGACGACATCGGCGTCGGCGTTGACCTCGACCTCCGTCTCGGCGGCCGTCTCCTGCTCGGGCCGAGCCTCCTCGACCGGCTCAGGTTCTTCGTCAACCGACTCGACGGCTTCCGCTATCTCCTGCGATCGCTCCGCAGCGGCGTCGACCGCGGATTCGGCCTCGCCTTCCGGAGGCGACTCGGGCTCGGCATCGGGCAGAGGCGGCGGTGGCGCCTCTCCCTTCATCTCGGCCAGCACCTGCTCGACCGGCAGCCCCAAAGCCTTGGCCTTGGCCTCTGCCGATCTTCTCAGGAGACTTTCGGGGATTTCGGTCACAGATACTCCTTAGAGCGGTCCGGAGATTCCGCCGTCCTTGCGCACTCTCCAGAAGTGGACGGCAAGGAACAGGACGAGGATGAAGGGGAAGGCGAGCACATGGAGCACGTAGAAGCGAAGCAGAGTGGCTGCGGATACCTCAACGCCGGCGAGTAGGGCGAACTTGACTTGGGCTCCAACCACCGGGACGAAGCCGGCCATGTTGGTACCCACCGTCACCGCCCACAGCGCAAGCTGGTCCCAGGGGAGGAGGTAACCGGAGAAGGACAGAAGCAGAGTCAGGAACAACAGGATCACGCCGACCACCCAGTTGAACTCGCGCGGCGGCTTGTAAGCGCCATGGTAGAAGACCCGGCTCATATGGAGAAAGACCGATAGCACCATGAGGTGGGCACCCCATCGGTGCATGTTCCGCACCAGTGAACCGAACGCCACATTGGTCGACAACGCTTCGATGTCGGGGTAAGCCGTCTCCGCCGCCGGGGTGTAATAGAACATGAGAAAGATGCCGGTGATGGTGAGCAGGATGAACAGGAAGAAAGTGAGACCACCCAGACACAGGGTGTAAGAGAGCTTCACTCCGTGCCGCTTCACCTTCACCGGGTGAAGGTGATAGAGGACGTTGTTCATCACCACGTATGACCGGTTTCTCGGGCTGTCCGAGTAGCCCTTCTTGAAGGGCGAGCCGGGGCGCAGGATCGACTCGGCGAACTGGGAGCCCCAGACCTTGTCGTTGACCTCTTTGATCTTGTCCTTGAGACCGGTTCTACCGTTGCCGTTAGCCAATCCGCCTCCTACCAGCGCATCCCGTAGGCGTAACCATTCTTGAAATCACGCTGCCCGGTGTCGAGATCCCAGGGTCGGCGATCGAGGCCCAACTCGGCCGCCTGGGCGGCGAGGGACCCTTCGAACTTACCCAACGTGATGACATTGGTCGGGCAGCGGTCGATGCAAAGCGCACATCGGGTGCACTCGTCCTCGTCGACCACGAAGAAACCCAGATTCTGCGGGTCGTCACCGGGGTGGTCGACGTTGACCCCTTCGGTGATCGCATCCAGAGATAGGAAATGGATGCATTTCCAGGGGCAGATGTCGACACAGCCCTCGCAGATGATGCATTCGGACTGGTCGATGTGGAGAAACTGCTTCGGTCGAAGCTTGTCGACGAAGTAGTCGTCCTCGACCATCGCGAGCTGGTAGTCGTCGCGATAGGGAGGTGTCTCGTCGACGACACCCTTGGGCATCATCCACCTCCTTTGACCAGCGGTCGTCCGTACGGTGACACAGGCTCAGGTTTCGCAGCCGAGGCCGGCGCCCCCTGCTTCATCTTCTGGAGTTGGAGGGCGAAGACCGGGGCGGCGACGAGCATCACCACGTGGTAGCCCATCGAGATCGAGTCTTTCACGGCCTCCCAGCTGATCTCGACCTGGTTCCCGAGAACCAGCCACGACGGGATGACGAGAGCGACACGCTGCGAGGACCAGTTGAGATCGGTCTGGGCAAAGTTGAGCCACTCGGACGGAACCATGCCAAAGATCAACACCAACTCGACCCAGGTCACGGTTGCGGCGAACACCGCCCGGGCCCAAGTCATCTTCTGATTCAAGACGAAAACGAACAAGAGGCCGATCACGAGCATCTGAGAGGCGGCGAATGCGATCAGATAGCCCAATCCCTTCCATAACGGCCCACGTGGCATCCAGTTGAACTGGTCGAGAACGACCGGGACCTCCACGCCGTCGACGACCGTGGTTTGGGAAAAGCTTCCATAGTGGATAACGAGAACGGCAACGACCAGCGTGAGCACACCCAGGCCAAGCAGACCCCATCCGATGTTCTTGCGTCTTGTGTCGCTCAGTTCTGCCAGGCGGTACATCTCGTCCCAGGGCGCGGTCGGCTAGCTGTTGTCGTCGTTTCTACCACAACCCGGGTCCCGGTAGAGAAACCTGGGAACCGGTCGGTGAGTGTCTTCCTCGAGGACGGAACGATTCCTGGAAGTAGTTATGCTCCCGCCGTCCCTCTTTGCACCGAGGAATCCTTTGGCCGCAACCCAGACAGCAGACATCCGAGCCCTCCTCGGCGCCGGCGCCGACGAAGATCGGGTCGCCGCCGCTCACTTCCTCGTAGGCGCATTCTTCTTGGTGCTGGCAGGAGGTCTTCAGCTCCTGGCCTTGTTCTCTCTACGGTTCGCCGGTCTCTCCCCGCTCAGCTTCGGGCGGCTCGAGTCGATGGCCAACCTCACCGTCATATTCGGTTTTCTGGTTGTGTCGTTGACCGGGGGCATCTACTACGTCCTCCCGCGACTCACCGGGGCTCGTCTCTGGCGAAAGGAATTGGCTCTGACCGGGCTGCTGCTCACTTCGGGCCTGGTGGTGGTGGGTCTGTTGTCGGTGGTGCTCGGTTTCGGCGGTGGTCGTCAGCCTCTCGGGCTCCCCTGGTGGCTGCACCCCCCGATGATCGCCGTCCTCGCCATACCTTTCGCAGTCACGATGATGACCATCAGGCACCGGGAGGAGAAACGGAGCTTCGTCACCCTCTGGTTCGTCATAGGCGGTGTGACCTGGCTGCCGCTCCTCTACCTCACCTACCTCGCCGGCGATCTCCCCTTCATCACCGCTCTCGGAGTGAACTACTCCGACCTCTTCTTCTCGGCAGGCTTCGTGACCCTCTGGGTGTACACCGTCGGGTCTGGTCTCTTCTATTACGCGGTGGTCAAGGAGCTCGACATACCCCTCGCCTCCCGTCAGCTCGCCTCGGTGGGATTCTGGTCGCTGGGCTTCGCCGCAGCGTGGTGGGGAGTCGCCCAGATGGTCTTTGGCCCCGGCCCGGGTTGGGTGAGTGGAGTGGCCGCATCGCTCGGGCTCGCCTTCCCGATCGGGGCCCTGGCCAATGCCTCCAACGTCTCGATGACATTGCAGGGCAATTGGGAGAAACTGGCTAAGAAGCCGGGTCTGTCGTCGGGGGTGATCGGCCTGTTCCTCGGTGTGGCCGTGGCGACCCTGGCCAGCTTCGCCTCATTCCCCTCCATCGGATCGGTGGCCGCCCTGACCGCCTATTGGGAGGCAATCGAGTACGCCGCTCTCTTCGGTGTGGGTGTCCTCCTCACAGCCGGTGTCACCTTCGAGGCCCTCCCCCGGGTCTCGGGTCTGGAAATCCGTACCCTGGACCGCCCCCGATCGTTCAACCGTTTGACCGTGATCGGAGTCGGGGGTGTGATGGTCAGTCTTCTCGCCGCCGGGTTGGTCAGCGGATATTCGTGGATCGCTGGATCGAACAGCGCCGCCTATGTCGATGCCGGCGAGGGATGGGCCGCGGGTGCGGGAGCGGCCGACGTGCTGCTGCTGTTCGCCTTCGGCTTTGGCATCGTCGCCTTCCTCGGTCAGTTGGCATACGCGGCCACGGTGTTCGGGACGTTCTTCAACGGTCGCCCGGTGCCTCAGGAAGTTCTGGTCTACGGCGACAATGTGGAGGCGAGTCCCGATGAGTGACCTCTCCGCAGCCGCTGCCGAGGCACTCGGGATCCCCGAGGCGATCGTCATGCGTTCGGCGGCGGCGCGGGCCACCGAGACCGGAATGACCGTCGACGACGTGCTCCAGGCCTGGGCGGGTGGTGAGGCTGCCCCGGCCGGCGCCGAGCCCTCTGCCACTGAAGCCCCCTTCCCCGACTCCGGCGATACGCCCCCCGAGGCTCCGGCGGAGGTGGAGACAGAAGCCCCAACCCCCACCGCTCCACCCGAAACAGAGACGGTGACGCCCGTCCCCGCGGCGAAGCCGGCCACCACCGTTTCGGGAAGACCGCCGGTCCTGGTGGGAAAGACGGACAACCCCCTGGCGGTATTGGTCGGGGCGGTGGCGCTGTTTGTTGCCGTCTTGCTGGTCGGTCTGGTCGGCCCGGCGTTGCCGACGGAGAGCCCCGGTGCCCGGTCCAGCGAGTTGCCGTTCACCGAGAGCGCGGAGCGTGGCCACCAGTTGTTCCTCTCGACCGGCTGTGCCGCATGTCACACCCAGTTGGTTCGGCCCGTGGTCGCGGACGTGGGTCTGGGAGCAGTGACGCTCAATGACTCCAATCAGGTTCTGGGTACGCGACGATTCGGTCCCGATCTCTCCGACGTCGGGACACGGCTGACCAGCGGCCAGATCGACGCGACCGTCACCGGGTTCTCCGGTCATCCAGGTCTCCGCCTCTCCCTCGCCGACCTCGAGGATCTCGTCGCCTATCTCACCGAGTCGAAGACCTCGGTCGGGACAGGCGAAGGGGATACTGCATCATGAGTGACCTCAGCGCTGCCGCCGCCGCTCTCGGTGTGCCCGAGGCCATCGTCCAACGATCGGCTGCGGCCCGGGCGGCCGACACCGGCATGACCGTCGACGAGGTGCTCGCCGCCTGGGCCGGTGGTGAGGCCGCACCGGGAGGAGCCCCCGCCCCCGCAGAGGAAACCGCTACCCCGGCACCCGCGGCAGAGCAAGCGGACGAAGCATCCGAGGCCGACGAAACCCCGCCAGCCGAGCCAGAAACCGACGAAGCCCCGTCGCCCGTCTCCGCCGCCGAGCAGCCGACCCAACGAGCCGCCGTCACCAGGTCCCCCGTCCCCGCCGAGGTCACTCCCGCAGAGGCCGCCAATCTTCCCGAAGTGATCACCGTGCCCACGGCGGGCATCAGGGAACGGATGAGCTTGTCGATTCCCGGCTGGCTGGCCGCCGTCATGCTGATCATCCCGGCATTTGCCCTGCTCGCCCTGGGCGGGTCGGCGACCGGCGAGTGCGGCCAAGCGACCGAGCTGGGCACCAACGTGATCACCGGTGAGATCGTCAACTGCGACGGCACCGAATTCACAGGATCCGGGGCCGGCGGCGGCGGCGCCGACTTCATCGCCCAGGGACAGGCCTTGTACGACGCTGCCCCGGGCAACTGTCAGGGCTGTCATGCGCCAAACGGCCAGGGCAGCGGTGCCATCCCAGGTCTCACCGGGGTTCTGACCACTTTCGGCGCCTGTGAGGATCACATCGAGTGGGTGACTCTGGGATCGGCTGGCTTCGAGGCCGCCGGGCAAACCACATATGGAGACTCGAGCAAGCGGATAAACGGTGGGATGCCGGCTTTCGGGAGCGGTCTCAGCGCCGAGCAACTCGCCTCGGTAGCCGCCTTCGAGAGGGTGCGGTTTGGTGGAGCCGATCCTGAGCAGGCCCTGACCGACTGCGGCTTGGCCCCGGCAGAGGGCGAAGAGGGGGCCGAAGGCGAAGAGGGGGCGCCTGATGAGGAGCCGGCCGAAGGGGGAGAGACCCCCTCAACCACTGAGGGTGGCGGCGAGACCGAGGATACCGGCTCCGGCTGACCCTCAGCCCCGGTCGAACCTGGCGGCGACCCGTCGCAAACCGCTACGAACCGAGCGCCGGTCGATGACCCCTTCTGCCACCACCATGCCGTTGGGGGCGCGCAGCACCGGAACTCTGATACCGAATTCCTCAACCAGGTTCTCATCGGAGTCGATGTCGATCTCACGCACCTCGCCACCCCGTCTCGTCACTTCCGTGTTCACCAGAGCCCGTGCATCGTCACAGAGATGACATCCGGACCGGGTCAAAAACTCGAACACAAATCCCTCAAGTAACCACTCAGAGTGACCGATAGAGACAAGGCATGCAGGAAGGAGAGTCAACCGTTCCCCTCATACCAGGTCACGTTCGTCCAGGTGTGAACGGATAGCCTCCCAGCCCGCCCCACGGTAACGGAACTTTCCTTCATGTATATATGAGGCCCCCGCTCCTAGCGGGGGCCTCGTCGTTTGCGGATACCATGCCCGGGCATTGCGTCCCGCCACCGCCATCGTCCTCGTCGTCCTCCTCGTGCTCATCGCCGCGGCCGGCATCTTCCAGCTGGTGACGATCATCTCCTCGTCAGGGTGATCGCCGCCCCCGAGGACAGATTCAACTCCTCGACGGCCGACCCCTCCCGGACCGCGACCGCGATGAGGCCGGCAGAGTCGATGTGCAGCAGTAACGCACCCACCGCGACATCTGAGTACGCGCTGACCCAGGGAATGGCATGCTGGGCGCCCCCTACCTCGACCGTCACCACCGACCCGGGATCCAGACCCACCCCGGCAAGGTCGTCAGGGCCAATGTTGGTCTGTACGTTCCCATAGCCGTCCACCCACCAGGCTTCGCCGGTGACCCGAGCTCCCTGGGTCTCGGGGAGCGGAAGCAGCAAGGGCTGCACCGAATGTGAGCCCAGCACCGGGCCCAGCTCTTCGATCGATGCCTCCCCCGACGCCAGCAGGGCAGCGGCAGGGGCGAACACGTCCCGCCCTCCAAAGGTCTGGCCGGGGGAAGGGATCATGGCTTCTGGGTTCTCGATGGAGACCATGACCGACGCCCCACCCATCATCGCGACCGCGGGCGAGAGCACACCGTTGTCAGGCCCGACGAAGTAACCCCACTCGGTCTTGACGGCAAGGGCCTGTCGATCGGACCCGACGCCGGGGTCGACCACCACCAGTGCGACTCCCTCCGGGAGGTATTGGATAGCGCGGGCCAAAGACAGCGCCGCGGCTCGGATATCGCCCCGTGGGGTCCCGTGCCCCACATCGATCACCCGTGAGTCAGGTGCCAGACGAGCCAGGACACCATGGACCACGCCGACAAACTCGTCGGCCAGACCGAAGTCGGAGAGAAAGCTGATGGGAAGGGTCATGGGCTCGGTGTCCTACATACTGAGGAGCGGGACGCTAGCGACGCTTACGATCAGGGCGTCACCACCACCTATATTGCCTCGATGACCGAGACCAGCCATGACGCCATCGCTCGAGAGGTCTCGAGAGCCAAGGTCGCGATGCTGATGGGAAGCGTCGACACCGGCAAGACCACTCTCGCCATTCTGGCGGCCCGGCTCGCCATCGGGTCCGGTCGCACGGTGGCATTGGTCGATGCCGACGTCGGCAACTCCACGGTGGGGCCGCCGGCCTGTGTCGGGTTGAAGGTGCTGCGGACCGCCGACGACATCGACGAAGTCTCCTACCCGGACCGGCTTCACTTCGTCGGGACGATCACGCCGGCGCGTCTCGTCCTGCAACAAGTGGTGGCCACCGCGGCCATGGTCGACCAGGCGCGTCGTCTCGCCGATCTGGTGATCCTCGACACCACGGCCGTGGTCTCCGGCGTGGCCGGCGAGACCCTCAAGTATCACAAGGCCGAACTGTGCCGACCCGACAAGGTAGTGGCCCTGCAACGTGGAGGGGAGATGGAACCTGTGGTTGGCATGCTCCGGCGATTCCTTGGTCTGGAGGTGACTGTTGCGCCAACCGATCCCAACCTGATACCCCTATCCCCCGACGCCCGCGCCCAGAAACGCAAGGAGTCTTTCACCCGCGCCCTAGCCCCACCCCTGGAGCGGTGGAAGGTGCGGCCGACCGTGTTCGCCCCAACCCTGCCGATGGGGCTCAACCTCGGGCGTCTCGACCACGTGCTGGTGGGTGTCCAGGACGAGGGCGGGGGGTGTCTGGGTCTTGGGATCCTCAGCAATGAGGACGACGGGCTGAGAGTGATGACCAACACCGGTGAGGGGATGAAGGGTCTGCGGCTTGGCTCGATGCGTCTCGACCCGGACACGATGAACTCCACCGTGATCAGTCTGCGCGAGGTGATGTTCGGGATCTAGCGCCCATTGGGCCGTGCGACCCTCCCCGGCCGATTCAAGACTCAGGCCGTCATTGCCGATACCCATGATATGCAGGGGAAAAGGCGCTGGCTCACACTTTCACTGGTCGCTTCTCTGGCCCTTTTCGTGGTCGGGACGACCGCTGGTGCCGATTCCGGAACCGAAGGCGAGTTCCTCTCCAAGATCAACGCCTCCCGAGCCGCCAACGGCCTCGGATCGCTCAAGGTCGACGGCGGCCTCCAGTCTCACGCTCGAACCCACACCCAGGACATGATCGATGCCGGGGACATCTTCCACTCCAGCTCAGGCGAGCTGAGCTCGGCCGGCGGTAAGGGCTGGGACAAGATCGGAGAGAACGTCGGACGCGGTCAGAGCGCGACTTCACTGCATGAGGCCTTCATGAAGTCATCCGGGCACAAGGACAACATCCTCGGCGATTACAACTACGTCGGGATCGGAACCGCAAGCAGCGACGGCTACCTCTATGTGACGGTCGTTTTCATGAAGAAGGGCTCGGTTTCCAGCCCGACCACGACCACTGCTCCACCGACCACGACCACTGCTCCACCCACGACCACCGCACCGGCCGACACCCCCACCGACGTCCCCGCCCCCGTAGAGAGCTCGGGCAAGACGAAATCACCGGCAGCGACGACCACCACGACATCGCCGACGACGACAACGACGGTCGCCCCCACTACCACCACATCGTTGATCGTGCCCCCTGACAAGCCGGTCACTGCCGGCCAGTCCTGCGTCGAGGCCAATCGCTACTTCCAGCTCTGTCACGACTGACCGAGTGTCATCGGGCGACAACAAACGCCCGAGTGACCCTCCAGAGTCTCCTCCGCACTTCCCCGAACGGACGGTTCTCTGATTTGCCTCTCGGGCGTTCGCTCAGGCGAATCTACGGACTAACCGGCCGCGATTCAATCTCTCCAAGTGTGACTCTGTCTATCGCCAAACAACACAAGCCATCATCGTCGGAAGGGCTTTTGGCACGTCGGTGGCGGTTACCAACAGGAAACTGGGTTATCCACAGGAATTGTCCACATGGGTGTGTTCACAAGTTTCTAACCGGAATTTTCGCGACCCTCCAGCAGCGCGCGAAGCATCGGTCGGAAACTCACCTCGACCGTGTCGTAGATCTCACCAAGAGCCAGGTCCAACTCCAGATCGGTCACCGAAGCCTGGTCGAGCCTCCCCCGGAGCAACAGACCACCCTCGTGATCGAGAGCGAAGAAGACACGCCAGGCGCGCATGTTCCTCTTCAGGGCCTGTTTGTAGAGAGCGACGGTGCCCTCTGATGCCGGCATCAGATATGCCTCATAGCTCAGGCTGCGTTCCCCAACGGTGAACCAGACGGTGGTCGCATCCCTGGTCTCCTGACCCATCCTGACCGCCCACCGGCCTTCTACCTCCTCGGCATACTCGACGCTCGAGTCGGGATCCCCGAGCCACGCCTCGATGCGCCTCTCCAGGATCTCTCTCACGACCAGGTGAGCTCGACCAGCGGCTCGAGCTCACCCACCGGCCGGCCCCCACCGAAGACCGGGGGCCGGGCAATGGTGAGGAGCTGGGCGACGGCGTGAGGTGGAAGCTCGCCGAGAGCAAGCAAGGTGCTGACCATCGCCGAGTCGGCGACCTCCTGGGAGCCGTCCCAAGACTTGACCGCCAGGCCGAGACGATTGTCGATTGCCACCCCGATACAGCCCCCCGCGCCGCGTTTGGCGACGGCGTTCAATGCGGTAGCCACCTCGGCATCCCCGTGCCCGGTTCCGGACACCAGCGCCGGGTAGCGGTGCATGGCGCTGAACACCTCCTCGAGAACGGGAAGGGTCGCCAGCCGGGCATAGAGCAGGGCCATGACCCTGGTGGTGGTGCGGTGGACTGGCGCACCACAGCCGTCGATTCCGACCGGTGTGACCGGGTATTCCCCCAGGTCGGTGATGAACCGGGCAACCCGGGTCTGTAATGGGTGATCAGGGGCGAGATAGCTCTCGATGGGCCCGGCGCCCGCCGAGGATGCTCTCAGCCAAGCGGCGTGCTTTCCCGAGCAGTTGTGCCAGATCTTCTGCGGCTGGTCTCGACCCAAAGCTTGGTGACGTCGGGTTGCGCTCTCCGACAGCGGCCAGATGGCCGGGCAGCGAAGAGCGGACGAGTCCAGCCCAGCGGCAGCCAGCATCGACTCGACAACGGCAACGTGGACCGGTTCGCCGTCGTGAGACGCGGCTGCCAAAGCGAGCTCCGCTGGCTGAAGGGCGGCCCCCTCCTGTTGGGAGACGGCTGCTTGGAACGGCTTGGCCGCAGACCTGAGAAAGAAGGGTCGATC
>Ga0299913_10002708_pt1 | contig 14135 bp, 13 predicted proteins | sample RVTome_9_FD_201360 | JGI IMG/M metagenome (GOLD analysis project Ga0299913, IMG submission 201360) | Soil microbial communities from uranium-contaminated site in the Upper Colorado River Basin, Wyoming, United States - RVT155D38 (version 2) ... | reverse complement strand
CGAGCAGGCTGATGGGTCTGTTCACGCGGGCTGTGACCTGTTCACCGTTGAGGTTGAAGGAGACGATCACCGCAGACACCTCTCGAGGAGGCGACGGCAAAGAACACCTGCGGCATGTCTGCGGTATGACTCGGTGGAACGATGGTCGGTGATCGGGGTGACCTCATCGCTGACCAGACGTGAGAACTCGTCGAGATCAGATTCCATGGGCCGCGAGATCGAAGAGATCATCTCCTCGGCGCGGGTCGCCCGCATTGGAGTGGGACCGACCGAGCCCAGGCCGACCGTGGTTGTGCCGTCGTCGCGCCTGGTCACTACCGCGCAGACCGTGGCGATCACCATTGCGTTGCGGACGCCGATCTTGGCGAACTCCTGTCTCTCGGGGAGTTCTGCCGGAAGATGCACGGCAGTGATCAACTCATCGTCAGCACGGGCCGTCTTCTTGACTCCTGTGAAGAACTCGCGCCAGCCGATCTCGCGGGTGGCCGACGTTGATCGCAATTCGATCGTGGCATCCACCGCAACGAGGAAGGGATGTCCATCTCCCGCGGGGCTGGCCGTCCCGAGGTTGCCGCCGATGGTGCCCGCATTCCTGATCTGGGGTGATCCGACGGTACGGGACGCCTGAGCGAGCGCGCGTGGCCCGTCACGCTCGAGACGTCGCCAGGTGACGCCGGCGCCGATGCGGTCGGTGTCCCACACCGTGAGCTCCTCTATGCGACGCAGCCCGACCACATGCGTGGGACGAATGTGCCCGAAATTGGTCTCGACCATGAGGTCAGTGCCTCCCGCGAGCGGTTGCGCACCCTCGGACAAGGCCGCCAGGGCGTCGTCGAGTCTGGACGGATGATGGAACTCCACGCCGCGAATTTAGCCAACCAAGTCTCTGGCGAGCATGTTGTGTCGCTCGATCAACATTGGTTGGTCGACTCCGACCACCTGCCCGTACTGCACCAGGGGCCGGCCCGCCACCCACGAATGATCGATACGAGTTGGAGCACACAGCACAGCCGCGGCAACGGGGTCGTGCAGTGCCCCGGCGAACTCCACCCGGTTGAGGTCGATGGCGATGAAGTCGGCTGCATAACCGGGGGCGAGGACGCCGATGTCATCTCTTCCCAGCACACGTGCACCACCCACAGTGGCCAATTCGAGGACTGCTCTGGCGGTGATTTGCGGCCCGTCCCCGATCCCGTGAGACACGGCGAGACGATTCAGAAGCAGGGCCTGACGCGCCTCGGCCAGCATATTCGAAGTGTCGTTCGAAGCAGAGCCATCGACGCCGAGACCGACCGGGACCCCGTATTCGAGATAGCGACTGATCGGGGCTAGCCCGGAGGCGAGCCGCATGTTCGATGTAGGGCAATGAGCGATCGCCGTGCCGGTCTCTCCTATCCGCCTGACTTCGTCATCGCGCACGTGGACGGCGTGGGCATACCACACGTCGGAGCCGGTCCAGTCGAGAGCCTCCATGTGAGAAACGGGCCGCTTCCCAAAGTTCTGAAGGCAAAATTCCTCTTCGTCTTCGGTCTCGGCGAGATGAGTGTGGAGCCGAACCCCCAGGTCACGGGCCAGGGCAGCGGAGTCCCTCATCAGCTCTGGCGTCACCGTGAACGGCGAGCATGGGGACACCACGACCCGTCGCATCGCACCACGCTCAGGGTCGTGATAGCTGTCGATGGCACGTCGGGTGTCTTCGAGGATGACGTCGTGGTCTTCGACAACGGAGTCGGGCGGAAGACCCCCGGCGGACTCTCCGAGACTCATCGAGCCTCGCGAGACATGGAACCTCAGGTTCAGATTCTCCGCCCCTTCCAACTGGTCGTCCATGCGCGCTCCGTTGGGCCAGAGATACTGGTGGTCGAAAATCGTGGTCGCCCCGGACATGGCCAATTCAGTCAGACCGAGCCTGGTGGAGGTTCGAACATGGTCCGGTGTCAGCCGGGCCCACACCGGATAGAGGGTGCGCAGCCAGTCGAACAACCCGACATCCTGGGCACCGGGAAAGGCGCGGGTGAGGGTCTGGAACAGGTGGTGGTGGGTGTTGACCATGCCGGGGAGGACGATGTGACCGGTCAGATCGATCACCTCATCGGCGACGGCGGGGATATCGGCGCTCAAGTCGACATTCTCGATCCAGCCATCGCGGGCATAGATGCCCCCGTGCCGGATCTCCCGGCCGTCCATCGTCACCAAAACATGGGCGTTTCTCATCAGCAGGGTCGACATCGCCCATCAAGCTAACCGTGTCCATAGAGTCTCGGCCATGACACTCAGCACAGACTCATTGGAGACATGGTCGCAGCGTCTGCAGCAGGCCTCGGCACGGGTATCCGGCGAATTCCCGGGAGAAGGCCCGGAGCGACAACCCGTCCACACCGTCTACGGCGGCGCCCAGCTCTTCTCCTCGAACACCGTCGCGAAACTCGGTGAGCTTGCCCGGGAGTTCGCCTCGCAATGGGCGGCTGAGCCCGACGACCTCGCCACGGTGCTCGGGCTCGAACCCGAGCTTGGCGAGCGTGTCCACGGGGCCGTGATGGCCAAGCTGGAGACAGAGCCAATCGAGGACTACCGCATCGACTTCGAGGACGGATACGGGCATCGTCCTGACGAGGAGGAGGACGGGCATGCGGTTTCCACGGCTCGGGAGGTGGCGGCGGCGATGACTGAGGGAGCCCTGTCGCCCTTCATCGGCATCCGTATCAAGTCGCTGTCGGGTGAGCTGCACCGACGAGCGCTACGCACCATGGACCTTTTCATCACGACGGTGGTCGAGGGCGCCGGTCGGCTTCCGGATGGATTCACCGTGACCCTTCCCAAAATCCAGGACCTGGGCCAGGTCGAAGTGACGGCGGCGGCGCTCGAGGAGCTGGAGTCTGAGCTGGATGTCGACCGGATTCCCGTGGAGGTGATGGTGGAAACACCGCAGACGGTGATCGATGCCGATGGGACAGCCGGGGTCCGCAAATGGGTCGACGCTGCCGACGGACGGATCAGGGGTGCCCACTTCGGCACCTATGACTACACGGCGTCGCTATCGATCACTGCCGCCTATCAGACCATGGACCACCCGGCGTGTGACTTCGCCCGGCACATGCTCCAGGTGAGCCTTGCCGGCACGGGGGTCTGGCTCTCGGACGGCGCCACCAACGTCATGCCGGTGGGCGAGCCTGAGGTGATCCGGGACGCGATGCGACTCCATTACGATCATGTCCGCCATTCCCTTTCGCATGCCTATTACCAGGGGTGGGACCTGCATCCTGCGCAACTGGCCACCAGGTATGCCGCGGTCTACGCATTCTTCCTCGAAGGTCTCGACGCCGCCGGGGCCCGGCTGTCCAACTTCGTCGAATCGGCAGCGAAGGCCACGCTGGTCGGCGACGTCTTCGACGACGCCGCCACCGGCCAGGGCCTGCTGAACTACTTCCTGCGCGCCATCAACAGCGGCGCCATCACCGAAGACGGGGCCACAACCCGAACCGGGCTCACGGTCGACGAGTTGAGATCCCGCTCCTTCCTCCGCATCCTGGAGGGCAGACGGTCCGGGTAGACCAAAAACCCGTTTTGTGAAGGAAAAGGGCGTTCTCAGCGCCCTTTTCCTTCACAGAAGGGTTTCATGATTCCAGGAATTTCCTGATTTCAGCCACGACCTTCTGCGGTTCGCGACGAATGCGTCTTGCGCTGAACCGGCGAAGTTCGATACCCAGATCCATCAAGGCGTTCTGGCGAACAAGGTCGTCATCGAGGCGGTCGGCCGAGGAGTGAGCATCGATCCCGTCAACCTCGATCGCCTTGCGCAGCGCTGGCCAGTAGAAGTCCAGCACACGCCGCTCCCCATACACAAAGACCACATGGTGTAGCACCGCTCGCGGTAGAAGTGACATCTGCATGTGGTAGAGCAACTCGTACTCCGAACCGCTGTCCGTGGCAATGTCATGGCATCGCTCCAGGAGAGCCCAGCGAAATCTCTTGGTCCCCCGCACGCCGCGTCCGCCCTCGTTGACTAGGGCGTCGTAACACTGGTCGACCGTGGTAACACCCGTTCTGATGGCCGAATCGAGCCCCTTTCCAATGGTGATTTTGGGGAGCCGGGCAGAGCAGCTCAGCAACGTCCTTTCGACAGTCGCCACCGGGATGCCTCGAATCTCGGAAGCCTGATGTTGTCGTCTCGTTCGATGGACGATGACGCCATCAGGTATCGGACGCGAGTCGTAGGGAACGGTCACCTCCACAGGAGCGGAGCGGATCCCATCGAGTCCCCACAAGACGAATGCGGCACGGTGCGACACCAGCGCATTCGGACCACAGGCGAGGACAGCCGCCAAGAGCTCGGATTCCCAATCCAGCGGTCGGCGGTCGACTTGATACACGCCGGCGTGGACTCGCTGCCAGAGCCCGCGGCGGATTCGACTCTCGATGATGTGCTTGTTGCCGCCCATGTCAAAGATCTCATCTCTCGTGATCAGAAATCTCTGACCACATGCGGCTTCCCGGATGTGTTGGTCGAGGTACCTCATCCCTCGACCATGTCACCTCGCCCCGACAGATCTCTCCCCATGGACGTTTGAGGCCTTTTTGAGTCATTCTGTGAAGGTTTTGGGCGCTCTCAGCGCCCTTTTCCTTCACAGAAGGGTTTGCCGACGGTCCTCGCCTACCGCGTCACTGTCAGGTAGATGTCGCCGTAGGGTTCCGACACCGGTTGGAAGACGGTCCCCTCCCAATCCATGCCAAATCTGGTCAGGTCGAAAGGAAGGTGGTGCTGGTTGGGGAGACGGAAACTGATCTCACTGATCTCGGGCACTGCCTCCAGCACCCCCTCCCCCATCAGATAGCCCTGATGCTGAACCGACGCCGACCACTCCTCGAAGAAACGGTCGACCAGCACCCGACGCACAAGACTCCACGTGGCTGACGTGTCCGACGGTCGGGTCGCATAATCCCAGGTGGCGGTTACGGAGGTGGCGAGCACACGATCCGAAGTCTCTGGAAGGATCGTGAACTCATCTTTGGGAAAACCTTCGAAGGCCGAGCCAAATGTCTTCAACACCACCAAACCCTCGATCCCAGCCGATATCGACTCCTGAGAGCCCCGGGCAACTTTCGCCATGCGCCGCTCTGTCTGCCCACCCACGAAGCCAGTCGCTGTCTCCCGCAACCAAATGTTCTCGTGGATCGTGACGGTCGTCTGGTCGATTCCGGCTTTGGCCCGGAAATGCCGGCAGATCACGTCCGCAAAACTCTCGAGATCACGGGTCAAATGATCTTGGGCGAGCCCATAGACGGTGTTGCGCATCGTGTCGGTCGGCACGACCCCTGCGTTGTCGCCCTCTGTATGAGCTGCCGCTACATCTCCCTGCAACAGAACCTGGACCGTCAGGTCGAGAAAGTCGTCCTCATCATCTCCCCGAAACACCTTGGAGACCCGGACCTCTGATTTACCCCAACGGTTTGGGCCGAGTGTCATCTCAACTACCCCGATAGGTGGAGTAGCCGTATGGGCTCAAGAGCAAGGGGACGTGGTAGTGGGGACGCTGCCCGTCGATGATGAACACCACGTGGACGAAGGGGTAGAAGTCGTTGCCATAGGCGCCTGTCTCGAATCCGAGCCGGAAACGACCTTCGACAAGCTCACCAAATCCGGAGACCCGACCGTCCTCGTCTGTGGTGGACTCAGCGACCCCGACCCAACCGTCATCCCAGCGAGCCAAAGCCACCACCATTCCGGAGGCGGGTTCCCCGGTCGAGGTGTCGAGCACGTGGGTGCTCAGCGTCGTCACCGGTCCTCCAAACACACGATGCGACGCAGCCTCGTCGCGGTGATCCTTCGTTGCTCCCTGGCCGCGTTGACGATCTCTGTCTCCCGATCGTTGTCGAGTCGGGCTCGAGCGACGGTCAGCATCTCGTCTGCAGTCTTGCCGGTGGCGTAGATGATGTAGGTGAAACCGAACTTGTCCTCGTACTCGCGGTTCACCTCGATCAGATCACGGATCGTCTCCCTCGATGCTGAAGCGGCCCCGGATTGTTCGCTATTCGACGTCTCGTCTCCATGCTCCCCGATCCGGGGATGTCCGGCGAAGGCGTCCAGCCAGTCAGTTTCGTCGAGCGAGTCGAAGACGATCTCGGCCTCATCGAGAACGGAATCGGGGGTCGTGAAGGGGCGTCGGGCGATCATGTCGTCGACCCACGCCGGCGAAGCACATGCCGAGTAGAAGAACCGCACCGCAGCCTGGCCGAAAAGTGAGTTGAGATACTCGATGCGACGCGCTCCCGCCGCGCTGCGATCTGGCGTCCCCAGGATGCGGAGCCGGGCCATGCCGCCGTCGGGATGAATGGAGAGGCGAAGGTACGAGGCGACAACACGACCGATGGCAACGAAGTTCATCCTGTCGGGATCGATCGGCTCGCGATCGACCACCGTGGTCCATGACTCCTCATCGTCGGACACCTCCGCGGAAACCCACCCGGGCGCATTCCCCTTGAAGTGAGAGGTGTCGATGAGCAGGCGGTCGACTGCGCCACGCATACCGAGCCTGACAACGACCCAGTCGTGCCCGTCATCACGTCGTCGCTTGGTCTCCCAACCGTCCCACATACCGGCCGAGGGAGTCGGCCGAAGCAGACTGGACGGATGCGAATAGTGCAAATCAGAGGCGCCTACGACCTCACCTCCGAGAGAAGCGAGACCTAGATCGATTTCGCCGTCGGGGCAAACAAGCTCCAACGCAGGTATGGGGACTCCATCCACCCGGAGTCGAGCCACTCCTCCATCGGGGTAGATGTTGAATCTGATCAGCTCAGCTCGATGAGGATCGTCGACCATGAACTCGGCGACAGCCGAGCTGGCCAGTTTGCTCTTCGGAACGATTTCCACCCATTCGGCCTGGTCGGCATCGGATACGCCCGATGCCTCCATCGAGAAATGGTCGGGATAGTTCCCGGTGAAGAACGAAGTGTCCACGGTCACCCGGCGGATCCGGCCGGGGATCCCCAGCCTGATGATGACCCAGTCGTGACCGGGCTCACGGCGACGTCGGGTCTCCCAACCGTCCATCCATTTCCCCCGGTCCGTGTACTCGTCGTTGGCTACGGGGTCGTCGGCATTGATCAGGTTTTCCGCTGCGGCGAAGAACTCGTCATTGCAGCCGACGATGCGCCCGCCGACTCGCTCAGATATGAGATCGATCATTTCGTGAAAGCATCCTCGCAGGTGAACCAACCATTGTGTCGACCACGCGGCCCCGCAGACGCATCCCTTCGTACGGTGTCAGCGAGTGCCGATGGTGCAGATCGCGGCCTCGGACCACGGTCTCACCGTCTCGATCGAAAACCACGAAATCGGCGTCCTTACCGACGGCTATCGAGCCCTTGCGATCGTCGAGCCCGGCCAGGCGGGCGGGAGAGAGAGCGAGCCACCTCGAAAACATCGTGAGATCGATCCGGCGCTGGATAGCTCCAGTCCAAACAATGGGTAGACGTATCTGCAGCGATGAGATGCCGCCCCACGCGGTGGCGAAATCGCCTCGTTTCAACTCGGGTGGGGCCGGAGAATGATCCGACACCACCAACTCGAGAATGCCGGCGACCAGGCCTTCCCAGAGGGCCTCACGATGCTCTCGTTGCCGGATAGGAGGGGCGCATTTGAACTCCGTCCCGGTCACGTCCTCATCGGTGAAGGTCAGGTAGTGAGGACACGTCTCACCGGTCACACCCGGGCTGGTCGCAATCGCATCCACGCCGTCAGCCGACGAAACATGGAGAATGTGAACCGGGCTGTCCAGGACCGCCACCTCACGGATGGCCTTCGCCTCGGCGTCCGGCGGCCGCGAAGCCAGGAAATCGGCATAGCTAGGACCGGGATCGCCGAGTAGATCCTCAGCCTCCGCATGGACCAGGATCGGGACGCTCAAGGCGAGTCCGCGGAGGGTGGAAACGTCGACCGCGGGGAACTCTGGGACACCGGAGTCGGTGAGAAACGCTTTGATACCGCAGACCCCGGACTCGACGAGATCCGGAACCCCCTCGACGGAGCCCGGGACGATGCCACCCCAGAAGGCGACATCCACGACTAGCTGGCCGTCGGCCGCGTGGCGTTTGGCATCCAGTGCAGCCTCATTGGTCGTGGGCGGCACGGAGTTCAGTGGCATGTCCACGATCGTCGTGGTGCCGCCGGCGCGAGCTGCTCGTGTCGCCGAGGCGAAGCCCTCCCAACTGGTTCGTCCCGGCTCGTTGACATGGACATGAGAGTCGACCAGCCCGGGAAGGACCACCAGATCACCAAAGTCATCGTCAGCCGGGCCATCGTCGATTGCTACGACCACTCCACCCTCCCAACGCACCGAGGCTGGGCGCACTTCGTTGTCGAAGACGACACGGTTCGAGCGAAGTGACGGCATGACGAAAACCTACCGGGGCATGCAATGGTCCGTGGCTGGCGGGGGATCGAGCCCGGTCTTGGCGTGATTAGGCTTGTGTGATGCAAGCCCGAACACCCAGGGCCGCTCGACGAGGCGTTTTCGCCGCTCCTTAGGCGCGCAACGGACCCATCCCACGCCCGCTCACGAAGTAAGGAGCTCAGAAATGGCCGATCTTCTCTCCCGTCACAATGACGTTCTCGCACCAGTAATTGCCTTCAACACCAAGATCCACGCGGCCACGGCCGAGGGGATCTGGATAACCGATCCTGACGGCAACCGTTGGGCCGATTTTGCCTGTGGCACGGCGGTCACGAATCTTGGTCATCGTCATCCCGCCGTGGTCGAAGCCGCCCGCGACCAACTCGACAAGCTGATCCATTCCGGGATGATCGTCCATTTCGAGTCCCTGGTGGAGGCCGCCGAAAAGCTCCGCGACGTGACTCCCGATGGCATTGAGAAATTCGGATACGCCAACTCCGGTGCCGAGGCGGTAGAGGCGACCGTGAAACTGGCCAAGTACACCAGCAAACGCCAGGGTGTGGTCACATTCAGGGGCGGTTTCCACGGGAGAACCATGGGCTCGGTGGCGTACACGACATCGAAGGCCAAGTATCGGGACGGTTACCACCCTGTCCTCGGCTCGGTGTTCGTGTCCCCGTTCCCTCATCCTTATCGCTGGGGCGTCGATGTGGACACCGCGGTGGAGATGAGTCTCCATGAGCTGCGGATGATGTTCAAGCATGTCGTCTCCCCCAATGGCATTGCGGCGTTTCTGGTCGAGCCGGTACAGGGCGAGGGTGGCTACTACCCGGCGCCGGCGCCGTTTCTCGAGGAGTTGCGGGCGATCGCCAACGAGCACGGCATCCTTTTGATCTACGACGAGGTCCAAACCGGCTTTGGACGCACCGCCGAGTGGTTCGCCACCGACCACTTCGAGGCCAAGCCCGACATCATGGCCTTGGGCAAAGGCATCGCTAACGGCTTTCCCTTGTCGGCCTACGGGGCCAGCCGGGAGCTCATCGACTCGTGGCCGGCGGGCTCGCACGGCACCACATACGGCGGAAACCCGGTGGCGGCCGCGGCCAGCGGTGCCGTGATCGACACCATGGGCGCTCTTCTCCCCCACGCCCGCGAGCTATCGACCCATGCCTTCGCCAGGTTCGAGGATCTGGCGGAACGGCATGAAACCATCGGTGACGTCCGTGGGCTCGGTCTCATGATCGGTGTCGAGTTCGTCGAGGATCGCGAATCGCGTGCTCCGGATGCCAAGGCGTTCCAACATGTGGCGTCTCATGCCTTCGACAACGAGTTGATCATCATCGAGTGTGGGCCCGATGGGAATATCGTCAGGTTCATCCCACCCCTCATCACCACGATGGAGGAGTTGGACTGGGCAATCGATCTAGTCGACGAAGGCCTGGAAAGCTGGGAGTCGGCCTGATCCCCTGACTTTGTTGGAACCGATCAGGCCCCGTTCGCATCAAATGCATCATGAGAATCAAATTTCTTGGCGCCTTCGTGTCGATAGCTCTCGTGGCGGCCGCCTGCGGCGATGGTGGTGGTGGGTCCGTGGACGTCGCTGACGACGATCCCGTCCTGCAGATCGTCTCCGAGGGCGGGTTCGTTCCCGTCGAGATCGCTCTCGGCAGCGGACCTCGCTACACCTTGCTTGGCGACGGCAGCCTCATCTACCAGGGCTTGCAAACACTGGAGTATCCGGGACGTCTGGTTCCCCCCTATATGGTGGCGTCCCTCGACGACAACCAGATGAACGCGATTCTGGCGATGATCGATGACATCGGTCTCCATGACATCGACGACGAGATCGACGACAGCGCCATGAACTTCGTCGCCGATGCATCCACCGAGGTCATCACCTACTGGGACGACGGCGGCGAGCACCGCTATGCGGTATACGCGCTCGGTATCGAGGAGTCACCATCGGAGCGCAATGCCGCCTTTCTCGAACTCACCCAGACCCTGGACGAGTTCGCCGGTCAGGCTGCCGCTGAGCCCTATGTGGCGGAACGAGTGCGGGTCATCGCAGGGCAGGGGTTTGTCGAGCCCGAATTCGAGGATCTCAGACTGTGGCCCCTCGAGGACACTGACCTCAGCGAATGGGAGACGCTGCCCAACGACTGGCAGTGCACGGCCGTCGATGGCCCGGTCCCCGACGTTTTCGATCAAGCCACCCAGGCCACGACATGGGAGCACCCCGATGGAACATCGGAACCGTTGACGCTTCTGGTCCGACCACTTCTCCCCGGCGAGCCCGACTGCCCCGCCTGACTGCAGTCAGCCGGCGACGACGGGGACCTGGGCCATGGCGGCGTCGATTTCGTCCTGGGGAAGGGAATAGTCGACCAGTTCGCCGTTCAAATATGCCTGGTAGGCGGTCATGTCGAAATGCCCGTGACCACTCAGATTGAAGAGGATGACCTTCTCCTCACCGGTCTCTTTGGCCCGCTCGGCTTCGAGCATCGCCTCGGCGACGGCGTGGGTCGGCTCCGGCCCGGGAATGATGCCCTCGACACGGGAGAACTGCACGGCCTTTTCGAAGGTCTCGGTCTGATGTAGCGCAACCGATTCGATCAGGCCCAACTCCTGGAGATGCGACACCAGGGGCGCCATGCCGTGATAGCGAAGCCCGCCCGCATGGATCGGCTCCGGGACAAACGGGTGGCCGAGAGTGTGCATCTTGACGAGCGGTGTCATCTGACCCGTATCGCCGAAGTCGAATTGATAGCTGCCGCGAGTCAGCGAGGGAGCCGCAGCCGGTTCGACTGCCCTCACCACCGGGTCGATCTTCCCCGCCATCTTCTCTCTGATGAAAGGGAGCACAAGACCCGCGAAATTCGAACCACCACCGGTACAGCCGATGATCACGTCGGGTGTCTCGTCAACCATCGCCATTTGCTTGAGGGCCTCTTCTCCGACGACCGTCTGATGGAGGAGGACGTGATTGAGCACTGACCCCAGCGAGTACTTCACGTCCTCGTTGGTGGCGGCCACTTCAACCGCCTCGGAGATGGCGATTCCCAAGCTTCCGGGGGTGTCCGGAGTTGCTTCGAGAACCTTGCGACCATATTGGGTCCGGTCCGACGGCGACGGATAGATGGTGGCCCCGTAGGTCTCGATGATCGCTCTGCGGTATGGCTTCTGGTCGTATGAGGCGCGGACCATGTAGACCTCGCACTCGATCCCGAAGACCGCGCAGGCGAAGGCGAGCGCCGAACCCCATTGCCCGGCTCCGGTCTCCGTGGAGACCTTGCCGACTCCCGCCTTGGCGTTGTAGTACGCCTGGGCAACTGCGGTGTTCGGCTTGTGGGACCCGACCGGGCTCACCCCTTCGTACTTGTAGTAGATGCGGGCCGGACCGCCGATGAGTTCCTCCAGACCATGAGCGCGATAGAGCGGCGAGGGGCGCCACAGCCTGTAGACCTCGCGGATCTCCTCGGGAATCTCGATGAATGAGTCCGTCGAGACCTCCTGAAGGATGAGATCCATGGGGAACAACGGAGCGAGGTCATCGGGGCCCACCGGCTCGTGGGTCCCGGGGTGAAGCACAGGAGGTGGCGGGCTGGGCAGGTCGGGGACGATGTTGTACCAATGAGTGGGCAGGTCCGCCTCTGGAAGGATGATCTTGGTCGCCATGGCTGCCCACCCTACGCGCCACCAAATCGCGGGGTGGCGTAGCCTTGCGCCATGACCGCGCATGCTCTGGTCACCAGGCGAATGGTGCTCAAGGACATGGGGAAGGCGGGTCTGGCGGTAATGGTTTTCGGTGTCGCTGCCTGTTCGGAAGAACCCACCGACGAGGCCACTCCGACCGAAGGGCCCGGCACGACACCCACCGAAGCATCTTCCACCACGACCCCATCCACGTCGACTTCGTCCGGATCCACGTCGACCACATCGGAATCCACGGCAGGCCACGAGTGGCACCGGGTGAATCTCGGCTTCGTGTCCGCTTACATCCTCTATCGCAACGGCGAGGCGGCGATCGTCGACACCGGAGTGGAGGGAAGTGAGGGCTCCATCGAAGAGGCTCTCGCTGAGATCGGCCTCGGTTGGGGTGACGTCGGGGCTTTGGTGGTCACCCATCTGCACCCTGACCATCAGGGGAGCGTCCCCGCTGTCGTCCAGGCGACCACCGAGGTTCTTCCTTGGTTCGCTGGCGCCGCGGACATCGATCGGATCGACGCTCCCACCGAAGGTCAGGCGGTCGGCGACGGGGACACCGTCGGCGATGGTCTGCAGATCATCGAGACTCCGGGTCACACACCCGGACACATCTCAGTGCTGGACCCGGTGGCCGGGATCCTCGTCGCGGGCGACGCCCTCAACGGGGCCGATGGTGGGGTCGTCGGCGCCAACCCGAGCTTCAGCGATGACATGGATCTTGCCAATGCCTCCGTGGCGAAGCTCGCCGGATTCGACTACGAAGTCGCCCTCTTCGGTCATGGTGAGCCCGTGCTCAAGGGGGCCGCAACCCGGGTCGCCGACCTTGCCCGGTCGTTGGATGGCGGCTGATCGTTGGAGATCCATGACATCCTGGCAGCCCTGGTCGTGCTCGCAGGTCTTGTCGGAATCGTGGTCCCGGTGCTACCTGGAATCGCCCTTCAGTTGGTGGCAGTGGCCTTCTGGGCATACGAGGAATCGAATCTCACGGCTTGGGTGGTCTTGGGCTTGGTGTTGGCCTTGGCTGTGACCGCCACCGTCCTCAAGTATCTGTTCCCGGGGCGGCGGCTCAAGGCAGCGGGAATCCCGGGATGGGTCCTCCTCGCCGCTGTCCTGGCTGGGATCGTGGGGCTATTCGTCGTTCCGGTGGTGGGAGCACCGATCGCTTTCGTCCTCACGATCTACGGTTTCGAACGGGATCGCAAGGGCAAGACTCTGGCATGGCCATCGACCAAAAACGCCTTGCGCGCCGTGCTCACCTCAATCGGGATCGAACTCGCCGGCGGCTTCGTCATCGCGGTCGTGTTCGTCGCCGGAGCCTTGCTCACCTAGCCACGGATCAGTCGTCGCTCGAAGTGGCCGCCTTCTCACTGATTTCCGCCACTATGTCGGCGTTGGCCAACGTTGTCACGTCACCGAGCTGGCGGTGCTCTGAGATGTCCTTGAGCAGACGGCGCATGATCTTGCCGGAGCGGGTCTTGGGAAGATCACCGGTGAACACGATCGACCTCGGTTTGGCGATTGGCCCAATCGTACGGGCCACGTGATCACGCAGCTCCTCGATCAGCCCCTCGTCGCCCACCACCGAGGATCGCAGGGTCACGAAGGCGGCGATCGCCTGACCGCTCACCGAGTCGGCACGCCCCACTACCGCGGCCTCTGCGACAGCGGCATGGCTCACCAGCGCCGACTCGACTTCGGTCGTGGAGATGTTATGACCCGACACCAGCATGATGTCGTCGACGCGGCCCAGCAGCCAGTAGTAGCCGTCTTCGTCCCGTTTACACCCATCGCCCGGAAAGTACTTGCCCTCGAACCGGGACCAATAAGTGTCGACATAACGCTGGTCGTCTCCGTAGATAGTCCGGGCCATCGCCGGCCATGGCTCGGTGATCACCAGATAGCCGCCTCCGCCCAGCGGCACGCTATTGCCCTCCTCATCGACAACGTCGGCCGATATGCCTGGGAAAGGCATGGTTGCCGAACCCGGTTTGGTCGGTGTGATCCCGGGCAATGGCGTGATCATGATCTCGCCCGTCT
>Ga0299913_10002707_pt1 | contig 14135 bp, 12 predicted proteins | sample RVTome_9_FD_201360 | JGI IMG/M metagenome (GOLD analysis project Ga0299913, IMG submission 201360) | Soil microbial communities from uranium-contaminated site in the Upper Colorado River Basin, Wyoming, United States - RVT155D38 (version 2) ... | reverse complement strand
GTCCCGGCGTCTTTCTCGCTGGCGATGAGCTGAGGGGCCACCACCACCCCGGCCAAGATCAGGGCGATGATGGAGGCACCGGTCCCCAGGAACAGCGCTGCCTCGGGCGTGATCTCCTCGAAGAAGAAGCTGATGCCGACCGAGAACCCCGACGCGATCAGCATCTGCACCACCACGAACACAGGGAGCAGGAGACGCATTGAGGTGAGATACCAGCGGAGCATGGCGCCGAGGCTCTCGAACCAGTAGGAGGGACCGGAGCGGACGACGCCCAGAACGGCGACGGATGCCCCGGTCATACCGTCACTTCCCTCACCCCGTTATCCGAGGTGTGACCGGTGAGTCTGATGTAGGCGTCCTCCAGTGTCGTGGCGGCCAATGCGTACTCCTCGGCCAGTCCGTCGGCCATGGCCCGCCTCGCCCATGCGATGCCGTCGCCGGCCCGGTCCTCGTCGATCATCGCCATCAGGTTGTTGCCGACCCGGGAGTGGTCTCTGACCATCGAGGGAAGCTCAGGTGTGGGGGTTCCGGGGACCATCATCAGCTGGAGGCGGAGCCGGCCCCGGTCCGCCACCTTGAGCGACGACGGGGTGCCCTCCGCCACCAGCTCACCGTCTGAGATGATGGCGAGACGGTCTACCGACTTCTCCGCCTCGAGCACGTTGTGGGTGACCAGGAAGACGGCGGCACCCATCTGCCCCAGCAATCGGACTTGCTCCCAGAGGAGACGACGCCGCAATGGGTCGACGTCGTTGGTCGGCTCATCCAGGATCACCACCCTTCCCGGGACCACTGTCACCATGATGAACCCGACCAGCCGCCGCACCCCGCCGGAGAGCTTGGTCCCGAGGGTGTCGCGCCACTCCCTGATCTGGAGCGCATCGATCAGCTCCTCACCTCGTTCGTCCGTGGCGGATTTGGAGCCGCCCCGAATCCGCCCGGTGAGCCGCACCGCCTCGTGGACCTTGAACGACTCGATCGGCATCGTCGCTTGAGGCAGGTAGGAGCAGAGTTGCCGTGCGGCATCGGGATCGGCCACCAGATCGTGCTGCCCGAGATGCAGCGAACCTGTGTCCGGCTTGAGCAACCCGATCACCTGCTTGACGAAGGTCGACTTGCCCGCTCCATTGGGACCGAGAAGCCCGTACACCTCGCCGGGGCGGACCTCGATCGAGACATCCCGATTGGCGAAGGTCTTGCCACCGTCATAGCTCTTGGTGACGCCCTCGGCCCTGAACACCCAGTCGTTCACAGCTTCTCTCCTTTCACCGGGCCGACCATGGGGAAGAAGACGAAGGAGAAGGCGTACTCCTCCCCGTCTCGATCCTCGTGCTCCCGCATCTCTTCGACGATCGCATCGATCAGTTCGACGATCCTCAGCGCGCTCTTCCTGCTCATCGGCACCACGGAGCGGCCGAGCGCCCCATCCGGCTCGACGCTCCCGCTGCCATCGTCTCCAAGGGCCCCGAGCAACGCAGCCGTGGCATCGAGTCGGGCGCCGTCGAGCACCATCCCGATCGCCGCCCTGACCACCCGATCCTTGTCCTCGCTCTTCTCCAGCAGGCCGCGAACCGGGGCGAAGTCGCCGGCCACCGTGCGGTAGACCCGCTGCAGCATCGCACCGCTCTTTCGGGTCTCCACCACCTCGATGACCCCAACTTCCTGGAGCAGGTTGAGGTGGTAGTAGAGGCGAGTCACCGGCACATCGAGACTCTGCGCCAGGTCGCGAGCGGTGTTGGGCTCGATCAGCTGGTGCAGGATCCGGAGCCGCACCGGGTTGTTGAGGACCTCGAGAACGCGCACGTCTTCGATCTCGAACGTCTCCCGTTGCGGTCGCATCCCTCCGGTCTATTTCAAATCGACTGAACGTTCAAGCGATTTGAATATCGGCCGTCTCTTTGAACATTGGAGAGATCGGGCCCCGATTCGAAACGCTGCCTGCGGCGCTCGAGCGCGTTTGTTGCATATATGCAACGTGGAACCTCAGGTTCCTGGTGCCGAGATGCGAAATGTGCCGTGTGTCCTTACCCTGCCGCCAGTCCATGGGAGATCATCGGCCGAGAGACCAGGTCGCGCCCGACCCCACCTCCCCGTCGCCACACATCGGGACCTGGGCCCGGCTTGTTCTCGCCGTCCTCTTCCTCTACATCTTCCTGGTCGGGATCAAGGCGTTGGAGAAGGGAATCGGCTCCCTCGGCGCCGGATTCGTCGACGACGTGTTCGCCACTGTCGCCCACCCGCTCGCCGGTCTCGCCGCCGGCGTCCTCGCCACGGTGTTGGTCCAGTCGTCGTCGGTGACGACCTCGACGATCGTGGGATTGGTCGGTGCCGGCGCGCTCGGCATCGAGACGGCCGTGCCGATGGTGATGGGGGCGAACATCGGGACCACCATCACCGGGACTCTCGCCGCCCTCGGCCACGTCCGCCAGAGCGCATTCTTTCGCCGCGCCTTCGCCGCCGCCACCGTTCACGACTACTTCAACATCCTCGCCGTCATCGTCCTCTTCCCCCTGGAGGTGGCGTTCGGGGCGGTGAGCCGGATCGCCATAGAGTTGGCTTCTCTTTTCGACGGGCTGCTCCCGGGCGTCAGCGACGACCCCGGACCGGTGAAGCGCGCCATCGAGACTCCGGTCGATGCCATCACCGGGATATTCGAGAGCCTGGGATGGGAGCGGGCAGCGGGCAGCATCCTGATCGGGCTCGGTGTCGTGCTGATCTTTCTCTCGTTGTGGCAGATCACCACCCAGATGCGATGGGTGGTATCGGGGCAAATCGAAGCGGCGATCAACCGGATCCTGGGCAAGGGGGCCGGTGCGGGTGCGATGCTGGTCGGGCTCGTCCTCACCGTGGCGGTGCAAAGCTCCAGCATCACCACCTCGATGCTGGTGCCGCTGGCCGCAGCCGGAGTCCTCACGCTCTCCACGGTCTACCCGGTGGCACTCGGGGCCAATGTCGGGACGACGATCACGGCACTGCTGGCGTCGGTGGCGGCGGACAACCCCGACGCCCTGGTGGTGGCCATCGCCCACACCACCTTCAACCTGCTCGGAATCCTGATCTTCTACCCGATCCCGATGTTGAGACGGATACCGGTGGCCATCGCCGAATGGACCGCGGAGGTCGGCGCGCGAAGACGCGGTCTCATCGCCGTCTACATCATCGGCATGTTCTTTGTCGTTCCCATCGTCATATTGTTCATCACCTGAGGAGTAGCCGATGTTCTCCCTTTTCCGGGACGCTCAACAACTAGAAAACGTCGAGACCCAGCTGGTGGGGATGCTGGAGACCTGCTCCCGCATGTTCGAGCTGGCGGTGGGTGCGCTGATGCGGACCTCCGATCCGGCCGCTGTCGCCGACGAGATCTTTGCCCTGGACAAAGAGCTGAACCGCACCGAGCGGGGGATCAGACGCGAGCTGCTGGTTCATGGTTCGGTGTGGGGGGCGGAGGTCGATTACGGGCTGATGCTGGCCTACATGTCGGTGGCCAAGGACGTGGAGAGAGTGGGCGACTACTGCAAGAACCTGTGGAACCTGGCCGACCTGGGAGTCGACTTCTCCACCGGGCCGGACCAGGGCGAGATCCAAGAGCATTTCCGTGAAGTGGCCGAGTTGATCGTCGTCACCACCAAGGTATTCCGGGACCAGGAGGAAAGCGCGGTGCACGAGCTCATCCCCGAGATCAAAAAGGACGAGAAGCACTACGACGACCACATGGCCCAATTCATACGTTCCGACGAGCCGGGGACCTTCGCCGCCCCGCGGGCCATCCTCTACCGATACATCAAGCGAATCTCGGCCCATCTCTCCAACCTGCTCACCTCGCTGGTGATGCCGGTCGACCGCCTGGACTTCTACAAGAAGTCGAAGGCGATCGACGCCGAGTGACAACCCCGCCGCGTAAATGAGGCTCGGCATCGATCTCGACGGTGTGGTGGCCGACTTCACCAAGGGGTGGGTCGACTTCTACAACCGGGATTTCGGTGCCGATCTCCACGCCGAGCAGGTAGACCGCTGGGACGGGCTCACCGCCATCACCCATTTCGAGGACATGGGCGCCTTCTGGCGGTGGTGCTCGGATCTGGACGGCCGTTCCCTGTTCTGGCACCTGGAGCCCTTCCCCGGGGCGATCGAGGCGCTGCACCGTCTCGACGGGGAAGGACACGAGATCGTGATCTTGACCACCAAGCCCACATTTGCCGTTGAGGACACCCACGAGTGGATCGCCGCCCAGGGAATCCCCACCGAGGAGATCCACATCCTGGAGAAGAAATGGCTCGTCGACTGCGACGTCTATCTCGACGACGGGCCCTACGTGCTGCCCGGGCTGGTCGCCCATCGGCCCGACCGGCTGGTCTGCCGCTTCGTCCGACCCTGGAACCGCCCGGTCCCAGGCGCCGTGGATGTGGAGGACTTCGACGAATTTCGCGCCCTTCTGGCGCGTGTGGAATGACCAGCGGGCACCCGATTAGGGTCCGGGGGCGCGAACCGGGGATGCGCGCATTCCCTGCGAGAACCAAATAGGAGAGAACATGAGGAAGAGAGCCCTTTGGGCTTGTCTCGTCGTATTGGCCCTCATCGCGGCCGCCTGTGGCGGAGGCGAGGGAGGCGAGGACGGCGACACCACGACCACAGCCGCAGCCGAGGAGCCGACTACCACGGCCGCGCCAGAAGCAACGACCACGACGGCGATGGCCGAGGCCGAGCTGGGCTCGGCAGAGAGACCGATTCAGGTGCTATTCGTGCCTTCGGTCGATGCCCAGGTGATCGTGTCCGGTGGCGAGATCATGGATCAGGCACTGACCGACGCGACGGGACTCGAGTTCGAAGTGAGTGTGCCGACGTCCTACGCCGCCACCATCGAGGAGATGTGCGCCAACCCCGGCGACACGATGGGATTCATCCCGGCGTTCGGGTACGTGCTCGCCTCGCAACTGTGTCAGGTGGACGTGGGGTTCAAGGCCGTTCGCTTCGGTTGGGGCGTCTACTGGGCCCAGTTCCTGGTGGCGCGCGATAGCGCCTTCGAGACGCTAGCGGACCTGGAGGGTGCTTCCTGGGCCTACCCCGACCCGGGCTCAACCTCAGGATTCCTGTTCCCGTCCGTGGCCCTCGATGAAGCCGGTGTCACCCCCGGTGAGACCGTGGAGTCCGGCGGACACCCGCAGGCGGCCCTGGCGGTCTACAACGGCGAGGTGGACTTCGGGACCTCGTTCTTCAGCCCACCGCTGCTTCCGGAGGGAGAGTGGCAGCTCGGCGACGATCCGGAGATACCGGACGACGTCATCGAGAGCTGTGCGCCCACCGACGATGGTGAGCTCTGGTGTGGTGACTATCGGGTGCTCGACGCCCGGGCCAGCGCCATCGAAGAGGCACCGGACATCATGCAGCAGGTGCGCATCCTGGATATCACCGCGGAGATCCCCAACGACACCCTTTCGTTCGGGCCTGACTTCCCCGCCGAGCTCCGGGCACAGATCGAAGAGGCCCTGGCGGCATTCGCCGAGACCCCGGAGTGGGAAGAGTCGATCGGTCACCAAGACTTCTATGCCTGGTCGGGGATCGAACCTGCCACCGACGCCGAATACGACATAGTGCGTACCGTTGTCGACTCACAGGGCATCACCCTGGAAGACCTGTAGACCACCACAACGAAAGTGAACATGGGAGGGGGCCCGGCAACGGGCTCCCTCCCGGCAACACATGCTCCAGGTTCAGAACCTGACCAAGGTATACGACGACGGCACCGTCGCTCTGGAGGACGTCTCATTCGAGGTTCCAGCAGGGCAATTCCTCGCAGTGATCGGGTTATCTGGATCGGGCAAGTCCACCCTGCTGCGCTGTGTCAACCGGCTGATCGACCCGACAGAAGGCCGGATCCTGTGGAAGGGCGAGGACATCACCGCGGCCAACCACGAGGACCTGCGCAACATCCGAAGACGGATCGGCATGGTGTTCCAGAACTTCAACCTCGTCCATCGCTCCAAGGTGATAACCAATGTGCTGGCTGGTCGGCTCGGATACACCAGCCCTGCGCTATCGGTCGTCAATCGATTCTCCAAGAAGGACCGTGAGGCGGCGGTAGCTCTCCTGGGAAGGGTCGGTCTCGAAGACAAGGCCAACAACCGGTCCGAGGAGTTGAGCGGTGGGCAGCAACAGCGGGTGGGCATCGCCCGGGCCATGATGCAGAACCCGGAGATGATCCTCGCCGACGAGCCTGTAGCCAGCCTCGACCCGGTACTCGCCCACTCCATCATGCAGTACCTGGAGGTGATAAACCGCGACGACGGGGTCACCGTGCTGTGCAGCCTCCACTTCCTCGACCTGGTCCACCGTTACGGACAGCGGGTGATCGCCCTCAACGAGGGTCGCAAGGTGTTCGAAGGGCTGCCCTCGGACATCGACGACGACATGTTCAAGGAGATCTATGGCAGGGAGGCGGAGCGGGTTGGCTGACCTCCAGACCACCACTCCGGTGGATACGCCGCAAAGGGAAGAGAAGAGGCCAAAGAAGCGGCGGTCCCTGCGACGCATTTTGTTGATCGTCATCGGGCTTGTCGCGAGTTTCGTGATCTACGCCTATGGATTCCAGGTGGTGGATGTCAGATTGGACCGCATTGGCGATCCCGTGCGTCAAGGCCGATTCACCAACATCGTCCGGGCCCTGGGCCAACCCGACCTCTTCGCATACGAAACAGTCGCCACCGACATAGATGTCGACTTCGCCATGCCCTGTCCCGCAGGGGGCTTCACCGCCGCGGCCTCAACCGGCGGAGCAGCAGCGATCTCTATCGACCCGGCTTGTGCCGACCCGAGGGATACGGTGAGGGTCACGGGTGAGGGTTTCGGGTCCAACCAGGCGATCAACATCTTCTTCGTCCCACCAAATGGGATCGAGCTCCGTATTGCACAGGTCCGAACCGGCGCCGACGGGGCCTTCACCATCGAAGCCCTGCTTCCCAACCGTCCCGATGAGGAAGTGCAGACCATCCGGGCCAAGACCAGGGAGCGAGTGGGAAGCATCTTCAGCCCTGCCTATGTCCCCAGCGGGCAGATCGACCCTGACACCGGGGAGGAGATCATGTTGCGCTCGCCGCGCTGGTCCCCGAATGCAGAGGCGACCTGGAGTGGGATCATCCAGACCATCTTCCTCGCTCTCCTCGCCACCACGGTGGGCACGATCATCGCAGTGCCCCTCTCCTTCCTGGCAGCGAGAAACCTGATGAGCGATATCCGGATCCCGGCTCTCAACGTCGGGTTGGCGATCGTCGCCCTTCCCGTGGGTGCGGTCGCCGGCTATGCCGCCGCGTTGGGAGGAGCCGGCATCGTTGACGTGTTGCCGGGCTCGGCATTGCTTCTGGGGGCGGTCGCCATCGTCATGGTTTGGCTTGGCGTCCGGGCGCTGCGATTCGCGGTCCCCCTCCCCGGGACCGAGCGCCCTCGCTGGCTCAGGGTTGGCTCCGGTCTCGGCGCGGCAGCCCTCTTTCTGTTGGCCTCCCAGGCCTCCGTCCGCTTCATGGAGATTGGAGGGGCCGAGGCTGCCCCGGCGCTGGGACCACTCTCCTTCCTGGGGACATTCGTGCAGCGCCTGGGCGAGATCATGGCTCTTGCCTTCGGCGTCCTCGCCGCCGTCGCCGGTGCGGTGGCCCTGGCCGTCTTCGCCAGCAAGCTCTCTTACACCATCGCAAAGAAGGTGGGCTCGAGTCTCAACCAGGTGCTCTCAGTGGCTGCGGTCGGTCTCGCCGGCGCGGTGATCGCAGTGGGCTTCGGCCAGATGATCGCCTGGATGTATCAGATCATCGACACAACGGCCACGGTCTTCGTACCTGCGGTGATCGGCGCCGTGCTCGGCCTGGGCTTCGGAGTGTGGGGTTCGGTTCGCGGACAGCTCGGTTCGGGTCTCGGGATCTACTACATCTTCCGCACCTTCTTCAACACCTTGCGATCGATAGAGGCCCTGATCCTGGCGTTGGTCTTCGTGGTCTGGGTCGGGCTGGGCGCCTTCGCCGGAACACTGGCCCTGGCCCTCCACACCATCGCCGCCAACGCCAAGCTCTACTCCGAGCAGGTGGAGAGCATCAGCTCGGGTCCTCTGGAGGCGGTCCGGGCCACCGGGGCGACACGTCTCCAGACCGTTGTTTATGCAGTGGTGCCCCAGATCGTCCCGCCGTTCATCGCCTTCACCATGTACCGCTGGGACATCAACGTGCGCATGTCGACGATCATCGGCTTCGTGGGCGGCGGTGGTATCGGGCTGATCCTTCAGCAGAACATCAACCAACTCAACTACCGGGGAGCGGCGGCGCAGATACTGGCGATCGCCATCGTGGTGGCCGCCATGGATTATGTCAGCTCCCGCCTCCGGGAGCGTTACGTCTAGCCGTTGCCGGCGTAGCCTCGACCGATGACCGGGATGCTCAGACGAGCGCGCCAGGAACGGGAGCGACTGGAGCACGAGCTGCTGGCGGCGACGGCCACGAAGTCGGACCAGTCGAAGGGACGCGCCGAGGCGGAGGAGCCCGACGAGTTCCGCACCACCTTCGAACGGGACCGCGATCGGATCGTGCACAGCAAGGCGTTTCGCCGGCTCAAACACAAGACGCAGGTGTTCCTCAACCCCGACGGCGACCACTTCGTGACCCGGATGACCCATACCATCCAGGTGACCCAGGTAGGGCGAGCCATGGCCCGCGCCCTCGGGCTCAACGAGGATCTGACCGAGGCGATCTGCCTCGGTCACGATGTCGGGCATTCCCCGTTCGGGCACACCGGCGAGGAGGCGCTGACCCCCTTTGTCGAAGGCGACTGGCTGCACTCGGCCCACGGGGTGCGCACCCTGTCCCACATCGAGCCGCAAAACCTGAGCGCGGAGGTGCTGGACGGGATCAGGGCCCATTCCTGGCGCATCGACCCGCCGCCCGGGACCCCCGAGGGCCGATTGTGCCGCTTCGCCGACCGGATCGCCTATCTCACCCATGACGTCGCCGACGCGCTGAGGGCAAACGTGCTCGAGTACCACGAGATCCCGACCCGGGTCCTGACCACCTTCGGCGCCACGTCACGTGAGTGGATCGGCTCGCTGGCCACGTCGGTGATCGAGACCAGCCACGAGACCGGAGAGGTGGAGATGGATCCCATCGACCTGGAGGTCATGGAGGAGCTGAGAGATTTCATGTTCTCCCGGGTCTACCTCAGCCCCGAGAGCGAGTCCCAGAAGCAGAAGGCGATCATGGTCATCCAGGATCTGGTTCGCTGGTTCGCCGACCATCCCCAAGACGTGCCCGACTCGGCCACCACCTCGACCGCGGTCCCCTTGGAGCGGGCCATCGACTACGTGGCCGGGATGACCGACCGCTTCGCCCTTCACACCCACGACCGACTCTTCCGCCCGAGTCTCCTCGATTGACCACCAACGGCAGGCCCTTGGTGGTCTGACCAGTCAGGCTCGGAGCGGGTCGCGCAGGCGAAGGATGCGTCTGCGTCGTGGCTCGGCCTTTTTCGCCTCAGCCCTGGCCCGACGGGCTTGTCTTCCCCTTCGCAGCTGCTGAACCAGCCGCTGCTGGTCCTCGAGGACCGCCTTGGTGAATTCCGGGCTGTAGAACATGGTCATCTCCTGCGTCGTCGCTACAAGGCGAAGGTATGGATCTACCGGCCCGGGCGAATCGGTGGCGATGCCTAGATCCCGGGCCGATGGGTGCCCATATCGGGTCTACCGATCACCCATCCGGGATCCCGGCGTCCCTGGCGAGGGCCACCGCCTCGGACCGGGTGGTCGCCCCCAGCTTGCCCAGGATGGCCGAGACGTGGTGGTCGACGGTGCGGCTGGACACGAAGAGCCGGTCGGCGATCTCGACATTCGTCATGTTCTCGGCGAGATGTCGCAGCACGTCCATCTGGCGAGGCGTCAGCCCGAACGGGTTCTCTCTCGTCGCCCGGGTGGGGCCCCGGGGGACACCGCTCACGCCGGCCGCGGCGAGCTCGGTGCGAAGCCGGGAGGAGAGCGGCACCGCTCCCAGCTCGTCGAAGATGGCGAGTGACTCCAGCTTGGACTCGGTAGAACCGTGACTGAGGGCGACGGCCCGGTCGTAGGGGATCCCCCGTTCGTGCCAGAACAAGCCGGCCTTCTCCCAATCCCCTTGGGCGGCGAGACGATACGGCTCCGCGGCTTCTGGGGGGACGTCGTCGATCTCTCCGATGAGATAGAGCCAAAAGGCCAGCTCACCCCCCCGCCACGTCGGCTCCCGTTCCCGGGTCTCCGCCAGCACCTCGCGCAGACGGGGGAAGATGCCCCGGTCGAGGCCTCCACCTAGCCACACGAACTCTGCGAGCGACGAGCCCGCAGGAGCGGTGCGCTGTACCTCACCGGTCTGGATCGCGAGCTCCCAGCCTTCCATCAGGTGGGTCTTCGCCTCCGGATGCCCGGTTCTGGCCTGGAGACGCCCCAGCAGCGAGTACGCCACCATCCTCCCCGTGGCGAGTTGGCCCGAGTTCTCCAGGACCCACGCTGCGTGGACTTCCGCCTCCGGCCATTTGCCCCGCATCTCGGCGAGAAGCCCGCGGGCGACCACCGCATATGCCTCGAAACTGGGCATCTCCCGATCCAGCGCCAGCTCATGGGCAGTGACCACCCAACGCTCCGCGGTGTCGAGATCCCTGAAGTAGAGCGCAGACCAACCGATGTTGACCGCAGCCCGGATCTGGTCGTGAGAGAAACCGAGCCGGTCGGACATGGAGAAGCTCTCCTCGATCTGCTCCATGCCCTCGGGGTATGCGACCGCCATCCTCACCGCCCCCATGTTGTTCAAGGCGTGAGCCCGAGCCTGACTCGGGCCTTCCCCCGCAACGGCCAGGGCCTTCTCCCCGAACTCGATGGTGCGCGCCTCGTCGCTGGCCAGCATCGCCAGCTGTGAGATGGCCGAATATGCGACTGCCAGATCGTGCCCGCCAACCGGCTCCAACACGGCGGCTGCCTCATTGGCCAGCTCGATCGCCGAAGCGCGACGGTTTCGAACCCAGGCGATGCGGCTGGCGATGAGCAAGGAGTTGCCCAACTTGGCCGCGTCTCCGAGCCTCCGCCGGAAGGCCATGCCGCTGTCGATCGCATCTTCGGCGCGGGATACCTCGTTGACCAGATACTCCTCCCAGGCCCACAGGTCGTAGTGGTCGGCGCACATCTCGGCATCGAGACGATCGAGATGGGGCTCGAGAGTGCGGAGATGGGCCACGGCCTCACTATGGCTCTCCAGCTCGGCGGCACGACGCGCAGCGAGAGGGGCCAGATGGATCAGCGCGTCGACGTCACCACCGATACGAGCATGGTGGGCGGCCCGGGCCGGGTCGTACCCGAGATCCTGCGCCGCACGAAGCACCCGCAAGTTGAGCTGACGTCTGTTCATCTCGGTCAGATCGGCCTCCACCGATCGCCGGGCCAGCTCGTGTCTGAATGCCACGGCACTGTCCTCGAGCTGCAGCACCCCGGCCTCCTCGGCCTCGGCCAACGCCGTCTGGCTGGGGCCGAGCACCGCGGTGACCAGGTCGAGCTCGGCCTTGCTCGGGACCACCGAAACCATGTCGACCACGACGCGGGCCTCGGGGCTGAGACGGGCGACCCTGGCCAGGACCGCCTCCCGCACCGACACCGGGACCGATCCTCCTCCCGCGGCCAGAAGCTCGGTGAGGAAGAACGGGTTGCCTCCCGAGATCTCCCAGAGATCGTCCGACGAGCCTTGCCCGCCTCCGGCCAACTCCGCCACGGCGGCCGGTGAGAGAGGTTTGAGCTGGATGCGCTCCAGAGCCGCGGCGGCCACATCGCCAAAGTGCCACCCGAAGCGGGCGATCGCCCGCAACCTCCCCGTCCCGGTAGGTCAGGACCAAGAGCCCGAAAGTGCGATCGATGCGTCGGCCGAGGAACTTGACCAGGTCGAGCGTGGCCTCGTCGGCCCAATGGATGTCCTCGATCACGACGATGGTCGGCCGCAGCGCCTTTGCTACCAGCTCGAGGACGACCGTGAACACCTCGTGACGGTCCTGACCTCGAAGTGCCTGCTCGAGGGAGGGCTCGTCGAGGGCCATGTCCCAGATCGGGCCCAGAGGGCGAGCCGTGAGCAGGTCGTCGCATCCGCCACGGAGCACATGAGCGTCGTCGAGATGCGAGTCGGTGAAGACGCGCACAGCCGAGGTCTTCCCGATTCCCGCCTCGCCTCTGACCAGAACCGCACGCCCGGCACCCTCTCGGGCGTCGGCCAGAAGATGGTCCAGGCGCTGCAGGACCTCGTCACGTTCCAGGAGCGGCATGGCGCAACGATGGTACCGAGGGGTCATGTCGCCAGCCTGGGGGGAGCCTCCTATCCTCCTGCGCCATGCTGGCCCTCGCCGACCTGCACAAGCGATACGACGACGTGGCGGCGCTGTCCGGTTGCACGCTTCAGGTCGATCGGGGGCGGATGCTCGGCTTTCTCGGCCCCAATGGTGCGGGCAAGACCACCGCGATGCGCACCATATTCGGCCTCGTCACCGCCGACTCGGGTCAGGTCACCTGGGACGGCGCGCCGATCACCATGGAGCAGAAGCGGCGTTTCGGATACATGCCGGAACAACGCGGCCTCTATCCGAAGATGAAGGCACACGACCAGCTGACCTACCTCGGGCGTCTCCGGGGGATGGAGCAGAAGGAAGCGGCTGCCTCGGCCGACCAATGGCTGGAGCGATTCGGCCTCGCCGAGAGACGCCTGGACCGGGTGGAGGTCTTGTCACATGGGAACCAGCAACGGGTCCAGCTTGCAGCTGCCCTGGTGCACGATCCCGAGCTGCTCGTGCTCGATGAGCCGTTCAGCGGTCTCGATCCGATCGCCACCGAGACCATGGCCGACATCCTGCGGGAGGAGACGGTAAAGGGCAAGGCTGTCGTCTTCTCCTCCCATCAACTCGACCTGGTCGAGGACATCTGCGAGGAGGTAGCGATCATCAATGCGGGGAGGATCGTGGTCGAGGGCAACGTGCGCCGCCTGAAGGACGCCGCCCCGATCCGGCATCTCGAGCTCGAGTTGGACGGCGATATCGGCGATCTGTTCGACACCCTCGAGGACGTGCGCCAGATCCGCTCCGCAGACGGCAGCCACACTCTGATCATCGACGCTGGGAGCGACATCCGCGGATTCCTCGCCCGTGCCCAGCAGGTGGGCAGGGTGCGCCACTTCACCTATACCAGCCCCTCGCTCTCCGACCTGTTCCGGGAGGCGGTGCGATGAGCTCGTTCAAGACGGTGTGGCGGATCGCCGTGCGTGAGATCCGAGAGCACGGCCGTTCCAGGTCCTTCTTGATCACAACCGGCTTCACCTTCCTGGCTGTGGCAGCTCTCATCGTGGTCCCCGGGCTGGTGGGGGATGGCACCTCGGAGTACTCCGTCGGTTCGATCGGCGACGGCAACGAGCCGATCGTGGCCGCGGCCGAGCAGTTGGGAAACGCAGCGGTTGAACCGGGCTCCGATCCATCGGTCTCCTTCGAGTTGGAGACGTTCGACGACCGGGCGGTGGCCGAGGCTGCGATGGAAAGCGGCGAGCTCGACGCCATCCTCGTCGATGGCACGGAGGTCGTCGTCGAGAGCGTGGGCGGATTCGGCGACTCGCCCGTCCTCAGCCTGCTCCAACAAGGCGCGGCCTCTGTTGAGCTGGAAGCGATCGTGTCCGAGTCGGGAGACGCCGCAGCCGACGTGATCGCGGTGATGACATCGGATCCCCTGGAGACCTCGACGCTGTCGGGGCAGGAGGCGGGAGACGAGTCGCGGGGGGCGGTCGCCTACGCCGGACTGCTCCTTCTCTACATGGCGGTCCTGCTCTACGGGAACTGGATGCTCTCCGGCGTCACCGAAGAGAAGTCGAACCGGGTCGTCGAGGTGCTCCTCTCCAGTGTGCGGCCGTGGCAGCTGCTTGCCGGGAAGATCATCGGCATCGGCACACTCGGGATCGCCCAGTTCGCCGGCACGATCACCATCGCTCTCGTCGCCGTGCAGATGTCCAACACGATCGAGCTGCCCAGCCTCGATGCAGGGCTCGTCGCCAACCTGATCGTCTGGTTCGTGCTGGGCTTCCTGCTCTTCGCGGTCATGTACGGTGCGGCCGGATCGCTGGTCAGCAGGATGGAAG
>Ga0299913_10002706_pt1 | contig 14136 bp, 14 predicted proteins | sample RVTome_9_FD_201360 | JGI IMG/M metagenome (GOLD analysis project Ga0299913, IMG submission 201360) | Soil microbial communities from uranium-contaminated site in the Upper Colorado River Basin, Wyoming, United States - RVT155D38 (version 2) ... | reverse complement strand
GGTGTAGTCGCCCTCGAGCAGGCGCTCCGGCAGCGCGGACAGCCAGCCGCGCGTCCGATCCGAGATCCTCGAGCGGGTCCACTCGATCGCGGCCCGCGCGTCCGGGTTGAACCACTCGATCTCCGAGCCGCCGAGCGCCGCCGCGTCGTGGTTGCCGCGCACGCCCACCGCCCCGATGTCGTCGAGTCGTTCGACGACCCGATCGGGCTCCGGTCCGTAGCCGACGACGTCGCCGAGCTGCCAGACCGCATCGACCTGTCCCATGTGGGCCAGGACCGCCTCAAGGGCGACGATGTTGCTGTGGATGTCCGACAGGACCGCGATCCGCATGGGGTGGTCAGCGTAGCAGCCGGTCCCTCACCACGGTCGGCGCCTGCGTACCGCGGGATCGCGCGGGAACGTGCGCGGCGTCGGGCCCGCCTTGGTCAGCAGGACCAGGCGATGGCCCGCGAGAAGGCCGTCGAGGCTCGTGTCCACCGACTCGATCGAGCCGCCACCGAGCCCGGTGAGGGCCCGTGACGCCGCCGCGAGCTCATCGGCGATCTCACCTCGTTTCCAGGCCACGAGAAGCCCGCCCGGCTCCAGCAGCGGCAGGGCGAGTTCCGCCAGCTCGGAGAGGGGACCGACGGCCCGCGCCAGCACAGCCTGCCACCGCTCGCGGTGGGCCTCGTCGGCCGCGAGGTCCTCCGCGCGCGCGACCACGGCCTCGACGCGATCGCCGACGCCGGTCGCAGCGACCACCGTCGCCATGAAACGCACCTTCTTGCCGATCGAATCGACGAGGAGTGCGCGTTCGGCAGGGAGCGCGATCGACAGCGGCAGCCCCGGGTATCCCGCGCCGCTGCCGAGGTCGAGCAGCCGACGGATCCGTCGGACGCGCAGGACCGGCAGCGCGGTCAGGCTGTCGACGACGTGGCCCGTCGCGACTCGAGCCGGGCCGCGCAGCCCGCTGAGATTCATCGCGCCGCTCCACGCGCCGAGCAGTCGTGCGTGCCCGGCGATTGCCACGCGTGCACCAGCGTCGAGTTCGATGCCGAGTCTCGCAAGGCCGTGCTCGAGCGCATCGTTGTACGCCGCGGGCAGGCCAGGAGTTTCCTCGACGCGCGTCGGGAGCGGCTCGCGCTCGTGATCCAGGGCACGCCTCCTGTGGTCGCGTACCGTGGTACCGCGCGGCGCCGCTCCCGGCGTCGACATCCGTGCGCAGGGTGGCTGGTCGGTCTTCCCCGATCCGTCCGGTTTCCTGGCCGGGCTTCCCCGAGCCCCTCGCGGACCGCGTTACCCTTCCGCCACGGTGCGGATGCCGGACGCTACGGCGACCCGTGGCCCGCGTCAACGGGGTTTTCCACCAAGTTCCCGACAGACCGTGGATTCGTGGATAACTGCAACGTTCCGGGCGGCGAGAACCCGAGGGGACAGGAGATCAGGCGGGACGGCTGATCGGTCGACCGGCGAGCTGCATGGCGCGGAGGACCGCGCGTTCCTCGAGCGCGAACTCCTCGGCGTTGAGCACGCGCGTCAGCGTCGCCCCGACCGCCTCAGCGTCGGTCGGCGCGGGACCCGGTAGGGCGAGCACGAAGCTGGAGCCGGAACCCGGCACGGACGCGACGCCCAGGTCTCCGCCCATCGCCCAGGCGAGCTCGCGGGCGATCGGCAGGCCCAGGCCGGTCCCGGTCACTCGCTCGTGCGCCGACATGCGGTAGAAGCGCTCGAAGATGCGGGCCCGGTCGTCCGGCGCAATCCCGGGTCCATCGTCGCGGACCGCGATGAGCGCGACCATACCCTCGAACCACGCCGCGACCTCGACCCGCCGACCGCTTCCCGTGAACTTCAGGGCGTTTGCGGCCAGGTTCGTGACGATCTGTTCGACCCTCCGCCGGTCTCCGGTCGCCGCGCGCATCCGCGGAGGAAGGTTCGACAGGAGCTCGACACCCAGATCGAGCGCGATCGGGTGGAGACCTGCGGTGACACGTCCGGCCGCCTCCGCCACGGAGAACGTGGTCAGTTCGAGCCGCAGCGACCCGGCTTCGAGCCGCGACAGCTCGAGCAGGTCGCCGACGAGCTCACCCATCGAGTCGACGATCTGCCGGCTGCGCTCGAGGAATTCGCGCTTGACGTCGGCATCCGTGACCTTGCCCCCGAGAATGAGGTCGAGGTACCCGGACAGGCCGGTCAGCGGCGTGCGCAGCTCATGGGCGACGGTGGACACGAACCCGGCGCGCTCCGTATCGGACGCGCGCAGCGCCGCGAGCTCGCGCTCGAGTGTCAGCTGTTCGGTCACCAGGGCGAGGGCAACGGCGGCGTGGCGGGCCATGGTCGGCGGCAGCGCAGTCGCCAGCCGATCGGCCGACCGGGCATCGACGAACTCGAAGCCGAGCGCGACGTCGGGCAGGCCGGCGATCGGCAGGATGGCGCGGACCGGCTCCGTTCCTTCATGTCGCGTCCCGGCTGTCGCTCGGTTCTCCCGTGGTGCATCCCTCGAGACGGTGGCGACCAGCACCGGCGCGGGCATCGCGGCGGCGCGGCGTGCGCGCGATCGCTGTGCCGCCGCGTCGAGCCAGCGACCGTGGGCAATGGCTGCCGCAGGATCCTCGCCGGGCGGGACGGCCACAGCGACGCGACGATCCGAGCCATCGGCCACGATCGCCGCCCGGTGCGCGCCCGCGGTCCCGGCCAGGAGGTCGAGGATCCCGGCAAGGCGCGTCTCGGCATCGTCGCCGCTGGCCAGGATGTCCAGCGATCGGGCGAGAAGGGTGGTTTCGCGTTGCGCGATGCGGTCCGAGTCCCGCCGATGTGCCGACCGGCGCTCGACGAAGACGGGTGGCCGGGACACCGTGGGGACGGCGACGGACGGGCGGATCGGGCGGTGATCGTTCATCGTGCGGCGACCGTCCCACCCGGGCGGCCGGCGAGGTATCACCCTGAGGTGGTGCCGGAGTGCCCCGGAAGTACCGTGCCGCCGGGGTTGCCAGCGCGCGCTCCGCGGGCCGGATCAGCCGGCCCGCGTCCCGCTGCGCACGGGGCGGCCCAGAGTCCGCCGGACAACGTCCACGACCTCGTCCACGTAGCGATCGGCCTCGCCGCGTTCGGCTGCAGTCCGCACGCAGCCCTGCACGTGGTCCTCGAGAAGCAGAATCGACAACGAATCGATCGCGGCTCGGAGGGCCGACGTCTGCTGGAGGATGTCGATGCAGTACTCCTCGCGTTCGATCATCCGGGCGATGCCGCGGACCTGCCCCTCCATCCGCGACAGCCGGCGGATCAGCTGCGCACGATCCTTCGAGTAGCTGTGGCGGAAGTGATCGGGCTCGGGTGCGGTCGCGCGCTGGCGCGGATTTGGCGAGCTCATCTGGTGTGCGTTCCTCGGCATCCCGGCGCCGTTCGGCCCCTTCGTCGCATCATACCCCCCGGGAGTATCATCGACAACCGCTCCCCGGTGCGCTCCGGTAGACTGCTCGGCGAATGGATCCGCGCGATCGACTCCGCCCTCTCCTCGATGGTGTCGGCTGCACCGTCTGTGGCGTCCTCGTCCCGGTCGAGCGCATCCGCGTCCTTGCCCAGCGCGACGACATGGCATTCGTCGAGCTCGCCTGTCCGGCCTGTGCGAGTGCAACGCTCGGTCTCCTCCTGGCGACCGAGGCGCCCGATGGCAATGCCATCCTCGACGTCGCACCCTTTGGGGAGCTCAGCCCCACCGACGAGGCTAGACGGGCGGCAGCCGGCCCGGTCACGGCGTCCGACGTCCGTGCCGCGCGGGAATTCCTGGCCGAGTGGCAGGGCGATCTCGTCGGGTTGCTCGACGGTCGACGCGACGATGACCGACCCATACGGCTGCCGGGGCCGGAGGCACCGTGACGGCAGGCGACGCCGGACCTGCTTTCGCCCACGCGAGTGAGGCCGAGATGGCCCGAATTCTCGACTTCTACGGCATCGCCTGGGAGTACGAGCCGCGGACCTTCCCGATCCTCTGGAACCTCGACGGCGACGTCGTCGAGAGCTTCTCGCCGGACTTCTACCTGCCCGAGCTCGACCTCTACCTCGAGATGACGACACTCAGGCAGAAACTCGTGCGCAAGAAGAACCGCAAGCTGCGCCGGCTCCGCGAGTTGTACCCGGACCTGCGGATCAAGCTGTTCTACGCGCGCGACTTCCGGGCCCTGATGTTGAAGTACGGCCAGCTGGCGCTGGTGGACACGCTGTCGGGCAGTGCCGGCCAGGTCCTCGCCCGCGACGCCGCGACGCTCCTCCCGGCGCTGCCCGCGTCGACCGGCGTGGAAGCGTCGACCACCGTGGAGGCGTCACACGCCGCGGGAACGCCGCCCGGCGATCCGATGCCACTGCGACGTGGTCCGCCGAGTGACGCGACCCGGCGCCGTCGCCGGCGCCGTGCGGCGGCCGCGCGGGCCGACACTGCGTCGCCTTCGGCCACCACGCCGGCCGCCACGGTTACGGCGGGACGCGCGATCCCGCCCCCGTCGGGCGATGACCGCGGCGCGACGTCGGGGATCGAGCAATGAAGGACACAGCGGACCTCCAGTCCGACATCGGCGAGATCCTCGTGGACGAGGCGCAGATCCAGGCCAAGGTCGCCGAGCTTGGCGCCCGGATCAGCGCCGATTATGCCGGCCGCCAGCTGACGCTCGTCTCGGTCCTCAAGGGCTCGCTGCCGTTCATGGCCGACCTGATGCGTGCGATCACGATCCCGGTCAGGATCGACCTGATGGAAGTCAGTTCGTACGGAGGCACCACGACCGAGTCGTCGGGCCTCGTGCGAATCCTCAAGGACCTCTCGGCGAGCATCTCCGACGAGGACGTGCTGATCGTCGAGGACATCATCGACACCGGTCTCACCCTCAACTACCTGATCCGCTACCTGCGCGGCAAGAACCCGGCGACCTTGCGGATCTGCACGCTGCTCGACAAGCCGGCACGCCGGCTGGTGGACATTCCGGTCGACTACACGGGGTTCACCATCCCGGACCAGTTCGTCGTCGGGTACGGCCTCGACTACGGTGAGCTCTACCGGAACCTGCGGTTCGTCGGTGTCCTGCGTCGCGAGGTGTACACGAGCGGCTCCGAGCCGTGAGCCTCCACCGCCGCCCCGTCGGTCGCGCGCGTCTCCTCGCCGCGGCCGGGTCGATCGTGATGCTCATCGGGTGCGTGCCGCCGTGGTGGACCGCCGGATCGACCGAATCCGGCATCCCGCCGATCTCCGGATACGCCTTCGACGGGCCAGGGATCGCGGTCTTCCTCGTCGCCCTCGCGACCCTGGCGCTGATCACGCTGCCGTATGCCGGAGACCGGCCGGTCGGACTCGACCGCTGGTGGGCCTACGCGGGGCTGGCGATCGTGGGTTGGAGCGGACTGCTGATCGCAACGCTGGGGATCGTCATCGAGCCCGGCGGGATGGAGACGATCCTTCCCGATCGCGCACCGGGGCTGTGGATCGCTGTCGCCGGGCTGATCATCCTGTCCCGTGCCGCGTTCAACATCCTGCACGAGCCCGGCGAACGCTGACCGGCGCCCGCCGCGTCGGGAAATATTCAGGCGATCCCGAGGTACGAGTTCTGGACCGTCTCGTTCTCGCGCAGGTTCGCGGCGAGGTCGCTCAGGATGATCCGTCCGCTCTCGATCACGTACCCTCGGTCGGCGACCTGGAGCGCCATGCGGGCGTTCTGCTCGATCAGCAGGATCGTGGTTCCGGCCGCGTGCAGCTGGCGGATCGTGTCGAAGATCGAGTCGACGAGGACCGGGGCGAGCCCCATCGATGGCTCGTCCAGCAACAGGACTTTGGGCCGGGACATCAGGCCGCGTCCCATGGCCAGCATCTGCTGCTCGCCACCGCTGAGCGTGCCGGCGATCTGCGTGCGTCGCTGGGCCAGGCGCGGAAACATGTCATAGGCGTTGGCGATCCCTGACTGGATCTCCGCGTCCGAGACCGTGTAACCGCCCATCCGCAGGTTTTCCTCGACGGTCAGCCGGGCGAAGGTCCGCCTACCCTCCGGCACCTGGACCACGCCAAGCGAGACGATCTTGTGCGGCGGGACAGCGCCGAGGTCCTGGCCGCCGAGGCGAACGTGACCGGTCCGCGGACGAATGATGCCGCTGATCGTGTTGAGGGTCGTCGTCTTGCCCGCACCGTTGGCGCCGATCAACGTGACGATCTCTCCCTCGTCGACGGTGAGCGACACGCCCTTGAGCGCGTGGATGTTCCCGTAGTACGTGTGGACGTCGTCGACTTCGAGCAGTGCCATGGTCAGACCGTCGTCGCCGGATCGGGCAGGTTCGCCGCGCTGCCGCGGCCCAGGTAGGCCTCGATCACTCGCGGGTTCGTCTGGATCTCGGCCGGCGTGCCCTCGGCGATCTTCTCGCCGTAGTCGAGCACCGTGATTCGCTCCGAGATCCCCATCACCACCCGCATTTCGTGTTCGATCAACAGGATCGTGATCCCCAGCTCGTCGCGCAGACTCCGGATGAACTCGGTCATCTGGTGCGTCTCGGCCGGGTTCATGCCCGCCGTCGGCTCGTCGAGCAGGAGCAGACGGGGCTTGTTGGCGAGCGCTCGAGCGACCTCGAGACGGCGCTGATCCCCGTACGGCAGCTTGCTGGCGAGCATGTCGCCCTTGCCCTGCATGCCGACGAACTTCAGGAGGCGTCGGGCTTCCACGTGTGCGCGTTCCTCGTCCTCGCGGACGGCCCGCGTCCCGAGCACAGCGCCGATCCAGGTCGACGTCAGGTGGTGATGCTGGCCGACGAGGATGTTCTCCATCGCCGTCATGTTCGAGAAGAGGCGGATGTTCTGGTAGGTCCGCGAAATCCCGAGATGCGCGATCTGGTCACGACGCAGGTGATGGACCGCGATGCCATCGAACAGGATCTCGCCGGCATTGATCTCGTAGAACCCGGCGATGCAATTGAAGAACGTCGTCTTGCCCGCGCCGTTCGGCCCGATGACGCTGACGATCGACCCTTGCTCGAGCTCGAAGTCGAGCGCGTTGACGGCGACGAGCCCGCCGAATCGCTTGGTGACGCCCTGAGCGGAAAGCAACGGCATGTCGATCGTCCTCAGCCGGGCGTCGTGTCGCCGGTCACGGCGGTGGCGGGTCCGACGTTCTCCGGCACGTGGAGCTCGCGCTTGACGATGCCCGAGGGCAGCAGGCCCTCCGGCCGGAAGCGCATCATCGCGATGAGAGCGATGCCATAGAACAGGAACCGGTAGTCGGAGAACTCCCGGAACAGCTCGGGGATGCCGATCAGGAACAGGGCCCCGAGGACGACGCCCGGGATGCTGCCCATCCCGCCGACGATGACGATCGCTGCCACATTGATCGACACGAACAGGTTGATGCTGCTCGGGAAGATCGACCCGACGAGCCCGGCGAAGACGGCGCCGCCCAGTCCGGCGAATGCGGCCCCGAGCATGTACGCGAGCAGCTTCGTCTGGATCAGGTTGATCCCGACCGCCTCGGCGACATCCTCGTCCTCGCGGATCGCGACCCAGGCCCGCCCCAGCCTCGAACCGCGCAGCCGCCACGCGATGAATGCGATGAGCGCGGCGAACACGAGCGCTATGTAGTAGATCTGCACCGGGCCGGCCAGGAAGTGGGTGGCCGAGACGTCGATCGGCTTCGGAATGTTGATGACGCCACGCGGTCCGCCAAGCAGGGGCAGCATGAGGTTCGACCGGGCGAGAATCCCGATGATCTCGCCGAACCCGAGCGTGGCGATCGCCAGGTAGTCGCCGCGGATGCCGAGAATCGGCAGGCCGAGGAAGGCGCCGAACAGCATCGCGAAGATGACCGCGAACGGGACGGCGGCCCAGAACGGCAGCTGCATCAGGCCGAACTCCGCGGTCGAGGTCAGCAGCCCGACGGTGTACGCACCAACGGCGAAGAAGGCCACGAAACCCAGGTCGAGGAGGCCCGCCAGGCCGAGCGTGATGTTGAGGCCCAGGCCCATGAGCACGTACAGCGCAACGAGGGCGATGACCTGGGCGAAGAACGGGCCAAGCGCCAGCGGCATGGCCAGCACGATCAGCAGGACGAGCACGACCGCGGGAGCCAGGAGCTGCTTGCGCCGGGCGTCCGGGAGGGCATCGAGACGCCCCTGGAACCCGAACCGCTGGCGGACGATCCGGCCGCCCACGACGAGCCCGAAGGTCAGGACCGCCCCGAAGATGGTCAGGCCCTCCGATGCGAACAGGAGTCGTGCGAGTTGACCCATCCCGGCCGCGAGGAGCGGCGCCCTCAGGAGCCCCGCGAACAGGCCGAGGATGACGATCGACAGGAACCCGCGCACGATCGGCGAGCGGTAGCGCACCGGCACGAGCCAGAAGGCACCCGCAGCTGCCCCGAGGACGAGCCCCGCGACGATCGGAACCCATGCGCCCGCGAGGCCCATCCCGAACGTCAGAAGCGCGACGAGTTGGGGCGACGCGTTGAGCATGAACCCGCGCAGGTTGACGAGCTCGCTCGCAACGATGAGCAGCGACAGCATGATCCCGGCGATCAACCCGGCCACGGCGCCGGTCATCAGCGCGGAGCGGACGGTGCCGTGGGCGTTCCGCGCGGCGACGGCGCCGGTGGTGGCGATCGCAGCGACGATGGCCGCCTCGCCGAGCGAGATGATGCCGCTGACCAGCGGCCGCGTGTCGAACACCGGCACGATGCCGACGAGGCACAGGTACACGCCGACGGCGCCTCCGAGCAGGCCGACCCGTATCACGTCGCGCCAGTCGATGGACTCCGTCGGCGGAGCATCGTCACCGGCGAGGGGCACGATCTGATCCACGTTCATGCGCGATCCTTCGTGACACGCTCGCCCAGGATCCCGGATGGGCGGAAGACCAGGACGAGGACCAGCATCGTGAAGGCGATGACGTCCTTGAGCTGACTCGGTGCCGGCACGCCGAGGCCGTCGAGGAACAGGACGGGACCGATCGATTCGATCTCACCCAGGAACAGGCCACCGAGCATGGCGCCCGGGACGTTGCCGATCCCCCCGAGGACCGCGGCGGTGAACGCCTTGATCCCGGGGATGAAGCCGACGAAGAAGGTGACCTGGCGGAACATCAGGGCATACAGCACGCCGGCAGCACCCGCCATCGCCGCCCCGACCGCGAACGTCGTCACGATCGACCGGTTCACGTCGATACCCATCAGCGCGGCCGTGCTCTTGTCCTCGGACACCGCCCGAATCGCCGTTCCGATCCGCGTCCGCATCACGAACAGGTACAGGACGGTCATCATCACGACCGCGGCAACGATGACGAGGAGCTCGACCCAGCGAATCGTCAGCAGCGGTATCGGCGCCTGCTGACTGAGGAAGTCGATACCCGGATAGGCGTAGATCCCTGGACCGAAGAAGCCTCGGAAGGTGTACTGGAGGAAGAACGACGCGCCGATCGCCGCGATCAGCGGGACGAGGCGGGGCGTGTTCCGCAACGGGCGGTACGCCAGCCGCTCGACCAGGACGGCGAGAAGCGTCGAAATGGCCATCGCGACAACGATCATGATCGCCACCGAGATCAGCGCGGTGACGGGGCTGTAGTTCAGGAAGCCCGCGTCGTCCAGCACAACCGCGGTGAAGTACCCCGCGAAGGCCCCGCCCATGAAGATCTCGCCGTGGGCGAAGTTGATCATGCGCAGGATGCCGTAGACCATCGTGTAGCCGAGGGCGATCAGCGCATAGACGCTACCGAGCGACGCCCCGGTGACGGCGAGGCGGACCCACGTTTCGAGGTCGTACTTGCCACTGACGATCGTCAGGAACGAGCCGAGGACGACGACCAGCACGATCACGAGCCGGAACGACCACAGGAACGTGGCGATCGCAGCCTCGGTGAGTCGTTCGACCAGCCGTCGGTTCATCGGGCCTCGTCGGACACTGTGCAGGCCGAGCCCGGGGTCGCCGGGCTCGGCCTGCTGATCTCAGTCGCTCCGGCCGGGAGCTACTCGGTCGGCCAGACGGGCGCCTCCGGCGGCCACTCGCCACCGGTCTCGCGCGAGGTGACCTGGTAGACCGCGATGAGCGGAGCGCCACAGTCGCCGGTCGGGCTGCAGCTCAGCACGCCGGTCAGGCCCTGGTGGTCGCTCGTGGCGAAGATCGCATCCCGCAGCGCCTGCTTCGGGATATGGATCGATCCGTCGTCGTTCTGGATCGCCACAGCCTCGATCGCATCGAACACGATGTTCGCCGCGTCATAGGCATGGGCGTGGAACGCGCTGAGCGGATCCTCGCCGTACTTGGTCCGGTGCTTGTCGAGGAACGAGGCGTACGCGTCCTGGAAGGCCGAGAAGTTCGGGCTCGACAGGTACATGCCCTCGGCAGCCGGCCCGGCCGCGGTGATGAAGTCCGGCGAGAACATGCCGTCCGAACCGATCAACAGCGTGTCCTCGAGGCCGGCAACTTCCTTGGCCTGGGCCGCGATGTAACCACCCTCGGCAATAAAGACCGGGAAATACAGGACGTCCGGATTCGCCGCAGCGACCGAGGTCAGGACCGGCTTCATGTCCGTCTGGCCCTTCGAGACGGCCTCCTGGAGGAGGACCTCCCCACCGAGCGCAATGAACTCATCGGTGAAGACCTGCTGCAGGGCTTCGGCGTAGGCACTGCCGTCATGGATGGTCGCCGCGGTCCGGAGACCCTGCTCGTTGTACAGGAACTCCGCGACGGCCTTGCCCTGGAACGCGTCGCTGTGCGCCGTTCGCGCGTACCCGTCGAAGGTCGCGTCGCGATCCTCGAAGGTGAAGGCCGGGCGGGTGTTGGACGGCGAAAGCGTCGTCAGGCCCGCGTCGGTCAACGTCTTGATGCCACCCTGGGTCTCATCCGAGCAGGCCGAGCCGATGAGGGCGACGAGCGTCGTGTCCGCGGCGAGCTTCTGGGCCGCCGTGGCTCCACCCTCGGGCGTGCACAGGCCGTCCTCGGTGATGAGCTGGATGTCGTGGTCGAGCAGCTTTCCCTCGCGATCGTCGATCGCGATCTCCACGCCGCGCTGCGAGTCGATCCCGAGGGTCGAGTCCGCGCCGGACAGGACGCCCCAGTAGGCGACCTTGATCGCCTCGCCCGCGGGAACCGTGACCACGCCGAGCGGGTCGGCGGGCGGTGACGCTGCCGACTGCCCGCAGGCGGACAGTGCGAGCATCGCGGCAAGGCCGAGCGCTCCAATCCTGACGAATTTCATTGGTTCTCCTCCTCGTGACCCGGTCGCCCGGGCGACCGGGTCGATCCACGTCGATGAAACCTGGCCCCTCTGCCCCCGATCCCGACGCGGGCTGCCGCCTCGCCACCGCGTGCCATCGGTCTCCCGGTCCCGAGGTCCCCTCCAGGATCCTCCGGTACGGGCGATGACAATCGTCGGACGGCGAGCGGGTCCGATGTCGGGCGGCGCGCAGGTGGCCGCCGAAGCGATGCCGTATCATAGGCACCGGCGAACCGAATGCAATACCGTTCGGACGCGACCCGGGGACCGTCGTCGAGCTGTCGGCTCGCCGGCCCCGCGCAGTCGCGCTGGCGGTTCGGAGCATCGTCGTCCCTGCCAGGGGCCTCGGTCGCCGACCCTGCGAGGTGTGACCCTTCGGCGTGGAATACCTGGTCCGAGTGGCCCGTGTCACGGATATCGATCGACTCGTCGCCCTGAGTGACGGCGTCCTTCGCGCTGACCGCGGCGACAGTCCGCTTGCGGCAGCCGATCTCCTTCGCCAGCTCGTCTACCTGCCGCAGGCGAGTATCTTCGTCGCCGAGGCCCAGCGTGTCGTCGTCGGTGGCGCGGTCCTTGCGTTGCGGCCGTCGGTCCGCGCCGGGGGCTACGTCGGGACGGTGGATCTCCTGGTCGTCGACCCGGAGTACGACCTCGACCGCATCACCGCCGCTCTCCTCGAGGAGGTCGTGCGCTCGGCCAGCAACAAGGGATGCACGATCGTCGAAGCGATTCCTTCCACCGACCCCGCGGAGTCGGCCCGCTGGGAGGCTATCGGCTTCTCGCCGGCGTCCCCCCGCATCCAGAGAACCGTGGCCGCGGCCGGTGCCGCGCGTCGCAATCCATGATCGCCCCGGCCGTGCAGCGAGAACGCGCCGGCGGGGCGTCCCCCTAGATCCCAAGGAGTCACAGTGGGCAAGAACGTCGCCGTCTTCGTTGACGTTGCGAACATCTTCTACGCGGCCAAGGCGGCCGGCGTCGACATCGATTACGTGACGCTGTTGCGGTCGGCCTCGGCCGGGCGCGACCTCGTGCGCGCGTATGCGTACACGGGCCTCGATCCCGACAACGAGAACCAGCGCAACTTCCATTCGTTCCTGGCTCGCAACGGCTACAAGGTCGTCAGCAAGGACATCCGCAAATACGGCGACGGCAAGGTCAAGGCGAACCTCGACATCGAGCTCGTCGTCGACATGATGAAAACGGCCCGAAACCTCGATATCGCGATCGTCGTGTCCGGGGATGGCGATTTTGCGCCGGCGATCCGGGCGGTCCAGGAGATGGGCGTCCGGTGCGAGGTGATCAGCTTCCGCGGCAACACCAGCTCGGACCTGATCGAGGTCGCCGACCTGTTCACCGACATCACCCAGCTGGCCAAGGTCGAGAAGGGGTCGCGGTCTGGCCGTCGGGTCGCCGAGAGCGACCAGGACCTGTCGATGACCGAGGTGCCGGACAAGCAGACGGAGGGTACCGGTCGGGGTCGCGGTCGCGGCCGGGGTCGACTCCGGACGGTCGAGCGGGAGCCGGTCGCCGCAACGGCAGCTGCGCGCGGTCGGCGGCGCAGCACGTCACAGGCCACCGCGAGCGACGCCGGCGTGGTGGCGCTCCCGGGCGAACGCCTGTCCCGGGTCGTCGTCGGCGGCCTGACCGAGGCGGACCTCGCCCGGGCAGAAGTCTTCAGGCTCGACGACGGGGACGAGACGGAGACCGGCGCCATCGCGACGGACGAGGCAATCGGAGAGGAGCCGATCGGAGAGACCGGCGAAGATGAAGCACCGCGCCGACGCCGCCGCCGCGGCGGTCGTGGCCGTGGCCGTGGCCGTGGCCGGGCGGACGCCGAGGGTGCCGCGGACGAGGTCGCGCCCGACGTCGAGGTCGAAGTCGAGGCGGAGCCCGCGAGCACGGAGACGAACGGTACTCAGGTGCCGGCCGCTGCGTCGGAGGTGCCCGCCCGACGAGCCCCGCCGGCTCGGGCCCGCGAGGACGATCTGCCCGCGCCGCGGATCCCGCGCAGTACCCCGTTCGGGTCCGTCTGGGATTCGCAACTCGGGACTGCGACACCGTCGACGTCGAGCCTGGCTCCCCTGCCGGACGACGAGGACTTCGAGGACGAGCCCGAGATTCCGGAGTACCTGATCGCCGAGCGCAACCGCAGCCGCGCCGGTCGCGGAGGTCGGGGCGGCGGTCCGCGGGGCGGTCGGGCGGCATACCAGTCAGCGGTTTCCCGCGAGCGGTACGGGCGCGGCGGCGGAGGCGGTATCAACCGCTATCCGGACGTCAGCGAACGGACCGCGACCCCGCGTCGCGACGAACGTCCGCCTCGAACGGAGCGTGCGGCAACGCCGTCGCCCGCGCAACGGACCGGCGGTGAGTGGAGCGAGGTGCCGCCCGAGCTCGAGGAGCTCCTGCGCGCACAGCTGAACCAGAAGCGTCCGGCCGAGGCGGAGGCGGCAGGTGCCGCGACGGCCACGCCCGAGGCGACGACCGAGGAAGCGCCGGAGACGGAAAGCCCGCGACGCCGCACGACACGACGGCCAAAGGCGACTCCGATTGCCGACGCCGTGGCGCCCGCCACGGCCGAGGCCGACCCGGAGGTCGCGGCACCGGCCCCTCGACGGCGCACGACCCGCCGTTCGACGACGGTCAAGGACGGTGCCGGCGACCAGCCGGCGGAGGCGGTCTCCCCGGGTGAGGCGGCCGCGGAGACACCGGCACCCAAACGCCGGACCACCCGGCGAACGGCCGCGACAGCGGACGCCGCAGGCGAGGCCCCGGCCGAGACTGATGCGACGCCGGCTCCCCGCAAGCGAGCCACTCGCAAGGCTGCCTCGACCGACGATGCGGCCGCGACCGACGATGCTGCCTCGACCGAGGCGACCACGACGACCCGACGTCGTGCGACGCGCAAGGCTGCCTCGACCGAGTCGTCCTAGGTCGGGCGC
>Ga0299913_10002705_pt1 | contig 14138 bp, 9 predicted proteins | sample RVTome_9_FD_201360 | JGI IMG/M metagenome (GOLD analysis project Ga0299913, IMG submission 201360) | Soil microbial communities from uranium-contaminated site in the Upper Colorado River Basin, Wyoming, United States - RVT155D38 (version 2) ... | reverse complement strand
ACGCTGCCTCACGGGCTTTCCTTCGGCGACGGAAGCGTGCAGATGGCGAGCCTCGATCATGCCCTGTGGTTCCATCGCTCGTTTCGCGTCGACGACTGGCTGCTCTACGCCTTCGACAGTCCGAACTCGTCCGGCGCGAGAGGGCTTGCTCATGGGCGGCTGTTTGCCCGCGATGGGACACTCGTTGCGTCGGCGGTGCAGGAGGGGCTCATTCGGGTGATCGAGGAAGGACGTCGCAAGCCGCGGAGGTCCGACCCGCGGCTGCAGGCCTGACAGCCGTTCCCCGCCTGTCTTCGTCGGGGGCATAATTCGTGAACGAATGGCTCTTACCTAGGCCGTTTGATTCGGTGCTTGCGAAAGGGCCTGGTCTTCGGGGGGACCTTTGACGGAATGGCTCCCTTCGGTCCGCTTTATTTCCGCCAAAGGTCCCCCCGAAGACCAGGCCCCTGAAGCGCCCCGCACCCCGCTCTCTGGACGCTGTGCCATCGACGTCCGGTCGGTCGTAGTTGCGGAGGTCACAGAGAACCACCCTGCCGCGGGCAATCAAACTCAATGGCACGTTGGGGGCCGGTGAAGAACGCCCTGTCCCGCTCGAGACTACCTGCTTGCGGCTGCCTGGTTGGCGACGGCGTCGGTGGCGGCCTTGACGGCTTCGGGGTCGCCGAGGAACTCGCGGCTCACCGGCTTCAGGGAATCGTCGAGCTCGTAGGACAGGGGGATACCGGTGGGGATGTTGAAGCCGACGATGTCGTCGTCGGAGACGTCGTCCAGCATCTTGACGAGCGCGCGCAGGCTGTTGCCGTGGGCGGCGATGAGGACATTCTTGCCTTCTTTCAGTTGCGGGACGATGTGTTCGTCCCAGCAGGGCTTGACACGCTCGAGCGTCGTTTTCAGGGATTCGGTCGAAGGAAGTCCGCTGATCCCGGCGTAGCGCTTGTCGTGCGACGGATGGCGCTCGTCGCTCGGCTCGAGCGGCGGCGGGGGCGTCGAATAACTGCGTCGCCAGACAAGGACCTGGTCGTCGCCGTACTTCGCGGCAGTCTCGGCTTTGTTGAGTCCCTGAAGAGCGCCGTAATGTCGCTCGTTGAGACGCCAGTCCCGAACCACCGGTATCCACATCGAGTCGAGCTCGTCCAGCATGATCCACAACGTTCGGATCGCCCGTTTGAGAACGGAGGTGTACGCGATGTCGAACTCGAAGCCCATCTCGTGCAGGATGCGTCCCGCGTCGATGGCTTCCTGCCTGCCGAGGTCGGTGAGATCGACGTCTGTCCATCCGGTGAACAGATTCTTCAGGTTCCAGTCGCTCTGGCCGTGGCGGCACAGCACCAGCTTTCCAGTCATGGATTACTCCGCTATTCGATGTGAGACGGGCGCCGGTCAGCTGGAGATGAGTTTTCGCAGTTCCTGAGCGGCAACCGATAACGTAGCAAAATCTATCTCCTGGCGCAGTTTCATTTCGGCGAGGATAGCATCGAGCTTCCTGATGCCGGCCGAGTTCCTGGTCGTCCAGTTTTCGAACAACGTTTCCGGTTGAGCTTTGCTACGTGTGCGCAGCAGGTTTGCAGACAGATCGCGGCGAATGCGGTAAAACTCATCGCGAAGATTGCTGCGTGCCAGCGCCTGCCAGCGGCCCTCGACAGCGAGGTTCTCGACGGACCGGTGCAGCCACACGAGGCCCAGTCTTTCGCTGAGCACCGAATACATGCGCGCCGTGTCGACCACGTCCCGGTTGAAAATCCTGGCAAGATCGGCGATGTCGAGTCCGCCGCGTGTCAGCAGCAACGCCGCCATCTTGCGCGCAAGCTTCTCCGGCACGCCAAGACGCACGTTTTCCGCCGTTACGAGACGCTGCCGGTCCTTCGACGGGCCGACAACGATGCCGAAGACGCGCGCGTAGATCGTTGCCAGTCCCGGCTTCAGATGCTCTACGGCGGAGACGATGTCGAGATCCTGCCCGAACCGGTCGATCAGCCAGTAGCACGCGTGACGCAGAATTCTGCTGACCTCGAACATCATCGACTGCTGCACGGTGGCCGGCACTTCATTGTCCAGCGCCTCGATCGCGCGCCAGATTTCGCTGGCCTGGGTCACTTCCCGCGCGACGACGTAGGCGCGCGCGATGGTTACGTCTCCGGCGCCGGTGTCGTGCTGTAATCGCTGTACGAAGGCCGGCCCCATGCGGTTTACGATGTTGTTCGCGATCAGCGTCGCCAGAATTTCGCGACTCAGGCGATGACCGGGAATCAGGTCCTGGTACCGCCGCCTGAGCACCGGTGGAAAGTAGCGCTGCGGGTCGGTGGTGAGAAAGTCTTCGAGCGTCGATCCGGATTCTGCCAGGCCGTTATACAGATCGATTTTCGCATAGCTCAGGATAATGGCGATTTCCGGACGCGTGAGCCCCTGTTTCTTTTGCCGCCGCTCGTCGATCTCGGCTTCGTCGGGCAAATACTCGAGGTCCCGGTCGAGCAGGCCGGTCCGCTCGAGGTCCGTAATGAGACGTGCCGATTCATCGAGGCGCTCGCGCGCTCGCGCTTCCATCATGCTGATCGACTGGGTCTGCAGATAGTTGCTGCGCAGCACGAACGCGGCGACCTCATCCGTCATTTCCACCAGCAGCTTGTTGCGCTTCTCGCGTGTGAGACCTTTCTCCTTCTCCGCAGCGCCAAGAAGAATTTTGATGTTTACCTCGCGGTCCGAGCTGTCGACGCCCGCCGAGTTGTCTATGAAGTCGGTATTGAGTCGCCCGCCCTTGAGGCTGTATTCGATCCGGCCGCGCTGAGTCAACCCCAGATTGCCGCCTTCCCCGACCACCTTGCAGCGCAGTTCGTTCGCGTTCACCCGGACTGCGTCATTGCTCTTGTCGCCGGCATCTGAATGGCTCTCGCTGCTGGCTTTGACGTAAGTGCCGATACCACCGTTCCACAGCAGGTCGACGGGCATCTTCAGGATCGCGCGGACAAGCGCATGCGGTTGCATCGTCGTCAGTTCAGTCTGCAGGAGACGGCGCGCCTCCTTGCTCAGTTTTATCTGCTTCGCCTGGCGCGAGAATACGCCGCCGCCTTTCGAAATCAGCTTCTCGTCGTAGTCAGCCCAGCTGGACCGGCTCAATTGGAACAGGCGCTGACGCTCGAGAAAGCTGGCTTCCATGTCCGGTTCCGGGTCCAGAAAGATGTGCTGGTGATTGAAGGCTGCCACCAGGTTGATCTTCTGCGACAGAAGCATGCCATTACCGAAGACGTCGCCGCTCATGTCTCCGATGCCGACGACGGTAAACGGGTCGGTCTGAACGTTGATGCCCTGTTCGCGAAAATGGCGCTTCACCGCTTCCCAGGCGCCGCGCGCCGTGATGGCCATCTTCTTGTGGTCATAACCGGCGGAACCGCCCGAGGCGAAGGCATCGTCCAGCCAGAAGCCGTACTCTGCGGATATGCCGTTGGCGATGTCCGAAAACGTTGCCGTCCCCTTGTCGGCCGCCACTACGAGGTAGGGATCGTCGCCATCACGGCGCACGACCTTCGGCGGCGGCACGACCTTGCCGTCCACCACGTTGTCCGTAAGGTCGAGAAGGCCGCAGATGAACGTTCTGTAGCAGGCGATGACTGCCAGCATGACAGCTTCGCGATCGCCCGCGGGCAACCGCTTCGGCACGAAACCGCCTTTGGCTCCGGTCGGCACGATGACCGTGTTCTTGACGACCTGCGCCTTCATCAATCCAAGTACTTCGGTGCGGAAGTCCTCGCGGCGGTCCGACCAGCGGATGCCGCCACGCGCGATGGCACCGCCGCGCAGATGCGCCCCCTCGACGTCCGGGGAATAGACAAAAATCTCGAACCTGGGCTTCGGCAGAGGGGCCTCGGGCAGCCTGCCGGGGTCGAGCTTGATGGACAGATAGCTTTTGGGCAGGCCGGCGGCGTCGACCTGGAAGTAATTCGTGCGCAGCGTGGCACCGACGGCTCCGGCAAAGGCCGAAAGTATCCGGTCCTCGTCGAGGCTGCTGGCTCTGGCCACGGCGCGTTCGATGGCTGCGACGCAGGTTTTCAGGTGGCTGCCCCGATCCTGCCGCCGGACGCCGGGACGGAACTGCCATTCGAACTGGTCGACCAGGTTCCTGGCGAGGCCGCTATGCCGGACAAGGACATCTTCCATGTAATTCTGGCTGAACGGAATGCCGAGCTGCGTCAGGTACTTGGCGTAGCAGCGAAGCAGCACGACCTGGCGCCAGCTCAAGGACGCCGAGAGAATGAGGCGGTTGAAGCCATCGTTCTCCACCTCGCCTTCCAGCACCTTGCGAAAGGAATCCTGGAAACGCTCGGCCGCCAGGTTCATATCCAGATCGGCGGTATCGGGGAAGCGCAGTTCGAAATCCTGAATCCAGAATCTGCCGCCGCTTTTCAGTGTGATGCGGTACGGGCGTTCGCTGTAAACCTCGGTACCCAGATCCTCGAGGATAGGCATGACGTGCGACAGCAATAGCGGCTCGTCCTTGCGGAAGGTCCGGAAATTGAGCTGATCGGGTGCAGCGTCGGCCGGTTGGTAGAGAAACAGGAAATGATCGTGTTCCTGCCGAATCAGTCCGTCGAGCCGCTTGACGTCGAGGCAGGCGATTGCGGGCGGCACGTCACCTTCATAGGCCGGCGGAAAACTCTCGGAGAACTCCCGGTAAAGCGCGTAACCCTCGTCCTGACCAAAACGTTCCGCCAGTTCGACTCTGAGCTTGTCTCGCCAGGTCACGACGGACTCGGCGATCTCCTGTTCTATGCGCCGGATGCTGATGCGCGGACGGTCGCCGGCGCTGGTACGCACAATGATGTGCACGCGTGCCAGCGGCGAGTCCGTGATCTGCACGCTGGAGTCGATGGTCGTGCCGGCGAAGGCCTGCAGAAGGATCGCTTCGACTTTTTCCCGGATTCCCGTCGTGTATTTTTCTCGGGGAATGTACACGAGGCAGGAGAAAAAACGACGGAACGCGTCGCGGCGCACAAAGAACTTGACGCGCCGCCTGTCCTGGAGGTTGAGAATGCCATTGGTCGTCCGCGCCAGGTCCCGCACCGAACTCTGAAACAGCTCGTCCCGGGGATAGGAATCGAGAATATGCAACAGGGCCTTGCCCCGGTGCCCCGACGGGTCGAGCTCGGAACGCTCGAGTACGCGCTGCACCTTCAGTCTCAGCAGCGGGATATTTCGGGGGTTCTCACTGTAGGCGACTGACGTAAACAGTCCGATAAAGCGCTTTTCCCCGATGGCGTTGCCGTCGTCGTCGTATACCTTGACACCGACGTAGTCGAGATAGCTGCGCCGGTGCACCGTCGAGCGGGAGTTGGCCTTGGTTATGATCAGCCAGTCTTTGCGGCGTGTCAGACGTTGCAGTTCCTTCGTGTACTCCACGTCCCGACCGCCGCGTTCCTCACGCGTGAGCAGTCCCAGGCCCGTTCCCTTCACAGGCCGGAGGTACAGTTTGCCGTTGCCGCCCTTGTTGTCGCTCCTGGGCTGCACCCTGTACTCGCGGTAGCCCAGGAACGTGAAATGCTCGCCCGCCATCCATTTGAGCAGATCCTTGCTCTCTCTTCGCAGATCCTCGTCGGGGCCGGTCGGACCCTCGTCAATCGCCTTCCGTGCGTCCAGCATTTTCTTGCGCATCTTTCGCCAGTCGCGAACCGCCGCACGAACGTCTGCGAGTACTTTGGTGATTTCGTGTTCGAGAACGTTGAGATGCTGCTGATTCGGTTCCCTGTCGACGGCAAAACGAATGTAGGACTCCAGGGTTCCGTCGCTGTCCGAGCGCCGCAAAATCCCCTTGAGCCTGCCTTTGGCGTCGCGTTTCACCCGGAGCACCGGGTGAATCGTCGTATGAACGGTCAGATCCTGGCGGTCGATGGCCGCGGATACGGAGTCGACCAGAAAAGGCATGTCGTCGTTGACCATCTCGATGATCGTGTATGACGACTGATATCCATGCTTCGTATCGGAGGGATTGAAGATTCGAAGCAGCGGCTGGCCCGGCTTCCGGACCGCCGCGAATTCAAGATGTGAAACGGCGGCACGCGCCATGACGTCCGTCGACCGACCCTGCATGTCTTCCACAGGTACGTTGTCGAAGTACTGGCGAAGAAACAGCCTCGTGCTTTTCTTGTCGCCGATGACATTCGACCGGGGCGCCGACGCCATGATCTGGTCAACAAGGCGTTCGGAGATGTCGCTCGAGCGACGAAGCTGCTTTTTTGGCACTTGAGGGATTCCCGACGGGCGCTGCATATGTGGAATGCGGCACTCTATACCGGTTTACTGTGGTTTTTCCAAGTCCTCGATCATCGCTGCCAGAAAACGCGCCGCTTCCCCGCCCGTTACGGCACGGTGGTCGAAGCTGAGCGAAAGGGGAATTCTCCTGTGAACCTCGATGCCGCCCATCACCGCCACAACGTCATGCTGCAGTTTTCCGGTGCCGACGATAGCGACAGTGGGCGGCACCATAAGCGGCGTCGCGTAGCGTCCGGCCAGCGTGCCGAAGTTCGAGATGGTGATGGTGTAATTCACCATGTCTTCTCTCGCCACCGTTCGCTCGAGCGTCGCTTGCTTGATCTCCGCGACCGCGGTTCGGATCTCATCGACGGTCATGTGTTCGACGCCGCGGATGACCGGAACGATCAGCCCTTCTCCTGTGTCGACGGCCATCGCAATGTCGACCCGTGATTCGAGCTGCCGGCTCATGTTCTCCGCGTCATAAAATCCGTTCAGCGAGGGCTCCGCCGCGCAGCCTGCAACGGTCGCACGTAGAATGCGGGGCGTAAAATCCCGCTTGTTGAGCCATTCGTGGATATCCGCATCGTCGAAAAGGGTGCACAGGGCGACTTCGTCCCGGGTTTGCGTCATGCTTTGCGCCATGGCCCTGCGCGGCCCGCGGAGCGGTTCGCTTTGCGCCGCGGACGGCGCCGGCGCCTGTCGCGCTTTCGGTCGCGCCGCCGGCTTCGCGCGTGAAGCGAACTGCTCGAGGTCGGCCTGTGTGATCTGGCCGTTCTTGCCGGAGGGCGTTATCTCGGACAGGTCGATACCCTGACGCTTCGCTTCGGCGCGGACCGCCGGAGCGGCCTTGACTCTACCTTTGCCGCGCCTTCGGCCGCCCCCGGCAATGGCCGTTTCGGTAACCACATCGTCGCCGCTCATCACGTTACCAACGACGGTCCCCGCGTCGGCGCGCGCGGGTTCGTCGTCCGCCCGAGCCTGTTCCGGACTTGCCGTGTCTGCATCGCTGAAGTCGACCAGCGGGGCCCCGGTAGCGACGATGTCGCCCGCCCTGGCGTGCAACTTTGCGACGATCCCGGTATAGGGGGAAGGTACTTCGACCACGGCCTTGGCTGTTTCAACCGAGACCAGCAGGTCGTCGGTCTTGATGGCGTCGCCTTCCGCGACATGCCATGCAACGATTTCGGCTTCGGGAAGGCCCTCGCCCAGGTCCGGAAGTTTGAAGGTGGTCATCCGATTGCTCGTTCAATCATTCAGCGACTCCCTGATCGTGTCGGTGATCTTGACGACGCTCGGCATGTAATCCATTTCGCGCCTGAAGAGGGGCATGACGACGTCATAACCAGTAACGCGCCGGATCGGACCACGCAAATCGTACATTCCTTTTTCGGCGACTATCGCGGCGATCTCGGCACCGACACCGCCGGTTCTCGCAGCTTCATGAATGATGACGAGCCGGCCCGTTTTCTCGACCGATTCGAGGATGGTCTCGTAGTCGATCGGACTGATCGTGGCGAGATCTATCACTTCGCAGCTGATGCCGCTTTTCGCAAGTTGATCGGCCGCTTTCAGCGTTTCGTAGGTCATCGCGCCCCAGGTTACGAGCGTGATGTCGCTACCTTCCCGCAAAATATAACAGACGTCGAGCGGCAGTTCCTTGCCGTTGTCCTCGACGCTCTGTTTGTTCAGCCGGTAGATCCTCTTCGGCTCCAGAAATACGACCGGGTCGGGATTGCGGATTGCCGCAAGCAGAAGTCCGTACGCCCGCGCGGGCGAGGAGGGAATCACGACACGGATCCCCGGCATGTGGGCGAAGAATGCCTCCGTACTCTCGGAGTGGTGCTCGGGCGCGTGTATGCCGCCGCCGTAAGGCGCCCTGAGCACCATCGGGCAACTCAGACGTCCGCGTGTGCGGTTGCGCATGCGCCCCGCGTGGCTGATCATCTGATCGACCGTGGGGTAGATGAAGCCCATGAACTGGATTTCCGCCACGGGCCGCATGTCCTGCGCAGCAAGGCCTATCGAGACCCCTGCAATCATGCCCTCCGCCAGCGGCGTATCCTGAACCCGATCTGCTCCGAAGCGCTTTTGCAGTCCGGCGGTGGCCCGGAAAACCCCGCCGTTCACACCAACGTCCTCGCCCAGGACGAGCACGCGCGGGTCGTGTTCGAGTTCCCACGCCATGGCCATGGTCAAGGCGTCGATCATCGTGACGTCAGCCATGAGGATCGCCACCATCGCCGTCTTTGCCATACTGCATGGCGTGATCACGCTGTTCCTCGAGAAACTCGGGCAGGTCGGCGTACATGTAGTCGAACATCGACTCGACCGGCGCCTTCGGGGTATTCAGATACTGCTGCACGGCCTGATCGACTTTTTCGGCGCACTGTTCCAGGAGTTCCTTTTCCTTGTCGTCATTCCACAGGCCGAGGTCGGTCAGGTACTTGCGCAGTCTTATGAGCGGCTCGAGCTTTCTTGCGGCCTCCACTTCTTCTTTCTTCCGATACCGGCTGGCATCGTCCGCCGTGGTGTGGTCGCTCAGGCGATAGGTGACCGCTTCGATCAGCGTCGCGCCGTCGCCTTTTCGGCCGCGGGCAAGCGCCCGCTCTACCCAGTGGCGAACCGCAATCACGTCATTGCCGTCGACCTGGATGCCGGGGATGCCGGCAGCGACGGCTTTCTGGGCGAGCGTTTTGGATGCGGTCTGCAGTTCAATCGGGACGGAGATCGCCCATTTGTTGTTGACGACAATGAACACGACCGGAAGCTTCCGCGCTCCTGCAATGTTCATAGCTTCATAGAACGCGCCCTCGGACGTTCCGCCATCGCCGTTGACCGACACTGCGCAGCGGGGTTCGCCGCGCAGTTGAAACGCCATCGCGCTGCCTGCCGCATGCAGGGTCTGGGTGGCGATCGGCACACAGAACGGAAAGTCCGATCGCGGTCCCTCGAAATCGCTGCCGCGCTCATCCCCGCCCCAGTAGAGCAGTACTTCGGACATCCGGACGCCACGATAAAACATCGCGCCGTATTCACGATAACTCGGCGCAAGAACGTCGTCCTCGTGCATCGCCGCCGCGAGACCCACGTGCGTCGCTTCGTGACCGAGACAGGATGCATAGGTGCCCAGCTTGCCGGTACGCTGAAGATTGACGGCTTTGGTGTCGAACACGCGCGTTTCCGTCATGTGTCGGTACATGCTCACGAGCTCGTCAGTGTTGCGCGCGAGCTCCGGTATGTCCGGGCTCGCTTTGCCGTCCGGGTCCAGGAATTGACTGTACTGGACCTCGAAATCCGCGATGGTTTCCAAGTACTGCTCCAACGTTAGAACTGGCAGAAAGCTGTGGTCAGGGAGGTGGACGCGACAGGCCCCCGCCCCGCGCGATGACAATGCCAGGCGTCTGTCCGCCTTGCGGCGGGCGGAATTATACATGAAGGCCGGAAGCTGTCCGAATCGATGCCTACTTATATTGTGGTATGTGGCGCCGTGGCGCAGGCGGCGAATCGTGAAACACGGACACGAATGAGCCTACAATGCAGGCCCGTTTCCACCCAGCCCTCCGCCATGAAAAAGCGCAAGCTCGAAGCCAGCATTCACGTAAAGCTCGAACGCGACAGCGACTACACCGCTTACTTGCAGCTCGAAACGCTGCTGGACGCGCAACGGCCGCTCAGCGATCCGCCGCACCACGATGAAATGCTGTTCATCATTCAGCACCAGGTCGCCGAGCTCTGGATCAAACTGATCATTCACGAACTCGAAGCTGCGATGCGGAAGATGCACGACAGCGACCTGCCGCCGGCCGTAAAGCATCTGGCTCGTGTCAAACACATACAAAACCAGCTATACAACCAGTGGGTCGTCCTGGATACGCTGACACCCAGCGAGTACGCACAGTTTCGCGATGTCTTCGGCAAGGCGTCGGGCTTCCAGTCGCCGCAATATCGGCTCCTCGAATTCCTTCTGGGCAACAAGAGCGCGTCGCTCCTCGGCGTCTACAAACATCAGGCAATCTGGTACGAGCGATTGAAGGAAGCGCTGCATTCACCGGGCGTTTTCGACGTGTTTCTCATGTACCTTGCGCGAGAGGGGTTCCCCGTGCCGGCCTCGGCGATCGATCGGGACTTCAGTCGATCCCGGGAGGAAGACCCCGCCGTGGTCGCCGTACTGAAAAGCGTCTATGAACGGCCGCGGGAGAACTGGGCAATCTACGAAATGTGCGAGGCGCTCATGGACGTGTCCAACAATTTCCAGTTCTGGCGCTTTCATCACATGAAGACGGTCGAGCGCATCATCGGGCACAAGAAGGGTACCGGCGGATCCTCCGGCGTATCCTTTCTGCGCAAGGCCCTCGACATCGAGTTCTTCCCGGAGCTGATTCGCGTCCGCACGGAGATCGGTGGCTAATTTCAGTGCTGCGGCGAGCCAATCAGGCGGGCGCGGGCGAGAAGGCGCTCCATGAGGACGTTCAGCGTGCGGATTTCGTCGTCGTTGAGGCCGTGCAGAAGGTCCTCTTCGAACTTGAGGGCCATCGGGGCAATCTGGTCGTGCACCTTCCGGCCTTCTTCCGAGAGGTTGAGGATGGAGCGTCGGCGGTCGGCGTCCGCGAACTGGCGGTCGATGCGGCCGCTCTTCAGGAGTTTGGCCACCGCTCTGCTGACGGCAACCTTGTCCATCAGGGTACGCTCGGCCACCTCGACCGCTGAAAGGCCGGGAAAGCGGCCCAGCACGGCGATGACTCGCCACTCCGGAATGGTCAGTCCGAAGCGCTTGTCGTAGGTGCTGGCGATCGTGCTGCTCACCGTGTTCGAAAGTATCGACAGCCGGTACGGCAGAAAGTCTTCCAGTATCAACTCCCTGGCGGCTTTCTTCTTGGGTTCTTCGTTCATGCTCAAGTCCCGAAGTTGGTGATCTCGCGGCGGAGGCCCGAACAGGCAACACTACCTAAAGTGGTCCGGTCAGGAAAGATGCGCGGAATGCAGATACTTTTCGGTCTGCATTTCGCTCAGCCGGCTGACGGTGCGCTCGAACTCGAATTGCAGCAGCTTGCCCGAATAGAGGGACGGTACGGGCGCTGCTGCGGACACGATCAACTTGACGCGGCGGTCATAAAACTCGTCGACCAGTGCTATGAACCGTCGTGCGGCATTCTCGCGGTCTCCGTCCAGTACCGGGATACCGGATACGATGACCGTCGGGTACCACCGCGCGATCTCGATGTAGTCCTGTTGGCTTCGGGGTCCGTCGCACAGTCCCGCGAACTCGAACCACGCAATGCCCTTTGCACACTTTCGAGCGGGAATCTCGCGCCCCAGAACCTCGACGACCGTGTCGTCGGCGATCTCGCCGGGCGCGATCTCCCTGAAGTAGTTCTGGAGCCTGCGATCCGCAGCGGCGCCGGCCGGGCACAGGTACGTCCCTGCTTCCTGGAGCAGGCGCAGTCGATAATCGGTCTCCCCGTCGAGCTCGAGCACCTCGGTGTTTTCTTCAAGAATGCGAATTGCGGGCAGAAATCTGTCGCGTTGCAGGCCGCCGGCATACAGGTCCCCCGGAGCGGAGTTGGACGTAGCGACCAGGACCACGCCGCGGCGAAAAAGACCTTCCATCAGCCGGCCGAGGATCATCGCGTCGCCGATGTCCGAGACAAAAAACTCATCAAAACACAGGACATCCGTTTCCCTTGCGATATCCGCGGCGGCGCGGTCGAGAGGATCCTCCCTGTTGCGAAGATCGCGCAGGCGGGTATGCACTTCCCGCATCATGCGGTGGAAGTGCACGCGGCGCTTTCTCTCGATGGGCAGGGTGTTGTAGAAGAGATCCATCAGGAACGTTTTGCCTCGGCCGACGCCGCCCCACAAATAGATGCCGCAGTCAGAACCCGGCGTTCCGGACCGGCGGACCGCCCGAAGCAAGCGCTGTAGCGGAGAGGCATCCTCGACGATTCGTTCCTGCAGCTTTTGTAGCGCTGCGACGATGCGGACCTGCTCCGGGTCGTGGATGAGGCCGGCGCGCCCGGCCTTATCAATGTAGGCGTCTTTGATAAGCATCGGCGAATATGGGCGGCAGGCGGGACGTGGCGTCAATATAGGGCAGCGGCGACGGTATGTCAGCCGGAACTTTCCCCTGGGCGAGCTCTGCTAAACTGCCGGTCACCGAGTTCAGGGATCGGGAGGCAATGGAACGGGAATCGATGGAATTCGACGTCGTTATCGTCGGCGGCGGCCCCGCCGGTCTTGCGACGGCGTGCAGACTCCTGCAGCTTGCGGGTGAGACGGGAGCGGAGCTGAATGTCGCCGTCGTCGAGAAAGGCTCCGAGATAGGCGCGCATATCCTGTCCGGCAACGTCTTCGAGCCACGTGCTCTGGACGAACTTTTTCCGGACTGGCTCGAACGCGGTGCGCCGGTGGGCAGCGCGGTCAAGGGAGACCTGGTGCACTATCTGACAGGCGCTGCCGGTTCGGTGAAGATTCCCGGCGCATTTGTGCCGCGTCCGATGCATAACCGCGGCAACTTCATCATCAGCCTGGGCCGGCTCTGCCAATGGCTGGGGGAGCAGGCCGAGGCTCTGGGCGCGAACGTCTTCCCGGGATTCGCTGCCGCAGACGTGCTGTACGACGGTGAGGGCAGGGTACGCGGCGTCCTGACCAGCGACATGGGTGTCGATCGGGAGGGGCAGCACAAGCCGGGTTTTCAACCGGGTTACGAGTTGCTCGCGAAATACACTGTCCTTGCCGAAGGTTGCCACGGCAATCTCGGGAAGAAGCTGATGCGGAAATTCGACCTCCGAAAGGACGCGGATCCGCAGCATTTCGGCATAGGCCTGAAGGAAATCTGGGAAGTCGATCCGGCACGACACGACGAAGGTCTCGTGGTGCATACGCTCGGCTGGCCGCTCGACAACCACACCGAAGGCGGAGGATTCCTCTACCACGCATCGAACAATCAGGTGTTTCTGGGCCTGATCATCGCACTGAATTACCGCAACCCGCATCTGGCGCCGTTCCAGGAATTCCAGCGCTGGAAGCTGCATCCGCGCATAAGGCGTTACATCGAGGGGGGGAAGCGCATCGGTTACGGGGCGCGAGCGGTCAACAAGGGCGGTTGGCAGTCGTTGCCGAAGTTGACGTTTCCCGGAGGCGTGCTGGTCGGTTGCGACGCCGGCTTCCTGAACGGCGTCAAGATCAAGGGGGCGCACACGGCCATCAAATCGGGAATGCTTGCCGCCGAGTCGATTTTCGAGGCCCTGTCCGCGGGGGACGAAGGCGGGACGGACCTTGTCGCCTACCAGACTGCCGTGGACACCTCCTGGGTGCGCGACGAGCTGTACCGGGGGCGAAACTTCGGGCCTGCGCTGGACAAGCTGGGTACCTTCGGCGGCGCCGCGTTTGCCTTCCTGGATCAGAACATCTTCCGCGGGAAGCTGCCTTTCACGCTGCGAAACCGCAAACCCGACCATGACACGCTGGTCGACGCCGACGAGGCGCGGAAGATCGAATATCCGAAGCCCGATGGCGTCATCACCTTCGATCGCCTGTCCTCTGTTTTCCTGTCCGGCACCAATCACGAAGAAGATCAGCCGGTGCACCTCGTGTTGCAGGACCCGTCGATTCCCGTGGAGAGCAACCTTCCACGGTACGACGAGCCGGCGCAGCGCTATTGTCCGGCGGCGGTCTACGAGATCGTGGAGGAGAACGGGCAGCCGAAGTTTCGGATCAACGCGCAAAACTGCGTGCACTGCAAGACCTGCGACATAAAGGACCCGGCACAGAATATCGTCTGGGAAGTCCCTGAAGGTGGCGGTGGTCCCAACTATGTCGGAATGTGACGATTATTCACGAACCAATGGCACCTAAGCGTTCTGGCACCGCCTAAGGCCTCGACCGGGGGTGCCCTTTGG
>Ga0299913_10002704_pt1 | contig 14138 bp, 8 predicted proteins | sample RVTome_9_FD_201360 | JGI IMG/M metagenome (GOLD analysis project Ga0299913, IMG submission 201360) | Soil microbial communities from uranium-contaminated site in the Upper Colorado River Basin, Wyoming, United States - RVT155D38 (version 2) ... | reverse complement strand
GGATTCAGAAGAGCCTGGACAAGCTTGCAGATCTTGTGCCGGGACGATACGCAAAAAACGAGATAAGCAGCGGCTTTGTCGGCTCGATCGATACCTATGCATACAGGATGCCTAACGCCCCCGAAATTGGCGTTGAAGTGCCGGAAGATGCTGACGTGTCACATTCCGGCGAGCCGACACCCGGAGCCACGGAGCAAATCGTTCTCGTCGGTTCGGAGGGAACGTGATGCGCGTACTCGATAACGACTCACGCGCCCTGGCTGCGCTGATGCTGACGGTGGCGCTGACGTTGGGCGGTTGTTCTGCGACGGACGTTTCCCGTACGTCGACGCGTCTCGAAATCCAGGATGAGATCGGATTTACCATCACTGAGGAGGTACGGATAAGCAGTGACGTCCGTACAGACTACCAGGATGCTTTGAATCTCTTCGAACAAGGCCAGCACGAACAGGGCATCGTACTGCTGCAGAGGGTGGTGGGAGAAGCTCCACAGTTGAGCGCACCCCATATTGACCTCGGCGTCGCCTACCACCGCGCGGGTAACCTCGACAAGGCTGAAGCGCACCTGCAGAAGGCGCTGGAGCTGAGTCCGGAGCATCCTGTCGTGCACAACGAGATGGGCATCGTCTATCGCAAGACCGGCCGCTTTGACGAGGCGCGGTACAGCTATGAGAAAGCACTGGCCATCTATCCCGGTTTCCACTTTGCAAGACGAAATCTCGCAGTTTTGTGCGACCTCTATCTTGCTGATCTGGATTGCGCGCTCGCCAATTATCAGGCTTACATTCAGACCGCCCCTGATGACGAGGAGGCCGCGATCTGGATTGCGGACATCAGCAACAGGATCGGCAAATAGGTGAAATCATGTTGAGACGACTGTTTCTATACGTGCCATTGCTTTTCATTTCAATCGTTGCAATGAGCGAAGACGCGGACGAAGAGGCGGAAAAAGCGTCTTCGCAGGTGAAAACGATGTCCGGAATGTCGATCCTGGGTAATGAAGAGGCTCCGAAATCGCTTGTTATCGTTCCCTGGAAAAGCTCGGAACTGGGTGCAGACCTCAGCCTCTCGAACGCTCTCGATGAGCGTGCTCGGCCGGTGGATAAGGACGTCTTCATGAGAGAACTCAGCTACTACGAGCTGCGCTCGGGCGATCAGTGAAAATCCTGCGCACAGGACATCTTGAATGACAAAGCGTGACAGCAACGGGACGAAGCCGGTTGCCGCCGTTAAGACTGCGGACCGTGTAACAGTTCTGAACGTGCGCTGCTTCACACTTCCGATTGTGATGAGGATTTATTCTTACCGACGTCCCGGGGACTGACTCGGGACATTCTGTCAAATGAGGATCTGGTGATGGACTTCTTGTATTCGATCGTACGCTTTTTCTCATCGGGTGGCCTGTTCATGTATCCGATCCTGCTGGTATTCGCCGTCGGGGTTGCGATCGCTGTTGAACGGTACGTCACGCTCACGCTGGTGACTGCCAAGAACCAGAAAATGTGGGACAAGGTACAACCGCTGCTTGCGAACGGTAGCTTCGACAAGGCGCGTGAGATGACCAACAAGGACGAATCCACGATTTCGCAGGTCCTGAACATGGGACTGGCGCTGCAGGGAGGCGTCCGTCGTCGCGAAGACATCGAGATCGCGATGGAGGAGAGCATGATGGAGATCGTGCCGCAATTGGAGAAGCGGACGCCCTATGTCGCGCTGGCCTCCAGTATCGCGACGCTACTCGGTCTGCTGGGAACGATCATGGGCCTGATCCAGGCCTTCACCGCCGTTGCCAACGCCAATCCTGCGGAAAAGGCGGATCTGCTGTCCGCCAGTATTTCCGTCGCGATGAACACGACCGCGTTCGGGCTGATGGTCGCAATACCGTTGCTGGTCACGCATGCAGTGTTGACCAGCAAGACCGGCGATATCGTGGACAGCCTCGAGATGGCCTCGGTCAAGGCGCTGAACGTGTTTTCGAGAAGGGCACAGCGACAGCAGCTGGCGGCGTAGCCGACATGGCCAGACGGCATCATTACAAGCGGCGGGCGAAGCCCGGAGCGGAGCTGGACGTTACCACCTTTCTGAATCTGATGGTGGTATTGGTGCCGTTTCTGTTGATCACGGCGGTTTTCTCCCGATTGACAATCGTCGAGCTGAACCTGCCGAGTTCCTCCTCGGGGCCCTCGCCCGTTGAGTCGACGTTCAGGATCGAAGTAATCGTTCGCGAAACAGGTTTGGAGATCAGCAACGGTAGTTCCCTGATAGCTTCAATTCCGAAAGTGGACGATGACTACGATTTGCAGAAGTTGTCGGAATACATGATGTCGCTGAAGCGTGAGTACGCCGATCTGGACTCTGCCTCCGTGTTACTGGAACCGCACATCCCGTACGACTACCTCATTCGTGTGATGGATGTAGTCAGGAGCGTGGAACTTGCGGTGGATGGCGCAGAAGAATTCCAGCGGTTCGCGTTGTTCACGGAGATATCCGTTGGAGATGCGCCATGAGGAATTCACGCAGAATCAAACGCATGTCGCGAAATCGCTCGACGATAACGAAAATGAACCTGACCTCTCTGATGGATGTATTCACCATTCTCGTGTTTTTCCTGCTGGTCAATTCAGGCTCGGTTGAGGTGATGGAAGCTCCGAAAACAGTCACGCTTCCTGAGTCGGTGGTCGAAGCCAAACCGCGCGAGACAGTCGTAATCTTTGTGAGTCCGGATGAAGTCCTCGTCCAGGGCAAGGTGGTTGCGCAGGTTGCGGATATTCTTGCAGCGCAAGGATCGACCATCGATCCTATTACGCAGCGTCTGGCTGAACTGAACAAGAACATTGTAGGTCCGTCCACGAGGGCGGTTGCCGGAAGTCAGGAAGTAACCATCCTGGCGGACAAGGCAGTTCCATTCAGCGTCATCAAGAAGATCATGTCGACTTGTACCGGCGAGGGATTCGGGCAGGTTTCGCTGGCAGTTATCCAGAAACCCTCGCAAACCTCGACAAGCTAGTGTCCTGTCCGTAAAACGCCCCGACAAAGGTGACAAAGTGAGCGCTGCAATGCCGGACGAGGAACAGAACTTACGTGACCGGATCGGGCACGCCCAACAGAAGATGGGCGCGCTCGAACAGAAACTGCGTGCCGTTGAGGGTGAACTCGAAGCGCTTTCCGAGCAGCATCATCAGTACAAACTGCTGGATCAGGTCTGTGAATCGCTCGAGGAACTGAATCGGCTCGGCGCCGCACACCTGTTCTGGGACAAGCAGCGTGATGCAAGTGACTCGGCCCGGCACCTGCATGGAGTTCGCGCACAGATAGAGGGTTTCACGGCGCAAGTCGCAGAAATCGAAGACCGCCGTAAAACGATCATAAAGACGATGGACGGCGAGCAGGAAGTCATTGACTACCTCAACGATGACCTGCTCGATGCGTTGGAACAGGAAGAGAGACGCCAGGCCGAATGGGTAATCGAGCGCGAGCCGGTAGACTTGCCGTACCGGCGCCAGGTGATGCCCTGGGCAAGAGGCGGCGAGGAAGATCGGCGGTTCCGGAAGTCCCTGGCGACGTCGATGCTGTTCAGCCTGCTGATCGGCTTCCTGCTCCAGCTCGTCGACCTGCCGATTCTGGAACGTGAACAGCTGACCGAAGTGCCGGAACGTGTGGCGAAACTGATCAGGGAGGAGCCGCAACCACCGCCGCCGCAAGCCGCGATGGAAGAACAGCCACGCGAGGAGCAACCGCCGGAGCCCGAGCCGGAACCGCTTCTGGCGGAAGAGCCGCCGCCGAAGGAAGTGCCTGAATCCGTGGATACGCCGATACCGGCGGAAGCACCACAGCAAGCCTCGAAGGAACAGGTGCAGTCGAAAGGCATTCTCGCCTTTCGCGAGAGTTTCGCGAGCCTCGCGTCGAGCAGGCCGTCGGCGCAACTCGGGTCGCAGGCGCGCATCAGCAATGCCGGAGAGTCCGCGGTCGGCAGGTCCGAGCGGTCGATGGTTACGACGCAGGGCCCGGGCTCCAGTGGCGGAATCAATCTCGCTTCGCTGAGCCGGGACGTCGGCGGCGGTGGCGGGCAACAGATCGAGGGTGTGCAGGTGACTCGCGTGGCGAGTTCCATCGGAGCCGATGGCGCAGCAGACCGACCGTTGAGCGGCGGTCGTTCGGCGGGCCGTACGGACGAAGAAATACAGATAGTCTTCGACCGTTACAAAGCGGCCCTCTATCGGCTGTACAACCGCGAATTGCGCAGGGATCCTACGCTGCGCGGACAACTTGTGTTGCGCCTCACGATCGAGCCGGACGGCACTGTGTCGCTGTGCCAGTTGCAGGCATCCGACATGGACGCCCCGGCACTGGCGGAGCAGGTCGTGGATCGCGTGCGAACTTTCGAATTTGGCGCCAAGGCGGACATTGGCGCAATGACGATCATCTACCCGATCGATTTCCTGCCTGCCGCCTGATTGCGCGGGCCATTGAACATAAACTCGCTATGAAGCAAAACGCGCCGCGGTAACGGGCGGTTGCTGTTGTGTTCGCAGTGCTTTGTCGTGAGGCGTCGCCGCAAGCCCGCTCCTGGTGCGGTCTCCAGAGGGTTTACGGCGCCGGACGGCATCGTTTGAACACCGCTTGCATGGCATACGAAACATGTGATGTACGTCACCTTTTTCGCATTCCGTGTTGAGCAATATTCTTACTGCGATTCAGACAAAGGCAAACCCACCGAAAGGTGGCGACGCAAAGTCACCGGTCTAAAGAGCGACATGCTCCATGACAGCGGGACCGCCGGAATCCAGCCCGATCTCCGGGCTGCCTCGGTCCCTTTGGCGATTTGATCGCATACGAGTGGAACGAGGATGCCGATGAGTTCTGCCGATACGTTCAATGCAGCCGACAGCTGGATCAATATCCGGTTGCTCGTCTTCGTGCTGTTGCTGCTGATGGCCTTCCCGGCGCTCGCGGATAATTGCTCCGATCCTCCGTACAACGGTGTGATTGACGGTAACGTTCTTGCTGCTCCTTCCCAGATTCAGATCGATACCAATTGCACGGTAAGAAACTTTCCGGCGTCGGATCCGCTGACCACCAACTTCAGCTTTCTGTCGCAACCCGGACAAACCGACGAAAGATGGCTCGTCGTTTTCGACAACGTCGTGCACATAGGGAATATGGCATGCGACGCAGTTCACGAGCACAAGATCTGGTTTACCAACGGCTCGTCAAGCTCGATCCAGGAGGGCTGTCAAAACCTGTTAATACCCGTAGAAAAAATCAACAAGCAGAATCCTGCGGGCCAGACCACAGCCGCCGTCAATATGCCGTTCACCTACACGCTCACGATGCCGGTCCTGTTCGACCCCGCCACGGGCACCGTCATCAACTCCAGTGGATCCCTCAATGATTTGCACGGCGTCACTGTCATAGACGATCTCAATGCGACGGGGGCGGATCTCACTTATATAAGCCACGTCGCGTACTGGCAGGATAGCGGCGCTCCAGTGCCGCATACGTTCTCCAATGCAGGCGGGGTGCTCACTTTCGACAACTTTCCAATCATCCCGGCCGGACAACAGATTGTGGTCGAGCTGACGGTCGTGCTCGATGACACGCCGGCGAACGTGTCGGGGACGCAGTTCATCAATACCGCCAAATGGGACTTCGGCAGACTCATCGATGGCGTTTTTTTTGAGCCCCTGCCCGGCGAGTGGGGGATCACGCCGCCCATGACGATCGCCGCGCCTGAACTGGTGGTCACGAAGATCGGCCCCGCAACCCTGGGACGGACGCTGAACCTGGGGGAGTGGGGAGAGTTCGCAATAGATGTCCTGAACATCGGGCTCGACGACGCCTGGGAGGTCACGATCCTCGACCGGCTCCCCGACGGCCCCACCGGGGGCATGTGCAATTTGACGCCCCAGGTGCTCGGCGCCCGGGTGTTCGCGGCTGACGGCACGACCCCGATCCCGGGCAAGGCCGCGCTGGTCCCGGGCACGGATTTCTCCCTGAGCTACACTGCTGCGCCCACCTGCGAGCTGAGGCTGACGACGCTCACGGCGGCGGGCGCGATCGGCCCCAACGAGCGCCTGATCATCGCTTACCGGACCCAGCTGGATGCCGACAGCCAGGACGGTACTGCGCTCACCAACGTCGCGGGCGCCGTCCAGTGGTTCAACGCCGACCGCAGCATTACCGATCGCCAGTCGTATTCGCGCACGCTGACCGACGGCACCGTCGGCGTGCTTGATCACGAGGACGCCCACACAGTCACGGTGGCGCTCGCCGGCTACTTCTTCGAGAAGAGCGTCGCCAATCTAACGAGTGGCGTGAGCCCGGCCGCGACGGCCAACCCGGGTGACAGGCTGCGTTACACATTGCGTCTGCAGAGCACCGACATCCCGCTTGACGACCTCACATTCCGGGACGATCTCGGCGCCCTCAACGGCTCGGCGGTCTTCGTGCCGGGTACGCTTGCGCTTGTGGCCGGCACCATTCCCCCGGGCGCCGACACCGCCAATACGAATCCGGCTGGCGGCACGAACGGGGCCGGCATCCTGGACATCCGCAATCTGAGCGTGCCTGCCTTCGGCGAGGTCCAGATCCAGTTCGACATCACCCTCGACCCGACGCTCTCTGACGGTACCGTTGTCACCAATCAGGCGGATCTCATCGGCGCTGCCAAGCTCGCCGACAGTGACGACCCGAACATCAACGGTCAGGCAGATCCGAACGTGGCGGGTGACGAAGACCCGACGCAGATACGGATCGACGCGTCGCCTCTGTTCGACGTCGACAAGATCTCTTCTTATGTCACGGGCGACCCGGACGTGCTGATGGCCGGCGAAACGCTCCGCTACACCATCACGGTCCGGAACATCGGTACGGGCGATGCAGTGGACGCCATGCTCGTCGACCAAATACCGGCCAATACGAGCTATGTGCCGGGCAGCACCATGCTCAACGGCATTCCCGTGCCTGACGCGAGCGGAGGCGCGTCGCCACTGGGTGGGGGTATTGCGATTCACGCGCCGGAGGATCCGACGCCCGGCACCCTGCACGCCGTAGCGGCGGGTTCGCAAAACAACGTTGCGACGATCGTGTTCGACGTCGTCGTCAATCCTGACGTCATCGACGGTACGGTGATCTCGAACCAGGCGTTTGTCAGCGCGATCGACGGCGGTGTCATCGATCAGCCGTCCGATGACCCGCGCACACCCACGGCCGATGATCCAACCCGAGATATCGTCGGCAGCCTGCCGTTGCTGTTCGCGGAAAAATCCGTGGACCTGCAGATCGACCTGGCTTCTCCCAACATCGTCGATCCCGGCGACGTCCTCCGGTACACGATCGCGATCCACAATAATGGCGCGATATCTGCGACAGCTGTGGATTTGACGGACACGGTGCCGGCCAACACGACCTACGTCGCGGATTCCATGACCCTGAACGGCTTGCCGGTTGGACAGCCGGATGGCGGCGTGTTTCCCCTTGCAGCCGGAATCTCCGTCAGTTCTGCGGACCTGACGCCGCCTCTGCCGGGCGCGGGTGAGGGCGCTCTCACTGCCGGCGAGACGGCGACCGTTCAGTTTGACCTTCGAGTCAACGACGGGGTGCCGGACGGTACCGTGATCAGCAACCAGGCCGTGGTCGAGAGTGAAGAGTTACCCGATCTGCTGACCGATGGCGACGGCAACCCGGCAACCGGACCCGAGCCCACAGTGGTTGTCGTGGGGGCCAGCCAGCAGCTTTCGATCACCAAACAGGTATCTGTCGTTGGTGGCGGCGCCGCGGTCGCGGGCGCAACGATCGAGTACGTGGTACGCGCCCGCAACATTGCGGCAGTCCCGGCATTCGACGTTGTGGTTACGGATGATCTGGATGTGCCGATCGCCGGTCATCTTAGCTATGTCGACCAGTCGGCTACCATGAACGGTTTGGCGGCAGGCGTCAGCGCCGCCGGTTCGGTGCTGGTCGCAAACTACTCCGCGCTCAACGGTCCGTTGGAGCCCGGCGAGTCAGTTGTGCTGCGCTTCCGGGCGATAATCGATCCGGCGCTGGCGATCGGTACTACCGTTACGAACACCGCGCTGGTTTCGTGGAATGCTCCGCAGCAAACGGCAAGCGCGAGCGTCTCGATCGATGTCGGCGGTGTGCCGGGATCCGGGACCTTGAGTGGCACCGTCTGGCACGACGCCGACTTCGACCGTGCACCGGGAGGCTCCGAGCGCCTGCTCGAGGGCTGGACCGTCGAGCTCCGCCGCAACGATCAGCACGTTCACTCGACGCTGACCGGCGTCGACGGTGCGTATCGAATGATCGGCCTTCCTTCGACCGGTCTTGGCGGAGACCCCTATGAGCTGCGTTTCCGCGCTCCGGGCGCCGGGCCCGCTTCTGCCCTGCTCGGCACAGCCGAGTCGGACTTCACGAACTCCCTGCAGCGTATCGGCGACATCGTCGTGGCAGCCGGCGGCAACTTGCAGAATCTGAACCTGCCGATCGATCCCAACGGCGTCGTATACGACTCGGTCCTCAGGTTGCCGGTCGCCGGCGCAACAATCACGATGGCGAGGGCGGACAGCGGGACGGCCTTGCCATCAAGCTGTTTCGACGATCCCGGCCAGCAGAACCAGGTCACGCTCGCCGACGGCTATTATAAATTCGATATCAATTTCTCCGGGCCGGCATGTGGGAGCGGCGGCAACTACGTCGTCCTCGTAACGCCTCCGACGACGGGATACATCGCAGGCGTGTCCGAAATGATACCGCCTGCATCCGACATCTCCACCGCGCCCTTCGATGTACCCGCGTGCCCGGGATCGGCGAACGACGCCATTGCAGCCACGGATCGGCATTGTGAGGTTCAGACTTCGGAATTCGCGCCAGCTGCCGCGGTGCCGGCCCGGAGCGCAGGCACGGACTATCACGTTCACCTGACGCTGAATGACGGGCAGACACCGGGCTCCAGCCAGTTATTCAACAACCACATCCCGCTCGATTCAGAGCTCGATGGGGCGGTCTTTATTACCAAAACCACTCCTTTGCGCAACGTAACGCGCGGTCAGATGATTCCGTACGTCATCACACTGAACAATGTGCTGGGAGTCGATCTGCACGATGTCGGGGTTGTCGATCGTTTCCCGGCCGGTTTCCGTTACGTCGAAGGTTCCGCACGCCTCGATGGCGTCGCCACCGAGCCGGTAGTGAATGGACGCGAGCTGGTCTGGTCCCATCTGTCCGTCGGAGGATCCGCCCGCCACACCGTTCAGTTGTTGCTCGCCGTCGGTGCCGGGGTCAGCGAGGGCGAATTCGTAAATCGCGCCCAGGTCGTCAACACGCTGACCGGCAATGCGCTGTCGGGTGAGGCATCCGCCACGGTGCGCCTGGTGCCGGATCCTACCTTCGACTGTACGGATGTGACAGGCAAGGTGTTCGACGACGTCAACCGCAACGGATATCAGGACGGCGATGAAGCAGGTCTGCCGGGCGTCCGGCTGGTAACGGCACGCGGCCTGGCGGCGACAACCGACGGCTACGGTCGTTTCCACATCACGTGCGCAGTCACGCCGCACGAGAGCCGAGGGAGCAATTTTGTTCTGAAACTGGACGACCGGACTCTGCCAAGCGGCTACCGCTCGTCGGGGCAGCCCGTGCAGGTAAAACGTGCAACGCGCGGTAAGTCTCTGCGGTTCAATTTCGGGGCATCGATACACCGTGTCGTCGGGCTGGATATCGCCGATGCGGTGTTCGTCCCTGGACAGACCGAGATGCGCGAACAATGGAAGCCGCGGATCGACCTTCTCCTGAAGGAACTTCAAAAAGCACCGGCTGTTCTGCGCTTGTCATATGTTGCCGACGTTGAAGAAAAGCAACTGGTGGACCGGCGGCTGAACGCGATCAGGAAGCAAATCACGGATGCCTGGGAGGCATTGGACTGCTGCTACGAACTCGTCATCGAACCGGAGGTGTACTGGCGGCTGGGTGCTCCGCCGGAAGCGCCGAAAGAGCGAAGGCGGACCAGCGGGTGAACGGGATGTCGAAGCGAAGCTGGCTACTGTTGATCTGCGCATCACTGACAACGTTGCGCGTTCTGGCGCAGGGCGTCGAGGAAGCGCCGCTCGGAGAAGCCGTCGAACGGCATCTGCCGAGCGACGAACCGTTCATGCGATGGGTGCAGGATCCGGAGCGGCTCGAGTCGGAAGAGGGAGACAGCCTGGAAACGCGCGAGGTCATCGCTGACGAACTGGAAACGGTCAAACTTACGAATCTCGTTCCCCCTGTCAGTTTCGAATCCGGAGTGGCGGACATACCGGCAACGACGATCGATGAGTTAAACAGCATTCTCGAGCGAATGCGCCACCGCAACAATGTCCGGCTCCACCTGGTGGGACATGCCGACAGTCAGCCGCTGTCGGACACGCTCGCACGAATTTACGGTGACAATGCGGGCCTTTCACGAGAACGCGCCGGGGAAGTGGCGGAGTACTTTCAAGCCGCCCTTGCGTTGCCGCCGGAAGCGATCTCCTATGAATGGGCCGGCGATACGAAACCTGTCGCAACGAATTCCACCGAGGAAGGACGGGCGCTCAACCGGCGCGTCGAGGTCGAAGTCTGGTATGACGAGATCAAAGATCGCGTCGCGCTGGAGGAATTTCTGGTCCCTCACGAGATCAAGCGGGTCAAGGTTTGCCGGATGGAAACGGTTTGCAAACTGCGCTATGTCGAGGGTCATGCGAAACGAGCGCGAGTGCAAAATCTTATCTCTCCGTTGCACTATGACGAAGACAGTATCGTTGTGACCGACGAATTCATCGAGCAGGTTCGACAGGGATTACGAAACCTTCGTGACAAGCAGAACGTCGTCGTCAAGTTCATCGGTTACACGGACGACGCGATGCTGACCGGAAGAACAGAGCGGATCTACGGTACTCACCTCGGACTTTCGAAGGCCAGAGCTCGTCGGGTCGCCCTGGCGATTCAGGATCGTCTGAGTTTGCCCACTGCGACACTCGACAGCGACGGCCGCGGTGCATCAAAGCCGCTCGTGGCAAATGAAACCGCCCAGGGACGTGCCCTGAATCGTCGTATAGAAGTGGAGTTCTGGTACGACGATCCCCTGCAGGAGCTTCCGGACGAGCCCCAACTCTGCCCCGACGCGCCTGGCGCAGAGATGGTGACGAAAGTATACGATCCGCCGTGGGGATCCATCGAGCCACTCCAATTCAGTGGCGGACGCCCCGTAGTTCCGCCTGGCTATGCCGAAGTACTCGCTCGGGCTATGGCAGATGTTTCGCACAAGACCAACGTTCGTTTGCGCCTTGTTGGCTATACGGAAAACGAGCGGCTGGAGCGCCGCACCGCCCTGGTGTACGTGGACGATATCGGTCTTTCCATGGCTCGTGCGCGCAGGGCAATGGACGCCCTCCGTGAGCAGCCAGAGCTGTCTTCGTCACAGATGGAATTCGAGGGACGCGGATACCTGTATTCCGACGATGTCGTAAACGCGGGCTTTACGCAAGGCGACACTTCGCAGGTGGTTGCCCAGATCGTGTACGACGAACTGGCATTGCTCGACGATTACGAAGGAGTCGATATCACGCGCATCACGAGAGAGTTGAGTCCGAAGAACCCGCTTGGACTCAATCTCATGCGCATATCAGTAGACGGCGAACCGATCGATGATCCCCAGAGGAGTTCGTCCGACATCCAGCGCTGCACCGACGTTGCACTGGAGGGCGCAGACATCCAGTTCGGCTTCGACAATCTCAGATCGGAGCCGCGCTTGAGCGTCACGGCGCAGCCAGCAAGCCTGGCTATTCCGACCGCCGGCAACAGCGATGCACGGCCATCGAACGTGTGGTTCAGGATGTATACGAATTACTCGCACTTCATCGACCGCGCCGAAGTCCGGATATTCGCCGGCGGGCAGTCACTGGAGTCGGAGCCTCTGCAGGTCATCGCGATCGGCCTTGAAGGAACGGCAAAGTGGCAACCGGCCCCCGGGCAGCTCGGACCGCCCGCTGAGGAACTGCAATACGTCCTTCGTGCCTATGGGCAGGACGGCAATTTCGATGAAACGCTGCCACAGCCGCTGTGGCTCGTCTACCAGCTCGCCGACGCCGAACGCAATCCCGGAGGCAATCCCGGAGGCAATCCCGAAGGCAATCCGGAAGGCAATCCGGAAGACAATCCGGAAGACAATCCCGAAGGCGAGCCTGCGAGCGATCCCGAAGCGGAGACGCCCGAACCCGATACTCGCTTGCTCGCGGCCTACGGCGAAAACGCACTGGCTCGACAAAATATCCAGCTCAGCAGCGGTACGGTCAATGTCCGGGGTGGCGGTATCCCCGCGGAGCACACCGTGTGGGTTGCCGGGCGCCCCGTTCCTGTGGACCGGCAGGGCAACTTCATAACGCAAGAGATACTGCCGGCAGGCATGCACACGGTGGAAGTAGCGGTCGTCGACGAGCAGGGAAATGGAGAGTTGTTTCTGCGCGATCTGGAATTCAAGCCGGACGACTGGTTTTATGTCGGCATGGCCGACGTCACGCTGTCGCAGAACAGTTCCAGCGGTCCGATAGATCTTTTTACCGGTGATAACGCTACTTACCGCTACGATTCGTCCCTGGACGGCCGGTTGGCGTTCTACACTAATGGAAAGTTCGGTGAACACTGGCAGCTGACGGCGAGCGCGGATACCCGCGAAGGTCCATTGGACGATTTGTTCAGCAATTTTATGAACAAGTCGCCTGATGCCCTGTTCAGACGGATTGATCCCGATCATTACTATCCCACCTTCGGCGACGACGGCACCGTGGAAGAAATGGCTCCGACAATGGGCAAGTTCTTTGCCAGGCTGAGCCAGGATGAGAATTACGGAATGTGGGGGAACTTCAAGATCGGCTACATGAACAACGAGTTGGCACAGGTGGATCGCGGCCTCTACGGAGCGAATCTGCATTATCAGTCCGACTCCACGACCAGCTTCGGCGAGCAACGCCTCATGCTCGACACCTTTGCAGCCGAACCGGGGACGGTACCGAGTCGTGAAGAGTTTCGAGGCACGGGCGGGTCGCTGTACTTTCTGCGCCGGCAGGACATACTGATCGGATCGGAGCGTGTCAGAGTCGAAGTGCGGGACAAGACATCAGGCATCGTCACCGGAGTGCTCAACCTGCGTCCGGCGCTCGACTACGACATCGACCATCTCCAGGGCCGCATCATGCTCTCGGAGCCGCTCGCATCGACGGTTGACGACAACCTGCTTGTTCGCAGCGGTGCGCTGTCGGGAGACGAGGCTTACCTGGTGGTGCGTTACGAATACACTCCCGGTTTCGAAGAAATCGACGCGCTGTCTGCGGGAGGGCAGGCACATTACTGGCTTGGCGAGCATCTCCGTGTCGGGTTCACGTCCAACACGAACGAGCAGGATGATGGTGACAGTAGCCTGCATGCTGCCGATTTAACTCTGCGAAAGAGCGCAGAGTCCTGGCTGAAGTTGCAGGCAGCCACAAGCGACGGGCTGGTTTCCGGTTCACTCCGTTCCAATGACGGCGGTTTTGGGTTCTCTGGTTACGATGACCTGTCGTTTGCGAATGCCGAGGCCGGAGCGTATCGGGCGGATATCAGCGTCGCAACGAATGACGTGCTGAAAGCCGGGAACGGCCGCCTTACTCTGTACGTCCAGGACGTCCAGGCGGGCTTTTCGGCTCCCGGTCTTGCCACGATCGCGGACACGCAAAATTACGGCGGCATGTTCAAAATGCCGATCGCTGACAGACTGTCGCTGACAGCCAAGGCGGACAAGACGGTTCAGGAGCAAGGTCTCGAGACCAACGCCGAAGAGTTGAACGTCTCTTACGCGTTGACCGATCAATGGGACGTGAGTGCGGGATACAGGAGAGATGCTCGCAGTGATAATTCGCTGATCGTTCCTCTGACTCAGGAGGAGGGCGAGCGATCCGATGCAGTCGTGAAACTGGGATACGACGCGAGGTCGAACTGGCGGGGCTACGCGTTCGTCCAGGATACGCTGTCGACAACCGGTGACCGGCAGGAAAACGGGCGGATAGGCGCGGGCGGGTTATACAGGATTTCGCAGCGCCTCAAGGTCGATGCGGAAGTGTCCAACGGCGACCTGGGACCCGGGGGCC
>Ga0299913_10002703_pt1 | contig 14141 bp, 14 predicted proteins | sample RVTome_9_FD_201360 | JGI IMG/M metagenome (GOLD analysis project Ga0299913, IMG submission 201360) | Soil microbial communities from uranium-contaminated site in the Upper Colorado River Basin, Wyoming, United States - RVT155D38 (version 2) ... | reverse complement strand
GTTGTCCCGAATGTATTGCCCTCGTTCGCTGGGACCGGTGAGCAGCACCGGGGTCGACGGACCGATCAGGACCAAGCCGGACACCCGAGACGCCATCTGGGCGGCGAAGGAGAGCCCGAACTGGCCTCCCTGAGAGAGCCCGACCAGGACCGCGGAGTCAACGCCGACCTTGTCGAGGACGCTTTCTGTGTATCGGAGGTGGGCGAAGACCCCGTAGGCGCCGGGGTCGAGGGGACGACTCGACGCGCCGTTCCCGGGCGGGTCGTAGGTGACCACCCGAAAGTGCCGGGCCAGATAGGGCACCTGCAGCTTCCAGAAACGGGAGTGGATGATCATCCACGTCGGCAGGAGAACGAGGGTGGGCTCGCCCTCCCCATGCACCTCGTAGGAGATCCTCACCCCATCGCAGTCGATCGCCCCCGCGGCAGTTGGCATGGATGCTCTCACAGGTCAACCTCGAGACGTCTCAGCAGCTCGCCGATCTTGCGTAACGCCGATCGTGTCGGGACCTCTGACTCGTCGAACCCGAGCAAGAGCATGGTCTCAGCGCCGAGGAAGGGAGCGCCGGCGAGCACGGCCGCCTCCGCGGGGGTGAATGGGCCAAGTCCGCCGATGCTCGCCCCCGCTCTCTTGGCGACCAGGGCGAGCAACTCGAACCACTTGCTCAACATGCCCTTGACGGCAGCGGCTATATCGGGATCGGACCATCCAGCCGCGGTCATCTCCTGGAGTACCCGCACGTAACCCGACTCCAGGTCGTCCTCCAGGAAGTCGCAAGCCTGCTCCCATTGCTTCCACAACGGCATGTCCTCTTGGTACATGCGACGCTGCCGGTCGAGCAGCTTGCGGTTCTCCTCGGCGAGCACCTCGAGGACAAGGCCTTGCTTCGACCCGAAGTGATAGTGGATTTGGCTGAGGGGGACACCGGCCGCCTCGGCGATTCTCCGTGTGGACAGCCCGGCGTAACCGGTGTCGAGCAACGCCTGGCGCGCCGCGTTGAGGATCGTCTCCCGGGTCTGTGGCTCAACTGTCATCGGTCTCCTCATCATGTTCGGCCGACCCCTGTTGGGTTCGATCCGTATTCGGTCGATCGACCGAACTTGAGGGAAACATATAGAAAGGATGGGACCTTGTCAAGATCCTCGACGGTTGGGGTCGGCGGGGGCGACGGGGAGGGCGCTGGTTCAGGAAGCCCCGACGCTGTTCAGTCGGAGGCGGGTTGGAACAGCTCGACGACGTTGCCGGACGGATCCTCGGCCAAGATCTGACGGCCGCCCTGGCCTTCGACGAGATCACCTCGAAACGCCACCCCATCCGCGCGCAGTTCGGTCAGCCAAGTGTCGATATCGTCGACCTGGATCTGGAATCTGCTCCAACCGCCGGGCGTGGGCGCTCCTCCGGCATGTCCGGCGCCGCCTGCCCCAGGTGAGTTGAGAAGCAGTGTCATGTCCCCCCGTCTGAGAGTGGCGAAACCCGGCGCCGGATTCATCACGAGCTCGAATCCCAATCGTTCCCGGTAGAAATCGATGGCGGCACCGACGTCGTCGACGATATAGCGGACGCTCACAGGCATTCTCGACCTCCTTGTTGCGTCGGGTAGAACTTCCGGCCGGGCCCTCACCCGGCAAGCTCCGGGCGGAGCTCCTTCGACCAGAACTCGACGAACCCGTCCAGGGGATCGCCGATCTGGTGCAGGTAGACATGGTCCACGCCTAGTTTCTCCATCTCGGCCACTTGTTCCAGGATCGGCTCGGGGTCAGGCCCACAGGGGACCTGTTCCTCGATCTGCTCCGGTGTCACCAGCTGGACAGCCTGTTCAAAATGAAGCACGGTCCTCAGATCCTGGGCGAGCTGTCCGGGTAGCCCGGTGTTGGGCCACAGCCGGTGGGCCCGGTCAACGGCCTGGGACCGATCCGGATCCCAACAGACGGTCAGCTGTGACCAGATTGGCCCATCGCCTCCGGCGTCGGCATAGGCCGTTATGGCCTCCTGGTTGGGCCCGCTTGTCCAGAGACCATCACCTTTCTCTGCCGCCAAACGAGCCGACTGCTCGGCAAACGCCGAAACGAGTAGGGGAGGCAACGGTTGGGGGACATCGTAGATTCGGGCATCCTCGACCGTGTAGAACTCTCCCCTACAGGTGACGCTTTCTCCCGTCCACAGCTCGCGCACGATGTCGATCGCTTCTTCGAGCATGCGGAGCCTGACCTCCGCCGGCGGCCACGGATCACCGAGGATGTGCTCATTCAGTGCTTCCCCGGAGCCGACACCCCAGGAGAATCGGCCGTCGAGGAGGATCGCCGAAGTTGCCGCGGCGTGAGCACTGACCACCGGGTTCATCCGAACCGTGGGACACGAGACGCCAACTCCGACCTCGATCTCATCGGTCGACGCGCCGATGGCTCCCAACACCGACCAGACGAAGGGGCTGTGACCTTGCTCGGAGATCCAAGGATGGAAATGATCCGAGATCGACACAAAGTCGAAACCCTCAGCCTCTGCGGCAACCGCCATCTCGATCAGCTTGTGCGGTGGGTGCTCCTCGGCGGAAAGTGTGAGCCCGTACTTGGCCAATGTGTCTCCTGTGGTGAGCCAAGACGATGCTTACCCATCTCGGCCACGGGTCAACCTTCCACGGTTTGAACTCGAACCGCGGTGGGTATCGCACTCGACATGGCCAAGGACCTCTCCACGGCGATCCTGGACAGCCTGCACCAGGTCGGCGTTCGACACATCTTCGGGATCCCCGGTGACGCCATCAATGGGCTTGTCGACGCCGCTCGAAGACATGAGCACGTCGATTTCGTCACGGTCCGCCATGAGGAAGCGGGTGCCTTTGCCGCTTCTGCCCAGGCCAAGCTCAGTGGGAGCTTGGGTGTGGTGGCGGGAACCGCCGGGCCGGGGGCGATCCATCTCCTCAACGGTCTCTATGACGCCAAGCTCGACGGTGCCTCCGTCCTGGCGATCACCGGGCAGGTCGACAGCTCCCTTCTCGGCACCTCCGCCCAACAAGAGGTCAAGTTGGGGCGGCTCTTCGACGATGTGGCGGTCTTCAACGAGACCGTGGTCAATCCGGGTCAGATGCCATTGGTGGCGCACAACGCGATCAGGGAGGCCCTGGCCCGGAATGGGGTCAGTATTCTGGTCCTCCCGGCCGATCTGGCTCTGGCCGAGGTGGAATCTCGTCCCACCCAGGTGATCATCGCTCCCCAGGCGACCCCTGGCCCTCCGCGTGACGAGATCCAGCGTGCGGCGGAGCTGCTCAACGAGTCCGAGGCGGTGACGATCCTGGTCGGAATCGGCGCCGCCGGCGCGGTCTCGCTGGTGCTGGAAGGAGCGAACCGCCTCCAATCCCCGATCATCAAATCTCTGCGGGCGAAGGCTCTCGTCTCCGATGAGCATCCGCTGGTCATCGGTGGGCTCGGTCTGCTCGGCACCACCGCGGCAGTCGAGGCAATCGAGCGGACCGACGTGCTGTTCATGATTGGGACCGACTTTCCCTTCCCTGATTTCTATCCCCGCAATGCCAGATGCATCCAGCTCGACATCGATCCCACCCACATCGGAAGACGCAACCCCGTGGACATCGCCCTGGTCGGAGACGCCGAGGAGACCCTGACCGCGCTGGTACCACAACTCGATCAGCGGACCAACGGCAAGCACCTTGCCAGGGCCCGGGACGCCATGAGCGAGTGGGAGGACGAGATGCTGGCGGCCGAGACGGATGACGCCGTGCCGATCCGACCACAGAGGCTTGCCGCATCTATCGGAGAACACACCAGTCCAGGCACGATTTTCATCTGTGACACCGGCGCCGTTACCGCCTGGGTCGCCCGTCATCTCAAACTCCGCCAAGGCGACCGTTTCACGCTGTCATCCTCGCTGGCATCGATGGCGTTCGGTCTTCCTGGAGCCATCGGCGCTCAACTGGCGTACCCGGATCGACCCGTGGTCGCCCTCGCCGGAGACGGGGGCTTTTCGATGCTGATCGGGGACCTGATGACGGCGGTCGAGCTCGAGCTTCCGTTGACGGTGGTGGTCTTCAACAACTCGAAGCTGGGATTGATCCAGATCGAGCAGGAGGCCGAGGGCCTTCCCGAGCACTCCACCGGACTGTCCAACCCCGACTTCGCCGAAGTGGCCAGGGCGATGGGCGCCCAGGGTTGGAGAGTCGAGCACCCCGACGAGCTCGACGGAGCGCTGAAATCGGCCTTCGACTCGGATTCGGTGGCGGTCGTCGACGTCGTGATCAATCCGGAGGAAGTGACGCTCCCACCCAAAGTGGAGCCACGATTCGCCTTTGGGTATGCCCGCGCCAAGCTCAAAGAGCTGATCGGCGGCCAGGATGCCCTGTCTGGCATGACAAACGCGGCCAAGCAGGCCGCGGAGAGAGTCACCAACTGATCGGGGCGGCCACGTTTCGCACCACCCCTGCTGCGGGTAAGCAGTGGGAAGAACGAGGAGGTTCACATGAGCGAGAAGAAAACGCTCCGCAACATACGTGAGGCACAGGATGCTCTGGCAAAGGCACAGGCGGCGATGGAGAAAGCTCAGCAGGGCCTGGCCACAGCAGAGTCTGTCACCGAGACGGAAAAGAGGCCGCGCAAGCATCCGGTCGTGAGAACCGTGATCGTCCTGGCAATTGGGCTCGCCGCCGTGCTGGCCTTCGTCGGCTTCAACAAGTCAGGAGACGGTTGATCCGATCCCGGATCAGACCAGCGTCGTCTGAAAATCCGGTTCAAAGATGGAGCGCGCCTCGACATCGGGGAAAGCAGCAGGCTCCACGGTCCTAAGCGGGGTGAGGGTCACGTAATTCTCCGAGCACAGGACCGTGTCGGAACCAGGATCTGACCTGTTGTCAGACGGCCCGACGACGAATTGGAGCCTTCGGTCCTCGACGTCGGCCGTGGCGACCCTTATGTAGCCGAACTCGTCGAGGTCCGCCCAATGGACCCCTGCGACTTGCTCATAGGGAACGCCGGGGACGTTCACGTTGAGGATATGGGGCCCTTCACGACGTCCGGCCAACCAGGCGGCGGCCGCCGGGGCGAATCTGGCCGCGGTGTCCCAGTGCCACGGGTCGGATTGTTGGACGCTGATCGCCAGACCTTTCATCTTGAAGGTATGAGCCGTGAGCGCGGCGCCGACTGTCCCGGAGTGGATGATGGAATGCCCGGTGTTGATCCCGGCGTTGATGCCGGAGACGACCAGGTCGGGGACCGGCCCGAAGGCGCCGAGGGCGGCGGCGGTCACCGCGAGACCGGGAGGTCCATCGATGCTGTACGCCACATCGGCCTCTTTCATCTCCACCGGCATCAACTCGACCCCAGCAGAGAGGTCGAAGCGCCCGATCCCGGTCCCAGAGCCGGACATGTCGGCGTTGGGTGCAGCCACGATCACCTGGAAGTCTTCGGCGAGAGCCGAGGCCAGATGTCTCAGTCCTGGTGAATCGATGCCGTCGTCATTCGTGACGACCACGCGTGTTTCTCGACTCATGTGATCGCCGGTGAGAGCTCGCTGACTTCGACTCTTGCGACGAGCCCTGGGATCAAGTCTGCATCTGCGCTTCCCAATCCATGCCTGGTGACATTGGCGGCGCCGGCAGCGCAGGCAAGCCGAAGCGTGTCTTCGATCGGCAGATCACGACGCAGCCCGGCGGCCAGGCCGGCCGTCATCGAGTCGCCTGCACCACGATGATCGGCGGGGTCCAGCGCCGGGGAACGGGCCCGATACCAGGTCGCATCGAACCGGGCCAACGCCGGCTTGTCCTGACGAGACAGGACCACCGCCCGGGCTCCGGCATCGACCAACTTGGTCATCGCGGTGGTCAGATTCGTCTGATCGCGGACGTCGGCGATGATCCCATCGTTGCGCAAGTCTTCGTCGCTCACCTTCAGGATCTCGATGGGCCCTCCGTCCAGGAAGGACCAGAGTTCGGGGCCATGAAGGTCGGCGATCACTTGAACCCCGCCTGATGCGAGGTCGTGGCCGAGCCGCCGATAGGTGTCGACGGGGAAGATCTCCTTCGATTGACCGGTCACCACACAGATCCCAGAGGCGAAGGCGCGATCCAGGAACCGGCCGTAGACGTCGTCGATCTCATGCCGCTTGAGTGTCACTGTTGGGGAGTCGGCGATCGTCACCCTCTCACCCGACCGCCGGTCATGGATCACCACGGGGCTGTTGTGAGCGATTTCGATAGCACTCACGTCCATGCCGAACTGGCCGAGGAGGCCGAGGAAGACTTTTCCAGTCTCACCGCCGACCGGTCCGCAAAGCAGGGGACGCTCGTCGAGGTGCTTCAACATCCGGGCGATCCAGAACCCCTGGCCACCGGGATGGATGTGAACCTCGTCCTCCCCGTCCGAAGTTGCCTCGATGGTGACCGTCAAGTGCTGGACAGGGGCGAAAACCGTCACTGTGTACTGCTCGTGTCCTATGGGATCTCCTGTTCCAGGAGGACGGGTATTACCCCGGGAAGGGGACACCAAACCCGACCCCGGTTGCGGAGGTCCCTGTCAGGTCGGGCAGATAGCACCCCTAGATGTAGTCGTCGCGCTCGTGTTCCGCCCGTCCGGCGCCAATCTGTGTCGCCACCTTCTTCTCTTCCTCAGGAGGTGGCAGAGCCGCGGGGACGCCTAGGAAATCGAGCCAGAGCTCACGGGCCCATCCCATGGTGTGGAACAGATGATGCGCCTCTTGGTCCGCCACCTCCTCGTAGGCCTCGGAAAGCACGCGAGCCAGATCGCCATCGAGGTGCTCGACCATTCGCCCCAGGAGCTCCCAATTCTGATGGTCCTTGGACTCGGCCTCGACCACGGACTCGGCCGCCACCAGCTCACCGATCTTGGCGTCTCCGACCCGACCAGCATCCCGCACCGCCTTCAGCAGTCCTTCCGCCTTTTGACGCACGATCTTCCTACCCGCCGTCTCGGCGTCGATGTCGAGCCCTGCAGCTTCGAAGACTCGGCCCAAGATCTCCTGATGAGTCCTGGTCTCGTCCAGGTACTTCTCCCATTCCGATCTGAGGTCTGGATTGACGGTGTTGTCTATTGCCGCCTCGTAGAGCTGTTCGCCACCGAGCTCTGTCTCTATGGCTTGATAGAGAAGCTCGTCGAGATGAGACCGGTTCATTTCAATTGCCGCCTTTCGTTGCTGGCAGCCCATGTACCCGGAGGGGTGGTCGGCCAAACCGAGGCCGGATCAAGCGTGACAACCGTGGCTGGAGGCCGGGCGGGAGAGTTGAATCCGACGCGAAAGAGCCTGACGGGCTCGGCTCAGACCTCTTCTGAGTCCCCACTTCCGATGGCGGCCAACGCTTCGTCGACAGAGGCGACGCGAGCTGCGAACAACGGATCGGGAAATACCAACTCGAGTACCCGGCGCACCTGGCTGGAGGGCACCAGATAGATGCGAGTGCCGCTCTCGTGGAGAGCCCTTTTCCCTTCGACGAGGGCATGGAGGCCGGTCGAATCCATGAAAGTGACACTGGTGGCGTCGACGATCACGTCGGGCAGATGCTGGCCGACGATCCCTTCGAACTGTTCGCCGAGCACGTGGACCGAAGAGAGGTCGATCTCGCCTGAGAGACGCAACACGGCGGTTTTGTCGTTGATGTGTTCCAGTTCCGCCGTGAGGAGACCTTGGGAGATATCTTCCATAGAGTTCCTGTCGTGAGCCAGACCCGTTTTTGCCGCCGGTGCCAGCCCCCGATCGGCGGAGCCGCGAGGGGGATGGTAGCAATACCTGGGATCAGTGCTCGGCTCAGGTCAGGACCGCTTGGCGCGGTCCGTTAACGGGAGAGTGAAGGTGACCACCGTCCCATTGCTGGAATGTGACCGGTGAAAATCGCCACTCACCGACCGGATGATCCTGGTGCCCGCCCCAAGTTGGTCGTCTTTGTCAGAGGGAGGTAACCAACGCCCATTGTCCGAGACTCTGACGCTCAGTTCGGAGTCGTTGAGTGACAACCGGATGTCGATCTCACCGGACGGCGAATTTCGAAACGCGTGGCGCACCGAGTTGGAAGTTGCCTCACCTACCACAATGAGAAGATCCCCCTGGAGGTCGGGGGGCAGGTGGCGGGCCGTCGCCCAGGAGCGGATGGAGGCCCGGATGTGCCGAAGCTCCTCGGGCTCGGCAACGAATACGCGATGGAATCGATTCGAGAGCTCGAGGTCGGCCTTCATCGCCATTACCACGACATCGTCGCGGCGTCCTTGGAGAACCTCGAGACGGTCGATCAAACCGTCGCAGATCGCGTCGGGCTCGCGGTTGGCCAGCTCGGTGAGTGCCAACTCGAGCCGGCGCATCCCGACACCGAGGGACTCACCCCTCCGCTCGATGAGCCCGTCGGAGTAGAGCAACAGAATCGATCCGTGCTCCAGCGGCACGGTCGACTGCACCCGCTCGGAGCCACTTCCATGGAGCGGCTCGTTCTGGCCCAGGTCCAACCAGGACACATCGCGATTCGGCGCCATGAGCAGGGCCGGCGGATGTCCCGCCGAGGCGTATGTGATCAACCGCTGGTCGGAGTCCACGATTGCATAGAAGACCGTCGCATAACCGATCCCATTGGGCCCTCCCACGAACGCGTCCAACTCGGTGAGCAGGGCGGCAGGCTGGTCATTGTGGATCGCCAGAGCGGCCAAGGCGCTACGGAGCCTTCCCATAGATGTCATGGCATCGATGCCGTGACCGACGATGTCTCCTACCACCAATCCGATACGGCCGTCCGGTAGCCGGATCGTGTCATACCAATCGCCACCAACCTCCAGGCTGTCACTCGCTGCCTCGTACCTCGCTGCGATCTCGAGCCCTGCCTTGCGGACCAGCTCGTCGGGAAGCAGGCCCCGTTGGACATGCACGGCGAGATCTTGCTGGCGCTGTCTCTCACCCTTGGCTGCCTCCGCCTCCACCGCAGAGCGGGCCGCTTCCCTCGTTGCGATCTCTCTCTCGTTGGATTCGGCTGCGATCATCAGGCCGGCGAGTGCGAAGGTGCCCACCTGGAGCTTGACCAAGACCAGGGCCGCCGACTGGCTCAACCCGACGATCAACCCTCCGTCGTCGAGGGTGAGCGTGACGGCGAGTGTGAGGGCTACCGCAAGAGAGGTGACCGCCACGGTCCGGACCCCGAACAAGGCCCCGGCGAGGGTGACTCCGACCAGAACCGAGAAGACCAGGGGGAGGTCGGTCAGCGTGATCACCACCACGGTCAAGGCGACTGAGCCCAGGATCAGAAAGGCCCCCCAGCTCGAGAACAGTGACCGCCGGTCCTGACTAGAACCCCAGGCGAGGATGGCACTCGCCACCAGGACGACCCCGAGGGCGTCACCGAGCCACCACTGTGCCATCGTGGTCAGGAAATCGTCGCCGCCGAACAGCCGATCGGATCCGGCGCCAAGAGCGCCGCCGACGGCCGGACCGATCAACACCGCTCCCAACGTGAACCACAACAGGTGGCGCCGTCTGCCCAGGTCGAGGAGCCCACAGGTGGAGATGACGATCGCGGCTCCGACCAAGGGCTCGGCGATATTGGCGACGGCGAAGCCCAAAGACTGCATCGCGGTCAAGCCAGACGTCACATCCATGGTGAATTCGGTGAGTCCCGCCGCCAGCAGGACGACCCACCACAGTCGATGACGCAATCGGATGAGGAATGCCACCGTTATGCCTGACGGTATGAACAGGACTCCCTGTAGGTCGGATGCCTCGATGAGGAGTAGGGCGAGTTTGGACCCGATGCCGTAGGCCGTGACGACTACCAGGAAGAGCAGGGGAAGGCCCCATCGCTCGGATGTCTCCGGCCATGTCCAGAACGACCCCGGCCCGGGTGGGCCCAGGTCCTTCGTTGCGAGTGAGTGAGCCACCCAGACCTCGTTCTTTATCATGCCCGACCCGGCGGGAGCGTGGCCTATTGGCAGAATCAAGTTATCGGAAAGGGGGCCGCCCAACCGGGCGGCCCCCCTTCAGTATCCCCGACTCGTCAGCGGACGGGACAGAGTCCTGCGAATCCTCAGGCAGCCGGTCCGTGGTCGTCCCAGTAGGGGACGCGACCGTAATACCGGTAAACGTCACCGACCCATGAGCGGTCGTTGATGTCGGGCCAATTGTCCTTGTCGAACCCGGGAGCCTTTTCGAGAGTCTCTTTCGAGACGTCGATGACAACTTCGTGCTCGTCGGTATCGACACTCAACATGTCCCAGGGAACCGCGAAGTACTTCTCGCCGAGGCCGAGGAATCCGCCGGCCGCCAGGACGGCGTAGGAGACGCGGCCGGTCTCGAGATCGATCACTATTTCTTCGAGATGACCGAGTTTCTCGCCTTCCGAGTTGCGCGCATCGTCACTGATGAGGGTCGATGCACTTAGTGATTTGGGTTGCATTGGGAAACCTCCTTCGAGGTGTTGGGGACGGCCGATTTCAGAAGATGAGGATCAGGATCAGGATGAGGAGGATGAGCCCTCCGATGCTGATATACATGCGTCATACCTCCTTTCGAGCTGTGTCGACCAGGGCGGCGTCGACCCGGGCGCGATGAATCTCGCCCAGACGGCCGCCGACATATCCCCCGGCGAGAGTGGCAATGACGAGGACGGCACTGGCTGCAATGGCCATCCCGGTGAGGTCGTCGACGTCTATCTGGGCGAACCAGTTGGGCAGATCGAGACGGTTGAAGGCGTTGTATTCGGTTCCCACCCAGGCGCCGAGGGCAGCGAAGATCGCGACCAGGAGGATGAGCCAAAGACCGGCTCCGAGCCCATTCAGGCCACCGTTCTGGACTGCCATCCGCCCGGCGGCGTAGCCACCCACAATGAAGGACACGAACACAACCACCGCGGCCGCGATGAGACCCAGCACCGAGGCCTCGTCGAGCGACCCGTCCTCGGTGATCAGGTTCAGTTGAAAATCGATGTCGCCGGCGCCCGCGGCGATGAGGGCTCCGAGGAATATGAGGGTTCCCAGTCCGGCGAACATCCCCACCAAAGATGCGAGGAGATCCGATTTCCCGTAGCGATCGCGCACCGCGGAGATGTCCTCGGCACCTCGGATCCGGTGGCTTGGGTTGGCAGTCGTCATTGCAGTTCTCCTGATAAGTGAGACAACAATGAGTACCCAGGGGAGTGATTTTGCAAACGGCGGACTACAGGTCAGCCCACTCCAGCCCCGTTCAAGGGATCACCACCGACTTGCCCCGGGCGTGCCCTTCGCCCTGATGATGCAGGGCCTCGACTGCCTGGTCCAGATCCCATCGCCGGTCCATGACCGGCTTCACGGCTCCGGTCTCGACCATCTCCTTGAGCACAAGGAGATCGTCCGTGCTCTGCTGAGCGGTCTTCCCGCCGACATATGAGCGTGTCCCGGGGATGGCACGTAGCGCGGACCAGATGATGCGTCGCACCGGACCGAACCAGCGGTGCATCGGCCCGGTTACGACGACATGGGTGCCGTCGGCAGCGATCACCTCGCGGCATTGGGCGTGGGGGAGCATTCCGGCGTTGTCGAAGAGCAGATCATGAAGGCCGGCGACCTCGGTGAAATCCTCCTTGGTGTAGTCGATGACCTGATCCGCACCCAGCTCGCGGGCGATCTCGATCTTGTCCGTGCTGCAGACTGCGGTGATCCTGGCGGCTCCCAGGGCCCTGGCGATCTGCAGGGCGAAGGTCCCGACGCCACCCGAGGCTCCGTTGATGATGACGGTCTGGCCGGGCTGCAGGTTTCCCCAGTCCCGGAGGCCCTGCAGTGCCGTAAGCGCCGCCACGCCCAGGGTGGCAGCTTCCTCGAACCCCAGGTTGGCCGGTTTGGGTGCAGCGTTGTGAGCGGGCAGTGTCACGTACTCGGCAAAACCGCCACCGGGGATCTCGGCGAAGATGTCATCTCCCACAGAGAACTCGGTCACCCGGCTGCCGACGGCCTCCACCTTCCCCGAGATGTCGGCCCCGGGGATGTTGCGTGACGGTCTGCGAAGCCCGTCGGAGATACGGGCAATGAACGGGGTGCCAGTGATCAGCCGCCAGTCGAGTGCGTTCACCGAAGTGGCGTGGACCCGGACCAGCAGGTCATCGTCACCAGGGATCGGGCGCTCGAGCTCGGTGACCCGCAGGACGTCCCGAGGGAGGCCGTAATCGGTGTACACGGCCGCCCGCATGGTCTCGGTGGTGCGTGGTGTCTTGGCTGAGGTGAGGGTGGTCATACTTGCATCCTGGTCTTGTCGTACAGTGTAAGGGAATCTACTTGTACGTTGTAAGGTTGTCAAGAGTGAGAACTTACTTTGTAAGATGTGGGGGTATGGTTGCAGAGACCAAGGGAAAACCACGGACGCCGCTGAACCGGGAACGTGTACTGACGGCAGCGGTCCAGCTCGCCGACGACGGCGGTATCGAGGCGCTGACGATGCGTGGTCTTGCCGAGTCTCTCGACGTCGAGGCCATGTCCCTCTACTACCACGTCGCCAACAAGGAGGCCCTGCTCGACGGTGTTGCCGACATGGTGGTCGATGAGATCAACGAGGCGGTGTCCGCACTGGAACCGGCGTCAGGACCCGAGGATTGGAAAAAGGTTTTGCGAGGCCGCATCCTCACCGCCCGCCAGGTGATGCTGCGCCACAAGTGGGCGCCTGCCCTCCTCGAGACCCGGACCAGCACCGGGCCGGCCGTCCTCAACTACTTCAATGGGCTGCTCGAGATCTTTCGCGCTGGCGGGATCAGCTACGACCTCGCCCATCACTCCCTCCACGCTCTGGGGAGCCGGGCTCTCGGATTCACCCAGGAGTTGTTCGACCCGGCGCCGGGTAGCGATGACGAGGAGGTCAGCAGCGAGACCATGGAGCAGATGGCGGCCGAGGTCCCTCTGCTGATTGAAATGCTCTCCGAGATCGCCCATGAGGGGCCCGAGACGACGATTGGCTGGTGCGACGATCAGACCGAGTTCGAATTCGGGCTCGATCTCCTCCTCGACGGCATCGACCGCCGTCGCCAGATCGGCTGAGCGGCGCGGCTTCGCCATTCCGCGCGGCGAAAGCGCCATATGTGACGCCGCATTCCTTAGGTTCGCGTCAGGAACCGTCCCGTCGAGATATCGTGCGCTGGTGAAGGGCCTCGCGGACCTCGTGATCCTTGGTCTCGTGGCGGCCGCGTGCACCGGTGGATCAGGCCCCGCTACCACCGTGGCCACCACCCAACCGAGCGGTTCAACCGTCACCACGGCCACCACGGTCACCACTCAGCCGACTGCGCCCCCGAGCACCACGCCGGCGGCTGATCCCCTCTTCGACACGGGCCTTCTGCCCGAAGGCCCGTGTGCGATCGACTCGGTGCCGGAGGGAGGTGAGCCCACCGTTCTCGTCGACGACCGTCTCTACGGGCTGGGGGCGGATCTGACCGCCCCGCGGTGTCTCCTCGAAGGAGGGCTGGACGCCGATATCGAATGGGGCCCGGCGGGGGATCGGGTGCGGATCGCGACCACTGTGCACGGGTCTGACTTCAACGCGATCGAGTTCGACGCCGACAGCCGTCTGGAATGGACCGCGCCCACCGGAAGCAGGATCGTCGTCCTGTCTGCCGACTCCGTGACCAAAGTCGCGGTGGGTGGATCCGATGATGTCATCAACATCACCTTCCTCGACGAGACCAATTCGGTCGCCTATCACCCGGCCGGAACTCACCTCCTCGCGGTTGGCACCGATGACTTCGGCCAGTACGGGCTCTGGTTCGCCGGCAACGACGGGGTCAATTTCACCCTGATCGCATTCGACGAGGATGCCACCATCTCGGACCCCGTCTGGTCCTGGCTGAATGAGCCCCTCTTCGTCGCCCGTCACCAAGATGGGCGCAATCACGTCCACCGCGTGGAGTTGGTCGACGGCAATTTCGAAGGCCCGGTGGTGGTGGAGACCAGCGACGAGATCGACCTGCTCAAGGCCTCACCGTTCGATCCGGTGATGGTGGCATATCGCCTCCGTGGTGAGCCCGGCAAAGGGTGTGTCGAGGTCTCGACCGCCGCGGTCTCCGGCGTCGACCTCCCCGAGCCCCTGGCGAGTTACACCAGCACCCCTGTCGGTTGGCTTTCTGCGGAGAGACTCTTGGTCCTTGCCTTCCCGGATGGCTGTGACTCCCCGGCAGAACTTTGGTGGTTCAGCGCCGG
>Ga0299913_10002702_pt1 | contig 14143 bp, 14 predicted proteins | sample RVTome_9_FD_201360 | JGI IMG/M metagenome (GOLD analysis project Ga0299913, IMG submission 201360) | Soil microbial communities from uranium-contaminated site in the Upper Colorado River Basin, Wyoming, United States - RVT155D38 (version 2) ... | reverse complement strand
GACGGCGAGTCGTTCGGGCTCGGCGGGATCGGCGGCTTCGCCGGCTACGGCCTCCGCCGTCCCGGCAGCGCGCTCGGCTACGGCTACGTCACGTGCCTGCTCGCCGGCTACGAGCGCACCGCGGCCTTCGAGGACGCGCTGGAGGAGGCGCTCAGGGCCCGGGAGAGAGCTCGCGCGGCACGACGAAGCCCGCGAGCTCCCCTTCGCCCTCGCCCAGGTCGGCCCACGCGCCCGTGAGCGCCACGCTCGCGAGCGCGCCGGTCGGGAAGCGCTCGAGCACGTCGTCGCGGCCGGTGAGCCCGAGCGCGAGCGCGTGCAGCGTCGGGTTGTGCCCGATCACGAGCACGGAGCCGACGTCCGCCTCCACGGCGCGCAGCCGCTCGAGCAGCTCGTAGACGCCCGCTTGGTAGAGCGCATCCTCCACGTGGATCTCGAGCTCGCCGGCGAGCACCGGGAGGAGCGCCGCGAGCGTCTGGCGTGCCCGGAGCGCCGGGGAGCAGAGGACGAGCTCGGGCGCGATCCCCTCGCTTGCGACGTGCTCGGCGATCCGGAGGGCGGCCTTCTCGCCGCGAGGCGCGAGCGGCCGGTCGGCGTCCGCCAGGCCCGGTTCGTCCCAGCTCGACTTCGCGTGGCGGAGGATGTGGAGCCGCCTCACACGGCTATTCTCCTGCGTTAGCACGCGTTCCGCCGGGAAGGAGACAGACCCTGTCAGCCCGAACTTCCGCCTCGTGCCCCGTTTGGCCGTCCTGAAGGGGGCCGCCGTCCGCCCTTCGACGCGCGTCCGCCGAATCGCCGCGATCGTCCTCGGGATCCTCCTCGAGGGGCTCGTCACCCTGCTCGGGGACTGGCACGACCGCTATCCCGGCGTCGCCGTGGCCGCGGGCCTCCTCGTCGCCGCGCTCGCGGGCGCCGTGGGCGGGATCTGGGCCGGCCTCGCCGTGGCGGGCGCCGGCTGGACGCTCCACTTCTTCTTCGTCGCCGACGAGGCCCTCCGCGCGCTGATCGGGCTACCGGCCTGGCTCGCAGTCGGCGCGCTCGCCGGCTGGCTCGCCACGAGCCGCCGCCGCGCCCGCGAGGAGCGCAGCCTCGTCACCGGCGAGCTGGACGCGGTCAGGGACTCGGCGGCCGAGGCGATCGTCGGCATCGACCTGGAAGGCACGATCAGGAGCTGGAGCGCGGGCGCCGAGGCGATCTACGGCCACGAGGCGGACGAGGCGGTCGGCCGGCCCGTCTCGCTGCTCTCCCCCGAGGAGGACGGCGAGGAGTCCATGCGCCCGGCCGTCGCGGCGCAGCTCGGCGAGCGCTTCGACCTCCCCAGCACGACGCACCGCCACAAGGACGGGCACGACCTGGCCGTCTCCCTCACCGTCGCGCCGATCCCGGACGCCGAGGGCGAGCCGACCGGCGCCGTCGTGATCACGCGCGACATCGGCGAGGCGGCGCGCGCCGAGGCGAGAGAGCGCGAGAGCGAGGCGAAGTACCGCTCACTGACCGAGCACCTTCCGACGATCACGTACGTCCACCCGCTCGGGGAGCGTGGGACGCCGCTCTACGTCAGCCCCCAGATCAGCGCCATCCTCGGCTACGCGGCCGAGGAGTGGCTCGCCAAGCCCAACCTCTTCTTCCAGCTCGTGCACCATGAAGACCGCGAGCGCGTCTCCGCCGAGATCGCCGCGGCGGCCACCGGCACGCGGCCGCTGCGCTGCGAGTACCGCATGCTCTCCCGCGACGGACGGGTCGTCTGGGTCCACGACGAGGCCGTGACCGTGCGGGATGACGACGGCCGGCCGCTCTACGTCCAGGGCTACCTGCTCGACGTCAGCGAGCGGCGGCACGCGGGCGAGGAGCGCGAGCGACTGCTCGCCGCCGAGCGGGCCGCCGCCGCCGAAGCGCTCGACCGCCAGCGCAAGCTCGACGTTCTCGCGCGCGCGGGCGAGATCCTCGCCTCCTCGCCCAACTACCAGGCGGCGCTCCGCCGCGTCGCCGACCTGACCGTGCGCGAGCTGGCCGACTGGTGCCTGATCGACCTCCTCAACGACGACGGAACCGCCACGCGGCTCGCCGCCGCACACGCCGGCCCGGGGATGCCGCCCGGAGACGCGCCCGCCCCCAGCCCCGAGCCCGAGATCCTGGAGACAGCGCGCCGCGGCAAGCCGGAGCTCTCGGAGTCGCGCATGTGCGTCCCGCTCCGCGCCCGCGGCCGCACGCTCGGCGCGCTCACGCTCATGACCCGCTCGCCCGGGCGCTCCTACGGCGCCGACGACCTCGCCTCCGCGCAGGACCTGGCCGGGATGATGGCGCTCGCCATCGACAACTCGCGCCTGACCCGCGAGGTGGAGGAGTCGGCCGACGCCGCGCGCGTCCTCACCTACGTCGCCGACGGCGTCGTCCTCGTCGACCAGACGGGCGTGATCCGCCTCTGGAACCCGGCCGCCGTGGCGATCACCGGGCTCGACCCCGACGAGGTGCTCGGCCGGTCCGCGGGCGACGCGATCGCCGGCTGGAAGGGGCTCGCCGACCGCATCCCCGTCGGGACGGCCGCCGAGTCTGTCCAGCCCGAGACCTTCCCGTTCGAGACCGACCGGGGCGAGCGTTGGATCTCCATCTCCGGCGTCGACTTCTTCGGCGGCATCGTCTACGCGTTCCGCGACGTCACGGACGCGCGCCGGCTCGAGGAGCTGAAGGCCGACTTCGTCGCCACCGCCTCCCACGAGCTCCGCACGCCGCTCGCGGCCGTCTACGGCGCCGCCCAGACCCTGCGCCGCCACGACTTCGCCCTCGACGAGGCCGGACGCAACCGCTTCGTCTCGCTGATCGTGGACGAATCCGAGCGGCTCAACCGCATCGTCAACGAGATCCTCCTCGCCAACCAGCTCGACGCGGGCCGCCTCGACCTGGTGGACGAGCCGTTCGACGCCGGCGACCTCGTCCAGCGCGTGGTCGAGTCCGCCCGCGAGCACGGGCCGCCGCGGATCCGCTTCGAGACGATCGTCGCCGACGGCACGCCCCCGGTGGCCGCCGACCGCGACCGCGTCCGCCAGGTCCTCGTCAACCTCGTCGAGAACGCGATCAAGTACTCCCCGGACGGCGGACTCATCACCGTCGGGGTCCAGCCGACGGACGGGACGGTCTGCTTCTACGTGCGCGACGAGGGCCTCGGCATCCCGACCGACGAGCAGGCGCGCATCTTCGAGAAGTTCTATCGACTCGACCCGGAGATGACCCGCGGGATCGGCGGGACCGGCCTCGGCCTCTACATCTGCAGCGAGCTGCTCGAGCGCATGGACGGCCGCATCTGGGTCGAGTCCCAGGAGGGCGTCGGCTCGACGTTCTCCTTCGAGCTCCCCGCCGCCGAGGGCGCGGCGCCGCGCCCCGCCGCCGTGGGCGAGCCGCGTGACCTGTCGGACGTCCTGCGCCCCGCCCCGCAGAGCCCGCAGCTCCCGGACAACGAGTAGCGGTGCCGCCCGTGTGGGACGACCCGCGCGTCAGGCGTGGGCTGGAGGCGCAGCTCGACCTGCGGCGCCGCCGGCTCGCCGAGGGCGATCGCCCGCTCGGCTGGAAGGTCGCGTTCGGCGCCCCGCAGGCCATGGAGCTCCTCGGGCTCGACGGGCCGCTCCTCGGCTTCCTCACCTCGCGCGCCCTCGTCGACGCCGGTGTCCCCTACTCCATCGCGGGGTGGACGAAGCCCGCGGTGGAGGCCGAGATCGCCGTCCACATGGACCGCGACCTCGGCCCCGGAGCGACCCGCGCGGAGACGCAGGCGGCGATCGCGGCCCTCGGCCCGGCGATCGAGCTGGCCGACATCGACCTGCCGCTCGACGACCTCGAGGCCGTGCTCGCGGGGAACATCTTCCAGCGAGGCGTCCTGCTCGGCCCGGCTGACTCCTCCCGCGCCGGGGGCAACGTGGCGGGCATCCGGGCCCGCACGGTCTGCGACGGCGTCGAGCTCGGGACGACCGACGACCCCGAGGCGCTCACCGGCGAGCTCGTCGGCGTCGTCGCCCAGGTCGCATCCCTCCTCGCGGCCTTCGACGAGGCCCTGCGGGCGGGCGAGGTGGTCATCGCCGGCGCCGTCCTCCCCCACGTGTGGCCGGAGCCCGGCCAGCGGGTCGAGGTCGAGCTCGAGCCGCTCGGCTCGCTGGCGCTCGGCTTCGCGCCGGCCTAGTAGGAGGGTTTGGCGAAGTCACGTCCGTGCCCGCAGCCGGCGCAGCTCCTCGAGCTCGCGCTCGGTGGGCGGCCCGGTGACGGCGAGCGGCTCGCGTACGCGGAGGGGCCAGCCGGTCGCCTCCAGCACCTGCTCGACCGTGACCCCGGGATGGACCGCGGTCAGCTCCAGCTCGCCGTCCTCGCCCGGCCGGAGGACGCCGAGGTCGGTGATCACCGCGAACGCGTCGCCGCCCCGGCCGAGGGAGGTGACGAAGTCGAGGCGCTCGACGAAGGCCCGCGACGAGTGGCGGAGCATGACGATGACCTCCTTGGCGGCGGCCGCGATCTCGGGTGCGCCGCCGGCGCCGGGGAGGCGGACCTTCGGGTGCTCGTAGTCGCCGATCACGGTCGTGTTGATGTTCCCGCGCCGGTCGATCTGCGCGGCGCCGAGGAAGCCGACGTCGATGCGGCCGGCGCCGATCCAGTAGGCGAACATCTCGGGGACGGAGACGAGCTCGTCGGCGGTGGCGGCGAGGTCGTCGTCGCCGATGGAGAGCGGCAGGTGCAGCGGCTTGGCGCCGATCGCTCCGGACTCGTAGACGAGCACGCAGCCGGGAGCGTGCAGCCTGCGGGCCAGGTTGGCGGCGGCGTTCGGAGGCCCCACGCCGACGAGGACGACCTGCCCGTCGGAGAGCTCGCGCGCGGCCATGACGGTCATGACCTCCTCCGGCGTGACCGTCATGCGGCCTCCAGCACGTGCTCGCGCATCCACCCCATGAAGCTCGTGCGGTCGCGGGAGATCTCGTCCCAGGCGGCGTAGAAGGCATTGTCCCGGGTCGAGTAGCCGTCGGCGTACGAGGGCCAGGCGCCGCCGGGCCGGACGACCACCGCGGCGAGCACCCAGTGCGGCAGGACGACGGCGTGCGGCCGCGGCTCGAGCTCGTCCACCACCTCCTCGACGGTGACGATCGCCCGTTTCGCGGCCAGCACGGCCTCCTTCTGCACCCCGGCGAGGCCCCAGAGCATGACGTTGCCCCGGCGGTCGGCGTGCTGGGCATGGATGACGGCCACGTCGGGGTTGATCGCCCTGACCGCGCTCACGCGCTCACCGCCGAACGGGCTCTCCAGCGAGGCGACCGAGGGGTTCCGCGCGGCCAGGTCGGTTCCCTCGTAGCCGCGGAGCATGCCGAAGGGCAGGCGCGCCGCCCCGGCGGCGTAGGCGGCTGCCAGCCCGGCGTGCGAGTGCTCGACCACCTCGAGCTCCCGCGGCCAGCCGTGCTCGACCGCGTCGCGGAAGCGGTGCAGCGACCCCACTCCCGGGTTGCCTCCGTAGGAAAAGGTCAGCCGCCGCGCGCGCCCCATGCCGATCAGCTGGTCGTAGATCACGTCCGGGGTCATGCGGACGAGCGCCAGCTCCTCCCGCCCCTGGCGGATGATCTCGTGCGCGGCCGCGAAGGGAACGAGGTGCGTGAAGCCTTCGAGCGCGAGCTCGTCGCCGTCGCGGACGTTCTCGGCGACCGCGTCGGAGAGCGAGAGGAACGTCACGCCGGCCCCGCTCCGTCCGCGCCCGCGCTCAGGCGACGACGCCGTACGCCTCGGTGAACGCATCCTCCGCGTACGCGAGCGAGGCGTACGCGAAGCCGCCGTCGCCCCAGCCGGTCCCCCAGCTGTTGCGCACGATGAAGCGGCCGGGCCGGTAGCCGACGATCGCCACGGCGTGCCCACCGCGTGCCGTCTCCGACCGGTACTCGTCGAGGTCGCCGGCGTCGTCCGTGGCCGCGTACCAGGCGTCGTCCACGTTCAGGCGCGTCAGGATCGGGCCCCTCGTGGCCAGCCAGATCCGCCAGTTCGTCTGGTTCGTCCCCAGGTTGAAGTACGCGAGGATCTTCAGCTGCGCCGCCACCGCGTAGAAGGTGCTCGCCTGGCCCCCGTAGAGCCGGCCCGTGCGGAAGGGAAGTATGCGGTCGCGGACGACGCCGAACTTACGCGCGACGTCGAGAGCCGCCTTCAGGCTCGTCCCCTCGGCCTCGATGAACGTCGTGGGGCGCGTGTTGAACGGGTCGGTCTCCTTCGAGGCCATCCAGATGAAGCGGGGCGAGAGCAGCTCGGTCTGCGCGATCCGGCCGTTCTTCACGTAGTGCCACCGGAGCACCGAGTCGGCTGTGGCCCAGCCGACACAGGAGCCGGTCGTGCCCTGGTCGGCCACCTTCCACCAGGACGAGCGCAGGTCCTTGGACGCCGGGATGCTCGGCGCGGCCGCGAGGATGTCTGCCTCCTGGGCCGTCCGGAACGTCCAGTCCTCGTCGGTCTTCGGCGACGGCTCGACGTTGAGGATCCGCTTCGGCTGCCGCTTCCTGCGGGCGGGCTTCCGCCGGGTCGTCTTGCGTGGTCTCGCCACCGGGCACCTCCTCGGCCGGGAAAACGGGAGCGCGCCGAGTTTACGCCTCGCGTAGCCTCCCCGCGGTGCGACGCCTCCTGGCCTACACCGCGGTCTTCGTCCTCGGGGCCCTCGTGCTCCGGGTGGCCGTCGTGCCGGCGGAGGTCTGCCCGGCGCTGACGCCGGAGCGGGCGCGGACGGCGATCGCCGAGGCCGCCGGCTGGCTCGAGCGCGGCGTGCAGCCCGCCGGTCGCTACACGTACGGGTACGACCGGGAGCACGACGTCGTCTCCGGCGACTACAACATCACGCGCCACGCCGGCGTGATGCTGAGCTTCTACCAGCTCGGTCGGGAGACAGACGACGCCGAGGCGCTGGAGGCGGGCGAGCACGGGCTGCCCCTCGTCCGCGCCAACCTGCTCCGGCACGAGGGCTGGACGGCGTTTGCCGAGCCAGGGCAGGACGCGCAGCTGGGCGCGAGCGGCCTCCTGGCCATCGCGCTCGTGCAGCGCCGGCTCGCCACCGGGGACGACGGCGAGGACGAGCTCCTTCGCGGCCTCGGCCGCTTCCTCGCGGCCCAGCAGCAGCCGGACGGAAGCGTCCTCGGGCGCTGGAGCCGAACGACCGAGAGCCCGGTGCCCGGCGAATGGGCGACCTTCGGGACCGGGCAGGCGCTGTACGCCTTCGCCCTCCTCGACGGGCTCTTCCCGGGGGAGGGCTGGGGGGAGCGGGCACGCCGGCTGGTGCGGTATGTCGCGACCCGCAGGGACGATGTCGAGGGCTCCTTCCTCGAGTTCGCCGACCACTGGTCCGCGTACGGGCTCGCCGAGCTCGGGCCGGAGGGGCTCGAGGAGCCCGAGATCGACTACGCCCGCCGGCTCGCCGGCATCCTGGGGCTCAACTCCCGCCTCGAGTCGCAGAGCGGCCAAGGCGGCCTCAACCGAATCCTGCGCGGCGAGCCGGCCTCGGGCGCAGGGCTCGGGACGACCGTCGAGGGCCTGGCCGCGCTCTGGCGCCTGAGCGTCGCCGACCCGCGTCTCTCCGACCTGACCGAGGACCTCTCGACCCGCCTGCGTTGCACGGCCGGCCGCAGCGTCGACCGGCAGGTCGACCCTGTCGAGGCCGAAGAGGCGCCGCGACCGGAGCTCGCTCGGGGCGCCTGGTTCACCGAGGGCGGCTACACGCAGATGGACCATCAGCGCCACCCGCTTTCAGGCCTGCTCGCCGCCCTGGACGTCCTGGCGGCGGAGGGGCAGCGGTGACCTTCGCGTTCCTCGCCTTCGCGCTCGTTGCCGCCGTGAACCCTTGCCGGCTCCGTCTCGTCCTGCCGGACCGGCGCATTGCGGTCGCCCTCGGCGCCCTGATCGCGCTCGCGTCCGTGGCCGCGATCGCGGCCGCCGGCGGCGTCCTCCTGGACGCGCTCGACGTGAGCCCGGAGAGCTTCAGGCTCGGCGCGGCGGTCGTCCTCGCCCTCGAGGGCGCGCGGGCGCTCGTTCTCGCTCGCCCGGGAGCCGAGCCGGAGCTCGCGGGTCTCGGCGCGGCGCTCGTCCCGGTGGCCTTCCCGCTTCTCCTCTCGCCCGGCGTCGTGGCGCTCGCGGTGGCCGCCGGCGGGGACGACGTCGAGGCCGAGGCGCTCGGAGCCCTCGTCCTCGCCTTCGCGCTCGTGCTCGCGGCCACGCTCGTGCCCCGGGGAGAGCGGTCGGACGCGCTCCTCGCGGCCGGAGGGCGGCTGCTCGGGGCCCTCGAGATCGCGGCCGGCGTCGCCCTCGCCGTCGGCGCGATCCGCGACGTGTAGGGCCGCGACACCATATATTGCCAGTAGTCGTCAATCCTTACTTCCAGGAGGAAGCATGCGCATGCTGCTCGTCGCCGCCCTCGCCTGCGGCACCGTCGCCCTCGCCGGCCCTGCGCTCGCGGGCGCGCAGACCCTTACCGCCACGGTCCTGAACGGCACGGCGAACCCCACGCTCGGCCTCGGCGCGGTCAACGTCGACTGTCAACCCGCCGGCACGTCCACCGTGACGTACACCGTCGAGGGCGACTCGCTCGGCCCGTACCCGGGCACGTTCGTCGAGAGCGGGACGTACACGATCACCGGGGGCGCCGTCGACTCCTTCGAGGCGACGTTCACGATCACCTCGGGAACGAGCGAGATCACCGGGACGAAGACGCTGCGGACGAGCTCCTCGGCGGTGTGCACGCCGAGCCCCGAGCCTGGCATCACGCAGTTCACCGACATCCTGATCGACGCGAGCTACGAGGCGACGATCACGACACCCTCCGGCAGCTCGACCGACCACGGGCGGGCGACGACGGCAGCGCAGATGCTCGAGACCGCCACGGCGGCGAGCGCTGCGATGCAGGAGAGCTTCGTCTCGGAGGGCCTGGCTCCCACGCCCGGACGGGTGGTCGGCGCCGGGATCCTCGAGGACGCGGCGCACGGCTGGCTCGTGAACGCGTTCACGGCGAAGAGCGACGGCGCCACGGCGCAGGCGAAGTGCACGGTCCTCACCGACGGGTTCTTCGTGAAGTGCCTCGACGCGACGCTCCTGAACCAGACGGGCACCCACGTCACCTTCGTCGGGCAGGCGGTCGTGAACGGCGTGCCGACGGGCTACCGGATCGACGTGGACGACCTCGGCCACCCGGGACACGGCCAGGACGTCTTCGCGCTCCAGACGGACAGCGGCTTCCACGCCGAGGGGACGCTCGCGGTCGGGAACATCATGATCTTCGACTGACGGGCTCGGGGAGAGCCCCGAGACGCGCCCGGGGAAGCCCCCCTTTCGCCGGCGCCGGCGCAGGCGTACCGTCGGGACTGCCAGCACCGACCCGGAAGGAGTCGCCATGAAGAAGCTCTTCGTCTTCGCCGCGGGCGTGCTCGCCTCGCTCGCCCTCGCCGGCAGCGCGCAGGCGACCGGCTCGACGCCCAAGCTCCTGACCAAGTTCCAGCCGGTCCTCGTCTTCCACCCGGGCGAGGAGCTCCGGCCCACGACGGTCGAGTCGTTCATCCGGGACTCCGACCTCGAGGCGGCCACGAGCCCGACCACCTGGGTCGTGGTGAACCCGAGCCCGACCGCCGGCGACCTCCCCACCTCGAGCCCGCCCGTCTGGCGGCTGAACCAGCAGCCCTGCTTCGCCGGCGCGCCGCTCGGCGACCTGCCGTGCTACGTGGCCGGCGCGGCGGACGAGCCGGGCGTCACCGTCTACGGGCGCCAGGTCAAGGACGGGAAGCGGATCGTCCTGCAGTACTGGCTCTTCTACTACGACAACCTCTACCGCTACCCGTTCCTGCCGCTCGGGGCGATCTGGCAGTCGCACGAGGGCGACTGGGAGGTCGTGAACGTCGTCCTCTCGAACGCGAAGCGGCCCGTGGCAGTCGGCCTGAGCTCGCACTGCTCCGGCGAGACCCGCGCCTGGGCGGAGGCCGAGCGGCGCGACGGCCACCCGACCGTCTACGTCGCGCTCGGCTCGCACGCAAACTACTTCGAGCCCGGCCTCCACGAGTTCGACCGGGCCTGCCTGCCGCCCGAGGTGATCGGGTTCTTCGCGCAGGCCGGACTGCCACTGCCGGCCGACGCGGCCGCCCCCGGGCCGGCCGCCGGGCCGAAGCGCCTCGGCCTCCAGCCGGCGGCTGTCCGGGCGATCGCCGACGGCTCGCCGCCCTGGGTCGCCTTCCCGGGCTTCTGGGGCGAGCTCGAGTACTTCAGCGCGCCGGCCCCGATCGGCACCGTCCCCTTCGGGACGTCGCCCGTCGGCCCCGCGTTCCACGAGGTCTGGAGAGAGCCGCTCGCCACGCTCGACGAGTGGCGCTAGCCGGAGGCGCCGGCGCCGCGCGGACGGGCCCTCCTCCGCGCGGCGCCGGCTGCACGAAATCTCCATCGCTCCGCAAAGTCTCCTCCACGCCCGTCGCCTAGGCTGGGTGCATGGAGAGGCGCCGGATCGCCGTGATCGAGGACGAGGCCAGCATCGCCGCCTCGGTCGTTGCGAGGCTGCGGGCGGAGGGCTTCGAGGTCGAGGTGGCCGAGGACGGGCCCGCCGGCGTCGCGCTCTGCCGCAGCTTCCGGCCCGACCTGATCGTGCTCGACCTGATGCTCCCGGGGATCGACGGGATCGAGGTCTGCCGGCAGGTCCAGCGCGAGCGCGACGTCCCGGTGCTCATGCTCACCGCCCGGGACACCGAGGTCGACCTCGAGGTCGGGCTCGGCGTCGGCGCCGACGACTACGTCACCAAGCCCTTCAGCCCCCGCGAGCTCGTCGCGCGCGTCCGCGCGCTCCTCCGCCGGGCCGAGCGCTCGCCGGCCGAGAGCGGGGACCCGATCCGCGTCGGGGAGCTCGCAATCGACCCTGCGACCCGGAACGTCAGCCGAAACGGCGTCGAGGCCCGCCTGACCCCCACCGAGTTCGACCTCCTCCACCGGCTCGCCCGCGCGCCGCGGGTCGTGTTCGGCCGCGCGCGCCTCCTCGAGGAGGTCTGGGGCCACAGGGTTCCGGCGGGCGAGCGCACCGTCGACTCGCACGTCCGCTCGCTCAGGCGGAAGCTGGGCCCGGACGTCATCCGCACGGTGCACGGGGTCGGCTACGCACTCGACCCGGACGGGGCGCCGTGAGGCCGCTCGACTTCCTCGGCTCGATCAAGCTCAAGCTCGGCGTCCTCATCCTCGCGGCGGTGGTGCTGACGGTCCTCGTCGTCTGGCTCGGCCGGGTGGCGGGCCTCTCCGCCCTCCTCACGGCCGCGGTCGCCGTCGTCCTCGCGCTCGCGCTCGTCCAGGTCCTTGCTCACGGGATGACGTACCCGCTGCGCGAGATGGTGACGGCGGCCCGCGGGATGGCCCGCGGCGACTACACGCGGCGCGTGACCGCCACCTCCCGCGACGAGGTGGGCGAGCTCGCGCGCGCCTTCAACTCGATGGCCGCGGAGCTCGCCGAGGTCGACCGGGCGCGCCGGGAGCTCCTCGCCAACGTCTCGCACGAGCTGCGAACCCCCATCGGGGCGCTGCGCGCGAAGCTGGAGAACCTCGTCGACGGCGTCGAGAGCGCCGACACGCCCACGCTGAAGACCATGCTCCGCCAGGTCGAGCGGCTGGGGAACCTCGTCGAGCAGCTCCTCGACCTCTCGCGGCTCGAGTCCGGCGCAGTGCCGCTCGAGCGCTCGCGCTTCGCCGCGGCCGCGCTGGTCGAGCAGGTCGTCGAGGAGTGGCGCACCCAGGCCGAGATCAGGGACGTGCGCGTCGAGGGTGAGGTGGAGCCGCCGACGCTCGAGCTCCACGCCGACGAGCAGCGCCTCCACCAGGTGCTCGCGAACCTCGTCGCGAACGCCGTCCGCCACTCCCCGCGCGGCGGGCGGGTCCTCGTGCGCGCGGCCGCCGACGACGGCCTCGCGCGGCTCGAGGTCTGCGACGACGGCCCCGGTATCCGGCCCGAGGAGGCCGAGCGGGTGTTCGAGCGCTTCTACCGCTCCGACCAGGCGCGCTCCGCGAAGGACGGGGGCACCGGGCTCGGACTCTCCATCTCGCGCTGGATCGTCGACCTGCACGGAGGCCGCATCCGCGCCGAGCCGGTCGAGCCGCACGGCTGCCGGATGGTGGTCGAGCTCGAGCGATGAGAGTCGCGGCGCTCGCGGCCGCGCTCGCGGCGGCCGCCCTCCTCCCGGGGAAGCCTCCCGGCGCCGGCGTCGTGCTCGTGGCCGGCCTGATCGCCCTCGCGGTGGGGCTCGCCGCGCGACCGACGGCCGACCGCCTCCTCTTCGGAGCCCTGGCCCTCGCGCTGGCCGCGCAGGCGGCGCTCCTCGACGCCGGGTGGGTGGTCGCGCTCGACCTCGCGGCGGCGTGCGTCCTGGCGGCGATCGCCGTCGGCGGACCGCGGCTCGCCTCGCTGGTCGCACCTGCGCTGCGGCTAAGGGGCGCGCCCGCCCTGACGCCGCCGGTGCCGAGCGAGATCTCCGGCCCCCTGCGCGGAGGCCTGCTCGGGCTCCTCGTCGCCGCTCCGTTCGCCGCCCTCTTCTGGCAGGCCGACGCCGCGTTCGCCCAGCTCGGGCGGAGCGTCCCCTTCCCCGCCGCCGACCCTCTCCCCGGTCAGGCCTTCGCCTTCGCCGTCGTCCTCCTCGGCACGCTCGGGCTCGCCCTCGCCGCCCGGCGCCCCTTCCGCCACGACCTTTCGCGCCCCGACCGGAGGCTGACGCCGTGGGAGTGGGCGGTGCCGCTCGCGCTCCTGGACGCGCTCTTCCTGGCGTTCGTCGTCGTGCAGCTGGCGGTGCTCTTCGGCGGGCACGACCGCGTGCTGGAGACGGCGGGGCTCACCTACGCCGAGTACGCGCGCGAGGGGTTCTGGCAGCTCCTGGCCGCGGCGGCGCTGACGCTCGCCGTGATCGGGGCCGCCGCCCTCGTGGCGGACGTGCCGACGCGCTCGCACCGGCTCCTCCTGCGGGTCCTCCTGGGAATCCTCTGCGCGCTCACCCTCGTCGTCCTCGTCTCGGCGGCGCAGCGGCTCCTCCTCTACGAGGACGCATTCGGGCTGACGCGGCTGCGTCTTCTCGCAGTCACGTTTGCGCTGTGGCTGGGAGGCCTCTTCGCGCTCCTCCTCGTCGCCGGCCTCGTCCGGCCGGTGCGGCGCCGCCTCGCCCACGTGGCGGTGGCGGGGACCGCACTCGCCCTGCTCGGCTTCTCGGTGTCCAACCCGGACCGGCTGATCGCCGAGCGCAACGTCGAGCGCTGGCGCGAGACCGGCCGGATCGACGACTGGTATCTCAGGGGCCTGAGCGCGGACGCGGTGCCCGCGCTCGTCGAGCTGCCGGCGGGCCTCCACGTGCTCGACGAGCTCGAGGCCAGGCTGGCCGGGGACGAGCCGTGGAGCTCGTGGAACCTCGCGCGCGCCCGCGCGCGCGGGCTGCTCCGGGATTCTTAGACAACTCTCAAGTACGTCTTAGGCGGCGCTTAGGACCGCCTGTTTCCATCGGCTTCGTCGACCGGGAGGACCTGACCGATGAGGCTCACGCGGCCGCCCGCGACTGGGAGGCGGCGGTCCCACCGTACGAGCTCGCCGGGGGCCTGGCCGCGTCTGACGGAAGAGAGAACCGCCGCCGGCCGTCCAGCGAACAGAGAAGAGAGGACGATGGCGGCACTGGACACGATCGCGCACGAGCTGGACGCCCTCGAGACCGAGGAGGAGCGCGTGTTCTCCTGGCGGCAGTCGAGCCTCCTCGCCGCCGGCTACGGCCTCCGGCTCGCCCTCAAGCTGGCGCTGCGCCCGGACGTCGACCTCCACCAGGCCGTTCGCCTCGCCCGCGCCGGCTGCCCGCCGGAGACGGCGGCCCGCATCCTGCTCTGAGCCGCTCGTTCGGACGCTTCGGACCGGGCTGGAGGAGAATGCCCGACCGTGAGCACCTCCGAGTCCACCGGCCCCCCGAGCTCTGCCGCCCCCGCCCGGTCGGGCCTCGTCCTGATCGCCCTGATCATGGTCGCGGCCGTCGCGAACCTGAACCTCTCGGTCGCGAATGTCGCGCTGCCGTCGATCGGCGCGGCGTTCGACTCGCCACAGACGACACTGAACCTGATCGCAGTCGGCTACTCGCTCGGGCTGGCGGCCTCGGTGCTCTGGCTCGGCGCGATCGGCGATCGCTAC
>Ga0299913_10002701_pt1 | contig 14143 bp, 12 predicted proteins | sample RVTome_9_FD_201360 | JGI IMG/M metagenome (GOLD analysis project Ga0299913, IMG submission 201360) | Soil microbial communities from uranium-contaminated site in the Upper Colorado River Basin, Wyoming, United States - RVT155D38 (version 2) ... | reverse complement strand
GTGGCCCACCAGCTCCTGGTCACCGAAGGGCGCCGCCTCGGCGAGCCGCTGCCGCGTCCTGCGCGCACGAGGGTGATGGTGGTGGCGAACCAGAAGGGTGGTGTGGGGAAGACGACCTCGACGGTCAACATGGCCGCGGCGCTGGCCCAGCACGGGCTCCGCGTGCTGGTCGTGGACCTCGATCCGCAAGGGAACGCGTCCACGGCACTGGCGATCGAGCATCATCGCGGCACGCCGTCGACCTACGACGCGCTCGTCGAGGGAACTCCCCTGGCCGACGTCGTCCGGCCGAGCCCCGAGGTGGAGGGGCTCTTCGTGGTCCCGGCGACGATAGACCTGGCCGGAGCCGAGATCGAGCTCGTCTCCCTCGTGGCCCGTGAGAGCAGGCTGCGCAAGGCGATCCACGGGCATCCCCTGGTGTTCGCCGACGGTGAGGATCGCATCGACTACGTGCTGGTCGACTGCCCGCCCTCGCTCGGGCTGCTCACCCTCAACGCTCTGGTCGCCGGGGACGAGATGCTGATCCCGATCCAGGCGGAGTACTACGCGCTCGAGGGACTGGGGCAGCTGCTCGAGACGGTGGAGATGGTCAAGGCCCACCTCAATCCCGACCTGAGCGTGTCGACGATCCTGATCACGATGTACGACGCACGCACCCGGTTGGCGGCCGGCGTGGCCGAGGAGGTCCGAAGCCACTTCGGTGACCAGGTGCTGGGCACCACGATCCCGAGGTCGGTCCGGATCTCCGAGGCCCCGAGCTACGGCCAGACCGTGATGACCTACGACCCGGGGTCCCCCGGTGCGCTGAGCTACCTCGAAGCAGCCCGAGAGATGGCCCTCAAAGGAGTCCACGCATGACCCAGAACCGTTCCGCAACCCGGCGAGGCCTCGGCCGGGGCCTCGGATCCCTCATCCCGACGGCCCCCACGCCTGTGCCCGGTGCGCCGCACGACACCGTGTCCGAGCGCGCGGACGGGGCCGGGAACGAGCCCTCCGCCGCGGACAGGGGGCTGCAGCCGGTCAGGACAGACCCGGACGAGCCCGGTCCGGATGAGCAGCAGACGGGACCCACCGACGGCCGGGACCGTGCGGAGCAGAGCGGCCTGGCCCCGGTAGCCGGGGCGTACTTCGCCGAGATCGACGTCACCGCGATCACCCCGAACCCCCGCCAGCCCCGCCAGGTCTTCGAGGAGGAGGCCCTGGCCGAGCTGGTGCACTCGGTCAAGGAGGTCGGTCTGCTCCAGCCGGTGGTGGTCCGACGCGTCGCCGAGGACCGCTATGAGCTGATCATGGGTGAGCGCCGGTGGCGCGCGACGCAGGAGGCCGGTTTCACCACGATCCCGGCTATCGTCCGGGAGACCGGTGACGACGCGATGCTCCGCGACGCGCTGCTGGAGAACCTCCATCGCGCCCAGCTCAACCCTCTGGAAGAGGCTGCCGCCTACCAGCAGCTCCTCGACGACTTCGGATGCACGCACGAGGAGCTCGCCGGGCGGATCGGGCGCAGTCGTCCCCAGATCAGCAACACCCTGCGGTTGCTCAAGCTCTCCCCCTCGGTCCAGCGCCGGGTGGCGGCCGGCGTGCTCTCCGCGGGGCACGCCCGCGCGCTGCTCGGCGTCGAGAACGCCGAGACCCAGGACCGCCTGGCCGGCCGGGTGGTGTCGGAGGGGATCTCCGTCCGCGGGCTGGAGGAGATCGTCGCGGTGGGAGACCTCGGATCGGCCACCCCTCCACGACCGCGCACACGCAAGCCGCACGCACCCGGGCTCGAGGAGCTCGCGTCGCGGCTTTCGGACCGGTTCGAGACCAGGGTCAAGGTCGACCTGGGCAGGACCAAGGGCAAGATCACGGTGGAGTTCGCCTCGATCCCGGACCTGGAGCGCATCGTGGAGCTGCTCGATCCCAAGAACGACCGGCCGCTCTGAGCTCCTGCCGAGGATAATCTCAAGCGATAAGTCGACAAAGCGCTAAATAGATAAAGCAACCAGCGATGTGACGCCCGCCGGGCCAACGGGCCGCCCCCACTCGAGGCCCCGTGCGGCCTGCACCGCTGTTTCACATGAAACTTTCGCGGCGCGAGGCCAAGGGGACCGACTCTTCCGCGCTGGACGGAGTACCGCACCGGGCTCCCGTGGGGGAGACTGGCGCGTATGGACTGGTATGTCGACGGCTCGGTTCCTGGCTCGATGAGCCTGCTGCGTCACGAGATCGTCGCCTACCTGACCCGGCACGCCGGGGAGTCCGCCGGCATCGACGAGGCCGAGCTCGTGGTCTCCGAGGTCACCGGGAACGCCGTCCGCCATGCCGGTGGCCCCGCGTGGGTGACCCTGACGTGGCGTGAGGAGCAGCCGCTCCTCACGGTGCGGGACCTGGGTCCGGGTTTCGACGAGACGCTCTTGCAGCGCGTGGCCGACGACCCCGAGGACCTCGACCAGCTCGACGAGTCCGGTCGCGGACTGTTCCTGATCCACCACCTGGCCCCCGGGCTGGAGGCCGGCCGTCGGCCGGGGGAGGGGATGGTCGTCTCAGCCACGTTGCCGGTCAAGCGCCAGCCGGCACGTCATCACGACCCTCCCAGGAACACCCAGAACGCCCTCCCCGCTCTCGGCGAGGCCACCGAAGGAGTGGGCTTCGGCAAGGAGCCCTTCCTGCGGGCGCTGGTCGTCCAGCTCGCTCGCAGTGTGGAGTTCCTGCACGGCCCCGACGCCGCCGACGCGGCGGTCGCGCAGGTGGGTGCCGACGTGGGCGGCCAGATGGAGGCGGAGTTCCGCCAGGCTCGGCAGATCGTCGGGGCGATGTCCCCCGAGCAGATCGCGGACTGCTACGTGCGCCTCAAGGACGCCATCGACGGCGGGTTCTACGTGGTCGAGGTCTCCGACGACCGGATCGTGCTGGGCAACACCCGGTGCCCGTTCGGCGACGTGGTCAAGCTCGCACCGTCGCTGTGCCGGATGACCTCCAGCGTCTTCGGTGGGATCGCCGCACGTAACGTCGGGGCGCCGGTGGACGTCCTGCTCGAGGAGCGGATCGCCGTCGGGGACGCGGGGTGCCGGGTCGTGGTGGCGTTCGCGCCCGAGGCCGGGCTCGACAACGCCGTGGGACACCGCTACGAGCCGCCTCGGGACGGCTGAGGACGACTGGTCACCCGCTCGAGGAGCCTGACCCGTCGGCCTTCCGGGCGGCCGCTCGCTCGGCGGCCCGCTTGGCGCGACGCGCGGCTCGCTCGCGCTTCTCGGCCATGTCGAGCTCGACTGCCCGCTCCGGAGTCGGGGCCGACCCGCCGTACGACGCCGGCAGCCACCACGAGCCGGGCGGCTGCTCCTCGGCAGGGTAGGCCTTGATCGTCTGGTCGAGAAGGCTGCTCATCGAGGCCCGGAGCTCGGCGGTCTCGGCCACCGGGTCGGCGCCGTGGGGGTGCAGGGGCTCGCCCACGCTGATCGCGATGGTCTTGCCGCGCGAGAAGTCCTTGGGATGGTCCTTGGTCATCATCCGCTGTGTGCCCCAAAGCACGACCGGGATCAACGGAACCCCGGCCTCGGCGGCGAGGCGGGCGGCACCGGTCTTGATCTCCTTGATCTCGAAGCTCCGCGAGATGGTGGCTTCCGGGAAGATGCCGACAACCTCGCCCATCCGGAGGTACCGCAGACCCTCCTGGTACGACGCCAGCCCTTCGCCGCGGTCCACCTCGATGTGGTGGAGTGAGCGCATCAGGGGCCCGCCGAACTTGTTGTCGAAGATCTCCTTCTTCGCCATGAACCGCACCAGTCGCTTCGACGGCTGAGCGGCGAACCCCCCGAAGATGAAGTCGACGTAGGACACGTGGTTCACAGCCAGGAGTGCCGGTCCGGACCGCGGAATGTGCTCGGTGCCGGACAAGGTGAACTTCAGCCCGAGCAGCTTGAAGGCGGTCTTGGCCGTCATGACGATCGGCGGGTAGGTCAGGTCACGCACGGCGGGTCCTTTTCTCAGTTCCGGGCTGATCGGGAGACAGCACAGCGGACAAGAGTCTCCACCAGCTCCCCGAGGTCGAGGCCGGCGGCCTGGACCGAGAGTGGCACCGTCGAGGTCTCGGTGAGCCCCGGCGCCACGTTGACCTCGAGGAACCACACGGTCCCCTCGGCGTCGATCATCAGGTCCGAGCGGGAGATGTCCCTCAGCCCCAGGGCTTGGTGCGCGGTGACCGCGACCCGGGCGCACTCGGCCGCGAGGTCGTCGGGGAGCTTCGCGGGCACCTCGAACTCGGTGCTCCCCGCGGTGTACCGCGCGGTGTAGTCGTAGACGCCTCCGTCGGCCTTGATCGACACCACCGGAAGGGCCCGGGGACCGTCACCGGTGTCGATGACGGGGACGGCGACCTCCTGGCCCTCGACCAGCCGCTCCACCAGAGCAGTCTCGCCGTACGCGAAGGCGTTGACCATCGCGCCCGGCAGGTCGTCCGCGACGCGGACCACCGTGCAGCCCAGCGCCGAGCCGGCCTTCGCCGGCTTGACGATCAGCGGCAGCCCGATCGAGGCCACGATGGCCTCCATCACCGCCGCAGCGCCGAGCTCGCGGAAGGTCTCGTGCGGCAGTGCGACGCTCTCCGGAGTGTGCACACCCTGGCGTGCCACGACGGTCTTGGCGACCGGCTTGTCGAACGCCGCCCGGCACGCGGCCGGGACCGAGCCCACGTAGGGCACGCCGAGCAGCTCGAGGACCTCCCTCAGCGCCCCGTCCTCCCCGGTCTCCCCGTGGAGGAGCGGCACGACGCAGGCCGGTGGCTCGGCCCGCAGCGACGGCAGGAGGGTGGCGTCGACGTCGCGCTCGTCCACCTCGGCCCCGGTGTCCCGCAGAGCCTCCGACACCCGGCGCCCTGAGCGCAGGGAGACGTCACGCTCGTGGGAGAGGCCACCGGCGAGGACCACGACCCGGCCGTTCAGTGCATCCATCGTGTGCTCCTGATCAGGTGAGGTCGGTGTTGGGGGACTCGTACCCACGACGCAAGGTCGCGGGGCCGGCGGTTCCGAAGGTCTGACGCAGCTCCATCTCCTCCTCGATCACACCGACGAGTCGGCGCACTCCCTCACGGATCCTGGTCGGGGTGGGGTAGCAGTAGGACAGGCGCATGCTCTGCGCACCGAACCCGTCTGCGAAGAACGCGGTGCCCGGGACGTACGCCACGCGTGCGGTGACCGCCCGAGGCAGCATCGCCTTCGCGTCGAGCCCGTCGGGCAGCGTCACCCAGACGTAGAACCCGCCGTCGGGCACGTTCCACCGGGCCGCAGCCGGCATCATGTCCTCGAGCGACTCGATCATCGCGTCCCGGCGCTCGCGGTACATCTCCCGGAACTGCTTGACCTGTCCCCACCAGTCGTGGTTGGACAGGTAGGCCGAGACCGCCATCTGCGAGAAGGACGGCGGGCAGAGCGTGGCGGACTCCTGGGCGAGCACCAGCTTCTCGCGGACGGCGTGCGGGGCCAGCGCCCAGCCGACGCGGAAGCCCGGTGCGAACGTCTTGGAGAACGACCCGAGGTAGATCACGCCCTCGGCCTCGTCGGCTCGCAGCGCACGGTAGGGCTCGTCGTCGAAGCCGAGCAGGCCGTAGGGGTTGTCCTCCAGCACGAGGATGTCGGCCTCGCGGCAGATCTCGAGCACCTCCCGGCGACGCTCCGGCGACATCGAGACACCCGCGGGGTTGTGGTAGTTGGGGATCGTGTAGAGGAACTTGATGGTCTTTCCCGCCGCACGCGTGGCGGCGATCGCCTGCCTCAGTGCCTCGGGCACCAGGCCGTGCTCGTCCATCTCGGCGTGCACGACGTCGACCTGGTAGGCCTTGAACACCCCGAGCGCTCCGACGTACGACGGGGCCTCGCAGATCACCACGTCACCGGGGTCGCAGAAGATCCGGGTGACCAGGTCCACCGCCTGCTGGGAGCCGACGGTGACCACGACGTCGTCGGGGTGGGCCTCGATCCCCTCGAGTCGCATCACCTCGCAGATCTGCTCGCGCAGCGTGGGGTCACCCTGCCCGGAGCCGTACTGCATGGCGACGGCACCGTTGGTCCGCACCAGGTCGTGGATCGCGGCACCGACCACGTCGAGCGGGAGGCCGGTGATGTTGGGCATGCCCCCGGCGAGCGAGACCACCTCGGGGCGGCTCGCCACGGAGAAGAGCGCGCGGATCTCCGACGCCGTCATCCCCTGCGTGCGGGCGGCGTACCGGTCGACGTAGCTGTCGAGCCGCGTGGCGCTGCGGCGTACCACTTGTCCTGGACCGCTTTCAGGCATCCCTGCTCCCGTCGGTGAACTACTAGGATGGATCATCCGGGACGTCTCCTCACCATAGGGGTCACGACATGGGATCGAGCTCGCGCAGGATCACCCGGCTCACCCTGGACAACCTCGTCGACCTGCCCGCGCCCTGTCGCTCCTGCACCTTCTGGGAGGTCGACCCCGTGAGCCGCGACCGCATGCCGGTCGAGGACGCGGCCTGCGCCAAGGAGGCGTGGGTCTCCCGGGTCCTCCTCGAGTGGGGTTCCTGCGGCCGGGTGGCCTACGTCGACGACGTGCCGGCCGGGTACGCGCTCTACGCCCCCGCCTCGTTCGTCCCCGGGTCGGCGTCCTTCCCGACCGCCCCGGTCAGCGACGACGCGGTGCTGCTGGCGACCGTGCGCGTCCTCCCCGAGTACGCCGGCGCCGGGCTCGGCCGGCTCCTGGTGCAGGCCGTGGTCAAGGACGTGGTCAACCGCGGTGGGATCAGGGCGATCGAGGCCTTCGGTGACCGGGCGGGCACCCCGGCCGCCCCCGGATGCGTGGTCCCCGCGGACTTCCTGCTCCGGGTGGGGTTCAAGACCCAGCGGCCCCACCTGCGCCATCCCAGGCTCCGGATGGACATGCGGTCGGTGCTGACCTGGCGGGAGGAGGTCGGGAGTGCGCTGGAGCGGTTGCTCGCGGCGGTGCGCCCGCGACCGGTGACCCCTGCCGCGGAGCGCGCCAGGGCCGCACCGCTCGACGTCTGAGCGGTTCGGCCGACTCAGGTGGTGCGGCCGCCCCGGACAGCGGCACGCAGCTCGGAGAACCTCAGCAGCCCGGTCTTCGCGTCGGTCTCGGGGGAGAGGTAGACCCGCTGCACCGCGACGACGACCGCCTCGGCCACCACGTCGCGGAACGCGGGGTCGGACAGCCGCGCCTCGTCGCGCGGGTTCGTCACATAACCCACGTCGACGCGGACCGCGGGCATCCGGGTACGCCGCAGCAGGTCCCACGTCTTGGGGTGCGACCGCAGGTCGACGAGGTCGGTGCGGGCGACGATCTCACGCTGCACGAGGCTGGCGAAGCGCTCACCCACCGTCGAGCGGACCCCCTGGGCGTCGAGGCCGTAGAAGTAGGTCGAGACTCCGCTGGCCTCGGGGTTGTCTGCGGCGTCGAGGTGCAGGGAGACCAGGAGGTTCGCATCCGTGCGGTTGGCGAACTCCGCGCGCTCGACCTCGGTGGGAGCCTCCTCACCGGAGGCGTCCGCGTGGGTGAGCAACGCCTGGACACCGGTGGCGTTGAGCCGTCCCTCGACGCGGCGGGCGAGGTCGAGGGTGATGCTCGCAGCGCTCGCGGCGAGCGCCGGGTCGACGGCACGGGTCGGTGCCGCGTCGATCACGACCACCTTGCCGGTGAGGCGCGGCCCGTCGCGCCGGATCCGCTCCTCGGCCCGCATCGCGTTGGGGCGGCCCCCCTCGACACGCGGCGTCAGCCGGGACAGCGCCTTCAGTGTCGCGGGCCCGCAGGTCCCGTCCGGCGGCACGCCGATGTTGCGCTGGAAGTCCCGGACCGCACCCTCGGTGCGAGGGCCGAAGAGCCCGTCGGCGCGACCTGCCTGGAAACCGAGCCCGAGGAGCCGCTGCTGGAGCGCGAGCACGTCGTCGCCGGACATCAGGGTTCCGGGTACGTGGGTCAGCAGACGGTCACCGATCCGCCACCGTGCCTCGTCGAGAACACGGTAGGTCTGCGGACCGACGACCCCGTCCACGGTGAGCCCGCGCTGCTGCTGGAAGGTCCGCACGGCGCGGTCGAGAGCGCTGTCGAATGTCAGAGCCTCGGCCCCGGTCGGCGCATCGGCCCCGCCGGGCGGCTCCGACGTACCGATGGTCACCAGGCCCTGACGGGCGAGGAGCGCGCGGATCTCACCGACGGCGTCGCCGGAGTCCCCGAGGTGGTAGCGCAGCGGTCGGCGTGAGCTCACGTGGAGCACCCCCCGGAGGGATGCGAGAGGGGCCGGCCCTTGGGAGGTCGGCCGGCCCCTCTCAGTCGGAGAGTCATCGAGTCAGGCGATGAACTCGCTCAGCTCGTTGACCAGCGCGGCCTTGGGCTTGGCGCCGACGATCTGTTTGACGACCTCACCGCCGCGATAGACGTTGAGCGTCGGGATCCCGGTGACGCGGTACGTCGCGGGGGTCACCGGGTTCTCGTCGACGTTCATCTTGACGAAGGTCATCTTGTCGCTGTGCTCGCGGCTGAGCTCCTCGAGGATCGGGGAGACCTGGCGGCACGGGCCGCACCACTCGGCCCAGAAGTCCACGAGCACGGGCTTGTCCGCCTTGAGGACCTCGGTCTCGAAGTCGTTGTCGGTCACGGCTTGCATGTCGGCCACGCGTGGCTCCTTCTCGTCGATGGTTCAGTGTGCAGTAAACAACTGGGCACGGACAATGCTTCCGCAGCCCGGGCCGCGGTCACGCCCCGGCGACCTGGACCTGCTCGGTGAGCACCTCGGCGGCGACCCGCGAGGAGTCCGTCCTCGCCGCGTGCTCGAGGTCGGCGAGGAACCGCTCCGCGTCCAGGGCGGCTGCGCACCCGGTGCCGGCGGCGGTCACGGCCTGGCGGTAGGTGTGGTCCACGAGGTCACCGCAGGCGAACACGCCGGGGAGGTTGGTCCTGGTCGTGGGGTGGTCCACCAGCACGTAGCCCTCCTCGTCGAGGCGGACCTGTCCGTGCAGGAGCTCCGAGCGGGGGTCGTGCCCGACCGCGATGAACAGCCCGGTGACGTCGAGCCGACGCTTGTCGCCGGACAGGGTGTCGACCAGGGTGATGCCGGTGAGCTTGTCGTCACCGTGGATGGCATCGACCGAGGAGTTCCAGGCGAACTCGATCTTCGGGTCCGCGAAGGCGCGGTCCTGCATGATCTTGGACGCGCGCAGCTCGTCACGGCGGTGGACCAGGGTCACCTTGCTCGCGAACCGGGACAGGAAGGTGGCCTCCTCGACCGCGGAGTCGCCACCGCCGACCACGGCGATGTGCTGGTCCCGGAAGAAGAACCCGTCACACGTGGCGCACCAGCTGACCCCGTGCCCGGAGAGCCGGTCCTCGTCCGGGATGCCGAGCTTGCGGTAACCGGAGCCGGTCGCCAGGATCACCGCGTGGGCACGGTGCTCGGTCCCCGCGCTGTCGGTGACGACCTTCACGGGGCCGGTGAGGTCCACCGCGGTCACGTCGTCGCTGACCAGCTCGGCGCCGAAACGCTCGGCCTGCCCGCGCATGGCGTCCATCAGCTCGGGGCCCATGATGCCGTCGCGGAAGCCCGGGAAGTTCTCCACGTCCGTGGTGTTCATCAGGGCACCCCCGGCGGTCACCGAGCCCTCGAAGACCAGCGGGGTGAGGTTGGCGCGGGCGGCGTACACGGCCGCGGTGTAGCCGGCCGGGCCGGATCCGACGATGATGACGTTGCGTACGTCCTGGTCCGCCATGGTGCCTCGCACTCCTGTGTGGGTGTGACTGTCTCGCTCTTCGGGGTCAGAACCGATCCTAGGCATGCGACATTCCCGGCGTGACGCGGCCCACGGTGCCGTCCCCGGGCCTCAGGGCGCGCCGACGGTACCGGTGGCGGCGGGCTCGGCGCCGTCCTCACAGGTGTAGACGTCGGCTCGCCTGCGGTCTCCCGTGGGTGCTCGGAGGAGAAGTACGGCGGGCTCCCCGTCGAGTCGCACCGGGAGCCACTCGTCACCCGTCGTGGTGGCGGGACGTACGCACGCGGCAGACCAGCGGGCACCGGCGGGTACGGCGAGGGCGAAGTCCCGCACCCGCTGCAGGTCGAGGGCCAGCGAGCGAGTCCGCAGCCGGAGGACCGTGGACCGGGCCATCTCGGCTGACCCCTGGGTGTCCTGGTCGGTGGTGGGGGCGGGTTCCCCGGCGCCCTTGTCCGAGAGGGTCTCGGGGCGGTCCGCGGACTCCGCCGCCGAGCCTGACGCGGCGTCCTCCCGGGCAGACATCATCCCGCCGTCGCGCAGGACGGTGCCGACGCCCAGGGAGAGGACGGAGACGGCTGCCGCCGCCACGAGTACCTGCGGCCAGCGCCGGCGGCGGGGCACCAGCGGGACCACGGGTGACCCTGCGGCTCCCTCCTCGGAGCGGGATGCGACCAGGTCCGCGAGCACGGTGTCGAGCCGCTCGGCGACCTCGGCCGGCAGGGTGGGTCCGGGGCTCGCGGCGGACACGAGCAGTCGTCGCACGTCTTCGTTCACGTCCTCGGGCGCTCCGTCCTCGTGGCTCACTGCTGGTCACCTCCTCGGGTGGTTGGACGCGCCGGGGGCGCCGGGGGTTCCGTCGCCGGGGCGGCCCGGAGAGCGCTGAGCCGGGGTGCGAGCCGGGCACGTCCCCGCGAGCAACGGCTCTTCACGGTCCCGGGAGGGCACTCGAGAATCTGTGCCGCCTCGTCGACGGAGTACCCCTGCATGTCGACGAGCACCAGGGCCGCCTTCTGGTCCGGAGGGAGCTCGTCGAGCGCCCGGAGCACGATCGCGCGCTGCTCGGCGTCGAGGACCACCTCGACCGGGTCGGTCGCCCCTCCCGCTCCACCCGCAGCCGGGTCGACGGTGCGGCGGCCGGCGTACTGCTCGACGTCGTCGGGCAACGGGTCCGCCAACCGGACCTTCCGTCGCCTCAACCGGTCCAGGCTGGCGTTGACCACGATGCGGTGCAGCCAGGTGGTGACCGCAGCCTCGCCGCGGTAGGAGCCAGCCCGCCGGAACGCGGAGACCATGCCGTCCTGCAAGGCGTCGGCTGCCTCCTCGGTGTCCCCCGTGGTCCGCAGGGCGACGGCCCAGAGCCGGTCCCGGTGCCGGGTGAAGAGGATCCCGAAGGCCTCGGGGTCACCGCTCACGTGAGCGGCGAGCAACGCTCGGTCGTCCGGCTCGCCCGCCGTTCCTGACGCGCCGCCGGGTTCTCTCACCGGGTCATGGCCTCACGACGACCTCGGCGATGCGGCCGCGGTAGCCGCCACCGGACGGCGGGAGCGAGGTGAGCCAGACGACGAGGTAACGGGTGGTCACCGCCTCGTCGAGGTCGACCTGGACCTCGCCACCCTCGTCGGAGACGGATGCGACCGTGTCGAGGCTGTCCACGCTCTCCGGGAGCCCGCTCTCCTCCGGGGCCGCCAGGATGTCGAGACTGGTCGGTCTGCCCTCCAGGGTCACCGTGAGGGAGGAGACCTCCTGGGGGTCGCCCAGGTCGAGCACCAGTCCGACACCGTCCTTGAGGTTGCCGAACCGAGGGTTGCGGTAGTACTCCACCGTCTGCCACGCGGTGCTCGGGTCGCCGTCCACCGCCAGCGGGGCCAGGTCCGGGTTCTCTTCACCGTTGCCCTGCGGGGGCGGGTCAAGGTCGCTGACGGCGACCACCTCGAGCGGTTCCGCCGGCTCGGCCCCGGGAGAGGTCTCACCGTTCGCCTGGTCGTCGGTCGGTGTCTCGCCCGGTCCGCGGCCGAGGTTGAACGCGAAGATCACGGCGAGCACGAGAGCCACGACGAACGCGATCGCCGCGGCGAGCTTCAGCCAGTCCTTGCCGGCGTCACGCCGCGACCCGCCCGCGGTCTCCGCGGGTTCGCTCGCCTGGTCCGGACCCCACACCGGGGGCAGTGACCCGGTGCCGTGCGTGGAGTGCGGGCCTTGCGCGGGACGAGACGGGTCGTCGGGCGCGTGGTCGCGTCGCTCGGTCGCCGCGCGAGGAGGTCCAGGAGCGAAGAGTGGTCTGGCCTCGGGCTCGGGCAGGGGTGGCGGTGGCGGGGGTGCGGCGCGCTGCCGCCGCTCGTCGTCGGGGAAGAACGGTCCCGCGGCCTGGGTGGCCTCGGGGTCGCCGGCTCCCGCCCCGGCTCCCGCCCCGCCTGCCGCCCCGCCTTCTGGGCCGCCCGCGGCCTGGGTGGCCTCGGGGTCCTCCGGGTCGTCGGGACCCAGCGGGACCGCCGCATCCGCCGAGGGCCTGAACCTGGCGTGCTCGTCCTGCTCGATCACCGTCGTGGGTTCGTGACCGACCGCACCCGCCCCCACCGCGTCACCGATGAAGTTGCTGAGCGCCGCACTGATCTCCTGGGCGGTCTCGGGCGCCGTCTCGCTCGATCCGGGGTTCAGCACCTGGTCGCAGATCGCGTCGAGCTCCCGGGGCACCCCCGCTCGTACCTGCCGGGGCCTCATCGTGCGGTCGTGGTCGCGGGGAGCCGCGGGCACCTCGCTGGTCTGGGTGCCCGGCCATCTGCCCACGAGCGCCGCGTAGAGCAGCGCGGCGAGGTTGTGCACGTCGGACTCGTGGTCGCTGAGGTTCCGACCGTCCGGGGTGGCCGGTTGCCGGCGGCCGTGCAGGACTGCGTCCACCACGAAGCCGATGAGCTTGACCGAACCGGCCTCGGTGACCATGACGTTCTCGGGGACGAGCCGACCGTGGGCGATTCCGTGGCTGTGCGCGAACGTCACGGCGTCCGCGACCTCCTTGACCAACCAGGCGGCCCGTCGTGAGGGAAGCGGTCCTTCGGCGACCATCTTGTCCAGGGAGTACCCCGTGCCCCACTCGTGGACGACGTAGACGACGTCATCCTCCTCCGCCGCGTCCAGGACGCGCAGGAAGTGGCCCTCGGTGATGGTGGCGGAGGTCCGGGCGGCGACGAGCAGCGCCTCGGCACGCGGGTCCGCGGTGTCGATGACGCTGACGGCGACGTTGCGGGCCAGGGTCTGGTCGACGGCCCGCCAGAACCGTGCCCCGTCGTTGTCCTGGACGAGGTCCTCGAGACGGAACCGGCCGGCGAGGACGGTTCCACGGCCGATCGGGTTGTCGGTCACGTCCCTCCCTCGCTCAGCGGTCCGGTCTGACAGCAAACTACATGCTAGGACGCACGACCCCGGCGCAGCCTCGAGGTGAGCAGGCTCATCACGCTCGTGAGCTCCCGGAGGTGGAACAGCCGGGCGAGCACCAGGAACAGCGCGGCGTACGCCGTACCGATGCTCACCAGCATCGCCAGGGACCTGATCCGCGTGTCGCCCCCGGCCCAGACGGCGTCCAGGCCGTGGCGGAGGGCCCACGCGCCCGCTGTGGCCACCCCGGCCGCGGCGAGGAGGCGGAGCAGGAAGCCGAGGAGCTCGGGGGTCTCCAGTCCACCGAGGACACGTCGGAGGAGGGCGTAGGAGAGCAGTGCGCCGATCGCGTACGCACCCACGTAGGCCGCGACCAGGCCGGAGGCGATGTCCGTGGTGGCCACGGTGCGGGTGATCAGCACGGCCAGGGCGATGTTGGCGGCCGCGATCACGCACTGGATCCAGAACACCGTGCGGGTGCGCTCGAGCGAGTAGTAGCCCCGCAGCATGAGGAAGTGAACGGTGAAGAACACGATGCCGACGCCGAAGAGGGTCAGCGGGCGCTGGTAGTCCGGGTAGGCGGCGGAGGCGGCGCCCCAACCCACGACCAGGTGGGCGATGTAGAGCGACACGACGGGAAGGAGCAGCGCGAAGGGGACGATGAGCGTGAGAGTCGTCCGCAGGGTGGAGGCCAGGTTGCGGGCGACACCGGCGAGGTCGTGGTCCGCGGCGTACGCGGAGAGACGTGGCAGCACCGCTGTGGCCAACGAGACCGTGATCACCGAGTGCGGCACCATGACCAGCAGGAACGACTGGGAGTAGATGGTGTACCCGGTGCCCGCCTCGCTCCCGCCGGCCTGCGCGGCCGTGCCGGCGGAGGCGAGGCGGACCACGACTGTGTAGGCGATCTGGTTGACGACCACGAAGAGCACGGTCCAGGTGCCCAGGCGGAGCGTGTGCCCGAGCCCGGAGCCGCGGAAGTCGAACCGGGGCCGGTAGGTGAACCCCGCCTTCTTCAGGTACGGGACCAGCACCAGCAGCTGGACGGCGATGCCGAAGGTCGA
>Ga0299913_10002699_pt1 | contig 14150 bp, 11 predicted proteins | sample RVTome_9_FD_201360 | JGI IMG/M metagenome (GOLD analysis project Ga0299913, IMG submission 201360) | Soil microbial communities from uranium-contaminated site in the Upper Colorado River Basin, Wyoming, United States - RVT155D38 (version 2) ... | reverse complement strand
TATCCGGAGATAGCCCTCGGCGACGAACCCTTCGACCACGTCGAGCAGCTCTTGGATCGACTCCATGATCCCAACCGAGACGCCGCTCGGAACGCGATCCTTGGTTGCGCCCAGTCGCTGCGCGAAAGACACTCCCGCCGCACGCAGTTCGGCATCAAGGACCGCCATCTCGAGCGCACCCTTCGCCATGCGATGACCCTTGATCGGCGCGAGCACCTCTCCCAATGAAGCCGCGTTGATATCTCCCATCGAAGCCAAGCGCGGGAGCAGAAAACGCCGGGTGACCGCGTCGGCCCCATCCGCGTACTCGGAGGAATACAGCGGGCCCTCGCCGGCGACGCACTCACCCCACCCTTCCGCGTCCGGACCGACGACGTGGATCAGCAACACGCTTCGCATCTGTTCGCTGCCGAACGAGGTGCGGAACACGGTCCTCATCGGGATCTTGATCCGGATCAGCTCCACGGACGTGAGTTTCATGCCGCCTCCTCCAAGATCTCGGTTGCCAGCGCGGCGACGAGCGCGGCGCGTGCGGATAAGTCGCCGACCACCAGGTACTCGCCTTCAGCATGTGCGCCTCCGCCCACCGCTCCCAGTCCGTCGAGGGTCGGCACACCCATCGCGGCGGTGAAGTTCCCGTCGGAGGCTCCGCCTACCGCTGCCTCGGTCAATGCGGGAAGCCCGAGCTCTTCGGCGATCCTGCTCGCGACCTCGAACAACCCCGCGGACGACTCCCGCGGCAGCGGTGGGGTCATCCCGAGACGTTCGATATGGAGGCTCGTTCCCGGGATCACAGGCTGCATGGCCTTCAAGGCTTCCTCCACCCGCTCTTGCTCACCGGTCGATCGCGCTCGCACGTCCACGAATAGGTCCGCCTGCGCCGGCACGGTGTTCACAGAGGTGCCGGAGCGCAAGAGCGTTGGAGTGACGGTCGTTCCTTGGCCGGCGTCGCCCAGTTCTGCGATCGACATCGTGGCGTGCGCGGCCTCGTGAGTCGCGTTAGCACCCTTCTCGGGATCCAGGCCCGCGTGGGCGGCGCGCCCCAGGATCGTGATCCGGTAGCGGGATGCCCCCTTCCGTTCGGTCTTCAAGGCTCCGTCCGCGCTGGGCTCGCAGACTAGCGCCGCGCGCGCCCCCGCGACCGAGCTCTCGATCAGGGCGCGCGAGGAAGGCGAGCCGATCTCTTCGTCGGTGGTCAATAGGATCGTGAGGCCCGATCGATCTTCGACGACACTCGCGGCGTGGAGCAACTGGACGACTCCGCCCTTCATGTCGAAACACCCGGGGCCCGAGGCGATCCCATCTTTCACGTGGAAAGGCCAGCGTTCGCTCGTGCCCAGCGGCCACACCGTGTCGAGATGCCCCAGCAGCGCCACCTTGGGTTCGGAGCCAAAGGTCCAGCGCAGGTGGGTGTGGCCGTCGACGACGACCTCCTCGGGCGCGACCCCCAACAGCTCGCGCCCGAGCTCTGCTGCCGCGCGCACACAGCGCGCAGTCGCCGCGACGTCCTCAGATGGACTATCGATCGCGACGAGGGTCGCGAGGTCTTCGAGCATCCTGTCGGTGCGGGCTCGGAGCTCGCTGACGAACGCTCTCACCCGCGGCTGCCTGTGCTCATGACATCACGGAAGACCCTGATGAAGTTGCCTCCCAGCACCTTGCTCGACTCCTCTTCCGACAACCCTCGTCGTTCCAGCGCCTCGACGAGCTTCGGCAGATCTTCCGGCGACGCGAATCCCTCGATCGTGGCACGCAGATCTACCCCCTCCATGCGCACGTCCGGATAGGTCGCATAGACCTCGTCGACGTACTCCTTGACGAAATCGGTGCCGATACCTACGTGATCGATGCCCGCCGTCTGCGCAATGTGCACGATGTGATCGACCATCTTGTCGATCGTCGCGGGAGTGCCGGTGAACGACGGGATGGCGGTTACTCCGATCACTCCACCGGTTGCGGCGATCCCTTTGATGTGTTCGTCGGCGAGATTCCGATGATGGTCACAAACGGCGCGCGCGGACGAATGCGATGCGACCACGGGACGAGTCGCGCGGTCGAGCACGTCGGCCGTGCTGCGCGCGGAGAGATGGGAGACATCCATGAGGAGACCTAAGTTCTCGACCTTCTCGAGTGCAGCAACGCCTGCGCGCGTCAGTCCCGATCCCGGGTCGCCGTCGGCGCTGCCACCGGCCAGCACCGTGTTGCCCATCCAGGTGAACGAAACCATCCTCACCCCCAAGCGATGGAGCGTCCCGAACAGATCGACGTCGGCCCCCACCGCGTGACTGCCTTCCAGAGCGAGAACGAAACCGAGCTTGTTCGCCTGCAGAGCGTCGTCGACATCGGCCCGCGTCAGGCACAACGCAACGTCGTCTGGATGCGCCGCGATCTCGCCGGTGAGCTGTTCGATAACGCGCAGCGTGTGACGAAGCGCACCCTCGGGAAGAAGCTCCGCTTCGATGTAGATCGGGGCGACCTGGATGCCGATGCCGCCGGCCCGGAGCTGAGGCACGAACCGCCGGATCAAGCTGTCCGCACGCCCGAGCGCACGCTCGCGCGCGAACATCAGCAGGAAGTCGTTATGCCCGTCCACCAGCACGGGTGTGCCCATCGGTCTCTCTCCCTCGACGTCTTGCGGCCATAAGGATGCGACACCCGAGGGGCGACTTCTTTGGGCGGGCCGCCAAGAAGACGTGGTCGCCCTGGTTGCCCCGCCCCGTGCCGAGACAAGGCCCACCCCTCAGTGCTACATTTATACTCCTTGTGGAATCCACATAGATACCGATAGGGGGCCGGATGGAGACCGAGAAGGTGTGCGTGAACCTCCCCGCCTATGAGCTCGGCAAGATCGACGTCCTCGTCGCCCAGGGGATCTACTCCAGCCGCACGGACCTCATCAGGGCGGGGATCAGAACGGTGATCGAGGAGCACACCGACAGCGTGCGGGTCATCGACGAGCTATCGCCGCGGATCGGCTACCAGCTGTTGACCAAGACCGAGCTCCAGGGGGTCAAGGCGGCCCACAAGAAGCTCCGACTCGTGGTCGTGGGGGTGCTGAGGATCCCGTCCTCGGTGACCCCTGACCTAGCCGACGAGACCGTGGAGGAGATCCGGATCTTCGGAAGCGTGAAGGGGCCGCAAGCGGTGATCGACCGGCTCGGTGACCGGGTCGTCAAGGGCTTCGCGTGAGGATCGCGATCCCACCCTTCTCGGGTGGAGACATCTCGCAGGGCACCGTCGCGTGGTGCCCGACGGCCATCGGGCCGATCGCGGTGATCGTCCCCGAGATCAGCGCGCGGGAGTCCGGCGCAGAAGCCTCCCGCCGATCCGGAACCAGCGGACCCGGCCCCGTTCGTCGCGCAAGAAGTCGGCCCTGTACCCGTCCAATCTGCCTCCCGAGATCACCGCGCGATCGTCGGGCAAGAGTGACAGACGGAACGGCGGTAAACCTGGACTCTCCTCTCCATTCAGTGCTGAGTACGACGCTCGCAAGGTCTTGCCGCGCGCTTGCATCTCTATGGCGAACGTCTTGAACCCGTCGACGTAGCGACCTTCGAACTTCTTTGGATCGAGGTCATCGACTTCGGTAGGGCTCGGCGGCTTGCGGTCGAGGCCGAGGTATCGCTTGAGAGCCCGATTGACCACACTCTTGTAAACCTGGATGCCCCGAGTCGAGTTCGTAAGAACCGTGATCGCGAAGTCGAGCTCGGGAACCATCACGAACGCGGAAAGGTGCCCGTTGGTCGTCCCCCCGTGGGAAACCAACGCGACGCCTTCGACGTCCTCGAGCAGCCACGAGATCCCCACGTGCTCCGCGATGCTGCCCCCTGCATCGAATTGCGGGCGCTGCATCTCCTTGAGCGTCGACTTCTTCAGCAATCGTTTGCCGGTAGGTGTTCTGCCGTCTCCCATGTGGAACTCCGCCCAGCGGAGCTGGTCGACCACGTCGGCGACGATCCCGCCGGCGGGGCTCACATAACGCGGCAGCTCCCACGGACGCGCCACGAAGTGCTTCTTGGAACGGAAGGTTTTCGTCAGATGGCCCGCGGCGATGCGGTAGCCGATCGCTTCTTCGGCGAAAAAGAACGATCTGGACATCCCGAGAGGTTCGAACAACAGCTCGCGGATGGCTTGCTCGAAGGTCTGTTTCGTGACCTTTTCGATCACGCGTCCGGCGATGTAGAACCCGGCGTTGTTGTAGTGCCACACGGTGCCGAGAGGAGTCAGCTGCGGTGCCCGCTTCAGGCGTTCCATAGATAGTGCGAGCGAGTCGTCGCCGCGCTCACTGTCTTCGTAGAACAGGTCGCCGGCCCATCCCCCGGTATGTGTGAGGAGGTGGCGGATGGTGACCTTGCGCGCGACCTCTTCGTCCTTCAAGTTCAAATCGCGCAGGTAACGTCGCACCCGCGCATCGAGGTCGACCTTTCCGAGCTCGACAAGCTTCATGATCGCCGTCGCGGTGAACGTCTTGGTGGTCGACCCGATCTGGAACAGTGTCTCTGCATCCACCCGATCGGGAGCATCCACGCTCGTGACCCCGAAACCGGAGGCGAAGGCGCGGCCCTTGTGGAGTATCCCGACCGCCGCCCCGGGGGTGCCGGTGTCCCGCATCTCGGCCCGAACGAAGCGAGCCAGCGCAGGATCGATCTCGCTGGGGCGTAGCCGCTTCAGTGGCTGCCGTGCCATAGGGCCATATTCTCGTGCGCCATCAGGGGGCGATTAAGCGGGCCTCCCAATCCGCAGGGTCGATTTCGTCCCCTCCGACAGAAGGGTTCGGGACCCTCTGAGGCATATTGATGAGTAGGCGGCATAGGGCGACCCTCGGGGAGGGACCAATGACGGGAGCGGCGCGGGCAATCGGCAACCGGAAGGTTCTGGTTCTACTCGCTCTGGGTGCTCTCTTCGCCGCGGCGTGTGGCTCGACCGTTCCGGTCACATCGCAGGGCCAGGTCACCGCGCTCGCGAGCCCCGGTGACGATGGTCTATCCGTATCGGGGCTTCCACCAGGCTCGACGGTTAACGAGAAGGGCCAGGTCCTCGATGCCGAGGGCGACGTCATCGGCACGGTTGATGACTTCGGTGGGACAACCACCGCAGGCGTGCCCACAGGTACCGAGGTCCAAGGCGGTCCCCCGGTCGCCGCACCCGGCGAATGGGGGCCGGGGATAACCGACAGCAAGATCTACATCGCGAACTTCTACGCTGACGCCGGCGCGGCCAATGAGGCCGCGTTCGGGACCGGACTCGCGGTCGATACGCGGAAGCCTTACAACGCGATGGCCAAGTGGGTGAACAGCCACGGCGGGATCATGGGCCGCCAGGTCGAGATCCTGTGGTACGAACTCAAGCCCGAGCAGGACGTCAATCAGCAGGCTCAGGCCGCGTGCTCCCACTGGACCGAAGACAACGAGGTCTTCTTCTTCTTCGGTGGCGACGCCAACGGGATCGTGCGCGAGTGTGCGCACGAGGCGGGCGGTTCGATGCCGCTCGACGGTGGTACGTCGGTCCCGAGTGACTTCGTGAAATACCCGAACTATCTCGAGATCAGCGGACTCAACTTCTACCGGGCCGCAAGCGTCACCGTAGAAGGTCTCGACAACGAGGGCTACTACGACGGAGCCAAGCTGGGAGTCGTGCTGTGGGACGACCCGGTGTACAAGGCCGCGCTGCAGAACGGGCTCCTCCCCGAGCTTAAGAGGATCGGGGTGAGATTGGCGACCGAGCCCGCCTACATCACCCCACCCCAGCAAGCCCAGGACCTCGCGGCGACCAGCGCCGACGTGAACAGCGCGGTGCTTCGCTTTCAGACACAGGGGATCACCCACGTGATGATCCTCGGCGGGCCCGTCGGCATCTGCTCCCAAGGGTGCTCCGAGACGCTGTTCCTGCGACGAGCCGAGCAACAGAATTACCGGCCGCGCTACGGGTTCAACGCGATGAACATCCCGATCCCTGCCAGTGACGCCGGTCTTTACCCGCGCGAACAGCTAAAGGACATGCTCGCAGTGGAATGGGCGGACTACAGCGACTTCTACGACAAAGGATGGAAGAAGAACCAGGCGCGCGTGAAGTGCTACGCGTTCATGCGGGACAAGGGCGTCCCGATGGGGAACGCCAACCAGCAGTATGCGGCCCGCGCCGCCTGCGAGCAGTTCTGGTTCGTCCTGGCGACGCTTCCGCACCTGGGTGGAGACGTGCTGAACGCACCCGCTTTCACGGCCGCAGCGAACCAGCTGGAGTGGAGCTACCAGTCGCCTCAGGCCTACGCGATCCACATCGACGAGAACCAACACGACGGCACCGCTGCCGCGCGCAACCTCATGTACGACGAGGCGTGCGAGTGCTTCAAGTGGATCTCGAAGCCCTATCGCGTTTAGCGACTACTAGCGCCGAGCCTTCCCTTTGAGGTCGTCCGTGTGCGCTGCGAGCTGTGCGACCTCTCCGAGGAGATCGTCGAGCTGATCGCGCTCGCGCGCGGCGAAGCTGCGCCCGACCTGGAGATCCAGCAAGGCCAAACCTAGGCCGACGAGCACGACGGCGGCGAGGCCTCCCGACACGAACGCGGGGATCTGAAGGGGCACGAAAATGGTGCGCGCCACGGCGCGCCACGCGAACCAGAGGGTCCCGAAGCCGACGAGTGCCACCACCGCCATCAGTCCCATCCCCGGCAGGGCCGGGTCGCGTGCGAAGCGAACGAGCGCGAGGGCCCGCTGAAGGTCGCGCTCGTGCTGGGCTGGGTCGGTCTTCATCGCGCCTCGTCGTCCCCTTCGACGGCCGCGCGCAAGCTCTCGAGCGCCTCCCGCAGCTGGTCGAGCTGGCGCTCGCGAGTACGCGCTTCCTTGCGCTTCACGGAAAGGTTGACGACGAGCAGACCGATCAGCACCAGCCCGATCCCACTGAGGCCACCCGACACCACGTAAGGCAGCTGAAGGGCGACATCAAGAAGAGCAGCGGTCTTGCCCCAGGTGAACGCGATCAGTCCGAAGCCCGCCGCCGCGAGCAATAGGCCCACCCATACGCCAACTCCGGCCCCCGTCACCCACGCGAACGCCCGGCGCCGCGCTCGCGTTCTGGTCGGGACGGGACCGGTCGCGATCCGAGAGATCTGTTCCGTCACATCTGCGGACGCGTTCGTGATCATCTCTAAGCCTTTCTACTAAGTGGGAACCGTTTCCTTGTTCACTTCCGTAGCGGTCGGGCCCGAGCGGTCGATCGCGGCCACGCTCCCGCCGAGATAGGCCTCGACGACCACCGGATCGTGCTTCACGACGTCAGGAGGACCGGCGGCGATGACCCTTCCGTCGGCCATCGCGATGATGCGGTCGGCGAGGCCCATGATCAACGGCATGTCATGCTCGATCACTACGAGGGTCACACCAAGGGTCTCCTTGATCCCGCGGATGACGTCTCCGAGCACCTCGGTTTCTCGCTGCGCGATCCCAGTGGACGGTTCATCGAAGAGAAGAAGCGTGGGTTGCGTCGCTACGAGACATGCAATCTCGGTGATGCGCCGCGTACCGGTGGACAGCTCCTGGATCTGCATATCGCGGTAGGGATCGAGCCCCATGAGAGAAACGATCTCTCGGGCCCGGCGCTGTTTGGAACGCTCGGTGATCGAGAATCCCGCGACCGACGAGAAGAAGCCGGTCGGAAGAGAGCGCTCCATCGCAAGGGCGACCGCCTCGGTCACGGTCATGGTGGGGAACAGAGCGGAATCCTGGAACGATCTGATCAGGCCGAGACGAGCGCGCTGCTCGGGTCCGAGGACCGTGACGTCGTGCCCGTCGAACCACACCGTCCCCGAGTCGGGTCTCGTGAAGCCGCTCAGGAGCTCGAATGTGGTCGTCTTCCCCGCACCGTTGGGCCCGATCAAGCCGACCGTCTCGCCTACGCGGACCTCGAGAGAGATGCCGTCCACCGCACGAACACCCCCAAATGTTCTGCTGAGGTCGGTCGCACGCAGCAGCAGCGATCCCGGTGGCTTTCGCTTAGAGCTCGCGAGCGATAGCTCTCGAACGTGGGTGGCCGTGCGCGGCACTCCGACCTCTCCCGTCGGCGTTGCCGCCGCGTAAGCGGCATCGACGTCGATCCCTGCGCGCCGTCCGATCGCTCGGATGACGCGGTTGCGCAAAGGCTCGACGAGCTGAGCGAAGCCACCCGGGAGGTACATGATGATGAGCAGCTGCCCGAGCGACGTCGCCGCAAGGCCGGCCGTATCGAGAGGCACGAACAGCGGAAGCGCGAGCACAACGAGCGCGCCGATCAACGGCCCCACCATGATGCCGAGACCCCCAATCACGACCATCTTCACGAGGTCCACGCTGAACACTGTGGGATAGCTGGACGCGGACACGATAGACAGACCGTGCGCGTACATCGCTCCGCCGATCCCGGCGACGAATCCCGCCAGCAGGAACGCCTGGGCCTTGACCGCGTTCGCTCCCACGGTGAAGGCACGAGCGTTGTCCTCGTTGTCGCGCACCGCTATCAGCACGCGACCGAACCCGCTCCGCCGGATGTTCCTCGAGATGAGCAGGGCGACTAATAGAACGAAGAGAGCGAAGTAGTAATACGTCCCACCGGTGTCCAATGCGATTCCGAACGGGCTCGGCCGGCGAGGTTGCACTCCGGAACCGAACATCCAACCCTGATTCAGAAGCCAAGCCTGGGACACGAGCGCGAACGCGAGCGTCGTAACGGTAAGCATCAGTCCCCGACTGCGCAGCGCGGGCAGCCCAAGGATCAGTGACACCACTGCAGCAGCAAGGCCGGCGTAGATCAACGCCAGCGCGAAGTTCCCTCCGTGGCTCGTTACCTGATAGGAAACGACACCCCCAATCGCCGCCACGGCGAACTGCCCCAGAGAAAGTTGCCCTCCGAGACCCGTAACGATGCCGAGGGACAGGCCCACGATCGCAAGCGCAAAGATGCCACTGAGCCTCACAGACGACGAATTGCTGATCACCAACGGCAACCCCGCCGCCACCCCCAGTGTGAGCCATCCCATCAGTGGACCCAGATTGCGCACGATCCACAGCTCGCGCAGCTTGTCGGGCACCGGACGCAATGCCTGGACCGCGGCCCAACTCCCCCGCTCTTCCTCCTCGCGACCACCCTTGGCTCGTTGCACCAGCAACGCGATGGCGATGATCACAAAAAGCATCACCTGCACCAAGCCGGACTCTGCGTAGTTCCACAGCAGTAGTTGCTCCAGGATGCCGAGTCCGATGCCGGCACCCATCGCGACCGGCATGCTCGACATCCGGCCTACGGCCGCCGCCGCGAGCGCACGCAGGAGCAACGACGGCCCGAACGTCTGTACCCCGCTGAACCCTTGAGTGGGCTGGGTCAGGATCGCAGTGAAGGCAGAAAGAGAACCGGCAAGTACCCACGCAAGCGTCGACATCCGCGCCGCGAACACACCCGACATCCGAGCGGTGTCGGGGGCAGCCGCGGCGGCCCGTAGGGCGAGCCCGTACTTGGTCTTCCTCAAGAAGATAACGAGGCCGCCCACGAGGAGCGGACCCAACACCAGCATCGCCGTGTAAGAGCGGTTGATCAGCAGCGCACCTACCTGAAAGGTCGGAAGGCCCGAAGGTTCGGGATACTGGGCGCCGACCCCCACCGATGTGTTCATCGCAACGGCGAAGACCACCAGGAACGACCCGACCCCTAGTGTGGCGACCACACTCATCAGCCGAGGCACGTTCTTCAGACGGCGGATGACCGCGGCCTCCGCGAGCGCCGCGACCGCGCCGCCGACGGCAAGCCCGAACGGAAACGCGATCCAGTAAGGGATGTGCCACCGAACCACGAGTAACCCGAACAGGGAAGCTCCGAAGGCGCCGATCTCTCCGTGGGCGAAGTTGACGATGCGATTCGTTCGGTAGACGAGCACCAGCCCGGCGCCGAGAAGTCCGTACGTAAGTCCGATGATGGCGCCGAGCAGGGTCGGTGGAAGCGGCGTTTCGAAATGGCCCGACAGCGTCCGCGCATCGAGCCGCGGGAGCACCTGCACGACCACCGCGGCGAGGAGCCCCACTGTGGCGAAGATCGCCGCCGGCTTCACGACACGCCGGATCACGATGCCGTCTTCCCCCCCAGGCCCTCCAGGAAGACCGCCCGGAGGAGGTCGCCGCGTTGCAGCAGCTCCGCGGAGGGACCGTCGAACCGGATCTCCCCACGTTCCATGAAGTACGCGTGGCGGGCCACAGTCAATGCGATGTTTGCCGATTGCTCCACGAGAACGACGGCGGTTCCGACGTCATTGATCTGTCGCACCATGTCGAGTAGTTGCCCGACGACCACCGGCGCGAGGCCGAGCGACAGCTCGTCGATGAGGAGCAGCCGCGGTCGGAGGATCAATGCCTTGCACAAGCCGAGCATCTGCTGCTCGCCGCCGGACAACGTGCTCGCGAGCTGGTTCCTACGCGCTGCGAGTTGTGGGAACGCCGCGAAAGAGCGTTCGATCGCGTCGTCGATGGACTCTCCGTTCTTGCCGAGCGCGTAGCCGTACACGCGCATGTTGTCGACCACGGACAGCGGCCCAAAAACCGCCCGGCCCCCGGGGACCTGGGTGATCCCGAGGCGGAGGCGGCGCTCCGCGTCGAGGTACGTGACGTCCTGTCCCTTGAAACGCACGGTGCCTTTGCTCGGCAACCCGATGCCGGAGATGACCTTGAGCAACGTCGATTTCCCGGCGCCGTTCACGCCGAGCAACGCCACCATCTCGCCGTCTTCGACGGTGAAGTCGATGTCGAAGAGAACCTGCAGTTGCCCGTAGGAGAAGTCGACGCTGCGGCACGCCAGCATCGGGAGATGACCGCCGGATGCCCGGATGCGTTCGATCTCTTCGTCCTCGACGATCTTGGTGATCAGATGGTCGAAATCATTGACGACGAACTTACGCGTCGAGGCCACTACCCCGGCGGCGGCGAACCCGGGGATCATGAGTGCCACGAGCGATCCTCCGATACCGAAGCGGGCTTCGATACCGGACAGGAAGAGCGACCCGAGGATGCCGCCGAACGCAAGGATGACCCCTTCGAGGGCATTGAGGTGGGCGCGCCATTTGGCCTCGATAAGGGAGAGAGTCAACACATTCGTCAGCGGGAGATACATGACCTGCACTCCGAACCCGATGCAGAACGCGAAGATCACCCCCACCAGCGTCGGCACGAGGGCGGCACCGCCGAACGCGATGACCACCACGCACATCATCACCGCCGCCACGACCGGAACTCGACGGGGGTCCTTCTGGAATAAGGCTTCGCCACGCCGTCCGAACAGCGCAAGCGTGATGACTCCCGACAAGGACGTGCCGGCGAAGAACAGCGCTCGTTGGGCCGCGTCGAAGCCGAACCGTTCCTCGAGGAAGAACGCCACGAACGTGTTGAGCGGGATCGCGAAGATCCCCAGCACGAGGAACCCGACGAGCATCCGCCGGATCGTGGGCACGAGGAAGATACGGCGCACGATCTCGAAGAATCCGAGCGTCGTCTCTCCGGCTTCTAGAGGATCACTCTCCCCGTGCGACGCGCGCACGGTCTTCCGGATCTTTTCGCTGTCGAACCGCCCGTAGCCTGGATCGCGCAGGCCCAACGCAACCGCTACGAACAGCATCGACAGCAGGCCGAGAACGATGAACGTGCCGCGCCACGTGAGCCCTCCCCAGCTCGTCAGCGCGGCTACGAGCAAGGCCGAGCCGATGAATGGGAGTCCCACGTTCCCGAGCGCGATGTACGCCGACATCACCCGGACGCGCGCGCGCGGTGGGTAATGGTCCACCAGCAGTGGGACGTGCAGGGCCTGGACGCTGCCCGACGTCAGTCCGTCGGCGATCAGGATGAAGATCAGGCCAGCCGTACCGGTGACGAAACCGAGGTACAGCGTCAACAGGCTCCACACCACGCCGGTCACGATGCACAACATGGCGCGGCGCGCCTTGTTCTGCGACAGCCATGCCATCGCGAAGGGAGCAGCGAGCTGTGCCAGGGTGTTGATCGCTCCGATGGCCGCGATCGTCGCGATGCCGATTCCCAGCGTGCGGCTGATGTCGGGCGCAAGGGAGAAGAACGCGTAGAACTGGAAGTAGTTCGCTAGTCCGAGGCTGGATATCGCGATCAGTGGGTAAAGGCTTGCACCTTCCTCTTTGAGGACCTTGCGGATAGGCGTCGTGTCCGACGTCCCGGTGACCCCCAGAGCGGTCATCGCCTCGTCGTGAACCCGAGCCGCGGCACCTTCGAGTTCGGCGACGAGCTCCTCGTGTCGTTCGGTCTCAGCGAGAGTTTCGTCGGTCATGGGGTCACGTCCCGGTCGTAGAGGAACTGCACCCACCAGGCGCTTTCACCGATGCGACGGCCCGTGCCATCCAGAAGGATGACCGTCACTTCATGCGTTTCGTGCCCCTGGAATGCGTCGAGATCGGGAAGCCTCTCCACGGTGAGGCTCGTGGACGTCGTCTCGTAGATACCCCGGTCGGCGAAATAGACCTCGTCGGGACAGCCGGGGGTGTTCTGACATTCGAGATCGTCCTTTGCGACGTACTCGAGCTTCTTACGGGGCGGCACCGGCGTTTCGTCGTCGAAGAAGACCGCGAAGTACCCCGCGTCCTCGCGCGACTCGCCGTTGCGGCCGGTGATCTCGAAATCCTCGACTTCCCACGAGATCGTCACGGGCAAAGTGACCTTCTCGCGATAGTCGGGCTCGACGATCTCGAGGCGGTCGTCTTGAACGAACGCCAGCCCTTGGGGGATGCACGCCGGCACGAGCAAGAGCGCGCCGAGCAAGAAAGAGGCGGCGCGCGACCCCCTCATCACTAGAGCTCCTTCGTAAGCGCGCGGCCGATCAGGCCGTAAAGAACGAGCAGTAGTAGAGGAAAAGCCCACACGATCGGATAGGCGAAGCCTTCTCCGGCGAAACCGCTGAGCGGCACGGTCGTAACGGCCACCGGTTGAGTCGATGTCGCATCGGCGGGCGCCGGTGTGGTCGGGGCTTGGGTCGTTGGTGCTTGCGACTGCGGGGCGGCGAACCCGCCCAAGCTGGGCCCGGCTATGGACGATATGTCGGTCGGGCCGGAGCCCGATAGAGCCGGCCCCGGATCACTTCCGCCCGATTCGAGGCCACCGGTCGCCTCGTCCACCAGATAGGTCAGCGTCGCAGCGATCACCGGTTGACCCTCGCTCGCTTGCTTGGCGGCGGGAAAGGTGACATGCCAGGAATCCGTCCCCTCCAGCGCGCTCTGCGAGGGACGCAATGCGAGAGCCGCGATCCCTCCATCCCACTCTTCGACGAAGCGGTCGAGGTCGACGGTGAAGACCGCTCCCTCGGCGTCGTAGGTCGCTCCCTTTCGCATCGCGCACTTCGTTGCGGGCGGCTTTTCGAGCGATCCCCTGGCTTCCTTGAACTTCTTGGTCGCGAGGCAGGCGACCATCTTTGCGGCCTCGGGCGTGACGCTGCCGTGAAGAGGGTCGGTATCGACCGGCAGCTCGAGGGTTCCTCCCGTGAGCTCCGCGTCAACAGGAAGGATGAAGGAGAGCGCGAGGTAGGTACGCGCGGTCTCCTCTCCCCCCGACAGCGCGACGTGCAACGTGTCTTCGGGATAAGGGTTGGGTGCAGGCAACAGCGCGCAGTCGATCGGCGTAGCGCACGCAGGTGCCTGCGAGTACCACGCGCCCTTGTAGATCGTGACGGTGATGCTCTCCCGTTCCGCCTGCTGTGCCGAGGCACCAGCGGCGAGGCTGATCCCGACGAGCGCGATCAGCACGTAGGCAAGCGCGGCGCGGAAGAACATCTGTCCCGTCATTCCTAGGCTTCCGGTCGCTCCGCGGTGCGGGTCGCAAGCCGGCCGCCGGCGTGAACGGCCTCGATGTTGCCGTCGGGGTCGCGAACGAAGTAACCCTTCATCCCTTTCGCGGGCCCGCCGGTCACGATGTAACGGTCACCATCGCCGGGGAGGATGCCGAGCGGGAACGGCGGATAGTCGGGCGGCTCGTCCTCGCCCGACTCGAACAGTTGTTTCAGGGTTTCGGGCTTGATCTCGATATCGAGGAGCAAGCCTCCATCGTCGACGCTGATGTCTGCGATCGCAGAGATGGTCTCGTACCTGCCGGCATACTGCTGCAGCCGATCGCTAGGAAGCGCGATGGGCT
>Ga0299913_10002698_pt1 | contig 14150 bp, 12 predicted proteins | sample RVTome_9_FD_201360 | JGI IMG/M metagenome (GOLD analysis project Ga0299913, IMG submission 201360) | Soil microbial communities from uranium-contaminated site in the Upper Colorado River Basin, Wyoming, United States - RVT155D38 (version 2) ... | reverse complement strand
GGCGCGCAAGCTCGGGATCCCCATCGTTGCCGTGCTCGACACGAACTGCGACCCCGACGACGTCGACTTCGGCATCCCCGGCAACGACGACGCCATCCGGTCGGGCGCACTGCTGACCCGCATCATCGCCGACGGAGTGATCGAGGGTAAGTCGATGCGTCCCGCCGACGGCGAGAAGCCACAGGTGGCCCCCGCACCGGCCGAGCCCAAGGTGGACACCCTTCCGACGGCCGAGGCTCAGCCGAAGGCGGAGTGGGAGATCGAGCTCGAGAAGGCCGAGGCGGAGCCGGCCGCCGCCGAACCAGCCGCCGCCGAACCAAAGACGGAGCCGGCCGCCGCCGAGGAGGCGAGCGCTCCCCCCGAGGAGCCCGCGGCGGAGACCCCCCAAGATGCACCCAAGGAGGAATCAACCAGTGGCTGACATATCAGCTAAGGACGTGAAAGCCCTGCGCGACGCAACCGGCGCGGGGATGATGGACGCGAAGAAGGCCCTGCAGGAGACCGGCGGCGACGTCGATTCGGCCAAGAGGGTGCTCCGCGAGAAGGGACTCGCAGACGCCGCCAAGCGCAGCGGGCGCACCGCGAGTGAGGGCATCGTCTACTCGTACATGCACAGGCCCGACCCGAACTACCCCGCGAAGCTGGGCGTGCTCATCGAGCTCAACTGCGAGACCGACTTCGTCGCAAAGACCGAGGCCTTCGAGCGTCTGGCCAAGGACATCGCCATGCACATCTCGTTCTCCGATCCCGCGTACACGGCCCGGGACGAGGTTCCCCAGTCGGTCATCGACGAGGAGTCCGCCATCTACGCCAAGCAGGCCAAGGACTCGGGGAAGCCCGAGCAGGTGATCGAAAAGATCGTCGCGGGCAAGCTCGAGTCGTTCTACAAGGAAAGAGTTCTGCTCGACCAGGAGTGGATCCAGGACAAGAGCAAGTCCATCGCTCAGTTGCTCGACGAGGCGAAGGCCTCGATGGGCGAGAACGTCTCCGTCGGCCGCTTCGCCCGCATCCGTGTGGGCGAGAGCGCCGCGAGCTGAGGCGCCCACCGATGGCCGAGGATCTCCAGGCTGCCCCGAAGTTCAAGCGGGCGCTTCTAAAGCTGTCCGGTGAGGCGTTCGCCGGACAGGGGGACTTCGGCATCGATCCCCGCACGGTCGCTTCCATCGCCCGTCAGGTCGCCGACGTCAAGGATCTGGGGACGGGCCTCGGAATCGTGGTCGGGGGTGGAAACATCATCCGTGGTCTATCGGCGTCGGCGCAGGGGACGGACCGGACGACGGCCGACTACATGGGGATGCTCGCGACCGTCATCAACGCCCTCGCGCTCCAGGACGCACTCGAAAAGGAGGGTGTCCAGACCCGCGTGCAGACCGCGATCTGGATGCAGGAACTGGCCGAGCCCTACATCCGCAGACGCGCCATCCGGCACCTCGAGAAGGGGCGGGTGGTTATCTTCGCCGGGGGAACGGGCAATCCCTATTTCTCGACCGACACGTCGGCCGCACTGCGCGCGCTCGAGATCGGGGCGGAAGTCATCCTCAAGGGAACCAAGGTCGACGGCGTCTACGACTCCGATCCGATGGTGAACTCCGACGCAGAGATGTTCCATTCACTCAGCTACATCGAGGTCCTGAACAGGGGGCTCAAGGTGATGGACTCGACCGCCATCTCCCTGTGCATGGATAACCGGCTTCCCATCGTGGTCTTCAACCTGAAGGCTCCGAACATAGTCCGGGTGCTCGCCGGCGAGGATGTCGGTACTCTCGTTCATGCCGAGACGAACGCATAGGAGGAGCGATGGCCGAAACGAAGGGTGAGGTATTCAGCCTGGCCGAGGAGAAGATGGGCAAGGCCGTCTCGGTCAACCAGGAGGAGCTGTCTACCATTCGTTCCGGACGGGCGACGCCGCAGTTGCTCAACAAGGTGACCATCGACTACTACGGCACCCAGACCCCCCTGAACCAGGTGGCGAACCTGGCGGTCCCCGAGCCCCGTGTGCTCATGATCACGCCCTACGACCCGAACTCACTCACGGCCATCGAAAAGGCCATCCAGACCTCGGATATCGGTATCAACCCCAACAACGACGGCAAGGTCATCCGCCTGGTCTTTCCCCAGTTGACCGAGGAGCGCCGCAAGGAACTCATCAAGGTCGCTCACGTCCGGGCCGAGGAGGGGCGCGTCGCGGTCCGGGCCATCAGACGCCACGCCAAACAGGATCTCGAGCGCATGAAGAAGGACGGCAAGCTGTCCGAGGACGAGGAGCGAGGCGCGGAGAACCAGCTCCAGAAGCTCACCGACAAGTACACGTCGCAGGTCGACGAGAATCTGAAGCGTAAAGAGGCCGAGCTCTCAGAGATCTAGACCTAGGACTGTCCGGAATTGGATAACAAGCCGGCCGCCAAACCACCGGGCAGGTCCCTGCGTGCGGCGGTGATCACCTCCGTCACCCTGCTGTTCATCGCAATCGTCTGTGCGCTGATCGGACCGGTCGCGTTCTTCATCCTCATCCTGGTCCTGTGTTCGGCCGCACTCTACGAGCTGTTCACCGGCTTGAAGCAAGCGGGTCGCAGACCGTTCGTGCCGTTCGCCCTTCTCGCCGCCATCGCGATGATGACGGTTGCGTTCCTCGAGAGCTTTCGCCTGCTGGGGGTGGTCGTCGCGGTGACGGTGTTCGGCGCCTTCCTCGTCGCCCTTCGGCCCCAACGAGGCCCGACGCCGATGACCGACACCGCATGGACCGTGCTGAGCGTGTTGTGGATCGGCGGGGGAGCCGCGGGGGCCATCGCGATCGTGACGCTCGAAGACGGGATCTTCCTGATGATCGGGTTCGCCCTGTCCGTCGCGGCGGACGATATCGCGGCCTACTTCGTGGGGACGAGACTGGGCAGGCACAAGATGGCACCCTCGATCTCTCCGGCCAAATCGTGGGAGGGGTTCGCCGGGGGAATCGCGGGTGCCTACTTCGGTGTCTTTCTGTTCTTCGTTCTGATCCATGGAGTCGGCGTCGTGCACGGACTGGGGCTCGGGCTGGTCATCGGGCTGCTGGCGCCCGTGGGCGACCTGGTCGAGTCGATGGCCAAGCGCGAGATAGGCATCAAGGACTCGGGCACTCTGCTTCCCGGTCACGGTGGCGTGCTCGACCGGCTGGATGCGATCGTGTTCTGCGCCCCCTTTGTCTTCCTCTACCTCCGCGCGATCGGCCTGTAGCCGTATTTCCCGGTGATGCAGTGCGTCCCGGCCCCGAGACAGCAAGGCGATCACCTAATACGATGCTTCCCCGGGGGAGTCAACGCCGAAGCTGCTGCTTCGCACCCTCCAATCACTCTCGGGGGGTGGTCGTAATGCGACGAACTTTCAAGGTCTGGCTGCCGCTGCTGCTCGCGGTTGCGCTGGCGGTTCCCCTGGCGGGAGCACCGGCCGCAACGGCGGACATAGAACCGCCCTGGTGCGGTACTCCGGAGCCCGACGCGGCGGAGAACCTGCCCGACGGCACCGACCCGGGTGATCCCGCCGGTAGCTTCCCTCACATCCCCTACTACGCGATCGGCTGCACGCTCGAGTCCATCGCCGACGAGAGCGACGGACGAATGACGCTCGAGGTCGTGGGTCGGTCAGCGCGCGGGAGGGATATGTACGCCGTGACGATCAACTCATTGGAGTCGGACGCTCAGCGCGAGGCGTTCTCGGTCTACGAGCGGATCAGAGGCCGGGCTCTTAGCAACCCCGCGCGCGCTCAGGACATCCTGGAGAAAGCCGACGATGTGAAGATCCCGATATTCATCCAGTCGGGGATTCACGGCAACGAGTACGAGGGCGTGGACGCGGCCATGCGGGTCATCGAGGCGCTGGCCACGACACCCTACGGAACGGATCCGTCCATCGACGCGGTCCTCGACCACGCGGTCGTGGTTTTCAACGTTATTCAGAACCCGGATGGCCGCATCGCGGGAGTCCGCACGAACGGCAACGGATTCGATCTGAACCGCGACTACATCACGCAGTCTCAGTCCGAGACGCGCGCCTCGGTGAGCCTGTTCACCGAGTGGCTCCCGACGCAGACGCTCGATCTTCACGGGTACGTGACCCCCACGCTCATCGACGGGACCACGGTGCCGCACAATCCGGGGCTCGAGTACGACATCTTCCTGAGGTGGAACCAGCCGAGACTCGACGCGAACCAGTCCGCGCTCGCGTCCGAGGGATTCGGGATCAGCCGGCCGATCAACAACATCCTTCCCGAGTGGATCCCCGACGGAGAGACTCTTCCGCAGGGATGGGACGACTGGGGGCCCTTCTACACGGCCGTCTATGGACAGTTGATCGGAGTGGATGCATCCACCGTCGAGATGTGCAACCAGACCAGCGCCAGGTGTGGAATCGAAGGAGTCGCACCGTCCGTACTGGGGCGCGCAGGCGCACTCAGGACGCAGGAGCTGGCCGTCTGGTCCACGTTCGATTTCGCGGTGGACAACCACGTCGAGATGGTGCACGACCAACTGGAAGTCTTCAGGCGCGGAGTCGAGGACGAAGACCGGGTCGAGCTCACCGACCCGCTGCCGGTCATCGGAACGGCTGAGGACCATGACTACATGACCGAGTACCCGCGCGCACATGTCATTGAAGTGGGCGAGGGGCAGCGGAGCGACGCGGAGGCGCGGCGCCTGGTCCAGTTCCTGCTGGCGAACGGCATCGAGGTCGAGTCTCTGAACCGGAGCTACAAATACGGGGGAGGAACCCTCGCAAAGGGTTCCTACGTCGTGTGGATGGACCAGGCCCTGCGGGGCCTCGCCAACACCTTGCTGTCGGTCGGCGACGACATCTCCGACCGCGTCACGCAGCTCTACGCACCACCGGGGGCCTGGAGCAACGGCTTCCTGTGGGGGGCCGACGTGGTGACCATCCCGAGGTCCCCGGTGTTCAAGCCCTCGACGAAGCCCGTCAACAAGCCGGGCAACGTCAAGGGCGGAGTCCGCCCGGGAAAGTCGAGCTCGTACGCACTTCCGATCGACTCGGTGGCTGCGGTTCGAACGATCAACGATCTGGTCGGGGCGGGCGTGTCGGCGGAGTTCGCAACCGAGTCGTTCGAGGATCACTCGGGGGCCACGCTTCCGGCGGGGAGCGTGATCTTCCCGGCCAGCGAAAAGAGCGAGCTGAAATCCGCGGGAAAGGCGGCGGGTTTGTGGTTCGAGGGGATCCGATCCGAGTTGCCCGCGCGCGAGCCGGTCGAGCGCGTGCCGCGCATCGCATGCCTCTGCTCGGCTCTCGAGAACTGGGCGCTCAACCAGCTCGGCTTCACCGCGACCCAGCTGAGCAACGGGGCCATCAACTCGGCCCCCAGCGACCCGCTGGCCGACCATGATGTGATCTACAACACGTCCCAGAACTATCCCGCCGACACCGCGGGCAACGCCGTGGTTCGCGCCCGCTACTCAGCCTTCTTCGCCGCCGGGGGTGGCTACGTCGGTGCGCGCACCAACGGAGCGAACTTCGTCGTGAACAGCGAGGCGGCGGGCTTCGACGGCCTGGAGGTCGAGTCGCAGGGAGCGCGCACGAGTCTCGGGCGCGCCAGCGAGCGGATCGGCGAGCTGATGACGGCTCTGGCCGCCCCGACACCCGCCTTTCAGAGCAACGTGAGCGGGATCGTCTACTGGGACAACGAGCAGGGCGCCGACAGCCCGATAGTGGGCGCCTACCCGTCCCGGGACACGGGGCTAGTAGAGACGCCGGTCTGGTTCACCGACGTTCCGCCCGAGGTGACCGTCGACGGCCGCCTGCTCGAGGATGACTACCTCGCCTCGGGCCACTGGCCCAACCCGAATCCCTCGGCGGCCGGCTCCGCCATCATCGTTCACGGACCGAACTCGACGAATACCGCCCGGGTCACCCTGTTCGGAATCGACCCGCTCTTCCGGGCGCATCCCGAAAGGAGCTTCCCCGCGGTCGCATCCGGCTTCTACTGGAGCGACATCTAGGCCCCACCGCCGCCCCGGCTTCAGGACCGACCGGGGCGGCGGGGCGGCACCGGACGGCGCCCTAAGCCCCGCCTCCAGCCGTGTGACAATCTTCGGGTGAGGCAGAGCTCTCGTCGGCGCGTCGTAATCCTGGGTTCCACCGGGTCGATCGGCCGCCAGGCGCTGGACGTCATCCGAGACAATCCCGACGACTTCGAGGTGGTCGGCCTGGTCGCGGGCCGCGATTCCGGGCGGCTCGAACAACAGGCCGCCGAGTTCGAGGTGACCCGCATTGGGCTGGGGGGCCAGGCGGCCCTGGAGCTCGCTACGCTCGAGGGGGCGGAGGTCGTCCTCAATGCCGTCGTGGGGGCGGCCGGACTGCGCGCCTCGGTGGGCGCGCTGAAAGCCGGCAAGATTCTCGCGCTCGCGAACAAGGAGAGTCTGGTGGCGGGGGGCGAGGTCTGCCTGCGCAGCGCCGCCGACGGAGGGGGATCCATCGTGGCGGTCGACTCGGAGCACGCCGCGCTAGCTCAATGCCTGGTGGGAGTCGATATGAGCTCGGTCACCAGGCTCGTGCTGACCGCCTCGGGGGGGCCCTTCCGCAGGCGCGCCGACCTCTCCTCGGTCACCCCCGAGGAGGCGCTCGCCCATCCGACCTGGTCCATGGGGCCCAAGATCACGATCGACTCGGCCACGCTGATGAACAAGGGCCTCGAGATCATCGAGGCCCATCACCTGTTCGGGCTCGACTACGACCGCATCGAGGCGGTGTGCCACCCCCAGAGCCTGGTTCACGGGATGGTGGAGTTCGTCGACTCCACGACGATCCTCCAGGCGGCCCCCACCGACATGCGCGTCCCGATTCAAGCGGCGTTGACCTGGCCGGAGCGGCGGGAGCGGGCCGGGAACGCGATCGACTGGCCGGACGTTGGAGCTATTGAGTTCGAAGCGATCAATCACGACCGCTTCCCCTGTCTGGGCTTGGCTCGCGCCGCGGGCCGGATGGGCGGGACCCACCCGGCGGCCCTGAACGCTGCCAACGAGGAGGCCGTGGGGGCTTTTCTCAACCATCGGGTCTCGTTCGTCGATATCCCAAGGGTGATCGAAAGGGTCCTCGACGAGCACGACTCGCTGGACCCGGGGGGCCTCGATGCGGTTCTGGAGGCCGACGCCTGGGCCCGGTCCAGGGCGGCGGAGCACATAGAGGCCATGAGGGTAAAGACTTGACGGGCAACGTCATGGAAACGAGAGGAAGTCTTTGAACGTCGGAATCTGGCTTTTCGTTCTTGCGATTCTCGTGGTCGTCATGGTCCACGAGTCGGGCCACTTCTTCGCCGCGAAGCGCTTCAACTTCAAGGCGACGCAGTTCTTCGTCGGTTTCGGGCCGACGTTGTTCTCGCGCACCAAGGGCGAGACGGAGTACGGGGTAAAGGCCCTTCCGCTCGGAGGGTTCGTGCGGATCGTGGGGATGAACCCCTACGAAGAGATCCCGCCGGAGGACCAGCACCGTTCCTATCCGAACAAACCCCCCTGGCAACGGGCGATCGTCCTGATCGCCGGTTCGGCGACCCACTGGCCGGTCGCCTTCATCACCCTTCTGATCGCGGCCCTGGCCTTCGGGTATCCGACGGGCGAGCCAAGCAATCAGATCTCCGCGGTTGAGCCGCGCGCCTTCGGTCAGGAGACACCCGCGAGCGCTGCAGGCTTTCAACTGGACGACACGATCGTGGCAATCGAGGGACAAGAGGTCACCAACTGGGACGACGTGCGTGCGTTCATTCGCGCGAACCCGGGGGACACCGCGAGCTTCATCGTCGAGCGCGACGGGGGCCGGGAGACCATCGAGGCGGAGCTCGGCACCGGCATCGTGTCGGCCAAGACGAACGAGCTACTCGCGCTGGCGCCCGCGGGCGAGGACGTCGGCGAGCCCGGCGACGGCGAGCGAAAGGTCGGTTACCTGGGAGTCGGCCCCCAGCCCGAGATCGAGACGTTCTCCGTCGGCGGAGCCATTGCACACTCCGGAGAGCGCGTGTGGGACATGACGGTGAGATCCGTCATAGGGGTTCCGCAGGTGTTCGGCCAGGTGTTCAACGGCGACATATTCGACGCGCTGAGGGGGGAGGGCGAACGCTCCGCCCAGGACAGCCCCATCGGCATAGTGGGCGCCAGCCGAATCGTCGGCGAGAGCGCCAACCGCGGCGAGTACACCAACATTCTCGAAATGATCGCCGCGTTCACCATCTTCGTTGGGCTGATGAACCTTCTGCCCCTGCCACCCCTGGACGGCGGTCACCTTGCGGTGGTCGCGTGGGAGTCCATTACCAAGCGCAAGGTCGACATCCGCAAGCTGATCCCGGTGTCGGCGGCGGTGATCGGGTTCTTTATCATCCTGTTCGTGGCCATCCTCTATCTAGACCTGGCGAGACCGGTCAACCTTCCATTCTGATGATCGCTCCATACGAACGCCGCAAGACGAGGAAGCTCTCGGTCGGCAAGGTCGAGATCGGCGGCGATGCGCCGATCTCGATCCAGTCGATGACCACGACCAAGACCGAGAACGCGCAGGAAACCATCATCCAGGTCCACGAACTCGCCACGCAAGGCGCGGACATCGTGCGCGTGGCCGTCCCACACGAAGAGGACGCCCGCGCTCTTCCCCAGGTCGTCGAGCAGGGTGGCGTGCCGATCATCGCCGACATCCACTTCTCCGTGCGTCTGGCGATGATGGCTCTGGAGGCCGGCGTGCACGGATTGCGCGTCAACCCGGGCAACATGCGCAACCCGAAGCACATCAAAGAGGTTGCCGACGGCGCGCGCGAGCGCAACATACCGATTCGGATCGGTGTAAACGCGGGCTCACTCGACAAGAAGCTCGTAGCCAAATACGGACGTCCCACCGCCGAGGCGCTCGTCGAGAGCGCGCTTTACGAGATCGGGCTGCTCGAGGAACACGGCTTCCGGGACATCAAGGTTTCGGTCAAACATCAGAACGTTGGTGAAATGATCGCCGCCTACAGACTCCTGGCCGATAAGACGGACGTTCCACTGCACCTCGGTGTCACCGAGGCCGGAACCCCGAAGCAGGGGATCCCGAAGTCCTCGATCGGAATCGGAACGCTGCTGGCCGAGGGCATCGGGGACACCATTCGGGTGTCGCTCACGACGAACCCGGTCGAGGAGGTCAAGCTCGGCAAGCAGATCCTCCAGATCCTCGGTCTTCGGGAGTCGGGGTTCGATCTCGTCGCCTGCCCCTCGTGCGGACGGGCCGAGCTCGACGTATTCGAGCTCGCGAACGAGGTCGAGAGGCGCATCGAGAAGATGGATCTCCCGCCCATGCAGATCGCGGTCATGGGTTGCGAGGTGAACGGTCCGGGCGAGGCGCGCGACGCGGACATCGGCATCGCCGCGGGTCCGGGCCGCGGCCTGCTGTTCGCCAAGGGCAAGCAGATCGGATGGGTGCCCCACGACGGACTGGTCGATGCCCTGCTCGAGGCCGCTCAGCGGGTCGCCGACGAGATTCGAGCCAACGGCGAGGTCGGCGACGGGGCGGCGACGGTCCTCAAGGGGGCCGCCCGCCGAGGGGCGGACGGGGCAAAGACCGTGGTGCCGATCGGCATGGGACCTCCGGGCGACCCCGAGGTTCCCTAGCCCAAGCGCGGCCCTAGCCGAACGCGCTCCCCAGGCGTGGTATCCCTACAAAGGGGTACAAGTCCCACGGAAGTACCCTGAACCGATTGCGGGACCCTGTCCGCACGTCGCGGTGGCGGGGGCAGGGGGAGGGTCAGTAGTTCAAGGGCAAAGGGGGAGTCATGAGTCGCCGTAGCCGGCCGCTGCCTATCACCCGTCGGACCTTCATCCAGGGGGTGTCGGCGGCCGCTCTGCTTGCGGCCTGCTCGGGAGGTGAATCCAACCCCCAGGACGCGGCCCCCACCGAGGACGCCCCGGAGGTGACGTTTACCGAGCCCTCCACACAGCTGTCCGGTGACCTTCGCCTTCTCATGTGGAGCCACTTCGTTCCCCAACACGACGAGTGGTTCGACACCTTCGCGCAGGAGTGGGGTGAGCGCGTCGGAGTCAACGTCAGCGTCGACCACATCGACGTCACGACGATTCCCGCACGCATCTCGTCGGAGATCGGCTCCGGAGAGGGCCACGATCTGATTCAGTTCATCGCGACGTTGTCTCAGTTCGAACCGAGCGTTTACTCCATGAGCGACCTCATGGATGAGGCAGACAAGCGCTTCGGGGAACAACTCGAGCTCTGTCAGAAGTCCAGCTTCAACCCGACGACCGAGAACTACTACGCCTACGCGCCCTCCTGGTCGCCGGACCCCGGTGACTACCGAAAGTCCCTGTGGGAGGCGGTCGATCTTCCCGACGGCCCGTCGACTTGGGACGAGCTCCTCGAGGGGGGCGCCAGGATCTTCGACGAGCAGAATATCCAGATGGGGCTCGGGATGTCCCAAGAGATCGACTCGAACATGTATGCACGCGCCCTGATGTGGTCCTTCGGCGGCGCCGAACAGGACGAGCAAGAGACCGTCACCTTGATGTCCGACCAGACCGTCGCCGCGGTCGAGTATGCGAAGGAGCTCTTCGAGTCGGCGATGACCGAGGAGGTGTTCGCATGGAACCCCGCCTCGAACAACGAGGGTCTCATCGCCGGGCAGCTCAGCTACATCCTGAACTCCATCTCGGCGTGGCGCACGGCGCAGGAGAGCATTCCGGATATCGCGAAGGACGTGTTCTTCGTCCCGGCGCTCGAGGGCCCCGAGCGACAGCTCGCCGCGCAGCACGTCATGTACAACTGGATCACCCCGAAGTTCTCGGAGAACTTCGACGCGGCGCAGGAGTTCCTCCTCCACTACACGGAGAACCTGCCCCGCGCCGCGTACGAGTCGAAGCTGTACGACTTCCCCGGGTACCCGGATCAGGTGCCACAGCTCGAGGACTGGCTCGACGAGGACCCGTTCACGATCGAGGGTGACGACCCGACCAAGCTGCAACCACTGAAGTCCGCGGTGGACTGGTCCGTGAACCTGGGTTACCCGGGACCCGCAAGTCCGGCGATCGGGGAGATCAACGGGACTTTCATCCTTCCCAACATGCTCGCTCGGGTCGCCCGCGGCAACCAGGAGCCCGAGCAGTCGGTCGAGCAGGCCCACGCCGAGTGCGAGGAGATCTTCCAGAAGTGGCGTAACGAGGGCCTGGTCGGCGGGGGCTGATACATGGCGCACGTCGTTGAGGTCCGGGGGCTCAAGAAGCACTTCGAAAAGGGCGACATCCGCGCGGTTGACGGAGTCGACATCGCGACCCGCGAAGGTGAGTACCTCGTCCTACTCGGACCCTCCGGCTGCGGCAAGACGACTCTGCTGCGCATGATCGCGGGACTCGAAGAGCCCACCGAGGGCGAGATCCTCATCGGGGGGAACGTCGTGAACGGCCTTCCCCCTCGGGCCCGAGGCATCGCGATGGTGTTCCAGAGCTACGCCCTGTACCCGCACAAGACCGTGCTCGACAACATCACCTTTCCGTTGAAGACGACTATCGAGGATCGCGCGGAGCGGCGCGAAAAAGCAGGGTGGGCCGCCGATCTCCTCGGCATCGGCGGCCTTCTCGATCGCAAGCCTCGTCACCTGTCGGGCGGCGAGCGCCAGCGAGTGGCTCTCGCTCGCGCCCTCGTTCGAGATCCAAGCGTGTTCCTCCTCGACGAGCCACTGAGCAACCTCGACGCAAAGCTGCGGACCTCCGCGCGCGACGAGCTGAAGCAGTTCCAGGAGCGGCTGGGCACGACGACGATCTACGTTACTCACGACCAGGTCGAAGCTATGGGCCTGGGGGACCGTATCGCCGTCATTCTGAACGGCAAGGTTCGCCAGATCGGGCCCCCCCGAGAGGTCTACTCCCACCCGGCGGACACGTTCGTTGCGACCTTCATCGGGTCGCCCCCCATGAACCTCATCGATCGCGGCGATCATCTCCTTGGTTTCCGGCCCGAGAACTGCCTGCCGATCGAGGCGATGGGCAGCAACGGCGACAACCTGCTCGAGGTCGATATGCAGGTACACCGGATCGAGTACCTCTCGGGCGACCGACATGTCTATGCCACCATCTCGGGACTGGGACCCGATGATGCCCATGTCATCACACGGATCCCGGCGACGGTTGACGTCGCGGTGGCCGAGGACCGCACGCAGCGGTTCGCGGTCCACGAAAAGGATCTGCGTTTCTTCGACGGTGACACGGGAGCGCTAACAGATTCCCGGCCGGTCCGCACATGACGCCGGCCGACCGGGCGGACGGCGTCGGCACGGCACCTCCCGCCAACGTGACCCGGAACCCGGAACTGACTCCCCGGACACGGCATCAACCGAAGCGCAAGCTCGCCGACAACGAGAGTGTCCTGGCGAAGCTCTTTCTGCTGCCGACCGTCATCGGCATCATCGGTCTCGTCGCGTTCCCCTTCGTGCTCGCCATCCTGTTCAGCTTCAGCGACGTTACGACCGGGAATCCAAGCCTCGACTTCGTCGGACTCCGTCAGTGGCGCGCGATTCTCGACTCGAGGGTGTTCTGGACCGCGTTGCGCAACACCATCGTGTTCACTGTTGTCTCGATGGCACTGATCGTCGTGATCGCGCACATCCTGGCAACCGTCCTGGTAAAGGATTTCAAGGGAAAGTGGCTCGTTCGTTTCTGCGTACTGCTGCCGTGGACGACCCCGGTGGCGCTTGCCGCGGTGTCGTGGCTGTGGTTGCTCAACTCGATCTTCAGCCCCATCGACTGGGTGCTTCGCTGGTTCGGGTTGATCGAGACCAATTTGTACTACCTCGGCCGGCCGGTCTTGGCGATGGGGTCGATCATCGCGGTCCACGTCTGGCGCATCGTCCCGGTCGCGACGGTCATCATCATGGCGGGACATATGGCGATCCCCGGCGAGATCAACGACGCCGCCGAGATCGACGGCGCCGGCTTCTGGCGCAAACTGAGGGAGATCACCATTCCGCTGACATTGCCGATCTCCGCCGTGGCCGTGCTGTTCGGTGCCATCCTCACTTTTGCCGACATGACCGTCGTCTTTATTCTGACCCGAGGCGGTCCCACCCAGGCGACCCAGGTGCTTTCGAGTTGGGCCTTCTTCAAGGGCATCGAGGGTGGTGACCTCGCCCAGGGAGCCGCGGTGGCGCTCTTCTTGTTCCCTCTGCTCCTCGCGGCGGCGATCCTGATACTCCGGGCGGTCCGGCGTTCGGAGGTGATCTAAGCGTGGCCCGCGCGCAGAACGGTAAGAGTTTCTCGGGTGGCCGAATCGACGTCACCAACCAGGCCGAGGTCGAGAGGATACGCAGACAGCGCCGCCGCCGCACCAGGGGCGGACGCATCGCGCTCTACACGATTGCGATCATCGCCGGCTTGATTGCGGCGGGTCCGTTCATCTGGAGCGCGATCACGTCGTTCAAAGTGGACCCGGACCTCTATACGAAAGCCAACAACCCGTTCATCTACAACCTGCCTCCGACCCTCGAGCACTGGAGATTCCTGCTCGCCGACACGCAGTTCCTCACCTTCGCGTGGAACACCTTCTGGGTCGGGTTCCTGGTGGTTTCGATCACGCTGTTCGTGGGGCTTCCCGCCGCCTACGCGCTCGCGCGCCTCGAGATGAAGTGGAGCGGACCGCTGGGCATCGCGATCTTCTTCGTGTACCTAATCCCGCCGACGTTGTTGTTCATCCCCATGACCCGGGTGGTGGGGAACTTCGGGCTGCTGAACAACACGTGGTCGCTGGTGCTCATCTACCCGACGATCACCATCCCCGTCTCGATTTGGCTGCTGACCGGCTTCCTCAAGGGCATTCCGAAGGACGTCGAGGAGCAGGCGCTGGTCGACGGCTACAGCCGGCTTAGTGCCTTCGTCCGGGTCGTCATTCCCCTGGCCTTCCCCGGGATCGTCGCCGTCATCGTCTTCGCGTTCACCCTGACGGCACACGAGTTCATCTATGCGCTCTCTTTTCTCTCATCGACCACCGAGAAGACCATCAGCATCGGAGTCCCGACCGAGCTGATTCGCGGCGACGTCTTCTTCTGGCAGTCGCTTCAGGCCGCGGTGGTGTTCGTCGCGCTTCCGATCGCGCTCGTCTTCAACCTTCTACTCGGGCGGTTCATCGCCGGTTTCACCATGGGCGCGGTCAAGGGCTGACGCCCC
>Ga0299913_10002697_pt1 | contig 14152 bp, 9 predicted proteins | sample RVTome_9_FD_201360 | JGI IMG/M metagenome (GOLD analysis project Ga0299913, IMG submission 201360) | Soil microbial communities from uranium-contaminated site in the Upper Colorado River Basin, Wyoming, United States - RVT155D38 (version 2) ... | reverse complement strand
GCTGACTCGAGTCCGACCAGGTCCAGCAGCTCGTCGACGCGGGCGCGACGCGTGGCACGCGTGCCGATCCCGTGAATGATCAGCGGCTCGCCAACGATGTCCCCGATGCGCATGCGGGGATTCAGCGAGGCGTAGGGATCCTGAAACACGATCTGCATGTGCCGGCGCATCCGGCGCATGTCGGCCGGAGAGAGCCGCCTCACATCCGTTCCGCGGAACCACACCTCGCCGGCCGTCGGCTCGATCAGCCTCAGGATGCACCGGCCGGTGGTCGTCTTCCCGCTCCCGGATTCCCCGACGAGGCCGAAGGTCTCACCCTCGCCAATCGAGAATGTGACCTGGTCGACCGCCTTGAGGATTGACGTCGGGCCGAACAGACCCGTCCTCCGGCTGAAGTGCTTCGACAGGCCGCGGACATCGAGCAGCGGTCTCACGCCGGCTTCTCCGGATAGAGATGGCAGCTCGCGGTGTGATCATCGCCGATGCGGCTCGGTTCGGGCCGCATCGTCGCGCACGCCGGCAGCCGTTCCGCGCAGCGGGGCTCGAACGCGCAGCCGGGCGGCAGCGCGCCGGCGGCCGGCACCGTTCCCTCGATCGCGCGGAGGCGCCGCGCCTCACCCGATGCGCCGGGCACGGAGGCGAGAAGGCCCCGGGTGTAGGGGTGGGCAGGGGCGCGGAAGATCTGCCGCACGGGCGCCTCCTCGACGATCCGGCCCGCATACATGACGGCCACGCGATCCGCCATCCCGGCGACGACCCCGAGGTCGTGGGTGATCAGCAACAGGGACAGTTCGTACTCCGCGCGCAGCTCGCGCAGCAGATCGAGCACCTCGGCCTGGATCGTGACGTCGAGGGCCGTTGTCGGCTCGTCGGCGATCACGAGCGCGGGACGGCAGGCGAGCGCGACCGCGATCATCACGCGCTGCCGCATGCCGCCCGACAGCTGATGCGGGTAGTCGCGCGCCCGCCGCTCCGGCTCCGGCAGCCGAACGGCGGCGAGCAGCTCCACCGCGCGCTGGCGGGCCTGACGCCATCCGGCCAGGCCCTGAACGACGAGCGCCTCGGCAATCTGGTCGCCGACGGTCATTACGGGGTTCAACGCCGACATCGGTTCCTGAAAGATGAAGCCGATGCCGGCCCCCCTGACCCGCCGCATCTCCGGCTCGCGAAGCGGCACGAGATCGACGCCCCGGAAGCGGATGACGCCCGCGTCAATCCGGCCTGGCGGCTGCAGCAGACGGACGATCGACAGTGCCGTGACCGACTTGCCCGAGCCGGACTCGCCGACCAGGCCCAGCGTTTCACCCTGAGCGATCGTGAAGCTCACATCGCGGACGGCCGGCACGAACCCGCGCTCGAGCTGAAAGCCTGCGGTGAGGTGCTCGACCTGCAGGAGCGGCTGGGCGCCGGCGGTGCCGGTACCGTGCGCCCCGACCGCCGGCGCGCTGGAGACCGGTCCCGCACTCATCTGAGGACCACCGAACCGCTGTGTTCCCCGAACACGCCGCGCAGCTCGTCTGCAATCTCGCCGACCGTCGCGTACGCCTCGACGGCGGCGAGGACCGGCGGGACCAGGTTCATCTCCGTCCGGGCGGCCGCGCCGACGGCGCCCAGCGCCGCCCGCCACGTTGCGTGGTCGCGTCCGGCGCGCACATCCCTGACGCGCTGGATCTGCCGCTGCTCGGATTCCGGATCGATGCCGAACGTCGCAGGTGCGGCCGTTTCGTGTTCCGCCGTTTCCCGGGAGGACTCGGCGAACCGGTTGACCCCCACGACGGCGGTGCTGCCATCGTCGATCGAACGCTGGGTTTCGTAGGCGGCGTCCTCAATCTGATGCTGGATCCACCCCTGCTCGATGGCCGCGAGCGTCCCCCCCAGGCTCTCGATGCGGTCGAGGATCGCCGCGGCGTCCTGTTCGAGCCGATCGGTCATCGCCTCGATGGTGTAGGAGCCGCCGACCGGATCCGCCGTGTTCGCCACGCCGGTCTCTGCCGCGATGATCTGCTGCGTTCGAAGCGCGATGCGCGCCGACTCCTCCGCCGGAAGGGAAAGCGCCTCGTCGCGGCCGTTGCAGTGCAGGGACTGCGTGCCGCCGAGCACCGCGGCCAGCGCCTGCAGCGCCACCCGCACGATATTGTTGTCGGGCTGTTGTGCGGTGAGCGTGCTGCCGGCCGTCTGGGTGTGGCAGCGCAGCTGCCAGGACCGCGGATTCCGGGATCGGAAGCGCTCGCGCATCAGGCGTGCCCAGAGACGGCGTGCTGCGCGGAACTTCGCGATCTCCTCGAGGAAGTCCCGGTGGCAATTGAAGAAGAACGAGATCCGCGGTGCCACGCTGTCGACCTCGAGCCCCGCCTCGATCGCCGCCTGCACGTAGGCGACGGCGTTCGCGAGGGTGAAGGCGAGCTCCTGCACCGCCGTCGATCCCGCTTCCCGGATGTGATAGCCACTCACCGAGATCGTGTTCCACTTCGGCATCTCGCGCTCGCAGTACGCGAACACGTCGGTCACGATCCGCATCGAAGCGCGCGGCGGGTAGATGTAGGTGCCGCGCGCGATGTACTCCTTCAGGATGTCGTTCTGAACCGTGCCCGACAGCGCGGCGGGCCCGATGCCCTGCCGGCGCGCGACGGCCACGTAGAGCGCCAGCAGGATGATCGCGGTCGCGTTGATCGTCATCGACGTCGAGACCCGGTCGAGAGGCACGCCGTCGAGCAGCTCGATCATGTCGTGAACCGAGTCGATCGCGACTCCGACACGGCCGACCTCACCGGCGGCCAGCGGGTGGTCGGAGTCGTAGCCCATCTGAGTCGGCAGGTCGAAGGCGACGCTGAGACCCGTGACGCCCTGGCTCAGCAGATATCGGTACCGGCGGTTGGTCTCCCCCGCCGTTCCGAAACCCGCGTACTGGCGCATCGTCCAGAGCCGGCCACGGTACATGGTCGGCTGGACGCCCCGGGTATAAGGGAACGAGCCGGGGAAGCCGAGATCTGCGGTAGAGGAACCGCTGGAGCGGTCGCCGGGCGTGTGGAAGGGGCGGGCGCGCTCGGTGGCTCCGGGCGCACGATTCATGGCTCGCATTCTATCGAAAGTGCCCGATGGAAGGCTGTCTTGGCGGCGCCGTTGCCTTGACACGTGATCAGGTGGCGCGTAAGATGAGGCTAGCCTTCGGGTTACCCCGTTCCAACATCCTCCGGGCCGGCACGAGACCCCGTGCAGTGGTCGAGGTGCAGCTTCGGAGACGTATACGTCCGATACCTGCCCGGCGGCGGTGAGGAGGGACCCACACTATGGATGACGTCAACCGGTTCGCCCGTGAGCTGGCCGACGCGATTGCCGCTGCCGTAGCCGAGAATCCGAAGGTCGAAGCCTGCCGTGAGCGGGCCCGGGCCGCCGGTTACGAGATGCGGGTCTCCCTCGAGGCGGTCGTGGGCTTCCTGAACCGCGAGAAGGGCGGCGCGCTCGCCCGCGTCTCCGCTCCGGCCCGGGTGGTTCCGGCGCAGCAGCGTTCGTTCGACATCACGGCCAACGATCGGCGGTTCCTGCGATCGCTCCGGATTGCTGCCGACGAGACGACGGAAGAGGTCGACAATTGATCCCTGGCTGAGCTGGCTCCCGGCTCAGCCTTTCGTTTGCGCGGCCACCCGCTCCGCAGCGCGCCTGGCCGCTTCCTGATCTCCCAGATAGTAGTTCCGGATCGGTCTAAGGCCCGGGTCCAGCTCGTACACGAGCGGGATTCCCGTCGGGATATTGAGACCGACGATCTTCTCGTCGGAGATCCCGTCCAGGTACTTCACCAGGGCCCGCAGGCTGTTCCCGTGCGCGGCGATGAGGACCTTCTGCCCGCGCGCGATCGCCGGCGCAATCGTCTCGTGCCAGTACGGAAGGAAGCGTTCGACCGTGTCCTTCAGGCACTCGGTGAGGGGGACGTCCCCGGGATCGAGGGCGGCATAGCGCCGGTCGTGGCCGGCGTGACGCGGATCGTCCGGCGTCAGGGCGGGTGGGCGCACGTCATAGCTGCGCCGCCAGATTGCGGTCTGCTCTTCGCCGTGCCGCGCCGCGGTTTCGGCCTTGTTCAGCCCCTGCAGCGCGCCGTAGTGGCGTTCGTTCAGCCGCCAGCTGCGATGGACCGGGACCCACATAAGGTCCATCTCGTCGAGCACGATCCAGAGCGTCCGGATTGCGCGCTTCAGCACGGAGGTGAACGCCACGTCGAACGCGTACCCCTCCTGTCCGAGCAGCCGGCCGGCGGCGAGCGCCTCCTGGCGCCCGGTCTCCGACAGATCCACGTCGGTCCAGCCCGTGAACCGGTTCTCCTTGTTCCACGTGCTCTCGCCGTGGCGGAGCAGTACCAGCTTGTGCATGGTCTTCATCCTCCGACGCCTCAGCGCAGCGCCCTGACGGCCGCTCGGCCGGCGAAGCGCCCCGCCGATCCGAGCTGCTCCTCGATGCGGAGCAGCTGGTTGTACTTGGCCGTCCGATCGGAGCGGCTGGCCGATCCCGTCTTGATCTGCCCGGCGTTGGTAGCGACCGCGAGGTCCGCGATTGTGGAGTCCTCCGTTTCGCCGGACCGGTGCGAGATGATCGTCGCGTAGTCGGCCTCCTGCGCCATCGCCACGGCATCGAGCGTCTCGGTGACGGTGCCGATCTGGTTCAGCTTGACCAGGATCGCATTGGCGACCCCCTCGTCGATGCCGCGTCGCAGGATGTCGGGGTTGGTCACGAACACATCGTCGCCCACCAGCTGCACCGTGTCGCCAAGCGCTTTCGTGAGGGCCTGCCATCCCGCCCAATCCCCCTCGGCCAGGCCGTCCTCGATGCTGATGATCGGGTACTGGCGCGTCCACTCGACGTACAGGGCGACCATCTCCTCCGGGCTCCGGGTCTGCTCGCCCGACTTCCTGAAGACGTAGCGGCCCTGCTGCCACAGCTCGCTCGCGGCGACGTCGAGCGCGAGGAACACATCGGCGCCGGCCTTGAGGCCCGCCTGCTGAACGGCTTCCATGACGACGTCGAGCGCCTCGCGATTGGCGCGAAGGTTCGGCGCGAAGCCGCCTTCGTCGCCGACGCCGGTCGACAGACCGCGGCGCTTGAGGATCGAGCGCAGGGCGTGAAACGTCTCGGCGCCCGCCCGCAGCGCCTCCGCGAAGCTGCTCATCCCCGCCGGCATCACCATGAACTCCTGCACGTCGACGTTCGAGTCGGCGTGAGCGCCGCCGTTGAGGATGTTCATCATCGGGACGGGCAGCGTGCGCGAGGCCGATCCCCACGACGCGCGCAGCGACGCGAGGTGCTCGTACAGCGGCCGGCCCGCGTGTGCCGCCTCCGCCCTCGCGAAGGCCATGGAGACGCCGAGCAGGGCGTTGGCGCCGAGGCGGCTCTTGGTCGGCGTTCCGTCGAGCGCGATCATGCGCTCGTCCAGCGATCGCTGATCCAGGTCCTGCCCGGTGAGGGTCTGCGCGATCTCGCCGTTCACGTGCGACACGGCCTTCAGGACGCCCTTGCCGAGATAGCGCGACGCATCGCCGTCGCGCAGCTCCAGCGCCTCACGCTCGCCGGTGGACGCGCCGGACGGAACGGCGGCGCGCCCGGCCGCGCCACCGGCCAGGCTGACGTCGACCTCGACGGTCGGGTTGCCTCGCGAATCGAGAATCTCTCGGCCTCGTATCGTCTGAATCTTCACGTCGCCTCCCGGCGGATGGTGGGTAGGGACCCCGGATCAGGCGTGTCCGGCCGGTCCCCGGTGATCGGCCGCCGATTCGGCGGCGAGCGCATGGTCGGGAATCGGAGCGATGAGCGGTTCGTCGTTGACGGTGACCACTACGATGCCGTTCTCGGAGACGGTGTGCCGCCGCCGGTCCTCTTCGGGATCGAAGCCGATGACGGCGCCCCGCGGGATCAGGACATCGCGGTCGATGATCGCCCGCCGCATGCGCGCGTGGCGGCCCACGCGCACGCCGGGCATCAGAATCGACTGCTCGATCGTGCAGAAGCTGTGGACGCGCACGTTCGGGCAGAGCACGCTGCCGATGACACGGCTCCCGGAGATGATGCAACCGGCCGAGATGACCGAATCGATCGCCTGGCCGCAGCGTTGCCCCTCCTCGGCGAAGACGAACTTCGCCGGCGGCGCCTGCGGCTGGTACGTGCGCATGGGCCATTCCGGATCGTAGAGATTGAATTCCGGGTTGACCTGGCACAGGTCCATGCTGGCCTCATAGTACGCGTCGATCGTGCCGACGTCCCGCCAGTACTTGGCCGCCTTCTTGTTCTCGTCGTAGAAGCGGTAGGCGTAGACGGGCACGGCGGAATGCAGCGCCGGCACGATATCCCGGCCGAAGTCGTGGCTCGTGTCGGCCTGCGCGTCCCGCTCCAGCGCCTCGATGAGCGTCTCGGTCTCGAAGACGTAGACGCCCATTGAGCCGAGCACGCAGCCGGGGCTGCCGGGCGCGGCTCTGGGAACGGCCGGTTTCTCCTCGAAGCCGACGATGCGCTCGTCGTCGTCGACGGCCACGATTCCGAAGCGGGAGGCCTCGGAGACGGGCACCTCGATGGTGGCCAGCGTGACGGCCGCGCGCCGGTCCATGTGGTACCGCAACATCTTCGAGTAGTCCATCTTGTAGACGTGATCGCCCGCGAGAATGATGACGTGCCGCGGGTTCTCGCGCTGGATGGAATACAGGTTCTGGTATACGGCGTCGGCGGTGCCGAGATACCAGTGCTCGCCCACGCGCTTCTGCGGCGGGAGAATCTCGATGAACTCGCCGAGCTCCTCCGAGACGATGCTCCAGCCCATGCGGATGTGGCGGTTCAGGGACAGCGACTTGTACTGGGTGGCGATGAAGACGCGGCGCAGCCCGGAGTTGATGCAGTTGCTCAGCGGGAAGTCGATGATCCGATACGGACCGCCGAAATACACGGCGGGCTTCGCCCGCTCGAGGGTAAGGGGATACAGACGTTCTCCCGCCCCTCCCGCGAGCACGATTACCAGAGTGTCCTCGAGCATACGAGGTGACAGCCGGCAGGGTCCTGGACGTCGCCGCAGTCGGCGCCTCCGGATTCCTTCGGGACGTGCCGGCGGCCGAGGCAGGGTGCCGTGAAGCCCGTGTCGCTGGCGGGCCGGGACCCGGCCCGAAACAGGGCCGGGAGCGTGGGAATCATAGCACGCGGGCGGCGGGGGGCCGAGGCGGCGCCACGTGCCGCAAACCCGGCCAATCGTTTGACTTGCCTCCGGCGGCGGACCTATGATCGGCCATTGCTCCTCGTCACGGGGACATCGACTGCATGGGTTTGAGACTGCTCGGGCGTCGCTGTCGCGTCGCCGCATGTGTCATCGGCATCTACGGCCTTCTGGCCGTCATTCCCTCGGCGGCACAGGGCCGCCAGGAAGCCAAGCTCGAGGAAGCCGAGCGCGTCGAGGCCCAGGAGCTCGTCAGCCTCGTCGAGAAAGCGGCGGCCGGCGAGGCGGCCGGAGGCGGCCTGACCCTCGCGTGGGGCCGCCACTACTTCATCAAGGCGCAGGGCGAGAAGACGTACGTGCCATTCACCATCGCGATCGCGCCCGAGCCGCCGGTGAACGCCGCCGTCGGTTTGTACCTGCGGGTCGTGTCCCGCGCGGCGGGAACGTCGGGCACCGACGGCGGCGGAGCAGCCGCACAGGCGAAGGACGCCTCCGTTGCCGAGGCGCCCGAGTTCGCCTTCGAGGATCTGTACTTCTTCGATCTGCCCGCGGCCGCCCAGGGACAGCCGCGCCGCGTGAGCCGCGCGTTCGCAGTTCCCCCGGGCGACTACGACGTGTACGTCGCGATCAAGGAGCGCGCGTCAGCCGCGACGAAAGACGCGCCTCCGAAGTCCGGCGTGGTGCGGGAGGCGCTGGCCGTACCCGACTTCAGCACGGCGGGGCTGAAGGCCAGCACCGTCATCGTGGCCGAGCGCGTCAACATGCTCGAGTCGCCGATCGACCCCGAGGCGCAGGCAGAGCACCCGTTCACGTTCGCGCAGATGCAGATTGTCCCGGCGCCGGAGCTGCGCTTCAGCAAGAAGGACGAGCTGACCATCGTGTTCTGGATCTACGGGGCCGAGAACGATCCGGCGACCAGGAAGCCGAACATCCACATTGACTACAAGTTCCACCAGATCCGGGATGGCAAGGAGACGTACTTCAACAAGACCGAGCCGCAACTGCTCAACGCCGAGACGCTGCCGCCGCAATTCGACCTGGCGCTCGGCCACCAGCTGTCCGGCAGCCTGGCGGTTGGTCTGACCAGTTTCCCGGAAGGCGATTACCGGCTCGAGATCGAGGTTCAGGACAAGGCTGCAGGCGGACAGGTCACCCCTGACGTAAAATTCACCGTCGTCCCCTAACCGGAGCCTGGGCTCCCCGGGCCCCGGGCTCGTGATCAGGATGGCGCCCATGACCACGCACGTGAGACTCCTCATAACGGCGGCGGTGGTCGGTCTCGGCATGGGTGTGCCTGCGTGGGGCCAGACGGTCAGCGCCGATCGCTCGACGTGGCAGGGAATCCGCTCAGACCGGACCTTCTCCTCTCGGCGGACGGGCGGCTCCCTCATCAGCGTGGTCCGGGATCTGTCCGGCACTCCGGTTCCCGGCGCCATCGTCTCGGCCGTGGGTCACCGCACGGTGACCGGCACGACCGACGTCACCGGCAGGTGCACGTTGGAGGCGCTCCCGCCGGGCGAGTATCTCGTGCGTGTGCACCGCGCGGGCTTCGACGCGGCGCACAGCCGCGTCCTGCGCATCCGCACGGGCGGTCAGACGTCCCAGTCCTTCACGCTGCGCCCGATCGCCGAGCCGCAGCGCCGTTTGGAGCGGCCGCTCATCGGCCAGGTGCTCGCGGCTGGCTTCGTGGGCACGGCAGGGCTGCCGGCGATGACGTCCGACGAGCTCGCCGACGATCCGCCGCTCGTCGACGACGAGGATGCCGACCACGATCACAGCGAAGCCGCGTGGCGGCTCCGTCACCTGCCGCGCAGCGTGCTGAAGGATGCGGCGGCCCGCGTCGAGATCGACGACGAGGAGGACGACGGCGCGGTGGCGTTTGTCGGGCGGGCGGTATCGGCGCCGGCGAGAGCGGCAGTGGCGCTGTTCGCGGAGGGGCCGGTCACGGGACAGTTCAACCTGCTCACCACGAGCACCTTCGACACGCCGGATCAGTTCCTGTCGGACGCCACGCTCGCGCGCGGCGTCGCCTACGTCTCGGTCGGATCGCAGGCCGGCCCGCATGGCGACTGGTCGGTACAGGGCGCCCTGACCCAGGGAGACGTGGCTGCCTGGGCCATTGCCAGCTCGTTTACGGCGCGCGAGCGGACGCCTCATCGCTATGAGATGGGGATGACGTACGCCGTGCAGCGGTACGCCGGGAGGAATCCCGATGCGCTGGCGGCGGTGGCGGACGGCACCCGGTATGCGGGGACCGTGTTCGCCTATGACACGTGGACGGTCAATCGCGCACTGTCGGTCGTCTACGGCGCGCGCTATGCGCGGTACGGGTACGTCGAGGGCGCGCTCTTCAGTCCGCGCGCCCGGGTCACTGTGCGTCCGATCGATCGGGTGCGGTTGACGATCACGGCTGCACGCCGCGAGGAGGCGCCGGGCGCCGAGGAGTTCCTGCCTTCCGGCATGCCAGGCCCGTGGCTGCCGCCCGAGCTGACGTTCTCCGCGCTTTCCGGCGATCGCGTGGTGCCGGAGCGCACGGATCACTATGAGCTCGCGGTCGAGCACGAGCTCGGACGGAGCCGCGCCACCGTGGTCGGCGTCCGGACGTTCCGCCAGCGCACCGACGATCAGATGGTCACCGTATTCGGCGACGGCCCGGCCGCACGCAGTCCGGCTGAGCTCGGGCACTATTACGTGGCCGCCGCCGGTGATGTCACGCTGACCGGATGGGGCGTCAGTCTCGGGCGATCGGTCACCAGCGGGGTGAGAGGCAGCATCGAGTATCGCGTCGCCACCGCGCACTGGCAGCCCACCGGCGACGACATGCTGCTCGCGCTCGCCCTGCCGTCGATTGTCGCGGCGGCCTCGGAGCGGCTGCACGACGTCACGACGGCGCTCGAGACCGAAATCCCCCACACCGCGACCCGCGTCATCGCGATCTACCGGTTCAACGCGGGCTATCCGTCGGAGAGCCCGCTCCCAGGCTCCGATACCACGAGGCCGGTCGCCCGGTTCGACGTGCGCGTGACGCAGGCGCTGCCGTTCCTCGACTTCACCAGCGCGCAGTGGGAAATGCTCGTCGGTGTGCGCAACATGTTCCGCGACATGGCCGCCGAAGGGTCGATCTATGACGAGCTCCTCGTGGTACGTCCGCCGAAGCGCGTCATCGGTGGTCTGACCGTCCGTTTCTGACGGCCTCTACTGGCGAATCCCACGATATCCGGATCATTGAACCTTCATCCGGTCTGTTGAATCCTGGCGCGTTCCGTCCCCGGAACGACGCGACAAGTCATTTGAATACAAGCACTTAAATTCAGGGTATCCTGCTCAGGCCCGGTATGTGCTTTGCTTGGGCTCAGCCGAAGGTGCTTCGCACCTAAGCGATTCAGCAACAAGAAGATGCGGTTGGTCACCTCGGACACGTCGCGGTATCGTCGCAGCTGGGCGGGTTGGGGCCGCCTCGCGCTGGCGGCCACGTTCGTCGCGACGCTGCTGGCGCTGGGCGCGGCCAACATCGCGCTGCGCGCGTCCTGGAACGAGATCGAGGACGGCGTGCTCTGGAAGGCGGGACCCCAGGGCGTCACCGCCGCCGAGATTGCGGCCGGAGCGCCGGGGGCCGAGGCCGGGATCCGGCCGGGGGACGTCCTGCTCGCCATCGACGGGCAGCCGATTGAGTCCCCGTCCGACGTGCTGACCGTGCTTCATGCCGCGCGGCCGGACCAGCAGGCGGCGTACACGCTGCTGCGCCTCGGAACGAGCGAGGTCATCGAAGTCGCGCTCGCACCGCTGCCGCGCGGCAACACGGCGCTCTACTACGCAACCGCCGCCGTCGGGATCTTCACGCTCATCGTCGGCGCGGCGGTCCGCCTGCGGCGTCCCTCCGATCAGGCCACGCTGCACTTCTTCTGGCTCTGCCTCGCGTTCTTCGGGACGTTCACGTTCTCGTTCAACGGCCGGCTGGATCGGCTCGACTGGGTGTTCTACTGGGGCGACGCAATCTCGATCCTGCTGCTTCCGCCGCTTTTCCTGCACTTCACGCTCGTCTTTCCCGACCGCCCGCGCAGCTGGATCCACAGCGCTGCCGGCCGCACGATGCTGCCGCTCCTGTACGTGCCGGCGTTCCTGCTGGGGCTGGCCCGTGTGATCGCGGTGGCGCGGATGCAGATCGACCCGCCATTCTTCGGCGGCGTCATCGCCGCGCTCGATCGCATCGAGCCGCTGTACCTCGCGGCCTGCTTCGGCGGCGGCCTGTACGTGTTCTGGCGCGCGCTGGCGGACGTCCGTTCGGTGACGGCGGGGCGTCAGCTTCGCTGGATCGGGTGGGGGACGGCGCTGGGCGCCCTGCCGTTCGCGTTCGGGTACGCGCTCCCCTACGCGCTCGGGCTCGGCATCTCCCTCTCGATGGAGCTGACCGCGATTCCGCTCAGCCTGATCCCGCTGGCGTTCGCGTCGGCGATCGTGCGGTACCGGCTGATGGACGTCGAGGTGATCGTCAAGCGCGCGCTTGTCTACGCGGCGGCGCTGGCGGCGATCCTGGGCATCTACGCACTGCTGGTGCGCCTCGCCAGCGACGCGCTGTTCACGTCGCAGAACGGCACCGTCATCGCGCTGCTGGCCACGATCGTGGTGCTGCTCCTGGCGGGTCCGGTGAAGAATGCGATTCAGGCGGCCCTCGATCGGGCCTTCTATCGCGATCGCTACGATTACCGCCGCGCCCTCGTCGGGTTCGCCCGCGACCTGAACAGCGATCTCGACCTCAGCCGCCTCAGCGAGCGGCTCGTGTCGCGCGTCATGGAGACGCTGCTGACCGACCGCATGGTGCTGCTGCTCGCCGACGAGGCGTCCGGCGACTTCGAGCCGATTCGCGTGGCCGGCTTTTCGGTCCCCCCGCCCGGGCTCAGCCGACGCTCGGGCCTGGGAGGGCGGCTGGAGGCGGGCCATACGGTCGCCCTCGACGATCCGCTCGCCGCGCGCCGCTTCACCGATGACGAGATCGAGTTCTGGCGCGACTGGGGGTTGTACTACTTCGTACCCTGCGTCTCGAAGGAGGGCACGATCGCGGTGCTCGCGCTCGGCCGGAAGGAAAGCGCCGAGCCGCTGAGCAGCGAGGACATGGCGCTGCTGGCAGCGGTCGCCGGGCAGGTCGCGACGGCCCTCGAGAACGGGCGCCTCTACCGTCAGCTCCGCGTGAAGGCCGAGGAGCTGGACCGCCTTCGGGAGTTCAACGAGAACGTGCTCGAGTCCCTCGACGACGGACTGCTCGTCCTGGATCTCGAGGATCGCGTCGTGCGATGGAACCGCGCGCTGGAGCAGCTGTACGGCGTTTCGCGGGCCGTCACCGTCGGACAGCCGCTCGAGGCCGTGTTCGATCGCGGATTCGTCGATGCGCTCTGCGCCGCGCGCCGCGACAACCCGAACGGCGTGACGCTCTATCGCATGCCGCTGAGCCCGCGCGGCCGTCCGGACCGGCGGCTGCTCGTCAACGCGACGACGGTGCCGCTGGTCACCCACGTCGGTCCCGACATCCGGACCACGGGAACGGTTATCATCATTGAGGACATCAGCGCGCGCGTGCAGCTCGAGGAACAGCTGCAGGTCTCCGACAAGATGGCGTCGATCGGCCTTCTCGCGGCTGGCGTGGCGCACGAGGTGAACACGCCGCTGACCGGCATCTCGAGTTTCACGCAGATGCTGCTGGAGGGCGCCGATCCCGACGACCCGCGCACGCGGCTGCTCGAGAAGATCGAGCGCCAGACGTTCAGGGCCGCCAAGATCGTGAACGGCCTGCTGAACCTCTCCCGCCAGGGGGGACAGGCGGGCGGCGAGCGCGTCCCGGTCGACGTGAACGCGGTCCTCAACGACGTGCTCACGCTGCTGGAGCACCAGCTGGAGCTCGGGCGCATCAAGATTCGCCGGGATCTCGATCGCAGCGCCGCCGTCATCGTGGGGACGGAGCACAAGCTGCAGCAGGTGTTCCTGAACCTGTTCCTCAACGCGCGCGACGCCATGCCCAAGGGCGGCTGGCTGTCGATCGCCAGCCGGGTGGACGGCGACCGGCTCACGGTCGAGATCGCCGACACGGGGTCGGGCATTCCGTCCGAGCACCTGTCGCGGATCTACGACCCGTTCTTCACGACGAAGTCGCTCGGCCATGGCACGGGGCTCGGCCTGTCGATCACCTACGGCATCGTGCGCGAGCACGAGGGCACGATCGACGTGGAGAGCGCCATGGGCCAGGGGACCACGTTCACGCTGAGCTTTCCGCTCTCGCCCGCTTACGTCCAGCGCACGAGCCGCGCGGCGAACTAGCGGCGGAGACGTCGAATGGCCGTAACTGTCGCGTCTGACGAGATCATCGTGTCGAACGTGCTGCCTGCCTCCATCCTCGTCATCGACGACGAGGAGGTCATGCGCGAGATCCTCGAGGCCCTGCTGGCCCGTGAGGGCCACCGTGTGCGCCTGGCCGCGACCGCCGAGGAGGGCCTCGAGCTGGCGCGGAGCCTGCCCTTCGATGCCGCGATCGTGGACGTCATGCTGCCGGGAATGGACGGCATTACCGCGCTCGACGAGCTGAAGCGGATCAACAGCGATCTGCCGGTGGTGATGATCACCGCGTTCGCCTCGGTGGAGAACGCCATCGTCGCCATGAAGCGCGGCGCGTTCGACTACATCACCAAGCCGTTCAAGAACGACGAGGTCGTCGTCGTCGTCAAGAACGCACTGGAACGCAGCCGCCTGGTGCAGGAGAACCGCCTGCTGCGACAGACGGTGCAGGGACAGTACCAGAACTTCGCGAACATCATCGGCCGCAGCCCCAAGATGAAGCAGGTCTTCGACCTGATCATCCAGGCCGCGCCCAGCCGATCGACGATCCTGATCGAGGGCGAGAGCGGCACCGGCAAGGAGCTCGTGGCGCGGGCGATCCATACCAACTCGCCGCGCGCCGATCGCGCCTTCGTGACCGTCAACTCGGGCAAC
>Ga0299913_10002694_pt1 | contig 14159 bp, 11 predicted proteins | sample RVTome_9_FD_201360 | JGI IMG/M metagenome (GOLD analysis project Ga0299913, IMG submission 201360) | Soil microbial communities from uranium-contaminated site in the Upper Colorado River Basin, Wyoming, United States - RVT155D38 (version 2) ... | reverse complement strand
TGCGCTCCAACTAGCAGCTCTGACAACAGTGTCGCACCCAGCACGTTCACAGGATCGCGAATGCTCGGCCGCCCCTCCCGGACCAACGGTGTCGGGATGCGGCGAGATGGATGCCGATTCTCCCAAGGTGGTCTGGACCGGGACACAGAAATCGACAGGCTATCCGCCTCCGGATCCTCCGGCACAGCCCACGGGTTGGACGAACGCCATCGTCCACTCCACTTGGGATCATTACTACTTGACCGTCGACTCCACTAGAAGTTTCGAAGTAGCGATCTCGTGGGAGCACGCTGCGGATGACTTCGATCTGTATGTCTACAGGGGTCGCGTTCCGAAGAGTGAGAATGCTCCCCTGGATTCTTCGGCAGGTTCATCGACGCGCGTCTCGGGGACGCACGAGCGTGTAAGCATCGCCGATACCGAGGCAGGCGAGTACACGATTCGTGTCATCTATCGGAGAGTGACGCAGTCGGTGTACCGAGGAGCCGCCGTGCTGGTGAGCGACTTCCCCGCTATCGGACGCGCTGAACGCGGCGCGTATCCGCTGATCCCCAACGACCAGTTCTTCCAGGACCAGTGGGGAATATCCAAGATCCAGGCTCCCGACGCGTGGCAGGAAAGAAATGCGACCGGGCACGGGATCACGATCGGCATCGTCGACAGCGGCGTTGAGCTGACTCATCCGGACCTGACGTGTCCCGGAAAGCTCCTCGTTCTCGAGGGGGCGACGATCGGGAGCAACCTGCCTCCGGAGGATACCGACGGACATGGGACGCACGTTGCGGGGATCGCCGCCGCCTGCACCAACAATGAGACCGGCGTCGTGGGTGTGGCGCCCGATGCCACCATCATGCCCGTCAACGTGATCGACGCGATGCTGGATTCCGATCTCCTTCCCGGAGGCACGGATGCCGCTATGGCGGCCGGCATCCGGTTCGCCTGTGGAGCACCGGCCGATCCCTCAGATCCATGCGGGGCCGACGGCAACGGAGCCCACGTGATCAACCTTTCGATAGGGCCGCCCCCGCAGGAGGGGAGTCATTTCCCCAACTTCTATCCGAAGACCGAGGAGGCGCTGGAGGAAGCGAGGGAAGCCGGAGTCGTGATCGTGGCAGCAAGCGGGAACACCTCTTCGCCCATCTGCCAGTACCCTTCTTTATCGCGCTTCGTCATCTGCGTGGGCGCTACAGATGGTAACGATCGGAAGACTGGCTACAGCGACTTTCCAAACAACGTAGATAGCGCGGGCCGATTCCACGCGAGTGTAGTAGCACCTGGGGGAGACCTGGTGCCTTCGGGCGGCGACGTCTGTTCCGCTCGGATCCTGTCAACGTATCTGCAGAGTGCGACCGCCTCCTGCTCGCCCGCGACCGGTTATGCAGGTCTTGCCGGAACATCGATGGCGTCGCCGCACGTCGCAGGCGTCGCCGCGTTGGTCTACGACAGGCTCGGAGGCGAGCGAATCCTGGAGAACGGGGACAAGGTGGTCCAGGCGATCATCGACACGGCGGATGACGATCTGTACGCGCCCGGGTACGACGCTTTCTCTGGATATGGCCTCGTTGATGCTAGGGCTGCGGTCAATTCCATAGAGCTTCCTGAAGAGGAAGAGAAGGTGACCGATCCCACCCCAGACCCGGACCCTCAGCCTGAGCCGTCTCCCGAACCGTCGCCTAGCTCATCGGATCCGGGTTCTCCAACGGCTTACCAGGTGACGGTGTCTCCTCACGATGTCAAGGATCGCGTCGGCACGGAATCCATGCTGACCGCGTCCGTTGTGGACGCGGACGGCCAGCCGCTCAGCGGGATCTCGGTGGAGTGGGCGAGCGTCGGAGTGGGTGAACTCGTCGATGTGGAGGAGTCGACCGACGCCGACGGTCGTGCTCACGCGAACGTCGTGTCGGAGGAACCCGGTGATCAGAGGATCATGGTCTGGACCGAGTCCTGCACCGCCGACGGCCGCTGCTGGGGCGAGGTGATCAGGCACCACGGGCCGGAGCGCTGCGACGTCTTCGGTACCCGGGGTGACGACTTGTTGCGCGGGACGGATGCAGCCGAGGTGTTCTGTGGCTTCGGTGGCAACGACGTGATCGTTGGGGGGGACGGCAACGATGTCCTGTTGGGGCGCTCGGGCTCGGACGAGCTCTACGGAGGAGCCGGTCGCGACCGACTGCTGGGCGGGGCCGGGCCCGATGTGCTGCACGGTGAGGCCGGGGCGGATCGCCTCGTCGGGGGAGCGGGCAACGATTACCTGTCGGGAGGACGTGGAAGGGATACCTGTAGGGCCTCGAGCGGAGACAGGGTGAAGAGTTGTCGTACATGATGACCTCGGTGAGATCCGACGAGGACTTCATAGCCGTCTTGCAGACGGCCGGCGACGGCAGCCATCTGCCCGGCAACCGGCGGCGTTATCCGCGCGGGACGACATTGATGAACGAGGGCGACCGCTCCGAGCGCATGGTCGTGGTCGTAGCCGGGCTGGTAAAGGTCTCCTACTTCACCGACGACGGACGTGAGGTGCTGCTGGCGGTGCGGGGGCCGGGTGACCTGCTGGGTGAGCTCGCCGCGCTGGACGGCGAGCCCTTCTCGGCAACCGTCACGGCGCTCGACGACGTCGAGGCCTTGATCATGACCGTGGACGACTTCAAGCGTGTGCTGTCCGAGGAGCCGGAGTTCGGGTTGAGCCTGTTCAAGAGCCTCAGCCGCAAGCTCCGGGACGCCGACCGCAAGCGGGTCGAGTTCGCCGCGTACGACTCGGTGGGACGCGTGGCGAGCCGTCTGGTCGAGCTGGCCGAGACCTTCGGCCAGGACAGCCTCGAGGGCATCCGGATCGGGCTGCCGCTCACCCAGGAGGAGCTCGCCGGGTGGACCGGGTGCTCGCGCGAGGCGGTCGCCAAGGCGCTGCAGAGCCTGCGGAACAAGGAGCTCATCGAGACCCATCGGCGCGGCGTAACGGTCAAGGACCTCGACGGCCTCCGCAAGCGCATCAGATAGGAGCCTGCACGCACCGAGGAGCCGGTGGCGGCTGTCGCCCACCGGCTCCTTGCGGTGTTTCGTTGCCGCGGGGTCAGTTCGTGGTGGCGCTCGCCAGGTTCGACCCGCCACTGCGATTGCCCTTCTGGTCGACCGCGACGACGAAGTAGTAGTAGGTCGTCTGCTTCGCCAGGTCACTGTCGACGAATCTGGTCTCGACGCTCGTCGCGACCGGCTCGAAGGTCTCGAGGTCCTCGCTGGTGCTCCGCCAGACCTCATAGCTCGTGTCGAGGTCCCGTCCGTAGGCCTCCTCGGCCGCGTTCCACCTCAGGTTGACCTGCCGCACGCCGCCCTTCGCTCTCAGGTCGCTCGGGCTCGTGATCGTGAAGACGCAGGGGTCCGGGGTGCCGGCGCTGTGGTTGCTGACGCAGATCTCGTCGACCTCGCGAGTGAGGTCGATCGGGTCCGGGTCGACGGGAACGCTCATCGGTTGCCCATCCTCCTTGTAGGTGACCTCGACCTTCACGTCGGCGTAGGCACGGACATCGCTCACACGGACCGCGAAGCAGCTATTGCCGCAGCTGTCGTAGCGGGTGACCGTGGGCGTGCCCTGGACCTCGTGGTCGAGCGTCACGCAGACCTTCGGGTCGGTGCGACCCGGAACGTGGATGTGTTTGTCGCCGATGTGGATGTCCTTCGCATCGGTCGATATCGGAAGGGGAACGCACATCGTGGTCGTATCCGCGCTCCCTCCTATCACGCCCGCAGATGCCGCGATCGGCAACATCAGCATTCCTACTAGGACGATCCCTAACGCGCGCCTCGCCATGGTGCATCCCTCCCGCCACTTTGGGTGGCTCCCCGCGGCCACAACTTCTATCTGACGGGTACCAGCTTCGCGGCGGGCGGGCGAGTCTTCCAGGTGCGGATGCACCCAGGAATGTGTAGTGATACGGGTTCGGAGCGTCGGGTCGGGGACCCGCTCTGGCGGGCGCGAAGCCTCAGATCAAGGAGCCGCAGGCGGTCTCCACCGCTTCTTGTAGGGAGCCGTCGGCGATGAGGGAGCGGGCGGCCTCGATGTCGGGGGCGAGCGGCCTGTCGTCTCCGAGTTCCTCGGAAACATCCCGGATGGCCCGGAGCGCGGCCGCGGTGGCGGGGGCGGGAGAGAGCGGCGCGCGCAGGCTGAGCCCCTGAGCGGCGGCCAGCGCCTCGATCGCGATCACGCGCTCGGTGTTGGTGATGATGACCTCGGCCTTGCGTGCCGACGTCATGCCCATGCTCACGTGATCCTCCTGGCCCGCCGAGGTGGGGATCGAATCGGCCGACGCCGGGAAGCAGAGGCTGCGGTTCTCGGACACCAGGGAGGCCGCAGTGTATTGCGTGAGCATGAATCCGGACCGGCGGCCCGGATCCCGGGTGAGGAACGCGGGCAGGCCGTTGTTGAGCTCGGGGTCGACCAGGCGCGCGACCCGGCGCTCGGCGATCGTGCCGAAACCCGTCGCCAGCAGGCCGAGGTGGTCGAGCGCGAGAGCCAGGGCCTCCCCGTGGAAGTTGCCGCTGGAGCCGACCGTGGACTCCTCCGCCAGCACGCTCGGGTTGTCGATCGCGGACGCGAGCTCGGCGGTGAGCGTCGCCCGGACGTAGGACAGCGCATCCCTATACGCGCCGTGCACCTGGGGGATGCAGCGGAGCGAGTAGGCGTCCTGGACGAGGTGATCGGAGTGACGGTGCGAGGCCACGATCTCGCTGTCCGCGAGCAGGTTGCGCAGGTTGGCGGCGACCGCGAGAGGACCGGGATGCTTGCGCAGTCCCACGAGCGCCTCGCCGAAGGCCTGGTCGGTGCCGAGGCACGCTTCCACCGTCATCGCTCCGCCGATGTCGGCCGCGCGCGCCATGACCTCCGCTCGGTGCAGCGACAGGATGCCGAGCGCGAGCATGCCCTCGGTGCCGTTGACCAGCGAGAGGCCCTCTTTGTAGGACAGCTCGATGGGTTCGATGCTCGCGCTCGCAAGGGCCTCGGCTCCCGACATCCGGCGTCCGTTCACCGTGGCCTCGCCGCGCCCGATCAGGGGCAGGGCGAGATGAGCCAGCGGAGCCAGGTCGCCCGATGCGCCGAGCGAGCCCTGCGCGGGGACCACCGGGTGCACGCGGTGGTTGAGCATCTCGATCAGGCGATGTACCAACACGGCTCGCACTCCGGATGCGCCGAACGCGAACGTGCGCGCCTTCAACAGCAGCATCGCTCGCACCACTTCCTCGGGCAGCTCGGGCCCGACCGCAGTCGCGTGCGACAACACGATGTCGCGTTGGAGCTCGGTGGCCTCCTCGGCTGAGATGCGAACGTTCGCCAGGTAGCCGAATCCCGTCGTTACGCCGTAAACGGTCGCGCCCGAGGCGACGACACCTTCGATGACCGCGCGCGCCGGCTCCATCGAGGCGTCGAGGCCGGGCATCGGTTCGACCTCGGCGCGACCGTATGCGACGTCGATCACGTCCTGAACGGTCAAGGCCTCGCCGACGCGCACGGTCATACCGGCGAGACTAAGAGGCGGAGGTGGCCGGCCCCGCGCCGGGAAGGAAGACCCTGAAGGAGGCGCCGCCCCCGGGGCGGTCCTCCACCCAGGCGCGGCCCCCATGAAGCTCCGCGAAGCGGGCGACGAGAGAGAGTCCCACGCCGCTGCCCGTTGCCCTGTTGGGAGCGCCCACCCCCCGCTGGAAGGGTTCGAAGACCTTCTGCTTCATGTCGTCGGAGATCCCCGGCCCCTCGTCTTCCACCGCGATCATGACGCCTCCGTTCTGGGACTCGATCCGCAGGCCGATCGGGGTTGCGGGCGGCGTGTACTTGACCGCGTTGGTGACCAGGTTCTCGACGATGCGTTCCACCTTCGGCGGATCGACACTCGCCGTGACCTCTTCGGCGTCCATCTTCAGCCGCCGGCCGTCCAGATCCAGCTCCTCGACGATGTTGCGGACGAGCGCCGGCATGTCCGTCGGCGCCAGGTTCGGCTGCAGGATGCCTCGAGAGATGCGGTCCATGTCCAGCAGATCGTCGAGCATCTTCTGCAACCTCCGCCCGTTCCGGCTGATGTGTCCGAGGAACTCGAGGACCCGCTCGCGATCGAGCCGATCGAGCCTGCGCTCCAGAGTGGTGGAGAAGCCCAGGATGGCGGTCAGTGGGTTCTTGAGGTCGTGGGATACGGCCGCCAGGAACGCGGTCTTCATCTCGTCGATGTCGCGGAGTCGCTCGCTCTCCTCTTTCTCGCTGGAATAGGCCTTGGTCGCCCGGCCCGCCTCCACCAGCGAGCCCACGATCAGCGCGAGACCGAATGTCATCGCGAGCCGGAGCAGGACACCGGCGGGTTCGGACGGCACGTCGAGGAGGTTGTACGCGACAACCTCGCGCAGCGTGTATCCGGCCGCCAGCGCGGCCCACGCGAACAGAGCCGTCGAGAGTCCGACCAACAAGGCGGCCTCGATCACCACCCCGACTACCAGGTAGAAGAGATGCTCCACCGGATCGAAGGCGAACAGCCAGAGCAGACCGAGTGCGATCGCCAGATCCACGATCACGTATGTCGACCGGCGCGAGGCGGCGATGCCGGCGAGCTGGACGACGCCGGAGGCTGCGAGCATCAGGACCAGCCCCAGGGCGAGGGCGCGGATGGGGCCGGGTTCGGCGTATCCGGCCGGCGGTTGGTACGCGATCACGTAGATGGCCAGGAGAGCCGCGACCACCAGACGTCCACGCGCGACCGCTCCCGGGGTCGCTAGCAGCGGGGTCCTAACCTCTCGAAACGCCAGTGTCTCGTCTCCCCTCGATGAAGCTGCCGGCCAAAGGATAGCCAGCCGGGGGCATAATCCTGCCGTGCAGGCGATCCGCGGCGATCTGGTCTGGGTGGACGGCGGGTTCCGGCGCGAGCGCCTCATCCTCGTCGACGGCGACTCGGTGGCCGGTGTGGTCGCAGACGATCGGGCCCCGGCGGGCGCCAAGATAGAGGACTGGGGGCACGTGGCGGTGATCCCCGGCACGGTGAACTGCCACGGCCATGCCTTCCAGAGCCTCTTCAAGGGCTTCGCGGACGATCGCTCGTTCGAGAGCTGGCGCGACGATGTGCTTTATCCGTTCTCGCAGCGTCTTGATGCGGATGCCATCTACGTGGGCGCGCTGTTCGCATTCGCTGAGGCCCTGCTTGCCGGCGTCACGACGACGGTCGATTTTTTCTATCTGCACGACGAGGGCAACGACAACGCGCGGCAGGTGATCCGGGCCGCGCGCGACATCGGTATCAGGCTCCTGCTCGGACGCGCCTTCTACGACCGCGATGCACCTACGGGGGCGCCGGATCGCTACCGAGAAGATGCAGCTACCGCCGCGGAGCGGTTGTTCGAGCTGGCCTCGGAGACCAGCGCCGACCCGCTCGTGTCCGTGCAGCCGGCTCCCCATTCGCTGCACGCAGCCTCTCCGGAGACGATCCGGGTCGCGCTCGACGCCGCCGGTCGGCTGGGCGTTCCGTGTCATCTCCACCTTGCCGAAGCGTCGTACGAGGTCGCGCAGATCGAACAACGCTTCGGGACCAGCCCGGTGAGGTTGCTGCACCGCGAGGGCCTCCTCGACGAGCGTCTCGTCGCGGTCCACGGGGTCTGGCTCGACGACGAGGAGCTCGATCTCGTGGCGGCCTCCGGAGCCGCGCTGGTGCATTGCCCGGGAGCGAACGCGTTCCTCGGAGACGGGATCGCGCGTCTGCCGGAGATGCTCGCTCGGGGGATCCGTGTGGCTCTCGGTCCCGACGGGGGGTGTGCGAACAATCGCCAGAGTGTGTTCGACGAGATGCGGACGGCGTCGCTGCTGGCCAAGGCGCGCCTCGCCGACGGCGCCGCTCTCGATGCCGGAGCGGCTTTCCATCTCGGCACCGCGGCCGGAGGCGACGTGTTGCAGCTCCCGGTGGGAACGATCTCGCCGGGGGCGAAGGCGGACCTGGTCGCTCTCGACCTCGACAACCTTTCGCTGCAGCCGCTCGAGACGCTCGAGCGCCAGCTCGTCAACTCGATCCAGCCGACCGCGATAGAGCGGGTGGTGGTGGGGGGGCGCACGGTCGTCGGGCGCGGCCGGCTCCAGACGATCGACCGCTCCGAGCTGGTGGAAGCCATCGCGGCTCTCACCGAGGGGTGGTCCCGGCCCTAGTCGCGGACTTCCGGCTCCATAGGAAGCCTCAACCCCCGTTCGCGAGCGACCTCGATCGCCCGCGAGTAGCCGGCATCCGCATGACGCATCACTCCCGACCCGGGATCGGTATCCAGAACGCGTTCCAATCGCGCCGCCGCGTCGTCCGAGCCGTCGGCAACCACGACCATGCCCGCGTGGATCGAGTAACCGATCCCTACGCCTCCACCGTGATGCACCGATACCCAGTGCGCGCCCGCGGACGCGTTGAGCAGCGCATTGAGGATCGGCCAATCAGCGATCGCGTCGGAACCGTCGATCATGCCCTCGGTCTCTCGGTACGGTGACGCAACCGACCCGGTGTCGAGATGGTCGCGTCCGATGACGATCGGCGCCCTGACTTGTCCATTCCGCACGAGTTCGTTGAACGCGAGCCCGGCGCGCGCTCGCTCTCCATAGCCGAGCCAGCAGATACGCGCCGGGAGGCCCTGGAACGCGACGCGCTCAGATGCCAGCTCGATCCAGCGACGCAGACGGTCGTCATAGGGGAACAACTCGAGGATCGTGCGGTCGGTCACTGCGATGTCCTCCGGATCGCCGGATAGCGCCGCCCACCGGAACGGTCCCTTCCCCTCGCAGAACAGAGGACGGACGTAACCCTCGACGAAGCCCGGGATCTCGAAGGCGTTCTCCACGCCGGCATCGCGCGCCTGGTTGCGGATGTTGTTGCCGTACTCGAAGCAGATCGCGCCGGCTTCCTTGAAGCCGAGCCAGGCCTCGACGTGCTGGCCGATCGACTCACGCGCTCGCTTCACATAGGTGTCCGGGTCATCGCGCCGGAGCGCCTGGGCTTCCGCGAAGCCCAGGCCACCCGGGACGTAGCCGTCCAGGAGGTCGTGGGCAGAGGTCTGATCGGTCACCACCGCCGGGCTGAAACCGTTGCGCAACAACTCGGGCAGGACGTCGGCCGCATTGCCCAGCAGACCGACCGATTCGGCGCGTCCGTCTTCGGCGGCCTCCTCGACCCATTGCATCGCCTCGTAGACCTCGTGCGTCCAGCGATCGAGGTAGCGGTGCTCCACCCGGCGCTCGATGCGGCGGCGATCCACCTCGACGCACAGCGCCACTCCCTCGTTCATCGTGACCGCCAGCGGTTGCGCGCCGCCCATCCCTCCGAGTCCCGCGGTGAGCACGATCTGGCCCTTGAGCGTGCCGCCGAACGATCTGGTCGCCAGCTCCGCGAGCGTCTCGTAGGTGCCCTGCAGGATCCCCTGGGTCCCGATGTAGATCCAGGAGCCGGCGGTCATCTGGCCGTACATCGTGAGGCCGAGCTCCTCGAGTCGGTGGAACTCGTCCCAGGTGGCCCAGTGCGGCACGAGCATCGCGTTCGAGATCAACACCCGCGGGGCCCTGTCGTGGGTTCGGAAGACCCCGACCGGCTTGCCCGACTGCACCAGAAGGGTCTCGTCGCTCTCCAGCTCTCTGAGCGAGGCGATGATGGCGTCCAGGGCCTCGTGACTGCGGGCCGCCTTGCCGGAGCCGCCGTAGACGACGAGGTCCTCGGGCCGCTCGGCCACGTCGGGATCGAGATTGTTCATCAGCATCCGCAGGGCGGCCTCCTGCGGCCAGCCCTTGCAGCTCAGCTCGGTGCCCGTCGGCGCCTTCATGAAGACCTCCACCCTCGACCGCGGCCTACATCTTGCACCTTTTCGCGCTCCGAGAACCGCCGCGGACGACACGCGACCGGATAGCTTTGGTCAATTCCGTCCAGCCACCCCTTGGAGGTCTGAGCAGTGAGAGAAACCCAGCCCCAGGTCGAGCTCATCGGCCGCCCCTCTCTCGATCTGGTCGCGCTGGAGCGGTTCCTGAAGGCGGTCGGGGGCGAGTCGTGGCTGGCGATGAGGAGCGGCGACGAGGAGGGCGTGAACGACGGCGAGGTGTTGATCGAGGCCGCGGGACGCGCCTGTTACCGGTCGTGGGAGGAGGGGCTCAACCCCAACGTGACCCGCATCCGCAAGGACCAGCAGCAGTACTTCCTGAACCTGCTCGGCTCGGGCCACGGATCGGTGCTCGAACACGCCAACTACAGCTTCATCCTCTACGACATCAGCCGCGTGGCCACTCACGAGATAGTCAGACATCGCGCGGGATCGGCGTTCTCGCAGGAGAGCCTCCGTTTCGTTCGACTCGACGAGATCCCGTTCCGAATCCCGGAGGTCATGGAGCCGCTGCGCGACAAGATCGAGTCGATCATGGAGACGCTCGAGGATTTCCAGGTCTCCGCGGCCGAGCACTTCGATCTCGACGGGGAGGGCGTTGACTTCCACCACAAGAAGGAGATCACTTCTGCGATGCGCCGGCTGGCTCCGGAGGGAGTGTCTACCGTGCTCTTCTGGACCGCCAACGTTCGCACCCTGCGTCACGTGATCCAGATGCGCACCCATCCGAGCGCCGAGGAAGAGCTGCGGACGATCTTCAATCGGATCGGGGAGATCATGGTCGAAGAGGCCCCTTTGCTGTTCGGAGACTTCGTCGTCGAAGACGGCGCTTGGACGACCGAATACCGCAAGGTCTGAGCGATGCTCGAGTGGAGCATCCTGCCGCGCATCGAGCTCGGCCCCCTTGCGGTCTCACCTCATGGGATCGGTATAGCCCTCGGATTCCTGGCCGGAGCGCAACTGATGGTGCGCCGTTCGAAGCGCTTCGGGGGGCCGGACGAGGGCGACATCTGGAACTGTCTCTTCTACGCCTTGGTCGGGGCGATCGTCGGAGCGCGCGTCGGCTACGTCCTCGGACACGTCTCCGAGGTGACCGACGGCGGCGACGATCTCCTCGGAGTGTTCAGGATCTGGGAGGGCGGCATCTCTTTGATCGGCGGGATCACGGGGGCCGTGCTGTTCGCGTTGCCCTACATGCTGCGTCACAAGATGGGCTTCTGGCGGACGATGGACCTCGCTGCCCCGGGCCTCGCCCTCGGGATCGTGATCGGTCGCATCGGCGACCTGATCATCGGCGACCATCTCGGCAAGCCGACCGACTTCGCGCTGGGATGGCGCTGCACCGGCGAGGTCACCGGCGGCGATCCGGCGGCGGCCGAGGCCTACATGGAGGCCCTGGACCGGGGCGTCCCGCCCTCGCTCGGTTGCTTCGATCTGGTGCTGCACCAGACCGCGCTCTACGACTTCTTCTCTACGTTTCTTTTACTGGGCGTGCTGCTCTGGCTGGGGCGCAGCGCGCGTAAACCCGGCTTCATGATCCTCACGTTCACTGTCTGGTATTCGGCGATGCGCGTGATCACCGACTTCCTGCGGGTGGACCGCCGCTACCTTGGCCTCACCGGCAGCCAGCTGATGACGCTCGTCGTGGGCCTTTTCTGCGTCGCCCTGCTGGCCCGCTATCGGGGGGCTCCACCCCGCTGGGCCGAGCCGCCTCAGGCGCCCCCCGAGCCGCCCCCCGACGCCCCCGCAGGGCCCCTTCCGCCCCCGCCGCCTGGGAAAAGTGCGGAGAGTAGTCACACTGGCCCCAACTGACGCCTGACGACCACGCTCCGCGGTCGAAAATCCGGACGCCCCAGGCGTAAGGTGGCACGATAGGCCCTGGAAGCCCGGGCGGGCGTTCCGGCTCGTTCAGGAAGGAGCGTGGAAGAGATGGCCACTTACAACGGCTACTGCGTGAAGTGCAGGGAGAAGCGGGACTTCGAGGGCGAGGTCAAGGAGCTGGCGAACGGTTCCAAAGCAGCCCAGGGCCAGTGTCCGGTGTGCGGGACCAAGATGACCCGCATGCTTCCGAAGAACGCGTAACCGCTCTCTTCAACAGGTACCCCCTAAGGGCCGCCCTCGGGCGGCCTTTACGCGTGCCTGGCCCCGGCTCAGCCGATCGGCAGGGCGATGGCCAGCTGGCGGCACTGCGCGACCAGGGTCCCGTCGGGCGTCCAGAGGTTGCCGTCTTCCTCGAAGAAACCGTCGCGGCCGAGTGTGGAGCTGAGGCGGAACAGGAAGTAGTCGTCGGGCGCCACGCCGGTTATGGGGAAAGGCGCTCGGAAGTGCATGGTGATGTCGACCGTCGGAGCGACGACGGGCTCGGTGGCGCGGGGGAGGATCACCGGCGCCCATGCGTCCAGCAGGCAGGCGGCCGCGGGTGCATCGACCGTCTGTGCTTCCTCGAAGCGCAGGTAGCCGCCGACCGCAGCTTGGCTCGAGCCGCTGTAGGGGAGATCGCCGATGCCCCACCGCATGTCGAAGTTCTCTATGAACCGCGGGGTGAGCCCGCCACTCGGGACCTTGAAGCACTCTTCGACGGGGGCGAGCTCCGGCGCCGGCGCGAGATCGAACTCCATGCCCGTCCACGGCGTCGAGAACGCAGCGAGCGATGTTGCCATCGTCTTGCCACCCTGGCTGAGCCGGGCGTAGGTATGAGTTATCGACCGTCCGCTTCGTTCGATCGCGACGGAGATCTCGACCGCGCCCTCCGTGGGGGCCGCCACGAAGTGGGTGGTGAAGGACCTGACCGGCCGGCCCGGGTCGTCGACCAGCTCGGTCAGGGCGCGCAGGATGATCGCCGTCATGTAGCCCCCGTGGGGGCCGCGCACGACCCACCAGCGGGGGTCGAGCTCGGCTTGAAACGTCGTCTCGTCGAGGCGCTGAACCGCACTCGCTTTCTCGAACAGCGTCGGCGCCTCCGTCACGGCTTCCTTCTTGGGCTCGACATGGTGGGAGACGTTATCCCGCGCGGATGCAGGCATGGGCTCTGGGCCATGGCAGGATGATGGCCGTCGGTTGGGGTGGTCGATAGGGGGAACGCTGGTGCGACGAAGGCTTGCCGCGGCTGCGGCCGCCCTGCTCGCGACCTCCTGCATGGGCGCGCAGAGTGCCGATCGCCCGCTTGATAGACCTACATTTCGGGCGGTGGGTCCGGAGGCCCCGAACATCCTGGTCATCATGACCGACGATCAGCGCGACGGCATGGGTGTGATGCCGAAGACGCGGCGCTGGTTCGGCAGCGGCACCCGGTTCACAAACGCCTTCGCGACCACCCCGTTGTGTTGTCCGTCACGGGCGTCGATCTTGACCGGTCGATACGTGCACAACCACGGGGTGACGCAGAACGAGGGCGACTCGTGGAGGAACCTGGACCCGAACACGACCTTCCCCGTGTACCTCCAGGAAGCCGGATATCGCACCGCCTTGTTCGGCAAGTACCTCAACCGCTACTCCCTCGACCTGCCTCCTCCGGGCTTCGATCGGTGGGCGATGAGGGGAACGCAACAGGAGACCGCCTACTACGGCGGTACCTGGTCGATCGACGGGGATCTTCGGATCGTCTACGACTACTCGACCGATTTCATCGCCCAGAAGGGAGCCCGCTTCATCCGGAGGACGGACGCGGATACCCCCTGGATGGTGATGCTGACGCCCGCGGCCCCTCACCAACCCTTCACCCCGGAGCCGCGCTACGCCCGCGCGACCGTAGGTCGCTGGAGGGGAAATCCGGCGATCTTGGAGGCTGACCGTACCGACAAACCTCCGTACGTTCAGCAGGTCACGGCTTCGCTCGCCCGCAACCGCGGCGTCCGACGCGCCCAGCTACGAACGTTGATGTCCGTCGACGATCTGGTCGAGCGGGTGCGACGGACCCTCGCCCGCACGGATCAGGGCAGGGAGACGCTCGTCCTTTTCATGACGGACAACGCGTTCACGTGGGGCGAGCACGGGCTCACGGGCAAGAACGTCCCGTACCTGACGACGGCGCGTATCCCTCTCTATGTCCGGTGGCCCGGTCGCGTCGAGGCGGGCGCGCACGACGAGAGACTGGCGGCGAACATCGATATCGCTCCCACGATCATGGATGCCGCGGACCTGGACCCTCCGACCGAGATGGACGGGCGCTCTCTGCTCGACGCCTGGACCAGGGATCGGCTCCTCACCGAGAATCTGTATGCGTCGGGGCGTGTCCCTCGATGGGCGGCATTGATCACGTCCGACCGTCACTACATCGAGGTGTACGACGAGAACGGCTTGCCCACATT
>Ga0299913_10002693_pt1 | contig 14161 bp, 10 predicted proteins | sample RVTome_9_FD_201360 | JGI IMG/M metagenome (GOLD analysis project Ga0299913, IMG submission 201360) | Soil microbial communities from uranium-contaminated site in the Upper Colorado River Basin, Wyoming, United States - RVT155D38 (version 2) ... | reverse complement strand
TGCTGCGCGCCGTCACGGAACTGCCTGGCCAACTCGCCAAGGGGACGCGTCTGCTCGGGCTCGACCTCGGCGACAAGACGATCGGGCTTGCGCTGTCCGATCCCGGCCTCACCGTCGCCAGCCCGATCGACACCATCCGCCGCGGCAAGTTCACCCGCGATGCCGAAGCGCTGATCCGCACGATCCGCGACCGCGGTGTCGGCGGACTCGTCATCGGGCTTCCGGTCAACATGGACGGGACGGAAGGGCCGCGCTGCCAGTCGACCAGGCAGTTCGCGGCGAACCTCTTGACGAAGATCGACATTCCGATCGCCTTCTGGGACGAGCGGCTGTCGACCGCCGCCATCGAGCGCCTGCTCACCGACGAGGCCGACATGACCCGCGCCCGCCGCGCGCAGGTGGTCGACAAGATGGCAGCCGCCTACATCCTGCAGGGCGCGCTCGATACGATGGAGCACGCCGCACGGCGCTAAAGCACCAGCTGCGCATAGACGATCAGGACGGCCACCCACTGGATCACGCTCGCCGCGGCGATGATCCGGCGCCAGTGGGCCAGCCTGTCCAGATCCGCCGGCGCGATCACCGGCGCGCCCGTGCGCAAGGCTTCGAGCCGCGGCAGCACGTCGAGGACCGCGCGCAGGAAGGACGCGCCCACCAGAAGCAGCAGCAGACGGCCCGTCCAGCCGTAGCTCAGCAGGATGGCGGCAGCGAGGATCGCGATCATTGCCCAGCAATAGGCGCGGCCGGCATGGCGCTCGAACAGCACGGTGGCGTCGGCGGGCACGCGGCCGAAGGCGACGGCGCCGTAGAGCGCCGCGACCATCCCGATCGCACCGAGCGGCAGCGCCGTCGCGATGAAGGCGAGCAGCGCGAGAAACTGGCTGAAGGTCATCTGCATTCCCTTCCCGGCGGCTAAAGCTTGCGCGCCTGCCCGATCGGCACCGTGTCGATCCGCGCCATCTCGCCGCTGTGGAAGCGTCCAGGGTCGGCGAGGTAATCGAGGAACATGTCCGTCGCGTCGGCGCCCCAGAACAGCTCGTCGTCGACCGCGAACGTCGGCACGCCGAACACGCCCTTGGCCAGCGCTTCGTCGGTATTGGCGCGGAGCGCGGCCTTGATCTCGGGCGCGGCGATCCGGCGCGCCGCATCCTCCGCATCGAGACCGACCCGCGCGCACATTTGCGTCCACCCCGCGCCGCTGCCCGGATCGACGCCCTCGCCCCAGATCGCATCGAACATCGTGCCGACGGCGTCCCGGCGCCCCTCGCACAAGACCGCGAGGCGCAGCGACGGCAGCGGGTTGAACGGATGCGCCGGCGGCATGGTGAAGGGAATGCCGAGCCGGTCCGCATGCCACTTGCAGAAGCGGTAGGTGTGGCGGCGCTTGGCCGGAATCTCCGCCGGCCCCTTATGGCCCCAATGGCCGAGCAGCCCGGCGAACAACACCGGCTTGCAGGCAACGCGCAGGTCCGCCGGCATCCGGTCGAGGTGAAAGAACTGGAAATAGGCGTAGGGGGATATGAAGTCGAAATACCAGTCGGCGTCGCGGCGCATCGCTTCCTCCCTCACCCACTTTTGCGGAGCCCCAGGTGTAGCGCGTCCGGCGCCCTCCGGCAAAGGGCCCGCGGCCGACTCGCGCCTTGCCGGAGACCCGCGCCGGTCCGCCGGAAACGCCCGGAAATCGCGGATTTCAGGGCGCTCCACCATGGCGCTTGCGCCGCCCATGGGACCGTGCTTAAAGTCCGGCTTTAATGAGCGCCGCGCGCAAACCCAGCGAAAAATCAGAGCCGGAAGCGATCTACCGCTTCCCTCACAAGCATCTTCTCGGCATCGAAGGACTCGGCCGGAAAGAGATCGAGCTGATCCTCGACCTCTCCGACTCCTATGTCGAGCAGAACCGCCGGCACGACAAGAAAAGCGACGTGCTGCGCGGCCGCACGATCATCAACCTGTTCTTCGAGAACTCGACCCGGACGCGCACGTCGTTCGAGCTGGCGGGCAAGCGCCTCGGCGGCGACGTGATCAACATGTCGGTGTCGACCAGCTCGATCAAGAAGGGCGAGACGCTGATCGACACGTCGATGACGCTGAACGCCATGCACCCCGACGTGCTGTGCGTGCGCCATCCGCATTCCGGCGCGGTCAAGCTCTTGAGCGAGAAGGTCAACTGCGCCGTCATCAACGGCGGCGACGGCACGCACGAGCATCCGACGCAGGCGCTGCTGGACGCGCAGACCATCCGCCGCCACAAGGGCCCGATCGAGGGGCTGACCGTGGCGATCTGCGGCGACATCCTGCACAGCCGGGTCGCGCGCTCGAACATCCTGCTGCTGTCGACGATGGGGGCGCGCGTGCGTATCGTCGCGCCGCCGACGCTGATGCCGACGGCGATCGAGCGTTACGGCGTCGAGGTCTTCAACAACATCAGGGACGGCATCGCCGACTGCGATATCGTCATGATGCTGCGCCTGCAGCAAGAGCGGATGAAGGGCATGTTCGTGCCGTCGATCCGCGAATACTTCCACTTCTTCGGCCTGACGGCGGAGAAGCTCGCCTTCGCGAAGCCGGACGCGCTGGTGATGCATCCCGGCCCGATGAACCGCGGCGTCGAGATCGATTCCGAGCTGGCCGACGACATCGACCGCTCGCTGATCCGCGAGCAGGTCGAGATGGGGGTCGCCGTGCGCATGGCCTGCCTCGACTTGCTGACGCGCGACCGGCCGGGAAACGAGCCTTGAGCGCGGAGCGCGTCGCGTATCTCAACGCGCGGCTGCTCGATCCGGCCACCGGGCTCGATGCACCGGGGGCTCTGCTGGTGCAGGATGGGCGCATCGCCGACGTCGGGCCGCATCTCTTCAAGGACGGCGCGCCGTCGGTCAGCAAGGTCGTCGACTGCAAGGGGCTCTGCCTCGCGCCGGGACTGGTCGATATGCGGGTGCAGCTGCGCGAGCCGGGCGAGGAGCACAAGGAAACGATCCGCACCGCCAGCGAAGCCGCCGCCGCGGGCGGCGTCACGACGATGGTCTCGCTGCCCAACACCAACCCGGTGATCGACGACGTCTCGGTCGTCGAATTCGTCGCTCGCCGCGCGCAGGAGGCCGGCCGCATCAACGTGCGCTGCTACGGCTCGGTGACCCGCGGCATGCGCGGCGAAGAGCTGACCGAGATGGGCCTGCTCGCCGAGGCCGGCGCGCTTGGCTTCACCGACGGCACCCGCGCGGTGGCGAGCAGCCTCGTCATGCGGCGCGCGCTCAGCTACGCCAAGGGCTTCGGCCTGATGATCATCCAGCATCCGGAAGATCCCGCGCTTGCCGGCGACGGCGCGATGAACGAAGGCGAGATCGCGACCCGCCTCGGCCTGTCGGCGATCCCCGCGGACGCCGAGGTGATCATGATCGAGCGCGACCTGCGCCTCGTCGCGCTGACCGGCGGACGCTACCACGCGGCGCACGTCTCCACCGCCGCCGCGATCGAAGTCGTGCGGCGCGCGAAGGCGTCGGGCCTCAAGGTGTCCTGCGATACCGCGCCGCATTATTTTGCGCTGAACGAGACCGCAGTCGGCGAGTACCGCACCTTCGCCAAGGTGTCGCCGCCGCTGCGCAGCGAGGACGACCGCCGGGCGGTGGTCGACGGTCTCGCCGACGGGACGATCGACGCAATCGCCAGCGACCACGCGCCGCACGATCAGGATTCGAAGCGTCTACCTTTCGAGCAGGCGGCGTTCGGCGCGGTCGGGCTCGAGACTTTGCTGCCGCTCACGCTGGAGCTCGTGCATAACGGGCGGCTGTCGCTGCTCGACGCGGTGCGGCGCCTCAGCACCGCGCCGGCGGCGCTGCTCGGCCTGCCCGCCGGCACGCTGCGGCGGGGCGCACCGGCCGACTTCGTGCTGTTCGACCCAGAGAAGCCGTGGCTGATCGAGGAAAAGAAGCTGCGCAGCAAGTCGAAGAACTCGCCCTACGATGCGCGCCCGGTCCAAGGACAGGTTGCGCGCACCGTCGTCGGCGGCCGCACAGTATTTCACGCCTGAGGCGTCGGTGTCGTTCCCCAGCATAGCGAGTCTCCTGCCCGCCCTCGTCTTGAGCTACCTGCTCGGCTCAATTCCCTGCGGCCTGGTGCTGACCCGCCTCGCCGGCCTCGGCGATATCCGCAGCATCGGCTCCGGCAGCATCGGCGCGACCAACGTGCTGCGCACCGGCAGCAAGCTGTTGGCGCTGCTGACCCTGCTGGGCGATGTCGGCAAGGGACTGGCGGCGGTTCTCATCGTCCGGGCGCTATGGCCGATGGAGCCTGCGCTCCCGGCGCTGGCCGGGCTTGCGGCAGTGCTTGGCCATCTCTTCCCGATCTGGCTGAAATTCAAGGGCGGCAAGGGCGTCGCGACGGCGCTTGGCGTGCTGATCGGCCTGGCCTGGCCGGTCGCTGCGTTTGCCGCACTGATCTGGCTGGCCGTAGCGGTGCTGTTCCGCTATTCCTCGCTGGCGGCGCTGGTCGCGACCGCGCTCGCCCCCGCCGCGATGTGGTACGCCGCGGGCGCGTTCGATGCGGTCATCGTACTCGTGATCTGCGCTCTCATCTGGATCCTCCATCACGAGAATATCGGCCGCCTGGTCCGGGGCGCGGAGCCGAAGATCGGCCGCCGCGGCGGCAGCCCGCCGCCGCCCGAGGACCCGGCATCCGCCTGACAACTGGGGCAAGCAGTTCGTCTTTCCCGCCACAACGCGCAATTGACGGCCCAACCGGTACTTTGCATGGTTGCGCCCATGCCATCGAGCCCGCAATCGATCCCAATGCCCCTGCCCGAGAACGAACGGCTGGAGCGGCTGCGGCTGGCCCGGACGGAGCGTATCGGCCCGGTCACCTTCCGCCAGATCGTCGCCCGCTACGGCTCGGCCGCCGCGGCCATCGAGGCGCTGCCGGCGCTTGCCCGGCGCGGCGGCGGACGGCCGCTGCGCCTCTGCCCGCGCGACGATGCCGAGCGGGAGCGTGACGGCCTCGCCGCCATCGGCGGGACACACGTCTTTCCCGGCGAAGCGGACTATCCCGCCGCGCTGGCCGCGCTCGACGACGCGCCGATGGTGCTGAGCGCCGTCGGCCGCCTGCCGCTGCTGACGCGCGATTCGATCGGCGTCGTCGGCGCGCGCAACGCATCGACATCGGGCCGCCGCTTCGCGCGCCAGATGGCCGGCGATCTCGCCGCGGCCGGGCTGGTCGTCGTCTCGGGCATGGCGCGCGGCATCGACGCGGCGGCCCATGCCGGCGCGCCGGAGGCCACGGTCGCCGTGCTGGCCGGCGGCGTCGACGTGATCTACCCGATGGAGAACAGGGATCTCTACGACGAAGTGCGCCGGAAGGGCCTGCTCGTCTCGGAGATGCCGCTCGGCACGCAGCCGCAGGCGCGCCACTTCCCGCGGCGCAATCGCATCATCTCGGGCCTGTCCCGCGGGGTGCTGGTGGTCGAAGCGGCGCTCCGCTCAGGCTCGCTGATCACCGCGCGCCTCGCCGCCGAGCAAGGGCGCGACGTCTTCGCCGTGCCGGGCTCGCCGCTCGATCCGCGCTGCCGCGGACCGAACGACCTGATCCGCAAGGGCGCCATCCTCACCGAAACCGTCGAAGACATCCTCGCGGAATGGCCCGCGCCGCTGCGCCGGCCCGTTCCCACGGCTGCGCAGGCAGACGAAGGCCCGCATGAGCCGCCGGCCGATCTGCCCGGGAAGATCCTCGACCGGCTCGGCTCCTCGCCCATTTCGGTTGACGACATCATCCGCGACACCGGCCAGCCTGCCGGCGCGATTCGCGGCGCCCTGCTGGAATTGGAGCTTGCCGGCCGGATCGAGCGCCGGCCCGGCGATTTTATCGCCCGGCTGTTCGGCGCGGCGAACAGGCGATAACTGATTCAAAAGAATCACGAATCTTTTCTGACGTTAATTAGATTTCATTAATGCTTTATTCAGCATTAACCAGAATTAATTAATAACAGCTTGTCACCCTCAAAGACTTAGATAATATACCCGCGAGTCTCTACTTATGAAAACTGCCGTCAAGGAAGCCTGCCAGGAATTGGTCCGTCGTCCATTGTCGTTTCCACGGTTTCGGCTGCGGGCGGGACGCAACAAAACAGAAGCGGTACTCGACACGCCCATGGCATCGTCCCCCTACGAAAAGCTCCTGGAACTCGCCCATCAGCGGGCGTTGAAGGGCAAGGGCGGTCTCGCAGCATCGGTCGCGGAGATGTGCCTCGCGTCGAAAGCGCACCTGTCGGAGCGCGAGCTCGGCCTGGCGTTCGAGATACTTCGGCTTCTGGTCGACAAGGTTGAAGTAAACATCCGCCGCCACATAGCGGATTATCTTGCCGAACGGAGCGATGCGCCGCGCGACCTGATCCGCAGCCTCGCGAAGGACGACGTCGCCGTCGCCTACCCCGTGCTCTCGCACAGCACCGTATTGCGCGCCGAGGATCTGCTCGAGATCGTCGAAGAATGCTCGCAGCGTCACCGCCAGGCGATCGCAGTCCGCGCGCATATTTCGCAGTCTGTCACCGACCGGCTCGTCGCGCGCGACGAGATCGAAGTTCTGACGACGCTGATCTGCAACGAGACCGCAGAGCTCAGCGACGCCTCGATGCAGCATCTGGTGGAGCGCTCGCTCGAGATCGAAGGCTTCCGCGAGCCGCTGACGCACCGCAAGGAGATGACGGGCGTGCTGGCGCGGCGGATGTATATCTGGGCCGGCGACTCGCTGCGCGAGTTCATCGTCGACTCCTTCGGCGTCGAGGCTGCCTCCTTCGAAACCGAGGGCGACGGCAACCAGGGCGACGCGGATGCGTTCTCCGCCAACGGGATCGCGTTCCTGGCTTTCCTCGACGCCGGCGACACGGATGGATTCGAGCGCGCCTTCGCGCAGGCGCTCAAGCTGCCGCGGCACGCCATGTCCGTGATCCTGCACGATTCGGGACCGGAAACGCTGGCGATCGCGTCGAAAGTCGCAGGGATCGGCAAGAACGCCTTCGGGGAGATTCTCTGCCACATGTCGGGCACGGAGCCGGTCTCGGCCTACAAGGCGACGAAAGAGTTCAAGCGGGCGATGCGGTATTTCGGTCAGCTCGACCCTGCCGGCGCAATGGCCCTGCTCGATCGCCTGAGAGTCGCGCCGAGCCAGCGTCGGCGCGCCTGAAATCTCATCGTTGAAACAACGGGTTAATTTTACCCTTTGGGCCTGGACGACTGCCGGGGATCGTAACGGCCGGGCGGAAATCTGACCGGGGACGGTTGACGAACGAAGGGCGCGGTGTCACTTCCTATCGCTACGGCGCCGTTGCCATAGGGCAGCGGAACGTGTAGAGCCTCACGCCGCGAACTCGGTGACCAAGTGGATTAGAGGAAAGAGCGACCTCATGGACGTGGTCGTCGTCGAATCGCCTGCAAAGGCCAAGACCATCAATAAATACCTCGGACCCAACTTCAAGGTGGTCGCGAGTTACGGACACGTGCGCGATCTTCCCGCGAAGGACGGGTCGGTCAATCCCGACGACGATTTCGCCATGTCCTGGGAGATCGGCGCCGACTCGAAGAAGCGCATCGAGGAGATCGCCAAGGCGGTCGAGGGCGCCGAGCATCTCTACCTCGCGACCGACCCCGACCGCGAAGGCGAGGCGATTTCCTGGCATGTCCAGCAGCTGCTCAAGGACCGGCGCAAGCTCGACGGCGTCGACGTCAAGCGCGTCGTGTTCCACGAGATCACGAAGGACGCCGTCCTCGAGGCGATGAAGAATCCGCGCGAGCTGAACAAGGAGCTGGTCGAAGCCTATCTCGCGCGCCGCGCGCTCGACTACCTGGTCGGCTTCAATCTGTCGCCGGTGCTGTGGCGCAAGCTGCCGGGCTCGCGCTCGGCCGGCCGCGTGCAGTCAGTGGCGCTCCGGCTGGTCTGCGAGCGCGAGGCCGAGATCGAGGTCTTCCGGCCGCAGGAATATTGGACGATCGACGCGCTGATGGCGACCGCAAAGGGCGAGCCGTTCACCGCCCGCCTCAGCCATTTCGACAGCCAGAAGCTGAACCGGCTGGACGTCGTCAACGAAGAGATGGCCAAGCGCGCCGTCGCGGCGATCGAGGGCGGCGCCTTCCGCGTTTCGAGCGTGGAGAAGAAGACGGTGCAGCGTCATCCGGCGGCGCCCTTCACCACCTCGACGCTGCAGCAGGAAGCGAGCCGCAAGCTCGGGCTCGGCGCGTCGCGCACGATGCAGATCGCGCAGAAGCTCTACGAGGGTGTTCCGATTCAGGGCGAAACGGTTGGGCTCATCACCTATATGCGGACCGACAGCGTGACCCTCAGCGGCGAGGCGATCGCCGCCTGCCGCCGCCTGATCGGACGCGACTACGGCCCGCAATACGTGCCCGACCAGCCGCGCCTCTACAAGACGAGGACGAAGAACGCCCAGGAAGCGCATGAAGCGATCCGGCCGACCGACCTGTTCCGCACGCCGCAGAGCGTGCGCGGCTATCTCGACGACGACCAGCACCGGCTCTACAGCCTGATCTGGCAGCGCACCGTGGCTTGCGAGATGACGAGCGCCGTATTCGACCAGGCCGGCGTCGACCTCGCCACCGCGGACGGCAAGACGGTGCTGCGCGCCACCGGATCGGTGCTGAAATTCGACGGCTTTCTGAAGCTCTACCAGGAGGGCCGCGACGACGAGGGCGACGAGAACGGCACGGACCGCCGGCTGCCCGACATGCAGGAGAACCAGCCGGTGTCGCTCCGCGAGGTGACGCCGGAGCAGCATTTCACCCAGCCGCCGCCCCGCTATACCGAGGCGAGCCTGGTCAAAAAGATGGAAGAGCTCGGCATCGGCCGGCCGTCCACCTACGCCTCGACGCTGCGCGTTCTGCAGGACCGCAAATACGTCCGGTTCGATAAGAAGCGCTTCGTTCCGGAGGACCGCGGCCGGCTGGTCACGGCCTTCCTCGCAAGCTTCTTCCACCAGTACGTCGAATACGATTTCACCGCCGAGCTGGAAGAGAAGCTCGACGACATCTCCAACGGGTCGATCGACTGGAAGCGCGTGCTGCGCGACTTCTGGTCCGCCTTCTCGGCGGCGGTGGCCAACACCACCGACCTCCGGATCAGCCAGGTGCTCGACGCGCTGGACGAGGAGCTCGGCCCACATTTCTTCCCGGTCGGCCCGAACGGCGACACGGAACTGGCGCGCCGCTGCCCGGCCTGCGATACCGGCCGTCTGAACCTGAAGCTCGGCAAGTTCGGCGCCTTCATCGGCTGCTCGAACTATCCCGAATGCCGCTATACGCACCGCCTCAACGCAGGCGGCGCCGACACCGACGACATGGTGCAGGGCGCGGAGCTCGCCGCCGGGCCAAAGTTGCTCGGCGTCGATCCGGCGAGCGGCCTCGAAGTCACGCTCCGCAAGGGACCCTACGGCCTTTACGTGCAGCTCGGCGAGCAGGCGCCCAAGGAAAAGGGCAAGAAAGCGCCGCCGAAGCCCAAGCGCGCGTCGGTGCCGAAACATATCGCGACCGGCGAGATCGACCTGCAGATCGCGCTCGGACTGCTGTCGCTGCCGCGCGAGGTCGGGGCCCACCCGGAGACCGGCCAGGTGATCACGGCGGGGATCGGGCGCTTCGGCCCCTACGTCAAGCACGGCTCCAACTACGTCTCGCTCAAGGAAGACGACGTGCTGGCGATCGGCCTGAACCGCGCCGTGGCGCTGATCGCCGAATCGCCCGGTCACGGCGCGATCGAGCTGGGCGCGCATCCGGCGGACGGCAAGCCGATCTCGATCCGCAAGGGCCGCTTCGGCTTCTACGTGAAGCACGGCCGCGCCAACGCGACCCTGCCGAAGGGCACCGACGAGAATTCGGTCACGCTCGAGGAGGCGATCGAGCTGCTCGCCGCGAAAACCAGCAAGGGCGGCAAAGGCGGCAAGAAAGCCAAGGCCGCCGCCGGCGAGCCGGCTGAAGAAAGCGAGGCGAAGAAGGCCGCTCCCAAAAAGAGCGCCAAGAAAGCGAAGAAGAAGCCGGCAAAGACCAAAGCTGCCAAGGCGAAGGGCAAGAGCAAATCGGCAGAGGCCGAACCCTCCGACGATGTCGACACGGACGGCAGCGCCGAGGCGGCCGACTGACCCTCTTGGCACCGCGCACCCCCACACCCACCCCACTGCCGAGCAAGCGTCAGCTCATCGACTACGTGAAGGACAGCGCGGACACGCCGACCCGGCGCGATATCGCGCGCGCCTTCAACATCCGCGGCGCCGACCGCGCCTGGCTGCGCCAGGTCCTGCGGGAGCTGGAAGACGACGGCCTGATCATCCGACACAAGGGCAAGCGGATCGGCGCGGTCGATCGCCTGCCGCCAGTCGCCGTGCTCGAGATCGCCTATGTCGACGACGACGGCGACGCCCTGTGCCGGCCTGTCGCCGAGAACGAAGCGGCCGCCGCCGCCGGGCTCACCATTCGCCTCGTGCAGGGTCGCGGGCGGGCGCCCGGGATCGGCGACCGCGTGCTGGCGCGGCTGCATCGGGTCGAGGACGACAGCTACGAGGCGCGGCCGATCCGCTTCCTCGGCTCGGGGCCGCAAGCCTTTCTCGCCGTCTACGAGTCCGGCCGGAACGGCGGCACCGTGCGCTCCGTCGACCGCCGCGTGAAGCTGCATTGCCAGGTTCCCGAGCGTCATCGCGGCGGCGCGGAAAACGGCGACTACGTCCGCGCCGAGCCGCTGCCCGGCCGGAGCCGCGAGGCGCGGGTCGTCGAGCGCATCGGCAACAACGCGGACGCGCGCAGCTTCAGCCTGCTGGCGATCCGCAGCCAGGAAATCCCGGTCGAGTTCCCGAAGGAGGCGATTGCCGAGGCGGAGGCGCTCACGCCGCCGGCGCTCGGCAAGCGGACCGACCTCCGGCGCATCCCGCTGGTCACGATCGACGGTCCGGACGCCCGCGACTTCGACGACGCGGTGTGGGCCGAGCCGGACCCGGACCCCAAGCACAGCGGCGGCTGGCACGCCATCGTCGCCATCGCCGACGTCGCCTGGTATGTCCGGCCGGGCAGCGCGCTGGACCGCGCGGCCCAGGAGCGCGGCAACTCGGCCTATTTTCCCGACCGCGTCGTGCCGATGCTGCCGGAACGGCTGTCGAACGGCCTGTGCTCGCTGAAGCCGGACGAAGAGCGCGCCTGCCTCGCCGTCCACCTCTGGATCGACAGCGACGGCAAGCTCCGCGACGGGCGCTTCGAGCGCGGCCTGATGCGCTCCGCCGCCCGCCTCACCTACGACCAGGCCCAGCGGGCGCAGGACGGGCAGCTCGACGACACGACCGGGCCCATAAAAGCGTCCGTCATCGAGCCGCTGTTCGCGGTCTACGCCGTGCTCAAGAAGGCGCGCGACCGGCGCGGCACCCTCGATCTCGATTTGCCCGAGCGGCAGGTCCTGCTGGGCGAGAACGGCCACGTGCGCGCCATCGTGCCGCGCCCGCGCTACGACAGCCACCGGCTGATCGAGGAGCTGATGATCGCCGCCAACGTCGCCGCCGCCGAGCTGCTGCACGGCGCCCGGCGGCACGCGATGCGGCGCATCCACGAGCCGCCCGACCCCGAGGCGCTGGAGGCGCTGCGCCAGTCGCTGCACGCCTTCGGCCTCAACCTGGACAAGGGCAGCGCCGTGCGGCCGGCGGTCTTCGCGCGCATCCTCAAGCAGGCGGCGGGGACCGACAACGCCGAGCTGGTCAGCGACCTGATCCTCCGCACCCAGATGCAGGCCTATTACGGGCCGGCCGATCTGGGCCATTTCGGCCTGGCGCTGCGCCGCTACTGCCACTTCACCTCGCCGATTCGGCGCTACTCGGACGTCCTCGTCCACCGCGCGCTGATCGACGCCTGCAAGCTGGGGCCGGACGGGCTCAGCGACGACGACATCGCCCGCTTCGACCACACCGCGGAGCATATCTCGGCGACGGAGCGGCGCGCCGCGCAAGCCGAGCGCAACGCGCTCGACCGCTACACGACCGCCTTCCTGGCGGAACGGGTCGGCGCGCAGTTCAGCGCACGGATCACCGGCGTCGCCCGCTTCGGCCTGTTCGTCCGGCTGCACGAAACCGGCGCCGACGGCCTGATCCCCATCCGGTCGCTGCCCAACGACTGGTACGAGCACGACGAGGTGCGCCACCAACTGGTCGGCCGCAACACCGGCGGGACCTATACGCTGGGCGAGCCGGTCACGGTGGAGCTGTCCGAAGCCGACGTGGCGACGGGCAGCCTGTCTTTCCGCCTACTCGAAGGCGGCAGCCCTGGCCGCGCGGCCGCCGGACGCTCCCGCGGGATACACGGCCAACACAAGGGCACCCAAAAGCGCCGCCTGTCGCAAAAGACACAATACGGTCGAAAACGTACTAGATAGACGGGACGAGCTTAACAGCGGCCCAACTTCCCGCTAACCTGGGAAAAAATCCGGCAGTAGCACGGATCAAAACCAGTTCGGCAGGGATCGACCGTCAGGTATGGGTATCATCGGCACCGAGCATGGGCAGCGTGTGCCCACGGCGGCGGAGCGAGCGTGCATTTCGCCGCGCGTTCCGCAGGGCGGCAAGCGTTCCATCACGGGCAAGGTCGTGGCGTCGGCAGCAGCCATCGCGCTGCTCCTCGGCTGCAGCGGATCCGAGGGCGGACGACCGGCAATCAGCGACCTGAACTCGCAGCGCATGCTGCAGGTCGGCCTGACCGACATCCAGCAGATTTACATCGACGAGCCCAGCGTTTCCGATCTCGCGGTCGCCGGCCTCAAGGGCCTGCAGCGCATCGAGCCAGACTTCAATGTGGAGCGGCAGGCCGATATCGTACGGATCAGCCTCCGCGAGGCGTCGGCCGGCTTCGTCAAGGCGCCGCAATCCGACGATGCGCAAGGCTGGGCCACCACCGTCTCGCAGATCCTGAACGACGGCCGCAAGCTGTCCGGCCGGCTCGGCCAGGCGCGCGCGGAGGAGATCTACACCGCGCTGTTTGAGAGCGTGGCGAGCAAGCTCGATCCCTATTCGCGCTATTCCGGCGCCGGCGAGGCGCGCGAGAGCCGGGCGACCCGGGACGGCTTCGGCGGCATCGGCGTGACCATCATCCCGCACCCCGACGGGGTCGAGGTGACGGATGTCGCCGCGAGCCTTCCGGCCGAGAAGTCCGGCGTCAAGCGGGGCGACCTGATCCTGTCGATCGACGGCGAGAAGGTCGCCGGCCTCGACTTGCAGGCGGCCGCGCTGCTGCTGCAAGGCCCGGTCGGCGAGCCGGTCAAGCTCATCCTGCGCGGCAAGGACAAGGCGTACCAGGCCGCGGTCGTGGTCGAGCGTACCCACATAACGCCGCAGACCGTGTTCTTCCGCAAAGAAAGCGGCTTCGCCCTGATCGAGATCACCAGCTTCAACGCCGAGACGGCCGCCTCGATCGCCCAGGCCGTCTACCGCGCCCGCCACGACATGGGCGATGCGCTGCGCGGCATCATCCTCGATCTCCGCAACAACCCGGGCGGTCTGCTCCACCAGTCGGTGCGCGTCGCCGACCTATTCATCGAGTCCGGCCGCATCATCTCGACCCGCGGCCGCCATCGCGACAGCCTGCAGATCTTCGACGCGACGCCCGGCGACATCTCCAACGGGCTGCCGATCGCCGTGCTGCTCAACGGTTATTCGGCCTCGGCGGCCGAGATCCTCGCCGCCGCGCTGCAGGACCGCGGCCGCGCGGTCGTCATCGGCTCGACGAGCTACGGCAAGGGCACCGTGCAGACCGTGCTGCGCATGCCGAACGACGGTGAGCTCATCCTTACCTGGGCCCGCCTGCATGCGCCGTCGGGCTACAGCATGCACGGCCTCGGCGTCGTGCCGACGATCTGCACCGCGGGGCGCAACCGCAGCGTGGAGGCCCTGGTGCGGGCGGCGCTGGCGAGCGACGCCCCGTGGAAGCGCATGCTGGCGATCCGCCGGAACTACGCGGCCGCCAGCGCCGAAGAGCGGGTCCAACTCGATGGTTACTGCCCCGCCGCCCAGAAGACGGAGGAAGGGGTCGACCTCGAGGTTGCCAAATCCTTGCTCGGCGTGCAGAAAGGATACATGCAGACGATCCAGATTGCGCGCACGCCGAATGGCTTCTGACCGGGCCTCATCGGATATCCCAGGCATCGCTCCCGA
>Ga0299913_10002692_pt1 | contig 14161 bp, 14 predicted proteins | sample RVTome_9_FD_201360 | JGI IMG/M metagenome (GOLD analysis project Ga0299913, IMG submission 201360) | Soil microbial communities from uranium-contaminated site in the Upper Colorado River Basin, Wyoming, United States - RVT155D38 (version 2) ... | reverse complement strand
GATCGCCCTTTTCGGCACCGGGATGGCGATCCCAATCGCGCTAACCGCCGGGGTCTTCGGCCTGCTCGGCGCGTGGCAGGAGTTCTTCCACGCGAACATCACCTATAACCGCGTCTACGTTGCGTCGACACCACATGAGTCGCTCGCATCGTGGTTCGATCAACCGGTCATTTTCCAGATCCTCGCCACTGCAGGTGTTGTCGCGATCTTCGGGCGGATGTTGATCGCAAAGAAGCTTGATCCGGTGGGAGTTACTTGCCTGTTGTGGTTGCTGGGAGCCTTCATCGGGGCAGAACTCAGCAACAGAGGGTTCCCTCATTACTTCGCCCCCTTGGTTATCCCGACCGCGATGTGTCTGTGCTTGCCGTTCTGGAACGCCCGCGATCTGCGACCGACGGTGGCAGGCACCGCTGTGCTCCTTCTCGCGACCGCTCCCTTCGCGATCGATGTCTCGCGCACCCTGCACCAGACGCCTGACTCTCTGGCCGTGAGGATGTATGGGGCGCAGGCAACGGTGTGGGCACTGCAGGACGAGGCCGGGCTCTTCCTTCGGAAGCGGGCCTTGCCCGGTGATCGGCTGATGGTCGCCGAGTCGGAACCCGGCTTCTACTGGGCATCGGGCATCCGGCCGGCCAGCCGGTACATCTACGACTACCCGTGGCAGTTCGAACCCGGCTTCATGACGCAGGTAGCGGCCGATCTCGACCCTCCCCCAAGATTCATGGTGCTCCCGCGCGGATCCCTGCCCCCCTACATGGAGCCATTGTCGGAGCACCCCTACGAGTTGATCCATTCGATCGGTTCCGTCCAGATCTTCGAGCTCCCCCAACCGGCAGGTGGATAGCACCGCCGGCGCGCGCGGGGCGCTACTGGGTGTTCTCGGGTTCTGTATCGGACTGCCGCTGGTCTCGGCGATCACGACCGGGGCTATCTCCATCCCGCACAACGACGACTGGGCATTCTTCAGGATCCTGTTCCATCTGACCGAGACGGGCGAACTGCAGCTGGTCGGGTGGAACGAGATGACGTTCGTAGGACAGTTGTTGTGGGCCTATCCAGTCGCGTTGCTATTCGAAAGCATCGCGGCAGTCACTTCGGTTAACGCGCTCATCGCCGGGCTCGGGCTCTGGCTCACCTATGTACTGGGCAGACGATTCGTCACCAACCGGTGGGCGCTCTTGATCGCGTTCACGGTAGGGATCTATCCGGGATTCGCCGTGAACGTCACGACCTTCATGACCGAACCAACCGCGTTCGCCGCGCAACTCGGGTGCTTGTTGCTCGGCATCTCTGCGATCTCGAGCCGAGGGCGAACGAGGCGGGGTTACCTCCTGTTGTCGTTGCTCGTCGGCCTCTATGGGTTCTCGATCCGCGAGTTCGCGCTCGCTGCCCCGATCGCCGTGATGATCGGGGTGCTCGCTTCAGAGGTACGAGAGAAGCGCCTCTTGTCATTCTCCGTCGTGGCCGGTTCCGCCGGCGCCGTGGCTGCACTGGGGCTATATCTTTGGCGCCAGTCCCTCGGCGGAGGCACGTCACACATCTTCGAGCCGAACCTCGGTCAGATGGTGCTCATCGACCTGCCCCAGAGTTACTTCACCGTTTCGCTCGCTCTCATCCCCGCGATGGTTTTCCTGGGCGCGCGCAGGCGCTGGGAGATGGATCTGGCGAAGGTCGCGGTGGCGATCGTGGTGATAGCGATCGCTCTCCTGACGGTGTTCGTATCTGCAGGGGACCCCACCTGCTGCTACACGAGCAACGGTTCGGTCATCCGAGGCAACCTATTGATGGAGCGCGGCCCCCTCGGAAGCCAGGTTTTGCCCGGCCAACGTCCCGCTATGCCGGCTCCTTTGTGGCTGGCTATCTCGCTGGCCGCCGTTGGCGCCGGTGTGCTGATCGCCACGCGGTTCGTGAACGCATCCAGATGGTCATCCCGCGACGTGAAGAGGATCTCCCCTGAGCTGCTCGTCCTGTGGTCGTTCGGCGCCATCTCACTCGGCAGCATCGTTTTCCGGTCGAGCCTCGGCGGCCCCATCTTCGACCGATACCTCACCCCCTTGATCCTGGTCGGGGCCATCGGCCTAGCGCGGAGCGGAAGCGAAAGCGAACCCCGCGTCACACGAACGGCGGGCATCGTGGTCGCCGCGCTCGGTGTTACCTACCTCGCGCTGATCAGCAGCGGCCACTCCTTCGATGCCGCTCGCTGGCGAGCCGCGCAGCAAGTCGTCGACTCAGGGATCGATGCCGACGACGTCGACGGAGGTTTCGAGTGGGTGGGCTATCACTACGAGGGAACGGCGAATGAATCGATCCCGCCTCGGGCGATCCTGGGGGTCGGACCGGGTTACCTCGATTCGTTCCCCCGTACGGGCAATTGCATGCTTGTGTCATCGAGCGAAGCGCTAAGCGGACGTTTCGAGGCAGCCGGTTCGGTCGAGTACAGCACGTTCTTCGGGCTTCGCACCGAAAGCCTCTGGATCTATCGATTCCCGGACGCCTGCCGCGCGGCGGGTGTCCCTTAGCCCGCAGTGATGCCGGCTATGGGGCGAGATAGAACGAGCGTCATCGCCGGCTGTCCCTTCACCCTCGCCATGGACGACCACTCGACCATCCTGCAGCCGGTGGAGGCCAACTCATGGGCGATCTCGTGGGAGGGACGATGCCCGGCCCGCAGGACCAGCCCGATGAGGCCCTCGGCGACGACCGCGGCGCGGGCCATCACGAGGAGGTCACCCAGCGGCCGAGCGGTATCGGGCCAGACGACGACCACGTCAGCCGGGCCCTCGCTCACCGGCGACAAGCTGCCGAACGGCCGCTCCTCGACCCGACCCGTTCCGTCGAGCTCGAGGACGCGCGGCCCCGGCAACACGTAGGAGCCGACGCGGTCGGCCACCCGTGCCGCAGCCCCCTTCGAGGTTCCCGACTCCGGTATGGCCCGCGCATCGGCTCCCCTCGGAGTCGGGCGACGGGACGGCGAGAGGGTACGCGACGCCACAACCGGGTATCGCCTCCCTCGCCGCCCCCTGACCGCAGCACGACGAGCGGCGTATGCCAGGCTCGTCGCTACGTACTTGAGCGATCGCAGGATCCCGATCGAAGAAGACTCTTTCGTGTAACGCGTCGGGATAGGGACCTCGACGACACGTTGTCCACTGGTGACCGCGTCGACCAGCAGCTGAGCGTCGAATCCGAAATCCTCGGAGTATCCGAGGAACGGGAGGGACAACAGGCAGTTGCGCGTGTACGCGCGCATCCCGCTATGCATCTCCGAGAATCTCGACCCCAGCAACAGGTTCTCGATCGTCGTGGTGATCCGGTTCCCGATGAATCGGTAGATCGGCATCCCTCCGGCTCGAGGATCACCGAGGCCCGCGAAACGCGATCCGAATGTCATGTCGGCATCGCCGGCGAGGATCGGCGCGATCAACAGCGGCACCGCCTTGGGGTCGTACTGGTAATCGGGGTGAAGCATCACGACGATCTCGGCGCCCCCCTCGAGCGCCTTCGTGTAGCAGGTCTTCTGGTTTCCGCCGTACCCGCGGTTCTTGGGATGCACATGGACATCGATCCCGAGCTCGCGTGCCAGCCGCGCGGTGTCGTCGGCGCTCGCGTCATCGACGAGGATCAGCTCGTCGGCCACACCTGCGGGGATGTCGGCAACTGTTTTCTCCAACGTGGTCTCCGCGTGATACGCAGGCAAGGTCACGATCACTCGCTTCTTCACGGAGCCCACTCGAAGTCACCTTTCGCCCTAGCGGCACACACCGAACGGACCGTACCTACTATAGGAGCATGCAAACGCCTCTCTTGGTCACAGGCGGTCTCGGGTTCATCGGATCTGCGTTCCTGCGGAGGATCTCCGGGTCGAGGGCGGTTGTGAATCTCGACGCGGAGACGTATGCCGCGGACGAACGAAGGATCCAGGGTGTGGGCCCCGACATCGAGACCCGACACATCGATATCTGCGATGTTTCCGCCGTGCGTGCCGAGCTCGCTCGCTCCCGACCTCGGGCCGTCGTTCATTTCGCAGCGGAGACACACGTAACTCGGAGTGAGACAGACCCCGAGGCGTTCTTCAGGACGAACGTGGAGGGCACGCAGAACGTCCTCGAGGCCGCAGAAGCCCAAGGCGTCGATCTGGTCGTTCACGTTTCCACCGACGAGGTCTATGGCCCGGCCAAGGAACAGCCCTTCAAGGAGGACGACAAACCGAACGGGGAAGGAGATGCGACGAGTCCGTACGCCCGATCCAAGGCACTCGCCGACGACCTGGCACGAGACTTCGGGACTCGCCTACCCGTCGTCGTCGTCAGACCCACGAACTGTTTCGGGCCATGGCAGCATCCCGAGAAGGCGATCGCGCGGTGGACGACCCGGGCTCTGAACGACGAGAAGCTACCGGTATGGGGGGACGGAGGCTACGTCAGAGATTGGATGTTCGTGGACGACGCGTGCTCGGCGATCGAGCTACTTCTCGATGACCCTCCACCAAGCGGCGTCTACAACATCGGTCCGGAGAACGAACCGGTGTCGAACCTCGAGATCGCCAGGACGATCGCCGTCGGTGCCGGCGTTCCGGCCGACCACGTGTACCTAACCGACTACGACCGCCCGGATCACGATCGTAGGTACTCCGTCGATTCGAGCAGGATGCGCGCCCTGGGGTGGTCACCCTCGGTCGACATCGAGGCCGGGATCCGGGCCACCGTCGACTGGTATCGACACAACCGCGGTTGGTGGGAACCACTACTCGATCAGGCCGAGAGCCTTTACGAAGACGCGGACGGAAGGACATGACGAAGATCGAAGGTGTCGTCCTCACTCCCATCGGCCGCGCCACCGACAACCGCGGGTTCTTCTCCGAGCTCGCTCGACGATCCGGCTACCCGGCGGACTTCGTACAGTTGAACCACTCTTTCTCGAAGCGTGGGGTACTTCGAGGACTCCACTACCACCGCGACCAAGCCGATCTCTGGTACGTGGTGCGGGGCCGGGCGCAGGTTGCGCTCGTCGACCTGCGCGCCGAGCGGCGGGTCGTCGAAACGCTCATCGTCTCCGACGACAAGCCCATGAGCATGTACATCCCACCCGGTGTGGCCCACGGCTACCTCGCGCTGACCGACCTCGACCTGATCTATCTCGTAACCCACGAGTACGACGGATCGGACGAGCAGGGAGTGGCGTGGGACGACCCCGCGCTCGCCATCCCGTGGGAGATCACCGCTCCGGAGCTATCGGAAAGGGATCGCAACAATCCTCCGGCCGGTGGATAACGACCGCGTCCTGATCACGGGAGCCGGCGGCCAGGTCGGCACCGCGTTGAAGCACACGGCCCCCGGAGCGAAAGCGTTCTCCCATCACGATCTCGACGTCACCGACGCCCGCGCCGTCGCGGAGGCAGCGGCGGGCATCGACGTCATCGTGCACCTTGCCGCTTTAACGAACGTCGACGGATGCGAAGCCGAACCCGATACCGCGCATCGCGTCAATGTAGGAGGGACCAAGAATGTGGTCGCGGCGGCCCGAGAACATGGTGCTCGCGTCGTGTTCCTCTCGACCGATTACGTCTTCTCCGGTGAGGATGCTCCCTATTCCGAGGACGGTGATCCGGGACCGGTGAACGTATACGGAGAGACCAAGCTGGCCGGCGAGCGGTTGTTGGATACCGAACGCGATCTCATCGTGCGCGCGTCGTGGATCTTCGGGGCCGGCCGGAACTTCGTGACCACGATCCTCCGAGCCGCAACATCCGGCCCCGTCCGTGTTGTCGACGACCAGATCGGACGACCAACATCGGCCGACGCGCTCGCTCTCGCCCTTGTGGACCTGATCGATCGAGGAGTCTCGGGTTGCGTACACGTCGCGGGTGACGGGGCGCCATGCTCCTGGGCCGATCTCGCCGAGACCGCGATCGCCGGATCAGGGCTCGAAGCGAAGGTGCAACGTGTGAGCACCGAGCAGTACCGATCAGACGCGGATGGGACCATCGCTCGACGACCCCCGAACGGCACTCTCGGCCTCGACAAGGCCCGAGCGCTCGGGATACCGCTCGTAGACTGGCGCACCTCCCTGACCGCCTACCTGAAAGGCATCCCGTGAAAGGCGTCGTACTCGCCGGAGGTCTCGGCACACGGTGGCTTCCGCTCACGCGCGTCGTGAACAAGCACCTGCTCGATGTCTTCGACGAACCCATGGTCTTCTTCCCGATCCGCTCGCTCGTCGCCGCCGGCATCGAAGACATCACCCTCGTCACCGGCACCGAGATGGCTCAGTTCAAGGAGCTCCTCGGGGATGGGTCCGAGCTCGGCGCGCAACTGTCGTACGCGCAGCAAGAAGGGGAAGGAGGGATCGCCGACGCTCTGGCGCGTGCCGAAGCCTCGACCGACGGTGGGCCGGTTGTCGTGATCCTCGGGGACAACATCTTCCAGGAGAACCTCGCCCCTTACGTCGATGCCTTCCGCAAGCAGGGGTCCGGCGCGAAGCTGCTCCTGAAGAGGGTCGCTGTCGAGGACGCACGGCGATTCGGCGTTGCCATGCTCGACGGCGACCGCATCACCGGCATCGTCGAGAAACCGATCGACCCACCCAGCGACCTGGTTGTATCCGGCTGCTACATGTACGACCATCGCGTCTTCGACATCATCAGGAGCCTCGAGCCCTCGGCCCGGGGTGAGCTCGAGATCACCGACGTCAACAACACCTACATCGAGGACGGGTCACTCACCTACGACGTCCTCCGGGGCTGGTGGACCGATGCAGGAACCCCACCGAGCAAGTTGAAGGCATCGATCCTGGTAGCCCTCGAGAAAGGCGTCACCTTCCACGCATGATCCCGGTGAGCTCCCCCACCACTTCGGGCCCGGTGATCTCGGCAACGACTGCGGAGTGATCCGACCATCGGGTCGGAACGAGCCGGGCCCGGCGCGCCGACAGAGGCGGTTTCACGAGGATGTGATCGACCTTGGGGTGCGGCCGCAGCCACCATCTCAACGGGGTCCGGGGCCGGGCCCGCTTGAACCCGACGTTCATCATCGACGTCAGCTCACCGGCCGTTTGGTTCAGGTCGCCGAGCACGATGGTCGGCCCGTCCTGCTCACCCGCGATCTTGGCAAGAGCACCGGTCTGGAGAGCGCGCGCCTCGGCCACGCGCGACAGGTGGGTGGACACGACGGTCAGGTCGCGCCAGCGCGCGATCACTACGATCCGGCGCTCGTCCTCACCCACACGGGGTAGCTCCTCGAAGTTGCACCACAGCTCGTCGCGCGCCGCCAGTCCTATCCCGTACTGCGCGTCGCCGACCGTCAACGTCGGGAAGAAATGAACCTCCATCCCGATAGCCCCGCCGAGCACGCGCGGCTGATCGATCCCACCCGACCGCCCCATCTCCACATCGAGCTCCTGGAGGGCGACGAGATCGGGTTGCATGGCCCTGATGACCGCTGCCGTGCGTTCGAGGTCCACCCTGCCGTCGCGGCCTCGACCGTGGTGGATGTTGAACGTGGCAACGCTCAGAACGTTTCGGGACATGTGTGCAGCTTATGAAAGCCCGTGTGGGACCATCGTGCGGTGACCACAGAGCACCCGAGCGCCCTCGAAGCCGAAGAAGAACAGCAGTTCTGCTACGGCCATCCCAAGACGCCTACCCGGCTGCGGTGCACCCGCTGCGACCGGCCGATCTGCGGACGCTGTGCGATCCCTGCCTCCGTCGGCCAGCACTGCCCGGAGTGTGTTGCCGAGGCCCGCAAGCAGACCCGGAAGGTCCGCTCGACCCTGCGGGCCACCGCGCCCGCGGTCGGCGTGATCATCGGCCTCAACATCGCGGTCTTCATCGTCCAGCAGCTCGTCCCGCAGACCACATTCAGGTTCGCGTCCGTCCCCGGCGAGATCGCCACCGGCGAGTGGTGGCGCCTGATCACACCGATGTTCCTGCACGCCCCGAACTTCCTCTTCCACATCCTCATGAACATGTATGTCCTCTACATCTACGGGCCGAACGTCGAGCAGGCCTACGGGACGGTCAGGTTCGTGGCGATGTATCTCATCTGTGGGTTCACGGGTGCCGCAGCTTCGTACAACCTCAGCGAGTGCGGCGCCTACGGGGTCGGCGCGTCGGGAGCGATCTTCGGGATCGCCGGCGTCCTGCTGATGTTCCTCTACAAGCGGAGGACGTCGACGTTCGTAGCCGACGCTTACAAGGGCATCCTGTTGTTCGTCGGTCTCAACCTCGTGATCGGTTTCGTGTTCGCAGGGATCGACAACTGGGCCCACATCGGAGGGTTGCTCGGAGGAGTCGCGCTTGGGGCCGGGATGGACGACCCGCACGGCAAGGTTCCTCCGGGCCGCCAGTTCGCGGTCGCGGCCGCGGTGGTCATCTTCGCGATCGGTGCCGTCGCCTACCGAACCGCGACGTTCTCCTGCGGCCCGGTGCCGCTGTTCGGCTAGGGGTTAGTTGGCGACCTCGACGACGCCTTGCTTGATCACCGCGGCCCCATCAGGGTTGTAGGTCTCGAACCCGTAGGTAGTCACCTCGTCGCCATCGGTCTCTTTCCATAGCTTCGTTGTGAGCTCTTGACCCGGTAGCACCGGCTTCGACAGCCGTACACCCACCCGCTTGATGCGCGCCGGGTCCCCGCCGGCCACTCCATTGACCGCGGCCTTCGTGGCGATAGCCATCGTGCACATGCCGTGAACGATGATGCCCGGCAGTCCCGCCATCTGAGCCGTATTCGGATCGACGTGGATCGGGTTGTGGTCGCCGGATGCTTCGGCGTAACGGTAGGTCTGATCGTCGTCGATCTTGGTCGACTCCTCGTAGATGACCTCGCGGGGCGGTGCGGCTTCGCCGGATGAGGACTGCTTCCTCGACCCGGAGCCCCGGATGAACATCGTTCCCCGCACCTCTGCAACGGGCTCTCCACTCGGGTCGGTGAGCACCGCTTTGGCGGTGAACGTTTCGCCGGTGTCCTTCTTCTCGACCGACTCGAGGACCGGCGCGATGGTCAACACATCGCCGGGCTTGATGGGACGGTAGATCACGTGCTCCTCTGCACCGTGGACCAGACGCAGGAGGTCGGCCTGCAGCTCAGGGTCCATAGCGGTCGCCATGAAGGCCCCGAACGCGCCTACGACCGGGAACACAGGAGGCGCCACGACGTCGTCACCGCCGGAGAGGTAACGCTCGTTGAGATCGTTCGTGGCGCGCGCGTACTTCTCGATCGCGTCGGCGGTCACCTCGAACGTCGTGGTGTCGTAGGTCTTGCCTACAAGGTCTTCATTTAGTCCCATCGTTTTCCTCCCGCTAGAGAACTACGTCCGCTTCACCGATGATTGCAGTCTGCTCCTCGTCCAAACCCAGACCTTCGGGCCCTTTCCCGCGCCGGCGAGCCTCGAGGGTCACCTTGATCAGGCCGTCCTCGATGGCAACGATCTTGCCGGTGCACACGACCTCGTCGCCGGGCCACACGCGGTTCGTGAATCGGACCTTGAAGCGGCGGAGGTTCTCCGGCCCCCCGAACCAGTCGGCGGCGGCATGCGCGAGGTACCCGGCGTTCAGCATCCCCATGGCGAAGACCGTGGGCGCGCCGGACCGACGCGCGTATTCCTCGTCCTGGTGGATCGGGTTGTCGTCGCCGGATGCGTTCGCGTAACGGACGAAGTCCTCGCGGTCGAGGGGGCCGAAGACGATCTCGCCCAGGTCCATACCCGGCTTGACGTTCTCGAGGGTCAGCGTCTGAGGCTCACCCATCACCCCACATCCTTCGAAGTCTCGATCAACGTGTAGTTCGCGGTCAGCACGTGGGCGCCGTCGTCGTCGGTGAACTTCGACTCATAGGTCACGAACCGCATGCTTCCCCCGCGTTTGCCTTCCTTGGTGAAGTCCTTGGCTATCCGCATCGTGCCATGGAGGGTCTCACCGGCGATCGGGAGGCGCTCGTAGATGAACTCCTGCTCACCGTGGAGCACGCGGGCGTAGTCGAGGTTCGCTCCGAGCCGCTTCTCCCGCTCGTCACGCGGCACCTCGAAGATCTGCGTGACCGTGAACGTGGGCGGGGCCACGATGTCGGGCAACCCCTGCAGTCGTGCGGCTTCCGTGTCTCGGTTGATCGGGTTGTCTTCGCCGACCGCGTCCGCGAACGCGAGCACCTTGGCGCGATCGACGGGAAGGTCGAACCTGATCTCGGTCTCGGGCATGGCCTATGCCTGCCCTGAGGCCTTGCCGAGCATCGTCATCATCGGTTGGGGGGCGATCCCGTCTGGGAACGTCTTCTTGAGCTCGGCCAGCAGCGCGTCCGGATCCCAGAGACCGTCCTGGGTGACCGATGGGCCGACGTCCCACGGCTTCAAGACGTTGATCGTCGGGCCGTAGATGAAGAAGCACTGCCCGGTGATGCCTTGGGCATCGTCGGAGCAGAGAGCCACGACCACCGGCGAGATGTTCTCGGGGCCAAGGGGGTCGTACTCGCCTTCAGCCGGTGCAGGCATGCCACCGAAGATGTCCTCGGTCATGCGGGTGCGGGCATTCGGAGCCAGGCAGTTCACCGTGACACCGTAGCGGCCGAGCTCTTGCGCGGCGATGATCGTGAACGACGCGATGCCGGCTTTGGCCGCCCCGTAGTTCGTCTGTCCAACGTTTCCGAAGACGCCGGACGGACTGGAGGTGTTGATGACGCGCCCGTTGATCTGGTTACCGGCCTTGGACTGCTCGCGCCAGTAGGTCGCCGCATGGTGGGTCGGAGCGAAGTGGCCCTTGAGGTGGACCGCGATCACCGCGTCCCACTCTTCCTCGGTCATGCTGACCAGCATTCGGTCGCGCAGGATACCGGCGTTGTTGACCAGGATGTCGAGACGACCGAAGTCCCCGATCGCCTGCTTAACCATGTTCGCGGCCCCCTGGAAATCCGCGACGTTGTCGTAGTTCGCGGTCGCTTCCCCTCCGGCGGCCTTGATCTCGTCGGCGACGGACTGTGCGGGGGTCGTGTCGGAGCCTTCACCTGCGGTCGAACCGCCTAGGTCGTTCACCACGACCTTCGCACCGGCGTTGGCGAGTGCGAGCGAATGTTCCCGCCCGATCCCCCGGCCGGCACCGGTGACGATCGCTACCTTTCCATCTAACGACGGCATCATTTCCTCCTGTATCTCTTTACTTGTCCAGTCGGCCCAGGATGCTGCGCGAGATGACGACCCTCTGGATCTGGCCCGTCCCCTCGAAGATGTCGTAGACCTTGATGTCACGGAACCACTTCTCGACGAGGTGTTCCTTGGAGTAGCCCTCCGGTCCCATGATCTGGATCGCGCCGATGCACGCGCGGAGCGCGGCTTGTGGCGCGTATGCCTTGGACATCGAGGCTTCCTTGGAGTTCGGGATCTTGCTGTCGGCCATCCATGCTGCTTGCCATACGAGACCGCGTGCAGCACCGAGCTCGCGCTTCATCGTTCCGAGCTTCTGCTCGATCGAGGCGCGCCTCGGGAAGCTGGTCGTCATCGGCAGCTCAGCCGCGACCCAGTCGCGGGCGTACTCGAATGCTGCGCGACCGATGCCGAGTGCCATCGCTGCCACCGAGGGCCGCGATGAGTCGAACGCCCTCATCGTGCCTTTGAAGCCGGACCCCTTGGGCTCAAGCGCAGCCTCACCACCGAGGAGATGGTCCATCGAGACCCGGCAATCCTCGAGCGTGAACTCGGCGGTCTCCGACGCCGTCAGGCCCATCTTCTTCTCGATCTTGCCGATCTTGAAGCCCGGCGTGCCCTTCTCGATCACGAAGAACTTCTGACCCTGACGACCGAGGCTCTTGTCGACGGTCGCGTTCACCACGACGATCTCCGCCCGTGCCCCGTTCGTGCAGTAAACCTTCGAACCGTTCAGGATCCAGTCGTCGCCGTCACGCACCGCGGTGGTCTGGACGTTGCTGACGTCCGAGCCTGCCTGTGGCTCGGTAACGGCAAGCGCGCCGAAACGGGGCTCGTCGGACTGGACGTTGAAGACGTCCTCTAAGAAGCGCTTCTTCTGCTCGGGGGTCCCGGAAGCGACGATCGACGGGGCTGCAAGCCCGGGGCCGGGGATGTTCAGCAAGACCGCCGGATCACCCCACGCCAGTTCCTCGGATCCGATCACGGCCATCATCGAGCCGATCGACTCCTTGATCCCTGCCCCGCTCTCCTCGGGCATCACAGAAGCCCGGTTACCGGCGAACTGGGCGAGCTGCTTGATCGTCTCGGCGGGCAGCACACCCTTCTCGTCGGCTTCACGCGCCAGCGGGCGGAGCTGAGATTCGGCGAAGGAATGTACGAACTCGCGCACGGCATCGACCGTGGGGTGGAGCTCGAAATCGATCACGCGCTCACCCCCCGCGCGACCATCATGTCCCCTACTGCCTCCGGTGCATCGAAGACCGACAGCGTGACCGCGTCGCGGAACCACTTCTCGACGGGATGGTCACGGATGTACCCGTGACCTCCGAGAACCTGGACACCGTCGTCACCGCATCGCACCGCAGCGGATAGCGCCATCCCGTTCGCTTCAGCGATGTCTGAAAGGGTCGCTTCGCCCCGGTCGAGCTTCCATGCGGCGCGCCAGACGGCCAGGCGCGCGGCGTCGACCTCGATCGCCATATCGGCGATCTTGAAAGAGATCGCCTGGAACGCACCGATCGGCTTTCCGAACGCTTCACGTTCCTTCGCATAGTCGGATGCGTACTCGAGCGATGCTCGTGCGCATCCGAGCCCGATCGCGCCGATCATCAGCTTCGCGCGCAGGATCGCAGAAACGAGCTCCGCACTCGGTGGGATCGCGTCCCCGGCGAGGGCGAAGTTGACTACCGCGGTCGGGGCAGCCTCCAGTCCCAGTTTGTCTTCAGGACGCACGATCTCCAGATCCGAGGACGTGTCGACCACCACCGCGCCGAGCGAGTCTCCGGCGCGCCCCACCACGACTCCAACCGCAGCGTCGGAGGCGTTGAGGACCCCGTACTTGGTGCCCGAGACCTTGTCGCCGTCGACCGTCGCTTCCAGTGACTCGAGGTCACCGACGGCCACCTTCTCGCCGATCGCGACGAAGCTCTTAACCGGGGCGTCCTGCCCGAATGCCGGGAGGTGTGTCTTCTTCTGGGCATCGGTCCCCGCACTCCCGAGCACGACCGCGGCGAGGCCGGAACCGACGAGGTAGTAGGCGATCCCGGGGTCACCCCACGCGAGCTCTTCGGCGACGATGCAATGGGTCACGGCATCGAACAGGCCCGCACCCCCGAACGATTCGTCGACCGGCGCGGTTACGCCGATCTCGTGGGCTTGGCGGGCGATGTCCTCGCTCGTGGAGCGAGATTCCTCACATGCCCTCGCGCCGGGTCGAAGGACCTCGGCCGCGAAGTCGTGAAGCGTGTCGCGCAGTGCTTTCTGTTCATCGGTCTGCTGAAGGTCGAAGGGCAACGGTTCCTCCGGTTCAGGGGTTCTTGACCGCTCGGTCAAGTTAGCTCGGAGTATATCGGCGCTTGCTCTGGCACCCACTCGCCCACCGCGGATCGGGCTACGGAAAATGGCCCCCGAAGGTGCACGAACTAGCGCGGCGGCTGTGCTTTTATTTGAGCTACGTGAGAGAGGAGGTGGTCCAGACTGTTACCTAGTTTCGACGGACCTCACGAGGTGACCGGCTGCTAGTGGCCTGAACCTTCGTAACAGGGATTCTGGCCACCTAGTTCGAGGCCACGGGCAGAATCCAACCGGTTCACCAGCACCGCCCGTTCCAGATCGGTCCACTGGGCGCTGAGAAGCGAAGTACGGGCGGTGGCAGGGCCGAACACAAACCGGCGCAGGGTTTCCCTGCGCCGGTTTCTTTTCGGGGCAACGATGGAACCGATCCCTCATCCCGACGGTAGTTAAAGGAGATAGTCGTTACCTCGAGGGGGGAAACCATGCGCCGCCTGATCCCAGTTCTAGCCGTGACAATCCTGACCCTCGCTCTGTCGGTGGGACCGGCCACCATGGCGAGGGCCGGTGGTGGCGCTCATTGCGCCCCGATGTTCACGGACGCCAAGGCCGATGTCGTCAGGATGACCCGGAACTGCTTCGTCCCGACCATCGCGCGCGTCGATCCAGGCGCGAAGGTCAGTTTCGTCAATGAGGATGGCATCCCTCACACGGTCACCGGAGCGGTCTTCGTCTTCGGAAGCAT
>Ga0299913_10002691_pt1 | contig 14164 bp, 15 predicted proteins | sample RVTome_9_FD_201360 | JGI IMG/M metagenome (GOLD analysis project Ga0299913, IMG submission 201360) | Soil microbial communities from uranium-contaminated site in the Upper Colorado River Basin, Wyoming, United States - RVT155D38 (version 2) ... | reverse complement strand
GCGGCGTCGACCGCCTGGGCGACCTTGTCGAGGACGAACGAGAGCCCGCCCCAGATCAGCTTGTCGACGACGACGACGCCGATCATCGGCCGTCCGCCCGCGCGCTCGTCGCGCGGCTCCGCGCGCCGTTCACTCCGCCTCGGAGGCGCGCTCGAGCTTGAGGCGGATGTTGACGAAGTTGTACGGCGGCCACGGGCCCGTGTACTTGAAGGTCAGCTTCTCGTGGCGGGCGCCGATCTCCTTGACCCGGGCGTCGAAGTCGGCCTCGGCGTCGCGCTGGACGAGGAAGGCGGCGTTGAGGATCATCTTGTCGCCGATCGGCTTGTTGACCCGCGAGGCGACCGAGACCTCGCGCAGCTCGGCGAGGATCTCGCCGGCGAGCGCCTCGGAGCGCTCCTGGAGGAGCGAGTCGACGAGCCGGCCGTACTGCATGCGCGCGAAGTAGGTCGAGCCGCTCTGCGACGAGATCTCCTGGCGCAGCCGGCGCAGGTTCTCGTCGTCCTTCTCGATCTCCTGGATCATCACCTCGGGCTCCCACAGCACCTTGAGCCCGAACTCGACCTTCCCCTTCATCTTGCCGAGCACGTCGGAGAAGGCGTCGTAGGCCGAGCGCAGCAGCTCGACGATGTCCTGGCGCGTCTTGAACACCGTGCCGAACGACATCGGGATGACGGTGAACCGGCGCATCACCTCCTCGTTGACCCGCTCGTGGGCGAGCACGTTCTCGCGCGTCGGGTCGTAGACCTCGAGCGGGGTGTCCGAAGCGACGGCGGCGATGTCGCCGTGGGGGACGGTGTGGACGTCGGCCGGCTCGTTGCCGATGCCGATGGCGCCGAACGAGAGCTCCTCGGAGGTGGCGACGATGCAGTAGACGTACTTGCCGCTGGCCTCCGGCTCGGCGGCTTCGGCGGACGCCGCCGCGCGCTCCCCCGCCGCCGCCCCGGCGGACGTTCGCTGCGCCGGCGGCCCCGGGTCGGCGGCGGTCGCCTCGTCCGGGTCGCGCGGCGCGGTCTCGACGGTGCGCAGCTCGGGTGCTCCGCCGCCGGTGGGGAGCGCGCCCGCCCCCGACTCGTGGGCCGCGGTCTCGGTACGGCTGTCCGATTCGCTCATCTACGTCTCCTCGTCTCGCTGCCCGCGCCGCCGCCCAGGTGGCGGCGGATCTCCTCCTCGAGGTCGGCGGGGAAGAACGGTTTGGTGACCACCCCGTCACAGCCGGCGTCGAGCGCCTTCTCGCGGGCGCTCTCGAGCGCGTGGGCGGTCAGGGCCAGCACCGGGATGTGCCGGGTGCGCGCGTCGGCCTTGATCCTCCGGGTCGCCTCGAGGCCGTCCATCTTCGGCAGCCAGACGTCCATCAGGATCAGGTCCGGCACCAGGTCGGCCGCTTTCTGGATCGCCTCGAGCCCGTCCTCGGCGCCCTCGACGGCGAAGCCGCGGAAGCCGAGGTACTCGGCGACGATCGTCCGGCCGTCCTCTACGTCGTCGACCACCAGGATCAGCGGCTTGTCCCGCCGCGCTTCGGCATCGCTCATGCGTCAGGCCTCCTCGGCCGTGGGGGTCGGGTCCTCGCGGTGGAGCGGCAGGATCAGGGTGAAGGTCGAGCCCTCGCCCTCGACGCTCTCGAGCTCGATGTCGCCGCCCAGGACCGTGGCCAGCCGGCGGCAGATCGACAGCCCCAGCCCGGTGCCTTGCGTGCGCGCCACCGCCGTGCCGGTCTGCCCGAACGCCTCGAAGATCGTCCGCTGGTGCTCGTCGGAGATGCCGACCCCGGTGTCGGCCACCGACACCGCCACGCGCCGGCCGTCGGCGGTGCGGCGGGCGCGGATCGCCACCGCCCCCACCTCGGTGAACTTCAGCGCGTTGGACAGCAGGTTGATCAGGATCTGCTTGACCTTCTGCCGGTCGCTCTCGAGCTCCGGCAGGTCCGGGCCGACGTCGCGTGAGACGTCGAGGCCGCTCTTCTCGATCAGCGGCTCGACCTCGACCATCACCTCGTCGACGAGCCCGGCGAGCGCGAACCGCTCGAGCTCGACCGGCATCTTGCCCGCCTCGATCCGCGCCACGTCGAGGAGGTCGTTGATGATCGCCAGTAGGTGCCGGCCGTTCGAGTCGACTCGCTCGAGCCGCTGGCGCTGCTCGTCGGGCAGCTCGCCGAAGACGCCCTGGAGCAGGAGCGACGTGTAGCCGAGCACCGCGTTGAGCGGCGTGCGGAGCTCGTGGGAGACGTTGGCCAGGAACTGGTCCTTGAGCCGCGACGCCTCGGCGAGCTCGAGCGTCTGGCGGCGGAGCAGCTCGTTCTGCTCGGCGAGCTCGCCGGTCGCCTCGCGCACCCGCTCCTCGAGCTCCTCGGAATGGCGCTTGACCTGTTCGTAGAGGCGGGCCTTTTCCATCGCCTCGGTGAGGTCGTGGAGGATGGTGACGACCGCCGTCTCCTCGCCGTGCTGGGAGAGGACCTTGCCCGAGATCGCCTCGACCGGCACCCGGTCGCCGCTCCCCGGGTCGGTCAGCGCCAGCTCGCCGCGCTGCCGGAGCGACTGGCTGGCGTAGAGGTTCGAGATGAACGAGGTGAACACCGCGTCGTTGGCCCGCACCCGCCGCTCGGCGTCGTCGCCCTCGGCCTCGGCGGAGGTGAACAGCCGCTCGGCCGGCGGGTTCATCCGGGCGATGTTGCCCGAGGGGTCGGTGACCACCACCGGGTCGATCACCGCGTTGAGGATCAGGTCGAGCCGGTCGCGCTCGGCGCGGGTCTTCGCCTCCGCCGCGTGCAGCCGGCGGTACTGCTCCTCGATCTCCTCGGTCGCCCGGCGCAGGTCGGCGATGTTGCGCAGCAGCGACACCGTGCCCGTCTCGCCGGGGCCGACCCTGAGCCGCGAGCCGATCAGCTCGAACATCAGGTCGCCGCCCTCGATCGGGTCGACCAGCAGCACCTCGCGGCGGGTCGCCCCCGGCTCGTCGCCGGCGGTGAAGAGGCTGGCCGAGAACAGCATGTTGTTGAGCGCCACTGCCCGCCGCCGCCCCTCGCTCATCTGGTCGTCGGCCGACAAGAGCTTTTCGGCGTGGCTGTTGGCGACCAGAGTGCGGCCGTCGGAGTCGGTCAGGAGCACCGGGTCGGTCACCGCCTCGAGGATGCCCGAGAGCCACTCGACCTCGCGGCGGCGGCGCTCGAGCTGGCCGTCGAGCCCGGGCAGGGCGAGGGCGGCGAGCCGCATGCCGAGGAGCTGGGCGGCGAGCCGCAGCGGCGCGCGGTCGCCGACGCCGGCGGCGAGCAGGAGTCCGAGCTCCGGCGAGGTGCCGTCCGGCTCGCCGAGCGGGAAGGCCTCGAACGGGGGCCCCTCGAGACCGTGGGGGACGGCGCCCTCGCGGGCGGACGGATCGCCCTCGCGCGACGGCCCGGCGAGGGCGTAGGGCTCGATCGTCAGCTCCTTGCCGGCGAGCGCCGCGACCAGCGGGTGGCCGCGCTCGTCGAGGTCGACCTCGAGCGCCGGGTCGATCCCGGCCGGCAGTCCCCGGCCGGCGAGGCAGCGGAGCCGGCGCCGGCCGCGGTCGACCCCGAGCACCAGCGCTCGGCGGGCGCCGGCGTGCAGCGTCAGCCAGTCGAGCGCGCGCTCGGCGCAGCCGGCGGCGTCGGAGGTCTCGGCGAGCTCGGTGAGGAGCGCGAGCTCCGGAGGGACGCGGGGCGCGCCGCCGCGCTCGGGGTCCGGCTCGAGACGCGCGACGCCGCTCACGTTCAGGCTTCGGAGGTCTTCGCCGGCTGGCTCGCCCGGGCCGCCGCCAGCTCGGCGCGCAGGGCCGCGTTCTCGGCCTGCAGCTCCTCGACCTGCCGGCCCTCGATCGCCGGGCGCGACACCGTGGGCACCTGGCCCACCGCCTCGGCGTACTTCATGTAGGTGTCGATCGAAGCGACGACGACCCGGGCCTCGACCGTGATCAGGTCGATGCCGACGAGCGACACCCGCACCCAGGCGTCGATCACGATCCCCTTGTCCAGGACGCGGTCCAGGACGTCGATCAGGCTGGTTCCACCGGAGGCGCGTTCCACCGCCATCGGTCAAGTCTCCCCTTTCTCGGATCCCCCCGCCTCGAGCAGCGCGAGCCGCTCTTCGAGCCGCTGGACCTGCTGGCGGAGGCTCCGGTTCTCGTCCGTGAGCTGCCGCGCCGAAGGTGAGAGGTAGCTGTCGTGGCGCCACCAGTCGAGGCCGATCTGCTCCGCCTTGTCGATCGAGCAGACGAGCAGGCGGATGCGGATGGTCAAAAGCTCCACCTCCGCGAGCGAGACGCGGACGTCCCCGGCGACGACGAGGCCCTTGTCGAGCACCCGGTCGAGGACCTCGACCAGTCCGGTCGATCTGCGGTACGACGGCTCCATGGCAGCGCGCTCCAGCCTATACCCTCCGGCAACCGGCGGAAAGCTGCGGGGATCGGTGCAACTTCGATGCCCCGGGCGGCCGGCTGCGGATCAGCTCTCGGCGAGGGCGGCCGCCTGAGCTCCTCATCTGCCCAGGGTCGCCGCGACGGCTTGGGGAGAGGTCGAGACGAGCTCCTCGACCGGGCGCGAGCCGCCCTGCTCGCGCGCCTCGTCGGCGAGGGCTGCGACCTGCTCGCGGTCGACCGACTCGGCGGCGACGCCGTGGGTGGCCAGGGCCTCGACGATCCGCTCGGCGAGCTGCTCGCGCCCGCCGCCGCGGCGGTAGACGTCCGGGTGGACGACCACCCGGCCGTCGCTCACCTCGACGAGCTCGTACTCGATGGACAGCGGCACCGGCTCCTCGAACGGGATCTCCCTCGTCTTGCCGGCGGCGGAGATCCGCTCGATCTCCTCGCGGCCGAGGCCGGGGGTCGCGTGCTGGTGGAGGAGCAGGGCCAGCGGGACGACGTCGAGGTTCGCCATCCGGATGCAGCCGTGCGACGCTGGCCGGCCGAGCTTTTCGGTCTCCGGCGTGCCGTGGATGAAGAAGAGCGGCTCGTAGTAGAGCTTCACCCGGCCCATCGGGTTGTTCGGCCCCGGGGCCGCCGGCTTCTCGTTGCGCGCCCAGAAGCTCTTCGGCGGATGCCACCAGGGGTTCCACACCGCCTTGGAGATCTCGTACCGCCCCATCGGCGTGGGGTGCTTCGGCCCCCCGACGCTCACCGGGTAGGTCTCGCCCACCGCGCCGTCCCGCAGCACCTCGAGCCGCCCGGCGGGGATGTTGACCACCAGCTCCAGCGGCGGGGCGGGCTCGGCGGCCTCGGCGGGCTCGGACGGGTCGGCGGGCGAGCGGCTCGCGGCCGGTTCGGCGGGGTCGGCGGCCGCCTCCCGGGCGGCGTCGGGCTCGGGTCTGTCTGCGTCCTGCGCGGCCGCGGGCAGCGCGCAGAGGAGCGGGATCAGGGTGGCGAGGAGGATCTTCCAGGGTGCATGTCTCATCGGTGCGCCCTCCTTTCGCCGCCTCTGGAGAGCACGGACGGTGCCAGGTGGGGCGCTAGGATCGCCGACGCGATGAAGGAGCTCGACCACCTGCCGGGCGGCGACCTGGTGCGACGGGGTCTCGCCGACCTCGCGGCCGGCGACGAGTCGGTCGAAGCGCTGCTCGTCGCGATCGGCGAGCCACGGCTCCGCGGGCTCGGGATCGAGGTTCCGCCGCATCGCCTCGACGAGCCGGAGCACCGGCTCTACCTTTTGCTCGCCCGCGAGGACTCCGCGACGGCCCACTCCCGCTACAACGCCCTGATCCGCCGCCTGGTCAGCTTCGAGCGAGCCGCCGGATGCGCGGGCTAGTCGACGAGGCCCGTCTGCGCCGGTTCATGAGGGCGCTGGGCGCCGAGGCCGACGCGCCGGTCCGCGTCTACTTCACCGGCGGGGCCACCGCCGTCCTCGGCGGCTGGCGGGGTAGCACGATCGACGTCGACCTCGTCTTCGATCCCGAGCTCGACCGGCTCTACCGCGCGCTCCCCCGGCTCAAGGAGCGGCTGGGGATCAACGTCGAGATCGCTTCGCCCGCGCACTTCCTCCCGGAGCTGCCGGGTTGGGAGGCGCGGTGTCTCCACGTCGGCCGCGAGGGGAAGGCGGACTTCTTCCACTACGACCCCTATGCCCAGGCACTGTCGAAGATCGAGCGCGGGCACCGCCAGGACCGCGGCGACGTCGAGGAGCTGATCGGGCGCGGGCTGGTCGAGCCTGCCGAGCTGCTCCGGCTCTTCGAGGCGATCGAGCCCGAGCTCTACCGGTTCCCCGCCGTCGACCCGAGGACACTCCGGGACTCCGTGGAGGCGGTCGTGCGTCGGCACGCGGCGAGCGGCCCCGGCTGAGCGGACAGCTCCAGCTCGCCGCGGTCCGGAGCGTCGATCTGCGCTCTCGACGCCGTCACCGCCGCCACCGCCGGTGGAGCCAGAGCCAGAGCTCGGGGGCGCGGCGGACCTCGGCCTCGATCACGTCGAGGTAGAGACGGGTGAGGGCGAGGACCGCCTCGTCTCCGGTCCGGCCGTCGACCGCACCCGGCGGGATCGGGTCGCGGAAGACGACCCGGTAGCGGCCGCCGGGCTCGGGCAGGCCGAAGGCGGGGACGGCGGGGACGCCGAGGCGGAGGGAGAGGCGGGCGACCAGCGGCGTGGTCAGGGCCGGACGGCCGAAGAAGGGGAGAGCGACGCCGCCGTCGCGCTCCGGGACGCGCTGGTCCATCAGGAGAGCGGCGTTGTCGCCGGCCTCGAGCGCGCGCAGGAGGCCGCGGGCGGCGCGGCGCTTGGGGAGATGGCGGTTGCCGAAGCGGCGGCGGTGGGCGTCGAGCTCGCGGTCGAGCCGGGGGTTGTCGAGCGGTCGGCCGACGACGTGGAGCGGGCCGGCGTAGGTGCCGACGGCGTGGGCGGCGTGCTCCCACAGGCCGAGGTGGGCGCTGATCAGCAGGACGCCGCGGGGCGCCGCGGCGGCGCGGGCGGCCTCGAAGCGGTCCCAGCCGTCGAGGGTGGTGCGGCGGCAGAGCTCCTCGAGGTCGAAGCGGGTGGACGAGAGGGTGTCGGTGAGGGCGGCGCCGAAGTGGCGGAAGCAGGCGCGGGCGACGGCACGGTGCGCGGCGGCGGGCTCGTCGGGGAAGGCGCGGGCGAGGTTGTCGAGCGCGATGCGGCGCCGGCGCCCGGCGGCAAGCCAGGCGAGCCGGCCGAGCGCGCGGCCGGCTCGGCGGGCGGCGGCGTGCGGGAGGGCGCGGACCGGCGCGCGCACCGCGAGATAGGCGAGGTGTTCGAGGCGGTGGCGGAGCGGGGCGTCCTTCACCGCGTCTCCCGTCCGGGGTCCAGGGTCGCGAGCCGGCCGTCGAGCCAGTCCCAGAGGGCGGGCTCCGGGACGGCTTCGACGGGGAGCTCGGCGAGGGGGATCTCGAGGCGGCCGTGGAGCTTCACGCGGTCCTTCGCGGTGGTCAGCACGGCCCCGGCGCCGGTCGCGGCGAGCTCGCGGCGGATGCGGTCGAGGGTCGCCTCGGGGTAGTCGTGGTGGTCGGGGAGGACGATCTCGCCGGCGACCGGCCGGCCGCCGGCGCGGGCGGCGTCGAGGAAGCGGCCCGGGCGAGCGATCCCGCAGACGAGGAGCACGGGCGTCGCCGGGGGGAGCGGGCGGCCGTCGGCGAGGACCGCCGGGCCGGTTCGGGCCTCGGCGGCGAAGGCGGCGCCGCCGAAGCCGTGGGGGCGGAGGGCGGCGGCCAGCTCCTCGCCGCCGGCGCCGGGCGGGGCGCCGGTGAGGACCGCCGCGTCGGCGCGGCGGCTCGCCGCGAGCGGCTCGCGCAGCCGGCCGCCGGGGGCGAGCCGGCCGCCGGCGAAGGGGTCGGCGGCCGGGAAGGCGAGCAGGTCGAGGTCGCGGGCCAGCGGGAGGTGGGAGAAGCCGTCGTCGAGGAGGAAGAGGTCCGGGGCCGCCGGCAGGCGCTCGAGAGCGTAGAGGCCGGCGCGGTGGCGGTCCGGGCCGACGACGACGGCGACGCCGGGCAGCCGGCCGGCGAGCTCGACCGGCTCGTCGCCGGCCACCTTCGGCCCGAGCAGCGGCCCGCTGCCGTCGCTGACCACGCGCACCCCCTCGCCCGAGCCGCCGTAGCCGCGGGACAGGACGCAGACGCGGCGGCCCTGGTCGCGAAGGCGGGCGGCGAGCGCGGCGACGAGCGGCGTCTTGCCGGCGCCGCCCCAGTGGAGGTTGCCGACGCTGAGCACCGGCCGCGGCAGGCGGCGGGCGCGGCCGCGCCACCAGGCGGCGCGCAGGCGATGGGCGCCGCCGTAGAGGAGCTGCCACGGGGACACCGGCCGCGCCGGGCTCGTGAGGTCGGGGGTCACGTTTCCGCGCGAAGCCCTTGCGGCGAAGGCGGCCGGCTGCGAGACGTTTCCGCAAAAACGCGTCGCCGGCGGAGGGAGGCGGCGAGGAGGGGCTTCACGCGCCCGAGCCTATGCCGGCCGGCCACGCGGTGAGGGCCGAGACGGTTGCAGGGCGTCGCCGAGGGCCCCGTGCAGCATGCTCGCGGCGCGGTCGACGGCGCCCCGGTTGGCCTCGACCAGGCGGCGGCCGGCCTTGCCCACCCGGCGGGCCTCGGCGGGGTCGTCGAGCCACGCGCTCCAGACCTCACCGAGCTCGCAGGCGTCGGCCACCCGGCGCCAGGCGCCGGCGGCGTCGAGCTCGTCGGCGATCTGCCGGAAGTTCTCCATCGACGGGCCGGCGGCGACGGGGACGCCGAAGCGCGCGGCTTCCAGCGGGTTGTGGCCGCCGGTCGGGACGAGGGTGCCGCCGACGAAGACGGCGGCGGCGTGGCGGTAGACGGCCGCCAGCTCGCCCATCGTGTCGAGGAGGAGGGCGTCCGCCGGACCGGCGAGTCCCTCGGACTCCGCCGCACCGATGGGGATCGCAGGCTCGGAGGCGGCGGCCCCGGCGGCCGCGGAGCCGCCCGCGACCTCGACGGCGCCATCCGCGACCTCGCTTCGCCGGACGACCGTCAGCCCCGCCGCCTCGAGGAATGCCGCCGCGGCGTCCCACCGTTCGGGATGACGGGGCGCGACGACGAGGAGGGCGCGATCACCGCCGCCGAGATCCTGGAAGGCGCCGGCCACCGCCAGCTCTTCGGGCGCCGCGTCCTCCGGCGAGGAGCGCGCGTCGCGGGCCGGCGGGCGGTCCATGTCGCGGTCTCGCGCTGAAGCGCCGGCCGTCGAAGGCACGCTCTTCGGCGACGGGGTTCGGTCGCTGCGCCGGGACCGGCCCGAGCCCCGCGCCCCCATCGTCGACCCGGCGACGAGCACCGGCCGCCCGGCCGCGAGCCGGCGAATCAGCGCGGCGAGCTCGGTGCGCTCCGGCGGCTCCGGGGTGTCGTACTTGAGGTTGCCACAGACCTCGACCCGCCCGGGCTCGACGCCCAGCTCGACGAGGCGGTCGCGGTCGGCCGCGGTCTGGACCCCGAACCGTCGGACGGGGTCGAAGAGAGGGCCGAGGAGCCGCCGCAGGCGGCGCATCCGGCGGAAGCTCCGGTCGCCGACCCGGCCGTTGACCACCGCGACCGGCAGGCCGCGGCGGCGCGCCTCGGCGAGCACCAGCGGCCAGTAGTCGCCCTCGACGAGGACGAGCCCGGCCGGCTCGAAACGCCGGAAGAAGCGGCGGACGGCGCCGGCGAGCTCGAAGGGGAGGTAGGCGACCGCCGCCCGGCCGGCGAAGGGCTCGCGGCCGAAGGCCTCGCGGGCCCGCGCCTGGCCGGTCGGCGTCACGGTGGTGACGACGAGCGGCAGGCAGGGGGGCAGCGCCCTGGCGAGGGTGGCGGCGACGCCGACCTCCCCGACCGAGACGGCGTGGAGCCACAACGGCCGCGGCCCCGGCGGGCCGGGCAGGTCGAGGCCGAGCCGCCCGCGCACGGTGGTGAGATAGTGGCGGCCGCGGCGGGCGAGGAGGAACGGCGCGGCGAGGACGAGGCCGGCGGCGGCGAGAACCTGGTAGAGGAGCGACATGGCGGACGGCGGAGACGGCGGGCGGAGCGGCCCTCCGGAAGACGGCGGCGAGAGGCCCGGGCGGGAGCCCCGAACGGCGCGGCGGGAGTATAATCCGCCCCCTCTGGCCGCCGGGCCGCCGCCGGCCGAGCCGTCTCCGGACCTTACGCCCGGAGGGGCGGACCGGCCCTTGGACGGCGGCCGGGAGGATTCCGTATACCCACCCGGGACCGGCTCCAGCCGGAGCGCGCCCGACCGAAGCTCGCAGACCACGGCTCCCGAGACGCCCCGACACGACATGCCCGAGCTCGCCTACTCCGTCACCCGCCACCGCGCCGCCCTCGCCGAGGCGACCGACCGCGACGTCCTCGCCGCCCTGCGCCGCGGCGACGAGACCGCCCTCGACGAGCTGGTCCGCCGCAAGACCGCGCCGCTGCTGCAGACGGTCTACCGCATCCTGGGCGATCTCGAGGAGGCGCGCGACGTCGTCCAGGTGGCCTTCTTCCGCATCTGGGAGCACCGCGAACGCTTCGACGACCGCTGGAGCCCGAACACCTGGATCTACCGGATCGCGAGCAACCTGGCGATCGACCACCTGCGCTCCCGCCGCAGCCGCGAGCGGTCGACCGAGCCGGTGCGCCGCCACCTCCGCCAGGTCGCCGACGTCCGCTCCGACCAGTCGCTCGCCGACCTCCACGGCGAGGAGGTGATGGCGATCTTCCGGGAGCTGTCGGCCGAGCTCACCGAGAAGCAGCGCCTGGTCTTCCTGCTGCGCGAGGTCGAGGGCCTGTCGTCCCAGGAGGTGGGCGAGATCGTCGGCTGCCGCGAGTCGACGGTGCGCAACCACCTGTTCAACGCCCGCAAGCTCCTGCGGCGCGAGCTCGTCCGCCGCTATCCCGAGTACGCCCCCGCCGACAGCCGCGACGGCGAGGAGGACCGATGACCTGCCCCGACTGGAACCGCCTGGTCGCCGAGCGCGACGCCGCCCCGCCCACCGACGTGCCCGGCGGCCCGCCCACCGACGCCCCCGAGGCCTGGGACCGCGCGCTGGCCCATCTCGACGGCTGCCCGAGCTGCGCGCCGCGCGCCCTCGCCGCCGACCCGGCCCTCGTCTTCCGCCGCCTGCCGGCTCCGGAGATCGGCGCCGCCGACGTGGAGGCGATGCGCCGGGCCGTCGAGTCGATGCGTCGGGCCGACCGGGTCGCCCACGGGGCCCCCGGCACGCCGGCCGGCCGGTCCGCCGCCTCGCGGCTCCGCCGGCTGCGCCTGCCCGCGCCGGGGAGCTGGCGGCAGATCGCCGCCGCCGCGGCCCTGGCCGCCGCGAGCTTCGGCCTGTGGCTGTCCGCGCCCGACGAGGCCAGCCGCACCGCCGAGCCGCTCGCCGCCGTGGCCGCGCCGAGCGCCGCGCTCGTGCCGAGCGCCCGGAACCTGGCGGCCGAGCCCGTGTTCCTCGACCTCGCGGAGCCCCGGGCGGCGGACGTCTACCAGGTGGGGGAGGAGGACCTCCTGGTGGTCATGGTGATGGACGAGACGCTGGATGTCTGACGCCGTCGCCGACTCCGCCGGACCTCCTCCCTCCGCGAGCTGATCCCGGACCGCGCGCCCTCCGGCGCCGCGTCCCCCGTCTCCCTTCGATGACCCGTCTCTCCCGACTCTTCGTGCTCCCGCTGCTCGTCGCCGCCCATGCGGCGGCGGCGGGTGCCGTCCCGGCCCAGAGCGGGCGGCCGGCGCAGACCGTCGCGGTCGACCGGATGGCCCTGCACGCCCACACCCTCCGCTACCGGGCGGCCGAGGACGCGCTCGAAGTGGTCCGCCCGCTGCTGTCGTCGCGCGGGAGCGCGGAGGTCCAGGCCGACGGCAACACCCTGGTGATCCGCGACAGGATCTCCTCGCTCGCCCGCATCGTGCCGGCGCTGCGCCGGTTCGACCGCCGGAGCGAGCTGGTGCGGCTCGAGGTCCTGGTGGTGCGCGCCGCCCGCCACCGGGTCTCTCCGCCGACCCGCTCGACGGTGCCGCCGGAGCTCGAGGCGAAGCTCAAGAAGCTCCTGCCGTTCGACTCGTACGAGCTGGTGGCCGAGGCGGTCCTCGGCACCGAGGAGGGCGAGAGCGTCACCTACGAGATCGGCGCGGGCTACTCGCTCCGCTTCGACGTCGGTGAGCTGGTCGCCGAGCGCCAGCTCCGGCTCGAGGACTTCCGGGTGTTCCAGCAAGGCCGTGAGGAGCCGCTGATCCGCACCAACCTCCGCCTCCAGCTCGACCGGACCTACAGCGTCGGGCTGGCGAAGAGCCAGGACAGCCCGACCGCGCTGATGATCGTCCTGACCTGCCAGCTCTGGCCGGTGCCGAGCCTGCCGCCCAGCCTGGGGAGCCCCGACTGATGGAGTTCGTCTGCCGCGTCGGCACCCCGGAGGGCCGGGTCCTCGAGCGCGTCGTCCAGGCGCGTGACGAGGCGTCCGTGCGCACCGACCTCGAAAAGCAGGGGATGCACGTCTTCGAGGTCGCCCACAAGGGGCGGCTGGCCCGCGCCGGGGCCGGGCTCGACCGCCGGCTCCGCCTGCCGGGCCGCGCCGACAAAGGGCTGTCGCAGCAGGAGTTCCTGATCTTCAACCAGGAGCTCGCCGCCCTGCTCCGCGCCGGGCTGCCGCTGCTCCAGGCGCTCGACCTGATGCTCGAGCGGATGGAGAACGAGGGCTTCCGCTCGGTGCTCTCCGACATCCGCGACCGGGTGAGCTCCGGCGAGGAGCTGTCCGACGCCTTCGCCGCCTACGGCCACCTCTTCCCGCGGCTCTACCCCGCGTCGCTCAAGGCCGGCGAGCGCTCGGGCGAGCTCGAGGCGGTGATCCGCCGCTTCATCCGCTACCAGCGGCTCATGCTCGAGGCGCGGAAGAGGGCGGTGTCGGCCCTGGTCTACCCGGCGGTCCTGATCGGCCTGTCGATCGGGCTGATCGTCATCCTGATCGTCTACGTCGTGCCCCGGTTCACCGGCTTCTACGCCGACCTCGACGCCGAGCTCCCGGCGCTCACCCGGGCGGTGATGGCGGTGTCGCTCTTCGTCGGCGGCAACTGGCCCGTCCTCGCCGCGGCGCTCGCCGTCGGCGGGTGGCTCGGCTGGCGGTGGAGCCGGACGCCGGCCGGCCGGCTGGCGGTCGACCGGTGGAAGCTCGGCCTGCCGCTCGTCGGCCCGGTGTTCCGGCTCTTCGCGCTCTCCGAGCTCTGCCGGTCGCTGGCGACGCTCCTGGCCGGCGGCATCCCGCTGGTGCAGGCCTTCGAGATCGCCACCGAGGCGGTCGGCAACGCGAGCGTGCGGGCGCGGATCGAGCCGAACATCCGCATGGTGCGCGAGGGCAAGGCCTTCTACGAGGCGATCGAGGAGAGCGGCGTCTTCCCGCCGATGGCGATCGACATGGCGAAGGTCGGCGAGGCGACCGGCGCGCTCGACGAGATGCTGTCGAACGTCTCGGACTTCTTCGACGAGAAGGTCGAGGTCCAGGTGCAGCGGCTGCTGTCGCTCGTCGAGCCGATGATGCTGGTGTTCATGGGCGTCGTCGTCGCGGTGATCCTGCTCTCGCTCTACCTGCCGATGTTCAGCATGCTGGGGCAGGTCGGGTGAGGCGTCGGCGCGGAATCCTGGCCGGGGAGCGGGCGTTGTTAGACGCTCCCCCGGCGCAGTACGTGAGAAGGATGGACGGGCGTAGCACGGACCGGCCGCACGGCGGCCGGGGAGCGAGCGGGCGCGGTAGGTAGAGAGAGGCACGCAAGACGATGGCGACGACGGCGACCCAGACCCGGCAGCGGACCCTCGAGGCGATCGAGGTCGAGACCACCGAGGAGTCGAGAGCGCGGCAGCAGCGCGAGCGGCGCGAGGCGGAGGAGACCGCCGCGCGCCACGGGCTCGAGTTCGTCGACGTGCACGACTTCCGGGTCGACAACGACCTGTTCCGCCGTATCCCCTTCGACCTGATGCTGCGCTACGGGTTCATCCCCGAGCGCCAGCTCGACGGCCGGCTGGCCGTGGTGATGGCCGACCCGACCGACGTGGTCAAGGCCGACGAGCTCGAGCTCCTGCTCGCCCAGCCCGTCGAGGTCAAGGTGGGCGTGCCCTCGGCGATCGAGGAGATCCTGCAGAAGTCGGAGAGTGCCCAGCGGGTGCTCGACGAGGCGACCGAGGACTTCCGCATCCAGCTCGTCCAGGAGGACGACGAGGGCGAGGAGGTCCTGTCGATCGACCGGATCACCGCCGACACGAGCCCGATCATCAAGCTCG
>Ga0299913_10002690_pt1 | contig 14164 bp, 13 predicted proteins | sample RVTome_9_FD_201360 | JGI IMG/M metagenome (GOLD analysis project Ga0299913, IMG submission 201360) | Soil microbial communities from uranium-contaminated site in the Upper Colorado River Basin, Wyoming, United States - RVT155D38 (version 2) ... | reverse complement strand
CGCGAGCAGTCCAAGGAGTTCCTGAAGGCCAACCAGGACGTCGCCCAGAAGCTCGAGACGGAGATCCGCGCCAAAGTGGCAACCATCGAAGTCCCCGTAGAGGGCATCTCCGAGGCCGAGTAACGGGCGCGTGATGCGCGGCGATTGCGGCGTTGCGGGCATCGGTGGCTAACTCACGCACTGACCAACTGGCGATTGATGTTCATCGGTGCATGATTCGCTCAGTCTCGCGCCGCTGAGACGGGGTCTGCGCGGCCGGTTGGCGAGGCCTGCCGGACAGGTGATACGTGCAGCGAATAACCGGAGGGACATGGCTTGACGCGACGGCTGACGCCCGAGGCTGTCGCCGCTCGCAAGGAGGCGCGCGGTGTGCTGGTGGAGCCGGGGCCGGTCATGGATGCCGCGGCCGGGTTCCTGGCGGCACGCCCACGGTCGGTCGCAGAGACGCGTCGGCGGCTGCGGCACCTCGGCTATCCACACGAGCTCGTCGAGACGGTCGTGGAGCGGTTGGTCGAGATGGGCTACCTCGACGACGCCGGCTTCGCGCGGGCCTGGGTGGAGAGTCGCGACCGTGCCCGCCCACGCGGCGAATCGGCCCTGCGACGCGAGCTGGTCCTGCGGGGAGTGCCGCGCGAGGTTATCGACGAGGTGCTGTCGGTGCGCACCGAGGAGGCGGAAGCCGAGGATCCGGACCGCGCGGCGGCGGCAGCCTTGCTAGAACGCCGCCGGGTATCACTCGAGCGTGAACCCGACCCGGTGCGTCGTCGGCAGAAGGCGTACGCGCTCCTGGCGCGCAACGGCTTCGACCCTGAAACATGCCGCGAGGTGAGCCGCAAGTTGGGACACGACCTCGAGGTGGGCGACGGATGACGGCTGCCACGGCAACGACGGCGGTGCGAACGTTGGCGTCCATCCTCCTGGTGCTGTATCTGGTCGTGCTCGCCGCACTGACTCTCCGGCCGGCATCCGAAGACACCAACCAGAGCCTGCGCGTCAACCTCCGTCCGTTCGCGACGATTGGGCCGGCGCTCCGCCTTGGGCCCGGCTCGTTCTCGTATGGCGTCCTGGTCGGCAACTTCGTCGCCTTCCTGCCGCTGGGGATGCTCGTACCACTGGTGCGCCGCCGCAGCTCGTGGTTGGCAGTCGTACTCATCGGTTTCGGCCTCTCGACGGCGATCGAGTTGACCCAGCTCGCGATCTCGCTCGCTGTCGGCTACGGCTATCGCTCGGCCGACATCGACGACGTCATCGTCAATACGAGCGGGACGGCGGTCGGACTCGCCGCGGTCGTAATCGTCGGGACGTCGGTGAGGACGCTCGCCCGAGGCCGATAATCGGTACGTGCCCGCCACCAAGTCGACGAAGAAGTCCAAGGTCGAGAAGCCCCGCCAGCCGGACGATGTCGTCCGCGAGTCGGCCGGCATCTACCGGTCCACAGACGACAGATTCGAGGTGCGCCAGTCGCAGGCGAACTGGTACCTGGTCGACACTCAGCAGGCGAACGAGTTCGGCCAGGAGTTGATCCACGGCCCGTTTGGGTCGCTGAAGCAAGCGCAGGCGGCTATGACCGGCGCGCGCGAGGTCAAGCCGCTGCTGCGTTCGGCGCCACGCCCCAAATCAACAAGAAGCAGGAAACCGAAAGAACCGCCCAAGCCTGAATCGTGGATCGACCGACTGCCCAAGGCAGAGGCCGGCACGGTGAAGCGGCTGATCAAGGCCCTAGAGCGGGAAGGCGTGGCCGACGCCGAGGGCCTGGTACGCAGGAGCCGTGAGACTGAGCAGCCGCTCATCGCCGCGGCGGTTATCGAACGACGACTGAACGATCTGGTCGACAAACTTCCGGAAGAGGACCGCGATGCCGCCCGAAGCCTCATACGAAAGCAGGCACGGATCCTCACCGAGGAGGGCGCGGCCTCATTTTCGCCGTTGCCACGTTGGGCACTGGTCGAACTCGGAGAAGGAGAGACCGCCGCGCGGCCGATCCGCCTACGCCGCTAGATCCGGCCGCGCCAGATACCCACCGGCTCGAACTCCATGGGCACGTCGACGAGGATCAGCTCGGTCGGCGCTTCGGCCCTGATGCGTAATTTTCGTTCATCGGTGACCTTGATCGCGTCGCCTGTCGAGAGCTGCTCACCGGAGAACTGGGCCGCGCCGTCGATAAGGGAGGCGTACACGCCGCGCGCAGCACCGATCTCGTGCTCGACCCCGATGCCCGAATCGAGAGAAGCCACGTACACGCTGGCGTCCTGGTGCACCTTGACCGCCTCGCCGCCAGACGGCCCGATCACCTCCAGCAACCGGTTGTGCCGATCGTCGCGCGTGAACACGCGCTGCTCGACGCCGGGTGGCAGGTCAGGCGTGTGGGGGAGAATCCAGATCTGGATGAAGCGCATCGGCTCGGTCTCCGAGGCATTGAGCTCGGAGTGCAGGGCACCGGAACCCAGCGTCATGCGCTGGACCGACCCTGCCGGCAGCGGGCCATATGCGCCCCCGACGTTGTCCTGGTGACCGAACAGGCCTTCGACGACGTACGTCAGGCCCTCAACGTCGCGATGTGGATGGAGCGGCCACACGGCGCCCGGTATGAGCCGATCGTCGTTGAAAACGCGCATGGCGCCGAAGCTGTCGTTTTCGGGATCGCGATAGTCATCGAAGGAGAAATGCCAGCGCGCCCGGAACCAGCCGCCCTCCTTGTCGTGAATATCCCGGTCGCGGCGAACGATCAGCATGGAGTGCAGGTTAGCAACCGGGTTTGACCGATCTTTCGAAACGGGCGTAGGCTTCCTGACCAGAAGTTGGCAGTCGTCTCCGAACCAACGGCCGGGTTGCCCAGCCTGCGGACGGCGGCGGCGATATCGAAAGGTTGTCTCGCCGCCCTGCGAGACAGTCGGGTCGCACGGCAGGTCGGGAGGACTACAGCCGGCGATTCAACAAAACCTGCAACACGTCCTTCCAGTTAGGGGCTGGATGGGAGGCAGACGAATATGACCGATCCTGTCGTTCAGGCGGTGGTGGCACTCATCGCCATCGCGGCTGGGTTTGCGCTCGGATTCATGGCTCGTAGCTACTGGGCGTCACAGGCGATTCGCACGGCGCACGACAAGTCGGCGCGGATCGTCGCCGAGGCTCGCGCCCAGCAGAAGGAGCTGATCCTCCAGGCCAAGGACGAGCAGGTCCGGCTGGCGCGCGAGGCGGAGGAAGAGGCACGCGCCAAGCGCGGTGAGCTGGCCGGCCTCGAGCGGCGCCTCCTGCAACGCGACGAGCAGCTCGACCAGCGGTCGGACATGCTCGAGGAACGCGACCGCAAGCTGATCGGCCGCGAGCGGGAGATCGACCAGGCAAAGGAAGAGCTGGCGAGGGCGCGGCAGGAGCAGATCGCGGCTCTCGAGCGCGTCAGCCTCATGTCACAGGACGACGCCAAGCAGATCCTGCTGGAACAGGTGCGCGAGGAGGCCGAGCACGACGCGGTCAGACTCGCCAAGTCGATCGAGCGCAAGGGGCGCGAGGAGGCGGAGGACCGCGCCCGCGATGTCCTGGTGACCGCCATCCAGCGCGTGATGGTCGACCACACGGCGGAGATGACGGTGACCTCGGTCACCCTGCCGTCCGACGAGATGAAGGGCCGCATCATTGGCCGCGAGGGACGCAACATACGCGCCCTGGAGCAGGCGACGGGCATCGATCTGATCATCGACGACACACCGGAAACGGTGCTCATTAGCGGCTTCGACCCGGTCCGCCGCGAGATCGCCCGCGTGGCGCTCACCAAGCTCATCCAGGACGGCCGGATCCATCCTGGCCGCATCGAGGAAGTAGTGGCGAAGGCCAAGGCAGAGGTCGAGCTGATCATGCGCCAGGCCGGTGAGGCCGCCGCCTACGAGACCGGCGTGCCGGGCCTGCCGCCGGAGCTCATCAGGCTGCTCGGCCGGCTCAAGTTCAGGACCAGCTACGGCCAGAACGTGCTACAGCACTCGATCGAGACGGCGCGCCTGGCGGCGGTCGTGGCCGGTGAGACCGGCGCCGACGTACAGATCGCCAAGGTCGGCGGGCTTCTCCACGACATCGGCAAGGCGGTCGACCACGAGGTCGAGGGTCCGCACGCCGCCATCGGTGCCCAGATCGCGGCCCGCCACAACTTCCCGATGAAGGTCATCAACGCGATCGCGGCGCATCACCAGGAAGTCGAGTACGCCTGCGTGGAAGCGCCCATCGTCCAGATCGCCGACGCCATCAGCGCGTCGCGGCCGGGCGCGCGGGGCGAGTCCGCAGAGACCTACCTAAAGCGGCTCGAAGAGCTGCAGGCGATCGCCGAGAGCTTCGAGGGCGTCGAGAAGAGTTTCGCCGTCCAGGCCGGCCGCGAGGTGCGCATCCTGGTGCGCCCGGAGGAGATCGACGATCTCGCCTCGATGCGCCTGGCCCGCGACATCGTGCGCAAGATCGAGGAGTCACTGACCTACCCCGGCCAGATCAAGGTAACCGTCATCCGCGAGACGCGCGCTGTGGAGTACGCGAAGTAGCCACAGAATCGCGCCCGATCCAGGCCGCCGACCGACTCGCGCCTCCTCCTGCCCAGCCAAGCGCGGGTATCGTGCGCGTGTTGATGATCGGCGACGTGATCGGCAAGCCAGGACGCGTCACGGTCGAGAAGATGTTGCCCGGGCTGCGCGACGAGCGGGGCATCGACCTCGTAACGGCCAACGGCGAAAACATGGCCGGCGGCATGGGCCTGACCGTATCCACCGCGGCCGCGCTGTTCGACGCCGGCGTCGACGTGATCACCAGCGGCAACCATATCTGGGACAAGCGCGAGATCTACCCAGAGCTCGACCGCGACGAGCGCATCCTGCGCCCGATCAACTACGGCGAGCACGGCGTGCCCGGTCGCGGCTGGGGCATTTTCCACACCGCCGACGGCGCGGAGATCGCGGTGATCAACGCCCAGGGACGGACGTACATGCCGCAGATCGAGAATCCCTTCACGTTGATGGACGCGCTGCTCGACCACGGCGCCGTCGAGCTGCCCAAGCTTCGCATCGTCGACTTCCACTGCGAGCTGACCAGCGAGAAGAACGCATTCGGCATCTATCTCGACGGCCGCGTCAGCGCCGTGGCTGGCACGCACACGCACGTCGCCACGGCCGACGAGCGCATCCTGCCGCGTGGCACGGCATACATCAGCGACATTGGCATGACCGGGCCGCTGTACAGCATCATCGGCTTCGATCCGACGACGGTCCTGCCACGCTTCATCAATGCCCTGCCGACGCGTTTCGAGGTCGGCAGCGGAGCGGTGCTGTTCAATGCTCTCCAAGTTGACATCGACTCCACGACCGGCTGCGCGGTTGGGGTGGCGCGGGTCAGCCGGGTGGTCGAGGAGTAACAGCGATATGAGCGAAACCGAGACGGTCCAGAGCCGCTTCGTCGAGCCCACCCCGGAGCCCGGCTGGCCACGCAACCGCGTCGACCTGCACTGCCATACCGACCGATCGGACGGCGTCCTGCCGCCGCTCGAGCTGTACACGCAGATGGCCGACCTGGGCATGGAGGTGGCCGCCATCAGCGACCACGACACGCTTGCCGGCTACCGGCTGCTGCGCGACGCTTTGGCCGCGGGCTCGCCGCCGGCCGGCGCGCCGACGCTCATTTCGGCGATCGAGATCAACAGCATCGCCGACAAGGAGCTACTGGACCTGGGCGTCGAGCTCGAGGAGGGCGAGCTGCACTTGCTGGGATATGGCATCGACGTCGACGATCCGGCGTTCGAGGCCAAACTCGAGGGCCAGCGCAACGCGCGCAAGGCACGGCTGCAGATGATCATCGAGGCATTGCGGGATCTGGGGAAGCCCATCGACGAGCAGATCGCTCCGGCGCTGGCCAGCGAGGAGGCCGTAGGGAGGCCGCACATTGCCCGGGCGATGGTCGCCGCTGGCTACGTGGCAAACGTCCAGGAAGCATTCGATGAGTGGATCGACCGCAACGGGCCGGCGTACGTGCCGCGCCAAGGGATGGGATCACGCGAGGCGATCGATGCCATCCTCGCCTCCGGCGGCATCCCCGTGCTGGCGCACTACCCGGCCGCGCCCGAGCAGCCGCAGTTGATCAAACTGGTGATGGAGTGGGGCGTGCGGGGGCTCGAGGTCTATTACCGTCGCTTCACGCAGGAGACCGTTGCGGGGATGGCGGAACTCGCCGAGTCGCTGGGCCTGCTCCCGACAGGCGGCAGCGATTTCCACGGCGACCGCATGAGCTACGCCGATGAGCAGGCGACGACGTACGTTCCCCGCGCGGCGGCCGACAGGCTGATCGAAGCGCTCGCCATCGGCCGGGTCCGCGTGGCATGAGCGCGCGCATGCTGCCGGTGCTCGAGATGGCGCAGCCGATGCGAACCGGCTCTGGGCGCGTGCCCGTCGAGGCGGCGCCGGAGCTGGCGGAATTCGCCACCGAGGACGTGGCGCTGCCGCGGTTCCACGTCTGGACGCTGGGCTGCCAGATGAACCACTCCGATTCGGAGGAGATGGCCGGTGCGCTGGCTTCCGCCGGTTGCACAGAGGCGCCCGACCTCGAGTCGGCCGACCTCATCGTCATCAACTCGTGCGCGATCCGCGAAGCGGCCGAGCAGAAGGTGATCGGTCGCATGGGCCACCTCGGCCGCCTGCGCGAGGCGAACCCGGCGCTGCGCGTCGTGCTCACCGGCTGCTCGGTGCGCGACGAGAACGCGCACACGCTGCGCCGGCGGTACCCGCAGGTGGACCTGTTCCTGCGGCCGGATGAGGAACCGGAGCTGACCGCCCGACTCGGCTTGGCCGGGCCCACGGCGCCGGGGCTGCTCGCCAACCGCGCCGCGGCGGTGGGCGATGAGCGCATCGCACGGCGCAGCACGGTCTCTGCCTGGCTGCCGATCATTTACGGCTGCGACAAGACGTGCACCTACTGCATCGTGCCCTTCAGCCGCGGTCCCGAGCGCAGCCGGCCTTTCGACGACGTCCTGGCCGAGGCGCGTTCGTTGGCCGCGGCCGGATACCGCGAAATCACGTTGTTGGGGCAGAACGTCAACTCGTACGGCCACGACCTGCCGGCCGAGGAGCGCTTCGCCGACGTGCGAACAGGCCGCCACCTTGGTCGCCGCTTGGATCTCGACGGTCGACCCGACATGGCCGCCCTACTTCGTGCGATCGACGGCCTGCGGACCGCCGACGGCGTCCCCGCCATCCCGCGCGTCCGCTTCGTCACCTCGCACCCGTGGGATCTCTCTGAGCGCCTGATCGCAGCGATGGCCGAGTGCCCGTCGGTGTGCGAGCACCTGCACCTGCCAGTGCAGTCGGGTGACGATGCTGTGCTGCGGCGGATGGGCCGCCAGTACACGGTCGACTCCTACCTCGAGCTCGTCGCGCGGCTCAGGGCGGCGGTGCCCGGCATCAGCCTGACGACCGACGTCATCGTCGGCTTCTGTGGTGAGACCGAGGCCCAGTTCGAGAGTACATTGGCCTTGCTGCGCGAGTTGCGCTTCGAGCAGGTCTTCGCGGCGGCGTTCTCGCCGCGCCCCGGCACGCCCGCCGCGCGGCTGGCCGACGACGTGCCGCGGGTGGAGAAGAAGCGACGGCTGCAGGCGCTGCTGGACCTGCAGGAAGTGATCGGTCACGCGGCGAATCGAGCGTGGCTCGGCCACGTCACGGAGGTGCTCGCGGACCAGCAGCGACCGCCGTCGTCACACGATGGTGGGGGAGGGTCGCGACTGGCCGGTCGCAACCGCCACAACAAGCTTGTCCACTTCGACGGCCAGCCCGATGTCCTCGGGCAGCTCGTCAATGTGCGAGTCGATCATGCCGGCCCATACGCCCTGGCAGGATCGCTCGACGCCTGAAGCGCCGCCGCTGCCGTTCCCGCCGCTGATCGTCATCTGTGGCGCAACCGCGACCGGCAAGACCGAACTCGCGCTGGGCCTCGCGGAGCAGATCCGCGGCGCAGAAATCATCAGCGCCGATTCGCGGCAGGTCTACCGCGGCATGGACATCGGCACGGCCAAGGTGCCTGCGGCCGATCGGGCACGCGTCCCCCACCACGGGCTCGACCTCGTCGATCCAGATCAGCGTTTCACGGCCGCCGACTACCGCAGGGTGGCGCTCGAGGCGTTGCACCAAATCGGTGAGAGGGGAGGCGTGGCACTCCTGGTCGGCGGGACGGGGCTCTACCTGCGCGCCGTGGCCCGTGGCGTGGCGCTCGAGGACACCGGCCGTGACGCGACGGTTCGTGCCGGCCTCGAGCACCGCCTCGCGGGGGAGGGGCTGCACAGCCTCGTGGCTCAGCTTCGATCAGGGGCGCCCGACATCGCGGCACGCACCGATCTCAAGAATCCGCGTCGAGTTATACGTGCCCTCGAACGCGCCACTGTTGTCGGTGACCGGCCGCCGCCTCCGCCGCGCGGCTACCCGGCGCGATCCGTGTGGATTGGCCTACGGCTCGAGTCATCGGAGAACGCGCGCCGCATCGATGATCGCGCCCGCGCGCAGTTCGAAGGGGGCCTCCTAGAAGAGGCGGCCGGCCTCCGCCGGCGCTACGACGTTTCGCTTCCTGCCTTTTCGGCCGTCGGCTATCGCGAGGCTTTCGCCGCCCTTGACGGCATCCTGACGACCGATCAGGCGATCGACCTCACGGCAACGCGGACGCGCCAGCTCGCGCGGCGGCAGCGAACCTGGTTCCGCGCCGAACACGACATCCACTGGCTCGACGCAAGCGCCGAGCCATTCTCCTCGGCGCTTCCCCTCGCGACCGAGGTGCTGACCGAGGAGAAGACCGGAGCTAGGTCGAGATCGGCGCGACCTCCGGGCCACGACTGAGATCCAGAGCCTCGTCGACCGTCAAGTGGCGGCCGGCGGCTTCGGCGGCCGCCAACTCGTCCGCCGTGAGCGAAGCTCGCGCGCGCTCGAGATGGTCGTGCCCCGGGAAACCTTCGGAGTAGACGTTCACGATGCCTTCCTCGCGCGCGAAGACGTCTGCGGCCGAGGCGATCCGTACCGCCTGCGCGGCACGGCCGTAGACGGCCTCGACCGCGGCCAGGCCGATCAGGGATGTCCCGATTCCGCGAACGCTGCCGATGTCCCGGTATGCCTGGACCGAATCCAGGAATGTCCGGCGGGCAGCCGGTGCGTCGTTGATCGCCAGTTGAGCGCCGGCCAGCTCGTACAGGATCCGAGCCTCCTCGGCACGATCGCCGATCCGTTCGTACGCGGCCAATGACTGGCGATACAGGTCGATCGCGGCAGTGTGGTCGCCGCGCCCCGCCGCGAGTTGAGCCAGCCCGCTGAGCGACAGCCCGGTCCCCTCCATGTCCTCGATCGCCCGCTGGCCGACGAGTGCCTCCGAATAGCGCGCGGCCGCCGTGACAGCGTCACCCGACGCGGCTTGAATGACACCGTCGAGGCTCATTGATAACAAGAGTGCCCAGAGCAGGCCTGCGCTGCGGCTGAGTTCTATCGCACGTGCGGACCATTCGGTGGACTTGGCCATGTCGATCCCGAGGTGGCCAATGCCGCCGAGCATCGCCGCCAGCGCCCTCACTCGAGGGTCGTCGCACTCATCGGCGACTCGGTAAGACTCGAGGGCTGCTTCGTTCGCCTCCTCGAAACGCCCAAGCGTCCACAGGGCGAGGCCGAGGGCAAGCAGCGCCCCTGCCCGGCCGCGTGACGGACCGCCTCCGTCGCCCCCGGCAGCGTCGAGGAACCCGGCGGCATAGGACCGAGCGCTCAGGTGCCGGGCCCGAATGTGCCAGAACATCCACAGGTCGCCGCACATCTTCATGCCCAGTTCGGCTGCCTCTACATCGCCGCTCTTGGCACGCTCGAGCAGCAAATCAAGGGCGGCGCGGATGTCGCTATCTTCGGTGACGCCGAGTTCGATTGAACCGGCCTGATTCCCGCCCTCGATCCCAACACTGATCTGGGCCACGATTCGCGCCAGCTGCCTGGCGTGCCGGAGTCGCAGCCGTTCACCTTCGCCGGCTGCGCTGAGCCGTTCCAGGGCGAACTCACGCACGGTCTGGAGCATTCCAAACCTGTCCCCGTCGCCGATGGCCCTAACCAGGCTCTTGTCGACGAGCGAGCCGAGATCACCGAAGACGTCGCCGTCGTCCTGTCCGCAGACCGCTTCGATGCTCTCGAGAGAGGCCGCTGTCTGAAACACGGCCAGGCGGCGGAACAGTCGCTGCTCCGACTCGGTCAGGAGCGCGTGACTCCAGTCGATCGCCGCGCGCAGCGTAAGCTGGCGATCCGGGCGGTCCCGGCCGCCTGTCGCCAGCACGTCCAGGGCATGGTCGAGCCGTTGCAGCAGCGTTTGAGGCGATAGAAATCCGACGCGTGCGGCGGCCAACTCGATGGCCAGCGGGAGACCGTCCAGCCGGCGGCAGATGGCGCCGATTGCGTCGGCGTTCTCGGCGGTCACCTCGAAGCCAATCTTCGTCGCCCGCGCGCGGTCGACGAACAGCACGACGCTGGTGTGTGCCGTTACCTTCTCCGGATCCAAGCCTCCGCCGGCAGCCGGCAGGCCCAGCGGTGACAGCGCGTACTGTTGCTCGCCTGTAATACGGAGGGGCGCCTGGCTGGTGGCGAGGACGCGCAGGTTCGAACAGCGCGCGACGAGGCCGGCTACTTCTGGTGCCGCGCTCACGACCTGTTCGAGGTTGTCGAGGATCAAGAGCGCCTCCCGATCACCGATCAGCGCTACGATCCCGTCGGCAGTCGTCCTGCCCTCGGCCTCCTTGACGTCGAGGATCGCGGCCAGGGCCGGGACGAACTCCGTGGCGTCCGTCACAGCGGCCAGCGGCACGAAGCAGACACCGTCAAGGAATTGAGACGTGACGCGCTGTCCAATCTCGATCGCCAGACGCGTCTTGCCCATGCCGCCTGGGCCGGTGATCGTGACCACGCGATTTCGCTCCACGAGCGTAAGCACGGCGGCAACGTCGTCGTCGCGGCCGATGAGCGGCGTCGCCGGTTGCGGCAGATTGCTGGGCAGGCTGGCGAAACGCTCGCCCTTGCCTTCTAGCAACTGCGAGTCTGGGACGGCGAGTCCCGGACCCAACAAGGCATAGATCTCGAACGGCCGGCCGACGTTCTTGAGCCTGAAGGTGCCCAGACGAACGAAGTCGAGGCCGGGCTGGTTCTTTGCCTGTTCGTAGACGGCGTCTGAGACGAGCACTCCTCCTGGCACGCCGAAGGATTCGATGCGCGATGCAATGTTGACCGCGTCGCCGATCACGTTGTGTTCGTCGACGATCACGTCGCCGGCATGTATCCCGACGCGCAGCGGCACGACAGGCGGCTCAGAGCACTCGCGCTGGACCGCCGTGGCACACCGGATTGCCTCGACCGAGCTCGGGAAGATGGACAGCGCGCCGTCGCCGCGCAGCTCGACCACCACGCCGCCGAACGCGTCGTGCTGTAGCCGCAGGACCTGCTGGAACTTGGTCCGAGACTCGATTGCCGCCCGCTCGTCGGCCTGCATCAGCGCCGTGTATCCCACGATATCCACGAACATCACCGCCGCGAGCTGGCGGCGCCCCTCTGATGCGCTCATCGCGGCGAAGCGTACCCGACGAGGGCGTGTCCAAAAGGCTGTCTACGTCGACCTTGCCATCGTCAGCCGAACGGCGACGATCACGCGTGATGGCAGTCGAGCCAGATCAGCGCGCGTCTATTCCTCGGGCGACTCGACCTCAAGTTGGTCTAGCACTTCGTGGACCCCGTCCACCTCTCTGATCACTTCCGCGACGTGCTCCGAGTCGACTGGGTCTTCCACGACGCCGCGCACCTCAACAGTGGTCCCTGAGGTGTTGATTGCCAGATAGTCGGCGAAGCGGCTGGTGGCGAAGTTGGAGCGAAGAGCGTCGCGAATGCGTGTCTCCATGTCCTCGGCAGGTGCATCGTCTGCTGAGTACGGATCGTCGTCGCGATCGGTCATCTTTAGGATTCCTCCTCTGCAGCAGTCGGATGGCGCTGCCAGGCGACGTCTTCGTCACCGACAAGACCTCCCTCGGGGTTCTGCTTGGCAAATCCGGACAAGCCCATGCCGGCAGCGATGACGGTCTGTTCCGCTGCTACCGAGGGAACGACGGCCGGCGGATCGGTCGGCATCTTGCGTATGCCGTCCTCGGGTGTCTCGCCCTGCGGCTTTGGCTCGTCGGCCCAGTCGGGGGCCGTTTCAAGGTCCTGGTTCGGCGGCTTCCTGGTCATGCGAAGACCTCCTGTCCACGGCCACGGCGCAACGCGGACGGTGCCAGAATGGACCTTGACCGATCAACCTCGGCTCAGTCTCCCTGCAGGGCAGGGTTTCAGAATCGCTACGGTACTCGCGCCGGCCGTTTCAACGGTTAATGGGTAGCTGAGATCTGCGGCCGTATGCTTTCGGGCATGAGTGCGCGCAGCCGGATGGTCGAGCTCAAGCGACCAGCCGAACGCGCGTTCCTCATCGCCGTCGATACCGGCCAGGAAAAGGGTTGGACGGCAGAGGAGTCGCTGACCGAGCTGGCCAACCTGGCCGCCACCGCCGGCGCCCAGGTCGTCGGCGCGGAGTGGCAGAACCGTCGCCACGTCGATCCGAACTGGTACGTGGGCAAGGGCAAGGCAGAGGAACTCGTGCACGCCAGGAGCGAGACCGGCCTCACCTTGCTGGTGGCCGACGACGAGCTGAGTCCCAACCAGCAGCGCGCCCTGGAGAGCCTGCTCGGCGTGAAGGTCCTCGATCGCAGCGGCCTGATCCTCGATATCTTCGCCCAGCACGCGCGCACTCACGAAGGGCGCCTGCAGGTCGAGCTGGCCCAGCTGGAGTACCAGCTGCCGCGCCTGACGCGACTGTGGACGCACCTCTCCCGCACCCAGGGAGGGATCGGTTCGCGCGGTCCGGGCGAGACGCAGCTCGAGACCGACCGGCGCATCATCCGCGTCAAGATCAAGAAGCTCAGGGAGCGACTGGAGAACGTACGCCGCCAGCGGGACACGGCGGCGCGCGCGCGCGACCGGCGCCTCGTGCCGACGGTGGCCATCGTGGGCTACACCAACGCCGGCAAGAGCTCGATGCTCAACGCCCTGGTCGGGGCCGAGGCGGCGTTCGCCGACGACAAGCTCTTCGTCACCCTCGACCCGACCAGCCGGATGGTCAAGCTAGGCGACGGCCAGTCTGTCGTGGTGACCGACACCGTGGGCTTCATCCATAAGCTGCCTCACCAGCTCGTCGATGCATTCCGGGCCACCCTCGAGGAGGTGAACCGGGCCGACATCCTGCTCGAGGTGGTGGACGTGGCCGATCGCCACGCGCGTGAGCACCGCCAGACCGTCCAGCAGGTTCTCGACGAGCTTGGCGCGGGCGAAAAGCCGCGCCTGCTGGTTTACAACAAGGCCGACTTGGTAGATCCGTCGGCCCAGGACGGCGACGTCCCTGCGCCGACAATCGCCGGTTCTGTGCTCGTCTCGGCGACGACCGGCTACGGCATGGACGTGCTCCGCACGCGCCTTTCGACGCTGCTCGCCGATCTCTGGGAGGAGATCGACGTCAAGTTGCCCTATTCCGAGGGCGAGCTGCTCTCGCGGGTGCGCGAGCGCGGCACCGTCGACATCGGCTATCGCGCCCGAGACGTACGCGTGCGCGGCCGGGTAGCCCCTTCACTGGCGCGCGAGCTGCGCGCGGCCGCTTTTGGCAACAACGGCCGCCGCTAGGGCTCGGCCAGGAACCAGACGTCGTTGATGCCGTGGCCATTCGTGTCGCCGGGCGCGCTGTCGCCGCTGAAGTAGTAGAGCGCCGCGTCGTCGTACGCCAGCTGGAGCGAGCCATCGGCGCGCGTCACCGTGCTCAACGTTCCGTCGATGCCGTCCGCAGCGACAGGCGCGGAGTCCTCCTCGATGATCAGCGGCGGCCAACTCTCGGCACAGTCGCCGGTGCACGTACTCATGCCGGCGTGGTCCGAGGCGAACACGTACAGTGCCCGTCCATCGGAACCGACCAGGTAAGTGCCGTGCTCGGTCGATTCGGCGGTGGCCAACACGGGATCGCCCGCTGACGGGCTCGAATCGGGTGCCTTGGTCGCCGGGGTGTCGTAGCGGTAGTCGTAGTCGTAGTCGGAACCGGGGTTCTGGTACGGGGTGGAATCGGGGGTCTGCGGCGCCGACGTCCCCTC
>Ga0299913_10002689_pt1 | contig 14164 bp, 23 predicted proteins | sample RVTome_9_FD_201360 | JGI IMG/M metagenome (GOLD analysis project Ga0299913, IMG submission 201360) | Soil microbial communities from uranium-contaminated site in the Upper Colorado River Basin, Wyoming, United States - RVT155D38 (version 2) ... | reverse complement strand
TGCCGTGGACGGTCAGCACGGCGCTGCCATGATGCATCGGGCCCTCCTTCCGGTCGCGGCTTGGACACCACGAACCGAAAGGCAGGGCCCCCTACGTGTCAACGATGTCTATGGGCGCTTCAGCTAGGCCGCTGCGCCGAGATCGAGATCGCCAAGGGAGGCGACGTGCTCGTGGGTCACGACCGGGCACAAGTGGTACGGGTCGAAGTGGACGGCCAGCACGCCGACGGCGAGCGCGCCCTCGACGTCGAACCAGACGCTATCCCCGACGTGGACGGCGCGTTCGGCCGGCGACCCCGCAGCCTCGAGGGCCGCAACGAAGATGCGATGATCGGGCTTCTCGGCGCCGACCAGTGCAGAGTCGACGAAGGCCGAGACGGCCACACCGGGGCCGGGCCCAACCTGACACACGGCAATCTCCCGCAGGTGCCGCGTCATCCAGCCCTGCGAGTTCGACACGATCACGACGCGGCGCCCCGCCGCGGCGATGGTCCGCAAGGCGGCGACCGACTCGGGGACGACGGTCGTCCAGGACGGGGTGCCGGCGTCGAAGACGCTCGCGAGTCCACCAGGACCCCGCGATCAGGCGGGACGCCGAGCGCCTCGAGGTACGCCGCGAGGTAGACGGGGAGGATCGCGCGGTCACTCGCGGGGCGGACCTCGTCCACTGCTGCGATGGCACGGTAGTGCGCCCGGTCCAGCGTCTCCGGCGCCTCGTGCCACGGGCCAGGGCCGAGCGCCGCGGACACGACCGCGCGGTCCGGAAGCACGAGGACGCCTCCGGCGTCGACGAGCACGGCCTCGACGGGTCCCACCGGCGGAGGATAGGCCCGGGCGCGACCGGCCGGGAGGGCCCAGCCCTCGGAAGCCGCGTGTGCCTCAAGACATAAGCACTTCGCTTGGGTTCTCGCAGCTCCCACCCGGCAGTCCTGGCTTCAGTCAGCAAACCGTCGCGGTCCGCCGCTTGCGCTCCACGTAGACATCGTTGGGACCGTTGACCACAACATGGATGAAGGGGGATCCTTCTAAACTCCATCCCGCTTCCTTCCCAGGGCACCTCACAAAGGAGGGGTCGCGCTGCGGCACTCTTGTTCGATGCCTCGCGAGGGAACCCACGAAGAGGCGTGGATTCTGCCTCCTCGATTTTTCTCACGCGTACCTACGCTGCCCCTTGGGCGCGTGCATGGATCTTCTCTTTCGACTTCCGCCGCGTCCGCGTCGGCGCCATCAACGACGTGCCGCTGCTCGGCGACGATCCCGCCGATGCCATCGCTCCGCCTCAGCGACAAGCGCGTCGGCGATTTCGTCGTAGGCGGCATCAGGGAGCCTTGGGCGCTCACTACGATGGCTGAAGCGCACCTCGATGCTCAGCACTGGGCAGCCCTCCCCTCGTTCTCCTCGCCCATCCCCGTGACGAAGCCGCGTACGAGACTGGACCCCATACGGGACCCCTTGGGCGCCGGATCACCCTGCGCATGACTAAGGGCCCGGCTCGCACCGGCCCTGACCTGCAACTTCTTGAGAGCGGACGACGGGACTCGAACCCGCGACCTCACCTTGGCAAGGTAGCTTGGGCCGGCTCTCTGATCTGCGGTGATTCCGTCACCTGACTGGCGAGCTGGGCGTTTTCGTTCGCGTGCAATGGGGTCGTTTCCCGTCGTTGCCCGGTCGTTCACGGGACCCCGACGGGACCCCAAACCCGCGAGGATGGCATCCAGCTCTTCGACGTGGCCGTCGGCCCAGATGCGCACGTGGCGGTCGTTCGTCATGCGGTGAGTGGCATAGAACTCCAGGCTTGGGGACCCCGCATCGTCGGGCATGACCCGAAACGTGATACGCCACCCTCGCGTGCGGATGTCTCGACGGCTACCGACCCTCACTTCCCCGGCTTCGACGCGGATGTTGAAGTTGGCGAAGTAACGGTTGAAGGCATCGGCGATTCGTTCTTCAGGCGCCGCCATGCAGCCTGCCATGTTAGGGAGCATCGGTGGCGACGCATGGGAGGGTCTGGTCTTGAACCACCATTGATCGTCCGTCCAGGAAGGTGAGGATGCTGAGAGAAGGGAGGATGACCGTGACCGACTGGGATCCGCTGCGCGGAACGGATTGGAATCGGCTGCTCAGGCAGGAATTCGAGGAGCCGTACTGGGCCGAGCTCCAGATGTTCGTCGAGGAAGAACGTTCGTGCTACGACGTGTACCCACCCCACGACGAGGTCTTCGCCGCGCTGCAACTCACGCCGTGCGCCAAGACGAAGGTGGTTATCGTCGGCCAGGATCCGTACCCGGACGCTGGCCAGGCGCACGGCTTATGCTTCTCCGTCCGTCGCGGCGTGCAGGTGCCACGCTCGCTCGCGAACATCCATCGGGAGCTGCACGATGACGTGGGCGTGCGGATCCCCGCCCATGGGAACCTCGAACCATGGTCGCGTCGAGGGGTGCTGCTGCTCAACGCGACGTTAACGGTGCGAGCAGGATCGCCGCGCTCGCACCGGCGCATGGGGTGGGAGAGGTTCACCGACGCGGTGATCCGGGTTGTCGCCGAGGAGACCGATCCCGTTTTCATCCTCTGGGGCAAGGACGCTCAGCGAAAGAAGGCGCTTATCAGCGCGTCCCCGCGAACGGTCATCGAGTCGCCGCACCCGTCGCCGCGATCCGCCCACAGAGGTTTCTTCGGAAGCAGGCCGTTCAGCCGGTCCAACCACGCGCTCGTCTCGGAGGGGCGGGAAGGGATCGACTGGAGGTTGACGGAGTAGCGCGCCGGCCAACCAGGCGGGGAGAACCTTGGACCTACTCGAGCAGCTCTCCCAGGGCGACGCCGAGAGTAGGCCAAAGGCGCCGGTTCGCCGACTGATAGGCCTCCATCAGGTCAACGTCTCCCCCACCCCCGAGTCAAACATGTGCCTTGCGGGGCACCAGACAGGCGGCTGCATGGTCAGGTTCCTCAAGGCCGACATGGCCCGTCTGGTCTTCTACTAGGAACCACATCTCAGCGGCAGGATCCTCCGTGGTCGAGACAGCGAGAGCTACTGTCCTCGCCTCCGGGAATCCTGCCACCAGCTCATGTCGACGAGTGTCGCCGAAGTAGGGATCTAGGCACAAGCCGCTGATCAAGTCCCAACTCGCCCGGCCAGTAATCACCTGCGTCATGAAACCTGCGATGACGCGCCACGAAAGGGAGTATGGGACCGTGGGCGGGATCCCCTTCCGAGCCCCGAGCCTCAACTGCTTGCCAAGGTCCTCGAGGACCAACCTTCCATCTCCGGCGCGAGCGCGAGCGTGGCGACCGCGACTGTCCAACCAAGAATCTTGACGGGCGGAACGAGTTAGCACTACCTTCGAACCGGGTTCATGAACAACAAGGGTGACCCGCAGGAGATCCGACTGCTCGAAGTCGAACGCAGACTGGAGAGGGTCGAGCGACTACTGCGCGCAGCCGCGGACGAGGCCAGGGGCGCGCGCGTGGACCTCAGTCACCAGCGGAGTCCGGGTGAACGCTGGGCGAGGATGATGCTCTCCGTCTTGGACGAGCTCGATCGGCTGGGTGGCGAAGTCTCCCGGATGCGTTTCCTACAGATCGGCGAGAAACACGGATACAACCGCCGAGGGATGGCCGGGTTCTACCAGCAACTCGTTGAGCCGAGGCCCGGCTACAAGACGCGACTCACCGCTGGCGGGCGAGAGCGCCTGCGGATCCTCCGCCAGCGATACGGGAAGCATCGTCGCGACCGTGAAACCGAAGCGGAACCAGCATGACGTGGGCCTCTATCGACGGCGCACGGTTCCCCCGTGTGTTCGCCCATGATCGGAACGACCTCGTCTTCACGGCGAGCCCAGAGCTTCCTTCCGTTGCGCCCGTCGTACCGATCGTCCCCGGACGCACGAGTTCCTAGGACGTCACGTCCGCGTCCCGGCCGTCGGCAGTCCACGGCACAAGACCTCTGCGAACACGCCGGCGCCGCTGTGTTCGGTGTCCCGGGCGTAGACGAGTGAGCCTGGCTGTGAACCCGTCGCCGGAGCTGCGTGAGGCGCGGCCGCTGGCCACGAAGCGCCTCGATGTGTCGGCGGCGGAATTCCCTTGAAGCGACCCGGATCGTGCGATCACGCCGACGCTCGAATGACGAGCATCTCCTTGGCCTGTCGAACCATCTGGTGAGTGAAGCCCCACTCGTTGTCGTACCAACTCATGACCTTTGCCAAGGTGCCATCGACCACGCGGGTCATGTTCAGGTCCACGACCGACGCGCGTGAGTCGCCGATGATGTCGGCGGACACCAGCGGGTCGTCGGACACGCCAAGGACGTCGCGATAGCGTTCGGAGGCTGCCTCCTCCCGGAATGCCTCGTTGATCTCCCCATCGACGTTGCCCGGCCAGTCACGAAGACGACGTCGGCGATCGAACCGACCGCGACCGGAGCCCGGATGGCCACGCCATCGAACCTGCCTTCGAGCTCGGGGACGGCCCTCGTGGTGGCGAGAGCCGCGCCGGTCGACGTCGGCACGAGATTGGCCGCACCGGCCCGCCCGCGAGTGAGGCTCTTGTCGGGCCCGTCCACGATCCGTTGCGACGAGGTGTACGCGTGAACGGTCGTCATGATCGCCCGTTCCACCCCGATGCGTCGGGCCATGACGTCGACCAGCGGCGCGATGCAGTTGGTGGTGCAGCTTGCGCACGAGATGATCCGTACCTCGTCGTTCTCGGCACGGTTCACGCCGGGCATTACGGTCGCGACCGTTTCGGTCTTGGCCGGCGCGGAGAGGATCGCGAACCTCGCGCCTGCCTTGATGTGCCTCATCAGATCCCGTTCCTCTCGGAACAGCCCCGTGCACTCCAGAACCAGGTCTACGTTGAGCTCGGACCAGGGAAGCGCCGCAGGATCCTTTTCGGCGAACAGCGGGATGGATCGCCCATCGATCGTGAGCGCGTTGTCCTTCGCCTCGACCTGCCTCTGGTACCGCCCGTAGAAGTGTCGTATCTGAGCAGATACGCGAGGTTGTCCGCTGGGATGAGGTCACGGCGACGACGTCCAGCCCATCGGTGTCGAACAGGATCTTCAGCGCCGCCCGACCGATCCGGCCGAGGCCGTTGATCGCGATGTTCCCCACGTCCACCTGGATACTCCAGAGCCCGGCGTTTCGCAAATTCAGACAATCGGCACTAGGGTGAGTTGGAGGATCCGGATGAGCGAGCCAGCTTCATCAATCGAACGATGAGTGAACCGCGCGTCACCCGCAAGGCCCTGGAGACGATCCGCCGCATCTCAGCAGCCGACGCCCGCCGCCTCGTCGAGGCTGGCGACGCCGTCCTGGTGGACACGCGGAGCCGCCAGTTCTATGAAGAGGCCCATGCGACGGGAGCGATTTCCATCCCGTTCGGGGAGATCCGCCGGTCCGCGGATCATCCCGCGCTCGGATGGGTGCGCGAAGGTCAGACGATCGTCCTGTACTGCGCTTGACCGGACGAGTACACCAGCGCCCGTGCGGCGCGGCGGCTGATCGACGCGGGGTACGACCCCGATCGCGTGGTGAGGCTTCGGGGCGGCCTCGTCGCGTGGAACCAGGCCGGCTACCCGATGAAGTGGTGGGATGAGTAAGAGGCGGCCGCCACGAATCCGCTCCTTCGTGGGGCGAGGCGGGCCCCTGGGGGATACAACGAGTCTCGGACGGCCCCAAGGTATAGCCCTGTGGGATTTCGAGTGAAGGGAGAACCTCGTGGATGTCGCGATCCTCGGCACGGGCAGCGTCGGTAGCGCACTCGCGCGAACGCTCTCGTCGGCCGGTCATGACGTCACGCTGACGTCGACGACGCAGAGTGAGGCCGAGGCGCTCGCGAAGGAGGTCGGCGGTCACAGCTTGGGTCCAACGTCGACGCGATACGCGCCGCTGAGGTCGTGATTCTGGCCGTCCCCTACGACGCCACTGCGTCGATCGTGGACGAGGCCGGCGAGGCCCTCGACGACAAGATCCTCGTGGACGTGACGAACCGGTTCGCGGACGAAGGGCCCGGCGCCGTCGTCGACGGCTCGTCAAACGCCGAGCAGATCGCCTCGATGGCGCCGGATGCGCGCGTCGTGAAGGCGTTCAACACGGTCCTCGCCTCCCGGCAGGCGGATCCGCAGGTGAACGACATGCTCGTTGACAACTTCGTCGCCTCCACCGACGCCGACGCGAAAGCGACGGTGATCGAGCTCATCCGCTCGATCGGCATGCGTCCGATCGACGCTGGTCCGCTCTCATCGGCCCGAGTCCTCGAAGCGATGCGGGCCCTGAACATCTACCTGAACATGCAGGGCGGCTCCTGGCAGAATGCCTGGAAACTGATCGAGCCCGTCGCCTGAGAGCGCGGTGTTCACGAGATGAGGACGGGGATAGGTGCACTCGCGAGCTGCGCGGCCGTGCTCCCAAGGATCGCCTTGCTCGCTCCCCGGCCCCGGCGGCCGACGACGACGAGTTGATACTCCTCTCGCAGCGCATATTCCGGGAGCGCTTCGGATGGCTTGCCCGAAAGGATCGAGATGCCGAGGTGGGCAACGCTCGCTGCTGCAGCGATCCCTTGCAGGGTCTCGAGGGCCCGCTTCGTGTCGGCCTCCACTTGCGGGTTCCCATGATCGAATCCGGTGACACCCACCAACGTCAGCCGGCCGATCCGCTGCCCGAGGATCTCGACCGCCGTCCTGAGCGCTGTCTCAGATTCTGAGGAGCCATCGATCCCGACGAGAACGTCGACAGGTCCGGTGCCTCGCCCGGGGACGACATCGATGGCCTCGCCGTTCGGGACGGCCGGTTCAGAACTGATCCGGCCCCAGGCCAGTGGCAAGGCGATCGGTCCGAGGATCGCCCCGATGAGGAACCATTCGAATGGACTGTGGCCCCGTCTGCCCATCAGCACCGCAAGGGTGAAGCCGACGGTGAACCACACGGCCACCCCGATCAGCAGGAATTCGGTGGCGGTGAGCACCAGTCCAAGCATCGTTGCGATTCTAGGTTCCCGTCTTCAAGCTCGACTCACCTCAGCGACCGCGCGGCAGTGATTCCAACGGGACCTCATCGCCGCCGCGCTCTGTCCCTGGAATCGGAAAGAGGCGCTCACCGTGCTAGCTTGTTCACCCACTCCCGGAGCCGCGGCAGGTGCTCCGAGTAGTGATCCGGGCCGGCTTTGCGGATCCATCTGTCCGCCTCCGGTGAATCCTCCGGGAGCGATCGCCATGCTCGGAGCATCCTGTTGCGAGATGCGACCCCCTGTGCCCGCACGACCGAGAACGGGACATCGTGCATCGCGTCGTAGAACGCCTGGTTCATCGCGTCGACGTCAATCTCCTGCCGATCGTACGTCCCGGACCGGATCCGCTCGAGGACGACGCCGGCCTCCGCCAGCCAGCTCCCGATATGCGCGATCAGGTCCTTGGCCGACCAGCCCTCCTGGAAGTAGCCAGGCTGATCGACCTTGTCCACAGGCAACGAATCTACGAGGAGGTGGAGCTCGCTCCAGGCGCGATCCTCGTCCTCGAACAGCGCTCGCTTCGACGCGGCTCCGTCCACTCCGACAGTATGGCCGCAACCGCGGGACCGTTCGGCGATGATCCCGGACGGGGCGTTCAGTGGCATGCCGACGGGAACCCGGTCCCATCCGTCCCTGAAGCAGGGCTGGGTACGCCTCAAGGGTAGAGATGACGACCGTGGCCCCGGCAAGCTTGAGGGCGTCGGTCCCAAACGTCCCGGTGGTCACACCGACCGGAACCGCACCGACGGCGGCTGCGGCCTCCATGTCCCGAGGGGTGTCGCCGAGGACGTGGACACGCCCCGGCGGCAACTCGCGCCGGATCAGGGCGGCGCCGCGGTCGATCGCTCGTCGCGTGAGTTCTGCTCGATCCGCTGAATCGGAACCGAAGCCTCCGAACGGCAAGAAGCGATTCAGATCTCCTCGCGCCCGAGCTTGATCCTGGCGGCCTCCTCCAAGGCGCCGGTCACGATCCCGGTCACCCGACCGGTCCCATGCAGGGAACGGAGCGTGCCCTCTGCCCCTGGGAGCACCCGGTACCCCTCAGACGCCTGCACCTCGGCCGGGAGGAGCAGCGACCGCATCTCCGCCTCCCCGATGGAGGACCTTCCGGAAGGTGGCCCTGCCGACCACGGGATCGGTCATGCCCGCTTCTGTGTACTCGCCGATGTCTGTGGGGATGCCGTGCAGCTTCTCGAACGCCCCTCGCCAGCTCCGGGTGCCAGCGCCGCCGGTCGAGATGAGCGTGCCCTCACGTCGAACAGGACCACGATGGGGTCGGGGTGCGACCCGCCCGGCCTCTGCCGTCTGGCAATGCGACCCGTCATGAGCGGTCTCCCCCCCGCCGGCGGACCGAGCGGCTCAATCGCCTTCCCACGAACCGACGCGCCGCATGTCGCCGCCGAAGACATCGAAGACCAGATCGACTCGCCGACGTCTTCCAAGGCGTCGTTGTCGAGGTCGACGAACTCGCGCGCGCCGACGTCGAGTGCCGTCTGACGGTGGGCAGCGCGTCCGGTGCCGATGACGTAGGCGCCGGCCTCACGTGCGAGCTGCGTTACCATCGAACCGACTGCGCCGGCCGCGCCGTGCACGAGGACGCTCTGCCCCGCCCGGCGCGGCCGTGCTCGAACAGACCTTGCCACGCGGTCAGGCCCGTCATCGCGACGCCCGCGCCCACCGTGAAGTCGACATCGCCAGGCAGCGGCGCAAGGTTTCGCGCCTCGACGACGACATACTCCGCGAGGGTGCCGTCGCGAGTCCAGTCCGTGAGGCCGAACACCCGCTGGCCCACCGACAGCCCCGTCGCGCCATAGCTGAGGGCGGTGACCACTCCGGCCACCTCGTGCCCGGGGATCGACGGCGTCCGGTCACGGCCGAGGCGATCGATCCAGGTCGAGGGCCACTCCAGCTCATTCCCGATGAATCCCGACGCATGAACTTCAACGACGACATCGCCGTAGTTCGCGCCCGAGAGGCTGGCGAGCCTCGCCGCATCCGGCTCGGGCCGCTCCACGAGCGTCATCCCGGCCGTTCCCGCGGCCTGATCCGGCACCACAATCGCCTTCATCCGGCACCTCCCTGTATCCAGTCCTCGCCTGCACGGCATCTTCTTGGTTCACAGCGCGTGACTGACGCTGATCCACGAGGTAGGCAGAACCAATCGCTGTCTCAGAGCCATCACGGACGAACGCGGATGATGGTCTTCCCCTTGATCCGCTCGGTCGGATTGAAGGCGGCGACGGCATCGTCGAGGGTCGCGACGTTGCCGATGATCGTCCGTAGTCGTCCGTCCCGCACTCGCCGGACGACCTCACCCAGTTGGGCGCGATCGGACACGACAACGAAGTCGACCGCCAAGCCGTCGGCGGGCCGCGCCTCGGGCGGGCCGGCGATGGTCACCAGCGTCCCTCCGGCTCGAACCAGACCCGCGGACCGCTTCCCGATGTCGCCGCCGAAGACATCGAAGACCAGATCGACGCCGCCGACGTCTTCCAAGGCGTCGTCGTCGAGGTCGACGAACTCCTGCGCGCCGACATCGAGCGCCGTCTGCCGATCGGCAGCGCGTCCGGTACCGATGACGTGGGCGCCGGCCTCACGTGCGAGCTGCGTCACCGTCGATCCGACTCCGCCGGCCACACCGTGCACGAGGACGCTCTGCCCCGCCTGGAGTCGACCGTGCTCGAATAGCCCCTGCCACGCGGTCAGGCCCGAGATCGGCAGGCTCGCGCCCACCGAGAAGTCGACGTCGCCAGGCAGCGGCGCGAGGTTACGCGCCTCGACGGCCACGTACTCCGCCAGCGTGCCGTCACGAGTCCAGTCCGTGAGGCCGAACACCCGCTGGCCCACCGACAGCCCCGTCGTGCCATAGCCGAGAGCGCTGACCACTCCGGCCAGCTCGTGCCCGGGGATCGACGGCGTCCGGTCACGACCGAGGCGATCGGTCCAGGTCGAGGGCCACGTCAGCTCACCCGGGGTGAATCCCGACGCATGAACCTGAACGACGACGTCGTTCAGCGCCGCGTCCGGCTCGGGCCGCTCCACGAGCGTCATCCCGGCCGTTCCCGCGGCCTGATCCGTCACCACAATCGCCTTCATCCGGCACCTCCCTGTGTCGAGTTCTCGCCTTTTCGTGCGGCGCCTCTCATACAGCTACGCGGCTTGATCGACTTTCCGAACCCCACACGTTGCTGCCGCTCTGACTCTCGAACCGCGCCGCGAGCTGCGCCCGCGACGGCCAATCGACTTCGCCGCCGCCCGCACCGGGCGGTGTGTTGGGCGGCGTGCGCGGGCGTTCCCGCGGGGTTTCGAGGACGGACACGTGCGTCGACATTCACCCACGCGAGCGCGACGGCCACCGCCAGAAGGATGACAGCGACCTCGGTCTCCGTCCCGAGGAATGCATGTGCGGTCGGCTTCCTCGTCATTTCCTCGTCAGCTCGCGCGCTCGAGCCGGTAGCGCAGGAAGAGATGGCTGCCACGTAGGCGAATGGACAGGAGCTGCCCGCCGAGCCGGCGAGAGGGAAGGAAGGTCGCGCCCTCGACCAGCCCGAGGTTGATGTCGAGTACGGAGCGGCCGGCGAGGAGCGGCGAGACGGTCAGAAAGAGCTCATCGACGAGCCCTTCCGAGGCGAGCGACCCGAAAAGGGTCGGCCCCGCCTCGCTCAAGATCCGCTCGTGTCCGCGCGACCGCAGGAAGTCGACGACTGACCGAGCGTCGACCCTGTCACTCCCCGGCAGGACGACCAGCTGCGAGGCATCCGCGAGCTGGCCCTCGAGTGTGGCTGCGCCGCGAGCCGTCGTCAGGACGAGGGCGCCCTCGCGCAGAGCGGGGTGCGCGGTGTCGATCGAGCCGCTCCCGGTCACGATCGCCACCTCGGGCTCGCCCGCTCGGCCGAGCAGCCGGCGCAGCTCGGCGAACGAGGACGCCGCCGGAGCGAAAACCCCTTGTGCCTGCCAGCGAGCGTTCGGCGACCCGCGAAGCGTTCCCGATCCGACCAGAACGACGTCCGCGAAGGCGCGGAGGAGCCCTATCACGACGCGGTCCGGCTCGCTGTCGTCGCCGATCAGGCGGTTCGAGCGTCGAAGCGCTGGGATGGCGACCACGCCGTCGATTGTCGAGACGAAGTTGGCGTAGATCGAGCGCTCCGGAAGGCCGAAGTCGCCGCCGTAGAGTCGGTGGAGCTTGAGCGGCAGCTTGAAGCGCGGGAGACCCTCGCGCTCGTGGACGAGGGCGATCGGCTCTGGAGGGCTCACCGCGCCGTCCGCTGGTCGTGGTCGAGGAACTCGCGGCGGAGATCCGGGTCTCGAAACGCGCCGCGGTCGGAGCCGCTCCGGGCCTCCGGTTGGTTGCTGGGCCACCTCTTCCAGCGGCGCGATGCGGCCGCACACGGCCTCGCCACGGCTGCCGTCACGCCCACACGCTCCGGTTGCGTACCTCGGCCAGGAACTCCTGCCGCAGCCCCGGATCGTCCGTATAGATGCGCCTCCACACGGTCGTCGCGGTCCTGGAGTGCTCGTCCTTCACGCCCCGCATCTGCGTACAAAGGTGCACAGCGTCCAGGTGCACCGCCACCCCGTGCGGCTCGGTCAGCTCCACGACCGCGTCTGCGATCTGCTCGCCCACGCGCTCTTGAAGCGTGAAGCGGCGCGCGAACAGACGCACGAGCCTCGTCAACTTGGAGATGCCGATGATCTGATCGTGGGAGATGTAGCCGATATGCGCGAGCCCGTGAAAGGGCACGATGTGGTGCTCACAGACCGAGTAGAACGGAATCGGGCCTTCGATCACTTGGCCGACGAGATGGTCCGGGTCGCAGCGATGCTCCGCGCGAAAGACGGTCATCAGCTTGTGGTCGCCTTCGTAGCCGGCGGTGGCGTCGTAGAGCGCCTTCAGAAACCGTGTGGGCGTGCGCCGGGTCCCGGGCGTGTCCAGCTGCAAGCCGAAGGCCGTCAAGATCTCGGTCATGTAGCCCTCGAAGCGGAGCAAGTCGGCGCCGTCGATCTGCCGCGGAGCCACCTGCTCCCACGGCGTCGTTTCCTCAGGGTCGACCCCCGAGGCGACCCGGGTCATCAGGTCGCGAACCTCGAGGGGATTCCACGGCTCCTCTTCCATCTAGTCACCCCTTTCTTGTGTCTCGCTGCTCTCAGCGAGCCCGGGCGAGTGCACGCGCGCGGCGGACTCGCCGGTGCGGCCACGACGCGACCCGGAGTCGGCCCACGACCTCCCCGTGTACTGAGCCCCTGGTCCACCGGGACCACCACGTGGAGGTGGCCAAGGCCCTGTACTCGGTGCCGAGGACCTCATCGGGGAGCGCCTATCGGCCCGGGCCGACCGCCACCTGGTCCGGCTCTACCATCGGGGACGACTGGTGAAGGTCCATCCCCGCCACCCCGTGGGCGGCCGGTCCACGACGGCGCCGACCTGCCGCAGGAGAAGATCGCCTACGACATGCGGGACCTCGACCTGCAGCGCCGGACCGCGGGTGGGGCGGGGCCGTCGGTGGGGACCTACGCGACCCGCCTGCTCGACACCCACCTGCTGTGGACCCGGATGCGCCAGGTGTACCGCCTGCTCGGGCTGGCCCGCCGGTTCGGGGCCGAGCGCGTGGACCACGCTGCACCTGCACCCCTCGCCGCGGGTCGGGCCCGACGAGCCGCGGCGACCTTGGCCCGCAGGGGCCCCATGGAAGCCTTCACATCGTTCGGCCCGATAAGGCCTCGGCCATCCCAGCGCCCCGCCTCAAGTCGTCCTCCCGCAACCGTTGTTCTGTTCCCTTGGCTCAAAGAGCCGGTGCCGGTACATAGGTGGATGGCAGCGCGGTTCCGACCTGGCTCGAATCCACCTCGACAATCTCTCCCCGAAAGGGCCTCAGCATCGACACGAGCTCATCCTGCTCCGCTTCTCCGACCCTGAACTCGTCCAGAGTCGCGACCAGGCCTTCCATGAAGGCATCGAACTCGCCGTTCGTCACTCCCATGTCCGCATGTGTCTGCGTCATGCTGCGCCCGGTGTAGGTACAGGGTCCCCCGGTCGCCTCACACAGCTGATCGACGAACTCCTTGGTCAAACGGGCCAGGTCAGTCCTGGCGAACTTCTGACTGATGCGGTCGTCCTTTCCCGCGCGATCCTCAAAGGCCCGGACGACCGCAGTGATGGCATCGACTCCGCCGAGCCGCTCATACAGGGAATTTTCCATTCTCGCGCCTCCCGTGCGAATCATTGGCCACGAGCCTGGGCTTGCCAGCGTTCAGCTCCCAGGTCATGAACATCTTCCGTCCGGAGCCGCTGTACTCATCCCTCGAAGGACCTAGTGATCCGTTCCGAGGGCCTGTGACCATTAGGTACGGCGAAGCTCGTTCTCAGATGTCGCCACGTCCTCGCAGCAAGACATGGATCGGATGCGCCGACATGCCCATCATCCCGATCGGCGCCGCCTCCTCCACGACCACCCGCGTCGCGAGCGGTCTTTGTGAATCTCTTGTTGTATGGGCCTCGCCTCCTTTCGGGCGCAGAACACAGGTCGGGTGAAGGTGTGGACGCTTCCGAGACGGATCACGAGGTCCTCCCCCGGGCGAGGAGGTTGGCGGCCGGCATCCATTCCCCTCCCCGACGAGTGGCCCCGAACCCACCCGAGGATTCGGCGAGGCGTCGGAACATCCGGTCGATGTCCTGCTGCCATCGAACAGAACGGCACCACCCCCGACCTGCCCGCGACCAGCAGGAGCGGGCCGCCGAGGGATTCCTCCCAGACGAAATACCCGCCGACAGGGCCACGGAGCTCCAGCGCGTCCCCGGGGTGAAGCTCGTCGGTGAGATAGTCTCGCTTCGATGACACCGGCGCCTGCTGGTGTTCCCGTCGGAGCCTTCCTTCTCCTCCTCAGCCCGTGTCCTTTCCCACGTTTGACCGTCCCGCCCTCCGGGGTATACCAAACGACTATGGGTGGGCACTCGCGCCACTCGCGTCGGTGGGTCCCGAGGAGATGCCCCGGTCCTCTCCCCCAGTCAGTGGGCTCGGTGCCTCCTAGTCATCAGGCGACCCAATCCGCCGGGCGTGAGTCGGAGATGGCTCCGACCGCTGCTCGATACCCGCCGGCCCGGCTGAGCGATGCTGACTGATCGCGCCGCCGAGGGTGCAAGGCTCGATCGGCTGCTGCGGGGCGTCCA
>Ga0299913_10002688_pt1 | contig 14166 bp, 12 predicted proteins | sample RVTome_9_FD_201360 | JGI IMG/M metagenome (GOLD analysis project Ga0299913, IMG submission 201360) | Soil microbial communities from uranium-contaminated site in the Upper Colorado River Basin, Wyoming, United States - RVT155D38 (version 2) ... | reverse complement strand
GCGGGGCGACAGAGTCATCCACAGGTACGTACACTTCATCAGTGCTGCCATCGTGATCAGCGATAGCCGGCGACCCCCCGTACCCGGAGTCGCGTCCGCCGTCGTGGCGATCATGCTCGTATCCGTGACACCGGTGCAGGCTCTGGCGACGCCGCACATGAAACCCGCTTCTCGAGAGCCTGAGGTCCTCCACCAGCAGGTAGTAGGCCTTTTCGACCAGCTCGATGAGTTGAGCCGGACGATCGAAGGGGTACAAGCGGACATCGCGTCCGCCCACGGTCGGGTGACGGAGTTGCTCCGACAGATCGCGGCACGACAACGCCTGCTCGACCGACGAGCGGCGGAGGCATACATGAGCCTGCCGGCTGTCGGGGTCGACACGCTGCTCGGTGCGAGCTCATTCATCGAGTTCCAGGACGCCCTCGTGTTCCTCGATGCCGTGTCTCGGAGGGATCAGGACATCCTCCTCTCGCTCCTGCACCGGAAGAAACAGATCGAGCTGCAGCGTGCCCTTCTCGAAGGACTCGAGGCCGAACTCCGCGGGAAGCGGGAGCGACTTGAGGCAACCGTTGCGGACCTGATCGAGAAGCTGCAGCGGCAACGAGCCCTCCTCCGACACCGGGCCGAGGAGCCGGCACAGGACAACGGCTCGGTCGACTCTCCGACCCCCCCGGCTCCTCCGACCACCCCAGCTCCTCCGACTCCCCCACTTCCGAACCAAATCCCGGGGCCGCGAGCCGTGACGGAGCTGATCCACAAGCACTTCGCCGCCCTCGGGGCCCGAACCGGGGAAGTCGCTCTCTGCGTCGCCGAAACGGAATCGAACCTCGATCCATTAGCGGTGAACCCCATCACGGGCGCGGCCGGTCTGTTCCAGTTCCTCCCTTCCACCTGGTCGAGCCTGTCCGACCTGGCTGGCTGGGGCGACGCCTCCGTGTTCGAAGCCCGGGCGAACGCAGCCGTCGCGTCTTGGACCGTCGCGCATTATGGATGGCATCCATGGAGATCGGTTGCCGCAGACTGCCGCGCCTGACCAGATGAAGCCCAGACGCCGCGCATGCGACAACGGCCGACCGCTCGAAGACGTGAGCGGTCGGTCGCGGCGGAGGCGGCGTGATTCGAACACGCGAGGGGCGGATTAGGCCCCTAACCGCTTTCGAGGCGGTCCCGTTCGTCCACTCCGGCACGCCTCCGTCGACGAGTCTAGCGGGCTCGGATCGACGTTCCCGATCGATCGTGCGAGGATCCACGAACGTGGATGCCAAGAGTCTGGAGCCCGTCCCGCTGTTCGCCGGTCTCTCACACAAGGAGCGCGAGAAGGTCGCCCGCTGGGCCGACACGATCGACCTGCCCGTGGGCAAGCATCTCCTCGACGAGGGACGGCTGCCGCACGAGTTCTTCGTGATCCTGGACGGCGAGGTCGAGGTGCTCCACGACGGGAAACGGCTCGCCACGCTGGGTCCCGGTGACTTCTTCGGAGAGATCGCACTGATCGAGCACGGGCGGCGCACCGCGTCGGTCGTCACGACGGCGCCGACGACCCTGGCCGTCATGAGCCCGGCGTCGTTCGCAGCGATGCGGCGCGAGATGGCGGAGGTTGCTCTCCGCATCGACGACGCGATCCGCGAGCGGATGGTCCGCTAGCGCCGCTCCTGGAAGAACGCCCGCAACAGGTCGCCGCACTCTTCGGCGAGCACGCCGTCCGTGATGGCGACGGTGTGATTCAGCCTCGGGTCCTGCACGAGGTTCTCCAACGATCCTGCGAACCCGGCTTTCGGGTCGGCGGCCCCGAACACGAGCCGGTCCAGCCTCGACAACACCACAGCCCCGGCACACATGGCACAAGGCTCCAGGGTCACCGTCAGCGTGCAACCCTCGAGACGCCAAGAGCCGATCGCGGCGGCGGCGGCGCGTAGCGCCAGGATCTCCGCGTGCGCCGTCGGATCGGCCGCGAGCTCCCGCTGGTTCCCCGCCGCCGCCAGAACCTCACCTGTCCGCGTCACGACCGCGCCGATCGGGACGTCGCCGTGATAGAGACACCGCCGGGCCTCCTCCAGCGCGAGCCGCATGAACCGCTCGTCGTCCGTCTCCTCGTTCGGCGTCAGTCCCACCCCAGTCCTTCGAGCCGTTCGTCGGAGATCCCGAAGTGATGAGCGACCTCGTGCACCACCGTCTCCGCGATGACGGCGCGGAGCTCTTCGTCGTCATCGCCCGCCTCGCTCTCGATCGTCGCGCGGTAGAGCGTGATCCGATCCGGGAGAGCCCCGGCATAGTCCTGGCGCTCCGTCTGAGCGATGCCTTCATAGAGACCGAGGAGGTCGGGTTCGTCCGAGGGCGGGTGATCCTCCACGAGGACCGCGACGTTGTCCATCGAGTCCTGCACCCACCCGGGAAGCTCGTCCAACGCGTCGGCCACGAGGGATTCGAACCGGCGTCGAGAGCGGCGCGACATCGCCTGTAGCCTACGTCGCATGTCCGGCGGGCTGCGCACGGATCTCTACGAGCTCAACATGGCGGCGAGCTACCTGCGTCGCGGCATGGACGGTTCGGCGACGTTCAGCCTGTACGTGCGCGACATGCCCAAGCAGCGAGGCTTCCTCGTCGCGGCGGGCCTGGACGATTGCCTTCGGTTCCTCGAGACGTTCTCGTTCGAGGAGGACGACCTCGCCTACCTCCGGCGGATCGGGTTCGAGCAGCGCGCGATCGAGGCCTTCGCGAAGGTGCGGTTCACCGGCGAGGTCTGGGCGGTCCCGGAGGGCCGCATCGTCCACGCGAAGGAGCCGATCCTCGAGGTGACGGCTCCGATCGCCGAAGCGCAGCTGGTGGAGACGGTCCTGCTGAATCAGGTCACGCTTCACACGGCGCTCACATCGAAGGCGGCGCGATACATCATCGCGGCAGAGGGAAAGGGCCTGGTCGACTTCGCGTTCCGGCGGGCCCATGGGGTCGAGGCGGCGCGGGCCGCGGCTCGCGGGAGCGCGCTCGTCGGGTTCCGGGCCACGTCCAATGTCGAGGCGGCTCGCGAGTTCCGGCTGGCCGTCTCCGGCACGATGGCTCACTCCTTCATCACCGCGTTCGAAGCCGAACGCGAGGCGTTCCGCGCCTTCGCGGAGGACCATCCCAACCGCACGACGTTCCTCGTCGATACCTACGACACGTTGACCGGCGTGCGGAACGCGATCGACGTGATCCAGGAGCTGGATCCTCCCGGAGAGGTCGGGGTCAGGCTGGACTCCGGAGACCTGGATCGGCTCTCGAGGGAAGCGAGGAGGATGCTCGATCACGCGGGGCTCGATCGAGCGAAGATCTTCGCGAGCGGGGGTCTCGACGAGCACGAGGTGGCGGAGCTGGTCCGGGCCGGCGCGCCGGTCGACGCGTTCGGGGTCGGGACCCAGCTCGGCGTGTCGGCCGACGCCCCGTACATCGACGCGGTCTACAAGCTCGTCGAGTTCGACGGCCGGCCGGTGCTGAAGCTCTCACCGGCGAAGGCGAGCGCGCCGGGCCGGAAGCAGGTGTGGCGCGGGCCTTCGGAAGACGTGCTCGGGCTGCGGGACGAGGCGGCGCCCGGCCCGAACCACGAGCCGCTCCTCGAGCCCGTGATGCGGGCCGGGCACCGCCTCGCGGCGGCGCCGCCCATCGAGGAGATGCACGGGCGCTTCGAACGAGACCTGAAGGCCCTGCCGATCAAGGCCGCACGCCTCAACCACCCCGAGCACGTCGTCGCACACAGGACGACGGCGCTCGCCGAGCTCACCACGGAGACCACCGAGGAGGCGCGGCGCCGGGGCCGTGCCAACAGCGGCGGCTAGGCCGTCGGCAACCAGGTCGGGCGGCGGGTCTCGTAGGAGGCGATCTCCTCCGTGTGCCGAAGCGTCAGGTCGATGTCGTCGTAGCCCTCGAGCAGACACCAGCGACGGAAGTCGTCGAACGCGAAGCGCTCCTGCACCGAAGGCGCCGTGACCGACAAGGCATCCAGGTCGACGACGATCCGAGTCGTGGGATCGTCGAGCACGGCGTCGATCAATGCCCGGACCGACTCCTGGGGCAGTTCGATGGGGAGCAGTCCGATCTTGCAGCAGTTGTTCCGGAAGATGTCGGCGAAGCTCGGGGCGATCACGGCTCGGAATCCGTAGTCCTCCAGTGCCCAGGGCGCGTGCTCGCGGCTGGATCCGCCGCCGAAGTTCGCGCCCGCGAGCAGGATCGTGGCGCCCGCGTACCGCTCGTCGTTCAGGACGAAGCTCGGGTCCTTCCGCCACTCATGGAAGAGGAAGGGTCCGAACCCGGTCCGCTCGATCCGCTTCAGGAACTGCGCAGGCACGATCTGGTCGGTGTCCACGTCGGAGCGGTCGAGCGGGACAGCGGTGCCTTCGACGCGGCTGACCGGTTCCATCTAGAGGTCCTCCGGAGTCGTGAAATGACCGGCGATCGCGGTGGCGGCGGCCACCGCCGGCGACACCAGGTGCGTTCGGCCGCCCTTGCCCTGGCGGCCCTCGAAGTTCCGGTTCGAGGTGGAGGCGCTCCGTTCGCCCGGCGCCAGGATGTCGGGGTTCATCCCCAGGCACATCGAGCAGCCCGCGCCGCGCCAGTCGAACCCGGCATGGATGAAGACCTGATCGAGCCCCTCCTGTTCCGCCTTCAACTTCACCGCGACCGAGCCCGGGACGACCAACGCCCGCATGCCGTCGGCGACCGTGCGACCTTCCACGATCCCCGCGGCGACCCGCAGGTCCTCGATCCGCGAGTTCGTACACGAGCCGATGAACACCGTGTCGGGCCGGATGTCGCGGATCCGGATGCCCGGCTCGAGCGCCATGTAGGTGAGCGCGCGGTGTGCGGCGTCGCGCTTCGCGTCGTCGGCGAACGAGTCCGGCTCGGGCACGGCGTCGTCGATCGTCACCGACTGCGCGGGGTTCGTACCCCAGGAGACGTACGGCCTGAGGGCCGCCGCATCGATGGCGATCTCCGCGTCGAACGCCGCCCCCGGGTCGGACGGCAGGGAACGCCAGTCGCCCAGCGCCCGTTCCCAGTCCGGGCCGGTGGGTGCGTGCGGTCGGCCTTCGAGATAGGCGAACGTGGTGTCGTCCGGCGCGACCATGCCCGCGCGCGCACCGGCTTCGATCGACATGTTGCAGATGGTCATCCGACCCTCCATCGAGAGGGCGCGGATCGCGGAGCCGCGGTACTCGAGGACATGGCCGACGCCGCCCCCGGTCCCGATGCGGTTGATGATCCCGAGGATCACGTCCTTCGCGCTGCACCCGGCCGGGAGGTCGCCCTCGACGGAGATCGCCATCGTCTTGGCCTGCGTCTGCGGGAGCGTCTGCGTCGCGAGGACGTGCTCCACCTCGCTGGTGCCGATCCCGAACGCGAGCGCGCCGAAGGCGCCGTGCGTGGAGGTGTGCGAGTCGCCGCAGACGATCGTGAGGCCGGGCTGGGTGTAGCCCATCTCGGGACCGATCACGTGCACGATGCCCTGGCCCGCCGAGCCCCAGGGATAGATGGTGATGTCGAACTCCTTCGCGTTCTTCGCGAGGGCCTCCATCTGACGAGCGCTCGTCGCGTCTGTGACGGGGCCTTCGGTCGTCGGGACGTTGTGATCCATCGTGGCGACAGTGAGGTCCGGGCGACGCACGCCGCGGCCGGCGAGCCGGAGGGCTTCGAACGCCTGCGGACTGGTCACTTCATGCACGAGGTGGAGATCGACGTAGAGGAGATCCGGCTCGCCGGCCGCTCGATGTACGACATGGCGTTCCCAGACCTTCTCGGCGAGCGTCTGTGGGGTGGGCATCTCTGTGCTGTCGTACTCCTCGATGGCTCGCTGGATCCTGTCTGAGCCTTGTTCCATTATGTGGACATCTGTACCATTATCTGGACATGAACCTACCAGAGACCCCGAGGACGCCAGTGGGCGTGCTCGATCGAGCGATGGCCATCCTCGCGGTGGTCGAAGGAGGCGCACGAACTCACACGGAGGTCGCCCGTCTCACCGGGCTCGCCCGCCCCACCGCTCACCGGCTCCTCAAGTCGATGGGATCTCACGGGCTCGTGACGTACGTCGGCGGACAGGGCTTCCGGCTGGGGCCCAGACTTCTCGGTCTGGCGGCGACCGCGATGCGCGAGCTGCCGCTCCGCGATCTTGCACAACCCGTCCTCGACCGGCTTGCGCGATCGACCGGCGAGAGCGTGCAGCTGTTCGTTCGAGACCATCACCAACGGGTCTGCATCGCTGCGGCGGAGTCTCGAAACGAGCTGCGGACGATCGTCGAGATCGGTGCCCCACTGCCGCTCACCGCCGGCTCGGCGGCCAAGGTGTTCCTCGCCTTCGGTCCTCCCGCGCTCACCGCGGAACTCCTCGCCACAGCCGATCGGTTCACACCGGTCACGCCGGTCGGCGAGCGCCTGGAGCGTGAGCTGGCGACCGCGCGCCGCCGGGGGTGGGCATCGAGCGCGGGAGAGCGCGAACCCGGCGTGGGATCGGTCAGCGCACCCATCCATGAGCCGTACGGGGCGCTCCTCGCCGTGGTGTCGCTCTCAGGGCCGGAGCAGCGGGTCGGCCGGATCTCGGCGAAGCGACATGCGCCCGCCGTGATCGAAGCGGCCAAGGAGATCGAAGCCGCCCTCGGCGCGTAGCCGGACGCGGAACGCCTGCTACCAGGCGTAGGCCTCGGGCGCGGGGCCCCCCGGCCCCGGGAATATCTGGTCCAGCCTCCGCAAGACGTCCTCATCCAGTTGGACCTCGAGCGCGCGGAACGATCCTTCGAGCTGCTCCTCGGTTCTCGGTCCGATGATCGGGGCAGTCACCCCGGGCTGATGCAGCAGCCACGCCAGGGCGACATCGGATGGCCGCTCGCCGAGGTCTGCACAGACCTTCTCCCAACGATCCAGTCGGTCCCGGTCCTTGTCGATCTCGTCCTGCATGTACTCCGAGGACCGGCGACCCTCGTCGACCTTCTTGAGCGCTCCGGCCAACAAGCCGCCGGCGAGGGGGCTGTAGCAGATCAACCCCATCCCGTACTCCCGGAGCGCCGGGATCACTTCGAGCTCGACCGTGCGCTCGGTCAGGTTGTACAGGGACTGCTCGGTGGCCAGACCGACGGTGTGCCACTTCGAGGCGATCTCGTTCGCCCGCGCGATGTGCCAGCCTGCGAAGTTCGACGAGCCGACGTAGAGGATCTTGCCCTCGCTCTTCAGCTGATCCATCGCCTCCCAGATCTCGTTCCACCACGCGTCCCGGTCGATGTGATGCATCTGATAGACGTCGATGTGGTCGGTCTGCAGCCGCTTCAGCGATCCCTCACACGCGCGCATGATCGCGAGCTTGGAGAGACGTGACTCGTTCGGCCATTCCGCCATCTGGCCGTACACCTTGGTGGCGAGCACGATCTTCTCGCGCCGCCCGCCGCCTTTCGCGAACCAGTCGCCGATGATCCGCTCGGTCGAGCCCACTCCGAGGTGGCGCCCGTAGACGTTGGCCGTGTCGAAGAAGTTGATGCCCTCGGCGATCGCCGCGTCCATGATCCGGTGTGACTCGTCCTCGGGCGTGTGAGGGCCGAAGTTCATGGTGCCCAGACAGAGCCGCGAGACGACGAGTCCGAGCCGGCCGACGTGCGTGTACTCCACGGTTCGAGTCTACGCAGCCGCGGCCGAAGGCTCCCCGGGCGCCAGGGAGCCGTCTCGCTCGGGGTCCCTCGCCCCCCGGACGAACATGAAGAGGAGCGTGATGGTTCCACCGAGGGCGCCCGCCCAGATCAGCGTGGCGTCGTGACCGATCGCTTCGGCCGTCGGGCCCGTGATCGCGAACGAGAGGGGCACGCCCATCGTCGAGATCATCCAGTCGAGCGAGAAGACCCGCCCGAGGAGTCGGTCCGGCACGAGCCGCTGCACGAGGGTCACCCAGACGACCACGAGGTACGTGATCGACCCCTCCGTCACGAAGGCGACCGCCATCGCCTGCCACACCGAGTTGACGACCCCGAAGCCTGCCGTGCCGAACATCCCGAGCGACCAGGCAAGGTACATCGCGGTCACGGGTTTGCGCGGAAGACTCCCCCGTTGGCCGAACAGAGCAGCGGCGATCACGGCGCCGACCCCGCCGGCGCCGAAGACGAAGCCGAGCGACGACGCCTTCCCACCCAGGTCGTTCCTCACGACGATGGGGACCAACGTCTCCCACGGGCCCCACACGGCGAGCAGGCTGACCGTCGCTCCGACCATCGCGATCAAGAGCCATCGCTGCCGCCGCACGTATCGCAAGCCCTCCACCACGTCCCCGAAGAACGACGCCTGCTCCTGCGCGTCCCTCGGCGACCGCCGCGTCCGCATCGCGAGGATCATCAGCGCCGAGAACGCGAACGTGGAGGCATCGACAAGGAACGCGAAGCCGACACTCACCCAGGCGATCAGGAGGCCACCGACGAGTGGACCGACGAGCGTCATCGCGAACGGCCGCACGAGCTGGGCGAGGGAGTTGGCCTGTACGAGCAGCTCCGCAGGCACGATCGCGGGCGTGATCGAGGTGAATGCGGGCTGGAAGACGGCCTGCCCGGCGCCGTACACGGTAACCAGCCCCAGGACGATCGGGATCGTGAGCTGATCGCTGATCGACAGCAGGCCAAGCGCACCGATCGCGAAGAAGCGGATCGCGTCGCCGGCGATCATCAGGTGACGTCGTTCGAGTCGGTCGGACAGGGCGCCACTCGCGATCACCAGCAGCACCTGCGGCAGGGACCACGCGATCCCGACGAGCGCGAGCGCGCCCGGCCGGTTCTCGATGGAGAGCACCTGCCACGCGATCGAGACGAGGTAGATCCCGTCACCGATCATCGAGACCGTCATCCCGGTCCACAGGAAGGCGAAGTCGCGGACCGCGAGTGGTCTGAGGATGGCGATCCGGTCTCGGAAAGGCGCGGGCTCCGGTTCCGACATCGGACCAGGATAGGACCCGCCCACCCCGGCGCTACCGCCAGTCGACGGTGACGACCTCCATCGGATCGGAGATGCCCTTGACCGTTACCGTTCGTGGATCACGCGTGGGGAACTGCCCGCCGGCCGCAGTCCCGGCGCTCGCGACGATCTGCCCGCCTTCCGCGAGACCCCCGATCCGTGCGGCCTCGTGCACGCCCTTCCCGGTGAAGTTCCGACCGACCATCGTTGCGTCCGAGGCGTGCACCCCGATCCGCACCTGAGGTGCGAATCCGGCCGACGATCGATGCGCGGCAAGTTCCCGCTGGATGGCGACCGCGCACGCGAGCGCGTCATCGGGCGAGCCGAACGCCACGAAGAACCCATCCCCGGTCCCCGTGACCTCCTCGCCTCGGTTCGCGCCGAACATCGAGCGCAAAGTCTTGTCGTGCCAGGAGAGCAGCGACTGCCAGGCATCGTCTCCCATCGCCTCGAGCAGGCTCGTCGACCCCGCGATGTCGGTGAACATGAACGTTCGCTGGACGCGCTGCGTCGGCGAGCGGCTGCGGAGCTGCCACGGGAGCAGCTCCGCGACCTCTTCGATGACGATCGCCTGCGTCGGACAGGCCAGTGCGGCCTCCCGGAGCTTCTCCTCGTCGACACTCGTTGCGTCGACGACGGCGGCCTTGGAGAAGTCTCCTCGGTGCCAGTCGAACGCCGTCGGGGCGATCGTGATGCAGTTGCCGGCACCGATGCACCGGGGTCGATCGACCCGCGCCCGAAGCACCTAGCTGCCCTCCGTCACAGCATCCTCGACTGGAAGGCGAAGGCGGTCGCGTCGGCCCGTGACGAGGCACCGATCTTCGCGTACATCGACGCGAGGTGCCTCACCACGTCGACGGTGTCGATACTCAGGCGGCCGCCGATCTCTTGGTTCGAGAGGCCCTCGACGACGAGCTTCAGGAGCTGTGTGTCCTCGTCGTCGAGCCCTTCGACAGAACCTTCCTGCGTGTGGCGTGTCAGCCGCACGTCGGGATCCGAGGCGATGCTCGCGAGCGCGCTTCCGATGGGTCCTCGGAACCACCGGGTCCGGACGCCTTCGTCGACGATCCGGTTCGCGATCACCGCCGTCTGAAGCCGCAGGAACGAGAGGATCCCCGCCCGTTCTTCATCACTGCCCGCCACGTTCATCGCTTCGGCGACGGGCAGGAGCACCTCGAGATCCAGGTCCTCGTGCCGGGCGGAGGTGAGCGCCAGCAACGCCGATCGGGCCGCTTCGGCGGCACGCTCCGGCTTTTCTCGAGCGAAGGCGACCGTGGCCAACGCGGCGTCGGCCTTCGCGCCCCACGGGGCGTGCCCGGGCAGGAGCCCCAGCAGTTCCTTCGCCTCCGATGCTGCGCGTTCACCTCGAGCGAGCAAGTTCTCGTCCTTCTGGTCCCTCCCGAGGGTCGCGGACGCAAGGGCGAGTTCGGCGAGCACCTCGCAGCGGACAGCCGGGAGCGACTGTTCGGCGGCCATCTCCACCGCACGTTCGAAGTGCTCGCGCATCCCGTCGGCGTCTCCTCGGGCGGCGTGCAACAGGCCTCGCCAGAGCTCGAGCTGTCGGGCCCGCGAGGGTGTCGGGCTCTCCGCGGCAACGGTCCCCGCTCGGTCGAGCCACGTCGTCGCCTCACTCGCATCGCCGAGCTCCAGAAGGGAAAGCGCGGTCCCACCCGCGGAGAGGAACTCGAGCTGTCGGTCGCCGATCGCGCGGGCTCGCTCGTACGCCTCAGCGCCGCGCGAGATCGCGAGATCGGGGATGACCTTCGCGCGCGCGAACACATGCACCCCGTAGAGCATCTGCACCTCCGCGAAGGCGCGTTGACTCTCGCTGGTGAAGGAAGACAGCTGCGTCGCGAGCCGCCGGATCTCCTCGATGTGGCGGGCCGAGTCGGAACCGATGTGGATGTCGGGCGCCCAGCTCAGATACGCCATCGCGATGATCGAGGCCATCATGCCCTGCCGGTCGCCGAGCTCTTCATAGAGCGCGAGCGACCGGTGGAACCGCTCGCCTGCCGATCGTACCCACGGTGCGATCGGCAGGTCCTCCACGAGGTCCTCGAGCGTCTCGCCGGCGGCGACCCGCTCCATCACCGGCAGGTGCTCCCCCACCGCCACCCGTTCCACGAACCATCCGCGGATCCGACCCAGATCGATCACGCCCAGTTCGCGGGTGGACGCGGCGAGCATCGACGTGTCACCGAGCTCCTCCGCAAGCGCTGCCGCCCGCAGATACGTCTCCTCGGCGGCGTCGAGATCCACCTCGGCAGCCGAGGGAGAGAATCCCTCACCGATCCCTGCGTGGACGAGCGCCTGGCCGAGCTCCACGCAGGCGGCGAGCTCGGCCACCCGATCCTCCCGTTCGACCGCGAGCGTCCGTACACGGGCGGCGAGCTCCGCCGCGTCATCATCCTGCTGGGAGAGCCGCAGCGCGGCCGCGCGGCGGAGCGTGACATCGAGGTCCAGGTGGGGGTCGCCGAGCGCCTCCGCGAGAGCGGCCAGTTCCGCCAGTCCCTCCAGGCGATCCCCGGGGCGGCGCAGCATCGCCAGGGCGTCGTCGCGCGCAGAGAGCAGGCCGAGACGCTCCTGGGGTGTGGCCGCCTGCGGCAGCGCGATCTCCACGACCCGCAGGACCTCCTCGGGTGCGTGCGCCGCCAGCGCAGCCGCCGCAGCCTCCGTCGAGAAGCGGACGCACACCTCCGCGTCACCGGCCGCGCGCGCGTGGTGAGCGAGAAGCGGGAGCGTCTCAGGTGCCGGCTCGCCGGTCATGAGGAGCTCGACGATGGCCCCATGGATCTCGCGCCTGCGAGCCGGCGCGAGCGTGTCGGCCGCGAACTCTCGGACCTGTTCGTGCGGGAAGGTGTAGTCCGCCGGCGCGTCCTCGGGCTGCTCCACGAGCAGCCCGGCCGCGACCGCGGGTGACATCAGGTCGCCGAGCGCCACCAAGTCGTCGTCCTGCTCTCCCTCCCCGACGCGGACGCGCACCTCGCGGAGGTCCTTCAAGCTGAAATGGCGGCCGAGGAGCGCTGCTTCCGCGAGCGCCGTCTTGGTGGGAGCCGGCAGGTGCGCCGCCCTACGTTGGATCAACGTGCGCACAGCCGAGGGAGCCAACCGCTCGGCGTTCCGCGTCAGCGTCCACGTGTCCGCGATCTGCTGCAACATCCCGGCCTCGCGGTACGCGCGGGCGATCTCCTCCACGATGAAGGGGACGCCCTCCGCCTGACCGTGGATCGTCGAGGCGGTCGCGGGCTCGACCTGCCCGCCGAGCACCTGGCGGAGGAATTCCGTCGTCTCGAGCACCGAGAACCGCGCGAGCTTCAACCGCCGGATCACGCGCATCCGTTCCATGTCGGCGAGCAGCGTGACCGCCTCGGTGAGGGTGGCGACCTCCTCGGGACGGATCGAGAACATCAGGAAGATCGGACTCGCTCCCTCGGTTCGGATGACGTACCGGAGCAGTCGGAGGCTGTCCTCGTCGGCCCACTGCATGTCGTCGATCAGCAAGGCCAGCGGCCGCCCGGCCGTGAGCGCTCGTATCGCCATCGTCGCGAGGTCGAACGAGCGGAGGAGCCGCTGATCGGAGGACAACCCCGCGAAGGCCGGGTCGTCTCGACCGCCGAGCGCTTCGTTGGCGGATGCGATCGCCGCCTCCGAGGGGGTGCCAGCGACGGCCTCCACCACCTCGGGAGCTCCGACGATCGATCGCGCCAGGAGGAAGGGGCCGCGCAACTCTTCGTCGGCGCCCACGGCCACCGTGAGGAAGCCTTTCGCGAGAGCGATCTCCCGAGCCGCCAACAGGAGGCGTGTCTTTCCGATCCCCGGTTCACCCTCGACCGCGACAGACGACAATCGCCCTCCCGCCGAGGCGGTGATGCCGTCCTCGATCGCCGCGAGCTCCGCGGGACGACCCACGACGGCCCGGCCGGTCCTGTATTCGAGGAGACCGAGCGGCGCGAACGCAGCGGCGGCGATGGGTGGGGCTGAGCTCATGAAGCGTCTCTTCGGAAAGGCACGATCCTTCGATTATGTGGGGCGCGACCCCCCCGTGCTATGTTGGACACCCGAGCGACCCACATCCCCGCGTCGGGCAACCGACCCGGTGGCATCGGCAGACCCTCCCGCCCTGCCCCACGGATCAGTAGTTTCACGACCAGAGAGGCAGGCCGAGTGGAAGGGATCAGCCGCAAGGATCGAGTCTTCGGCCCACCGGAGCGCGGGAAGAAGGCGACCGACAGACCCGCTCGGGGCCGGATGTGCGAACAGGTGGGATGCCAGACCATCCTTTCCACGTACAACGCTTCCCCCGTCTGCTGGCTCCACGCACCGCCCGCGTACCGGCACGCGCTCAGCCGAGACTAGGAAGCAACACCACAACGACCTGACGTTTTCCGAAGCGCGCCCTGAGGGACTCGAACCCCCGACCTGCTGGTCCGTAGCCAGCCGCTCTGATCCACTGAGCTAAGGGCGCAGGAGAGCAATCCTACACGGCTGCCTCCGCCCCTTCCGTCACAAGTCTCAGACGGGTGACTCGGCAGCCACGACGCGGCGCCGCCGGGTTCATCGACACGGTCCGGGAGGCCCTGCGAGCGGGTCAGTCCTGAGCGAGCATCTCGTCGACCGTCTCGAGGAAGAGCTGCACATTCACGGGCTTCGTGACGAACGAGCTCGCCCCCGCGTCCTCGAGACGCTTGAGTGTGTCCCTGTTCGCGTCGGCGCTGACGATCACGACCGGGATCGCGCTGGTCGCCTCGTCGGTCTTCAACCGCTCGAGGATCTCGTCGCCGGACATGTCCGGGAGGTGGAGGTCGAGGAGGATCAGATCCGGTTGATGCAGACGAGCGATCTCGATGCCGAGACTGCCCTGCATCGAGGACATCAGTCCGATCGAGGGTCGATACGCGAGGATCCCCTCGATCAGCTGCAGGTTGGCCAGGTTGTCTTCGATGTACAGGATGGTCCGGGACTCCGCCGTCTCTGCGAACGGTGAGGCGACCTTCGGAAGCTCATCCTGTACCTCTGCTGGCTCCGCGATCGCGAGCTCGATACGGAACGTGCTCCCCTCGCCGGGGACGCTTTGCGCCGCGATCGAGCCGCCCATAGTCTCCACCAGATTCTTGGAGAGGGCGAGACCCAAGCCCGTCCCTTCGACGCCGCGGCGGTCGGCGCCCAGCCGGGAGAAGGGAGTGAAGAGGTTGCCCATCTCCTCGGGCACGATCCCCATACCCG
>Ga0299913_10002687_pt1 | contig 14167 bp, 15 predicted proteins | sample RVTome_9_FD_201360 | JGI IMG/M metagenome (GOLD analysis project Ga0299913, IMG submission 201360) | Soil microbial communities from uranium-contaminated site in the Upper Colorado River Basin, Wyoming, United States - RVT155D38 (version 2) ... | reverse complement strand
GGGGCAGGAAGCGGTCGCGCGCGAGGATCGACGACAGGCGCGGGAAGTCCTGATAGGCGGTGTTCGCGGCCAGGATCAGGATCAGCGCCGTGACCACCTGGGTCAGGTAGAAGCCGAGGTTCTGGCCGCCGTACACCGCCAGCGCGATCGACGCCACGACCGTGCGACGCATGCCCTCGCCCGCGACGACCCCGGTGTGCACGGCGAGGTAGCTGATGCCGAGGAACATCGACACCGACAGCACGCCCATGATCCCCAGCGTCGTCGCGGCGTTGCGCGACTGCGGGTAGCGGAACGCCGGGACGCCGTCGGAGATGGCCTCCACGCCCGTCAGCGCGGTCGCGCCGGACGCGAACGCGCGCAGCAGCAGGAACGTGGTGATCGCGCCCGCGTGGACCTCGGCGCCGGGAGTCGGCGGCGCGATGGGGCAGCCGCCCATACAGGTCACCAGCCCGCGGCCGATCAGCCACAGCATCGAGGCGATGAACAGGTAGGTCGGCGCGGCGAACAGCAGCCCGGCTTCCTTCATGCCCCGCAGGTTCGCCACCGTGATGAGCGTGACGAACGCGACCGCCAGGAGCACCTTCTCGTCGAGCAGGCCCGGGACCGCGGAGGTGATCGCCTCGACACCCGCGGCGATCGACACCGCGACGGTCAGGACGTAGTCGATCAGCAGGGCGCCGGCGGCGATCAGGGCGGGGACGTCGCCGAGGTTCTCGCGCGCGACGATGTAGGCGCCGCCGCCCTGGGAGTACACGCGCACGGTCTGGCGGTAGCTGACGACCACGACCACGAGCAGCGCCGCGACGCCGAACGCCAGCGGCAGCACATGGTCGAACGCCATGGTCCCGGCCAGCGCCAGGACGATCATCATCTCCTGTGTGGCGTAGGCGACCGACGACAGCGCGTCGGAGGAGAAGACCGGCAGCGCCATCCATTTCGGCAGCAGCGTGTGCTGCAGCTCGCGGCTGGTCTTGGGACGGCCCACCAGCGCGCGCTTGAGCACGGCGGCCGGACGCGTCATGGCTCCTCCTGTTTCGGCGAACGCCCGCGGTCACGGGCCCCCTGCGTGCGGGGGGCCGCGCGCCGGGCGGTATGGTAGGCGTTTCGCCAGATCGGGAGGAATCGACAGGTGCACGTCGTCATCGGCGGCTGCGGGCGCGTGGGCAGCCAGCTCGCCGTCGCGCTGCTCGGCCAGGGCCACGAGGTCGCGGTCATCGACAAGAATCCGAGCTCGTTCCGCCGGCTCGGCGAGGACTTCCCCGGCCAGCTCGTGCAGGGATTCTGCTTCGACCGGGCGGTCATGGAGGAGGCCGGCATCCGCCGGGCGCAGGCGTTCGTCGCGGTCACCAGCGGCGACAACTCCAACGTCGTCTCGGCCCGCGCGGCCCGCGACCACTACGGCGTGGAGCGCGTGGTGGCGCGCATCTACGACCCCGAGCGCGCCGGCATCTACGAGCGCCTGGGCATCCGCACGATCGCCTCGGCGCGCTGGACCGCCGAGGAGGTGCTGCGGCTGCTGCTGCCGCAGGGTGATCGCATCGAGGGCGAGGTGTCCGAGGGCAGCGGCGACGTCGTCATGCTGCGCCTGACCCTGCCGGTGGGCGCGCACGGTGTGGACGCGGGCAAGCTGACGCGGCCGGGCGAGGTCGTGCTGGCGGCGGTGACGCGCGAGCAGTCGACCCGAATCCCGTCGGCGAATGCGCTGCTCGAGGCGGGTGACCAGCTGCACCTGATGGTCAGCCGCGACGCGGTCGACAAGGTGCGCGAGCTCGTGGCGGGCCTGGGAGGGCACCACTGATGAAGGTGATCATCGCCGGCGCCGGCAAGATCGGCCGCTACCTCACGCTGGACCTGCAGGAGCGCGGACACGACGTCACGCTGGTCGAACGCAACCCCGACACGGCAAAGGTCCTGGCCGGGCAGGTCCATCGCATCACCGGCGACGCCTGTGTCCCGTCGGTGCTGGAGCGCGCCGGGTGCCGCGAGGCCGACGTCCTCGTGGCGGCGACCGGCGACGACGAGGACAACCTCGTGGTGGCGCTGCTCGCCAAGCAGGAGTTCGGCGTGCCGCGCGTGCTCGCGCGCATCAACCACCCGCAGAACGAGTGGATGTTCGACGAGTCGTGGGGCGTGGACATCGCGGTCAGCCCCCCGCACATGTTCACTTCGCTGGTCGAGGAGGCGGTCACCGACGGCGACCTGGTGCCGCTGCTGAAGCTGGAGCGCGGCCAGGTCGAGCTGCTCGAGGTGCGCCTGGACGAGCGTTCGTGCGCGACGGGCAAGCGCGTCGAGGAACTCGACCTTCCCGCCGACAGCCGCCTGGTGGCGTTGCTGCGCGACGGGCACGTGCTGCCGGTGCGCCGATCGACGCCGCTGGCCAAGGGCGATGAGGTGTTCGCGCTGGTGCGCAAGGACGCCCGCGACGCGTTCCGCGTCTGCCTCGTCGGCTGACTAGCCGTACGGCTCGGCGACGAGGCTCCACTCGGGGTTGCGCATCTCCCGGCGCGAGCCCTCTTCGCGCAGCGTCCCCTCCAGCCGCAGGCCCGAGCCCATCTCGAGGCCCGGCAGGCGGTTGCGGCCGCTGAACACCGCGGTCATGCGGCCGTGGCCGTCCTCGACCGTGACCTCGAGCTGGCGGCCGGGCACCAGGCGCAGCGAACGGACCACACCGACGCAGACGGTGGTCTGACGCAGCGGGGCCTCATCGATCGGGGCGGCGTCGGTGAACTGCGCGCGCCAGCGGCGCAGGTCCGCGGCGCGCGCCTCCATGGCGGGGTCGGCGTGTTCGGTCACGCGGGGATGATAGGCCTGCAGAAGACCCTTGCCCGACGCGGGCGCGAGGTCCACGATGGGCGCAGGCGTCGCGGCATTGGCGCAAAGGAGCCCCATTGCGTATGAGGGAGACCGGTCGGATCGGCGACTCCCCGCGCGCGCACGACGCAACCCACGGCCTCGGACGATTTCGTCCGGGGCCTTTTTCGTCCCCCCGAACTTCGGGGTCCCCCGGCTGAACCCGGCAACAAGGAGGTGTGCGTGGACATCATCGTGAAGAGCAAGAACTGCGAGGTCCCGGACCGCATCAAGCAGGAGGCCGCCCAGCGGCTCCAGCACGCGACGCGTTTCTTCGACCGCGTGCTGGGCGTCGAGGCCGTGTTCGCCGAGCAGCACAATCGCCGCATCCCCGAACCGGCGTCGGTCGAGCTGACCGCGCGGACCAAGGGCCACCGCATCCGCGCGCAGGCGAGCGCCGCCGACCACCGCCGGGCGCTGGACGCCGCGGTGGAGCGCTTCGAACGCCAGCTGGAGCGCTACAAGACCCGCATGACCGACCGCCGTCGCCGCGCCACCGTGATCGCCGAGGCGCCCGCCTCCCCGGCCGCGCCGGCGGAGCGCGACGCCGAGGACGACGCGCCGCTGGGGCTGCGCATCGTGCGCAGCAAGCGCTTCGAGATGGTGCCGATGATGCCCGAGGACGCCGCGTGGCATCTGGAGCTCTTGGGCCACGACTTCTACGTGTTCACCAATGCCGCCACGGGCGCCTGCAACGTGCTGTACCGGCGCCAGGACGGCGACCTCGGCCTGATCGAGACGATTCCCGCTGGGGCCGCCGAGCCCGCGTTGGTATAGGGGGATACGGGCCAGGTGCCGGGGCTAGACTGGCGTTTCCGGGCCGCGATCACGCGGCCGCTGTCGCGCGGAGTGCGTCCATGACCGATGAGGAGCCCGTGCTGGGCGGGAACATCCGAGTGCTGGTGGCCGACGACCACGCCCTGTTCCGGCGCGGCCTGGAGATGGTGCTGGAGTCCGAGCCCGACATCGAGGTCGTGGGCGAGGCGAACGACGGCCAGGAGGCGGTGCGCCAGGCGATCGAGCTGATGCCCGACATCGTGCTGATGGACGTGCGGATGCCCGGCGGCGGCGGCATCGAGGCTTGCCAGTCGATCAAGGAGGCGGCGCCCCACCTCAAGATCCTGATGCTGACGATCAGTGACGAGGAGGACGACCTGTACGAGGCGATCAAGGCGGGGGCCAGCGGCTACCTGCTGAAGGAGATCTCCATCGAGGAGGTCGCCGACGCGATCCGCAGCGTCCAGGCCGGCCAGTCGCTGATCTCGCCGTCGATGGCCTCCAAGCTCCTCAACGAGTTCGCCTCGATGGCGAAGAAGGAAGAGGAGAAGGTCAGCGCCCCGCGGCCGCGGCTGACGGAGCGCGAGATGGAGGTGCTGACCCTGGTCGCGCAGGGGCTGAACAACCGCGACATCGCCAAGGAGCTGTTCATCTCCGAGAACACGGTGAAGAACCACGTGCGCAACATCCTCGAGAAGCTCCACCTGCACTCCCGGATGGAGGCCGTCGTCTACGCCGTCCGCGAGAAGCTCCTCGAAATCAAGTAACCCCCTGCGCACCCATGCACCCACTTGACTGGGTGCGTTCGCGCTCGGATGCGAGCGCCGACGCACCCGGTTGACATTGTCCCCAGCCTCGATCGACCAATCTGAGGGCTCACGTCCTGTAGGCGATCACCATGGGCGCATGGACCGATGGCTCGCTCTCGCGCAGGTGGCCGCCGAACAGCACGGCCGCATCCACGTCCGGCAGGCCCAAGAGCTTGGCATTGCGCCGGCGACCTTGCGGCGGCTTGCGGAACGGTTCGCCTGGCGTCGCCCGCACCCCGGCGTGTTCGTCCTTCCGGGCGCGCCACCGTCACGTGAAGGCAAGTTTGCCAGCGCGGTTCTGGCCATTGGCGAGCCGGTTCTCGTGGCGAATTGGTCTGCCGCGTGGCTTTGGGGTCTCGTGAAGGCGGCGCCCTCTGTGGTCGAGGTCGTGGTGCCGCATCAGCGGCGCAAAGCGAGCCTCGACGGCGTCACTGTCCACCGCAGCCGGACGCTCACCGATGACGATGTGGCCACGGTCCGCCAGTTGCCCGTCACCAGTGTCGCCAGAACGTTGTGCGACCTCGCACCACTGACCGAGGAGGACGCCCTCCGCGCGTTGGTCATCGATGCCCGCCAGCGCCGACTTGTGCGCCTCGAAGAGGTGGCTGAGCAGGCGGGCCGCTACGACGTGCTGAAGGGCTTGAGGAGACTGCGACGCGTGCTGTGGGAACTGGATGGGGAACGCTGCGATTCGGTGCTCGAGTGGCGGGTTCGTCGACTGCTTGCCGAGGCCGGCTTGCGCGCCGCCCCGGCTCCAGTCCCGGTGGATGTGGGCACTCGCAAGCTGCATGTCGACATCGCATGGCCTGAAGAACGTGTCGGGATCGAGGTGGACGGCCTTGGTTCGCATTCGGAGCGGGAGAGTCTGGAGATCGACATCGCCCGCCACAACGCCTTGGCCAGGGTGGGCTGGCGCGTGCTCCGTGCGGGGTGGCGGGAGGCGGGCGACCGCTTTCCGGTCCTACTCGCAGACCTCCGCTTGCTGCTGAACCAGGGCCGCGCGTGAGATTGGGTTCATTGACGCTCACATGCGACCGCAGACGCACCCAGTCGATTGGGTGCATGGGTGCGGCGGGGTGCGGGGGCAGCGCAGGGCCTACACTGGCTCGTCGGTTGCGCTGACACGGGAAGGTTTCGACGTCGTGGTCGTTCAGAAGCTCCTTCGCGCGGGCGAAGGGAAGAAGCTCCGCCAGCTCCAGCGGCTGGTGGAAGAGGTCAACCGGCACACCGAGGCCACCAAGGCCCTGTCGGACGCCGAGCTGCGCGCCAAGACCGACGAGTTCAAGGCCCGCCTCGCCGACGGCGAGACGCTCGACGACCTGCTCCCCGAGGCGTTCTCCGCAGTGCGCGAGGCCGCCTGGCGCGTCCTCGGCCAGCACCCCTACGACGTCCAGGTCCTCGGTGGCGCCGCGCTGCACGGTGGGTCCATCGCCGAGATGCGCACCGGTGAGGGCAAGACCCTGACCGCCACCATGCCGATCTACCTCAACGCCCTGGCCGGCGAGGGCGTGCACGTCGTCACCGCGAACCCGTACCTGGCCTCGCGCGACGCCGCGTGGATGGGCCGCGTGTACGGCTTCCTGGGCCTGTCCACCGGCCTGGTCCATTCGCAGCAGTCCAAGCAGGACAAGCGGCAGGCGTACGCCGACGACATCACGTACGGCACGGCGAACGAGTTCGGCTTCGACTTCCTGCGCGACCACATGGTGCTCGCCCCGGGCGACAAGGCGCAGCGCGGCCACCACTACTGCATCGTGGACGAGGTCGACTCGATCCTCGTCGACGAGGCGCGCACCCCACTGATCATCTCCGGGCCCGCTGACCAGTCCAGCGAGTGGTACACGGTGTTCGCCAAGCGCGTCGTGCCGCGCCTGCAGCCCGAGGCCCACTATGAGGTCGACGAGGGCAAGCGCACGATCGCGGTGACCGAGGAGGGTGTCACCAAGGTCGAGGAGCTGCTCGGCGTCGAGAACCTGTACGAGAGCGTGAACACCCCGCTCATCCACCACCTGCAGAACGCCATCCGCGCCAAGGAGTTGTTCCGCCGCGACGTCGAGTACATCATCGAGGACGGCGAGGTCCACATCGTCGACGAGTTCACCGGCCGCATCCTCTACGGCCGCCGCTACTCCGAGGGCCTGCACCAGGCCATCGAGGCGAAGGAGGGCGTGCGGATCAAGGAGGAGAACCAGACCCTCGCGACGATCACCCTGCAGAACTACTTCCGCCAGTACGACAAGCTCGGCGGCATGACGGGCACGGCCAAGACCGAGGAGGCCGAGTTCGCCCACATCTACAGGATGGACGTCGTGCAGGTGCCCACGCACCGCCCGGTCGTCCGCGTGGACCACGCCGACCTCGTCTACAAGACCGAGAAGGCCAAGTACGAGGCCGCGGCCGAGGACATCGCCGAGCGCCAGGCCAAGGGCCAGCCGGTGCTGGTCGGCACGGTCAGCGTCGAGAAGAGCGAGAAGCTCGCGGGCCTGTTGACCCGGCGCGGTGTGAAGCACGAGGTGCTGAACGCCAAGAACCACTTCCGCGAGGCCGAGATCATCGCCCAGGCCGGCCGCATCGGCGCGGTCACGGTCGCCACCAACATGGCCGGCCGCGGCGTCGACATCATGCTCGGCGGCAACGCCGAGTCGCTGGCGATGGTCGAGGCGCGCAAACAGGTCGACGAGCATGAGGACCCCGAGGGCTTCGAGCGCGCGTATCAGGAGCAGCTCGCGCGCTTCAAGCAGGAGGTCAAGGCCGAGGGCGACAAGGTGCGCGAGCTCGGCGGGCTGTACGTGCTGGGCACCGAGCGCCACGAGTCGCGCCGCATCGACAACCAGCTGCGCGGGCGCTCCGGCCGCCAGGGCGACCCCGGCGAGTCGCGCTTCTACCTGTCGCTCGAGGACGACCTCATGCGGCTGTTCAACGCCTCCGCGGTCGACTCGATCATGACGCGCCTGAAGCTGCCCGAGGACATGCCCATCGAGCACAAGATGGTCACGCGCGCCGTCGCGCGCGCCCAGGCGCAGGTCGAGTCGCGCAACTTCGAGCTGCGCAAGAACGTGCTCAAGTACGACGACGTCATGAACAACCAGCGCCAGGTGATCTACGCCCAGCGCGACCTGGTGCTCGAGGGTCCCGACGAGGCGATCGAGGAGATCGCCGAGCGCTTCATCGAGGAGGCGGTCACGGGGCTGATCGACCTGTACGCCCCCGAGGGCGTGTACCCCGAGGAGTGGAACCTCGACGAGCTGTGGACCGCGCTCGAGACGATCTACCCGGTCAAGGTGGACCGCACCGGCCTGGAGCTCGACAAGACGAACCGGGAGCAACTCGCGGAGTCGTTGATCGAGGACGCGTTCGCCCGCTACGAGGAGCGCGAACAGGACCTCGGCGCCGAGACACTGCGCCAGGTCGAGCGGCGCGTGATCGTGTCGGTCGTGGACCGCATCTGGCGCGAGCACCTGTACGAGATGGACCACCTGCGCGACGGCATCGGCCTGCGCGCGGTGGGTCAGCGCGACCCGCTCGTGGAGTATCAGCGCGAGGCCTACAACGCGTTCGTCGGGATGATGGCGCGCATCAAGGAGGAGGCAGCCGGCTACTTCTTCAACGTGCCGGTGCAGAAGGTCGAGCCGGTCACCGCGCGTGCGGAGGCGCCCGAGCCGGTCGACGCAGGCGCGCCCGCCGCGGCAGCGAAGCCCGAGATCGCCCGCCCGTCGCTGGACCGCCCCGCCGGAGTCAACCCGCAGAAGCTGACGTACGTGTCCGCCGAGAACAGCGGCGCCGCGCCGAGCGGCTCGGGTTCATACGCGGTGGGCGCACCACCCGCCGCAGGCGGCTCCGCGAAGGCCGCGGCCGAACTCGGCGCCGCGGAACGACTCCAGGCCACCGTGCACAACGAGGACAAGGTGGGGCGCAACGACCCCTGCCCGTGCGGCTCGGGATCGAAGTACAAAAAATGCCACGGCGCCTGAGCGCGGGGTTACTGATGGACAGGGAAACGTTGAAGGCGGTGCAGGGGCCGCTGAAGGAGCGCTACCGCGAGCAGCCGGAGGCCGCCGTCGTGACGCTGCGCGCCCAGGGCGTGCTCGGCGAGGGCATCACGTGCTCGGTGCAGACGGGGCGCGCGCTCGCCGAGGCGGGCCTGCATCCGGCGACCGGGGGCGACGGGCGGTCACTCTGCTCGGGCGACATGCTGCTGGAGGCGCTCGCCGCCTGCGCCGGTGTCACCCTGCGCTCGGTCGCCACGTCCTTGGACATCGCGGTGCGCGGGGGGACGGTGCACGCCGAAGGCGACCTGGACTTCCGCGGCACGCTCGCCGTGGACAAGGAGGCGCCCGTGGGATTCCGGGCGATCCGGCTGCGCTTCGAGCTCGACACCGACGCGGAGGCCGAACAGCTCGACACGCTGCTGCGGCTGACCGAGCGCTACTGCGTGGTCGCGCAGACGATCGCGGCGGGGGTCCCGATCGCCTTCGCGCGCTGAGGTCAGGCGCGCCAGGATCCGCCGGGCTGGCGGATCGAGCGGGTGATCCGGAACGCGATCTGCGGGGGGACGCTGCGCAGGGCCTCGTCCAGCGCCATCCATGCCACGCGGTCGACCTCGTGGCGGTGGACGGGCTCGGGGGCGGGCGCGGGCTCGAGCAGCGTCGCCTGGAACACGACGACCACGCGGTCGGGCCAGCTCGCGCCGAACAGCCCCAACACCTGCCCGGCGCGCACCCGCACGCCGCCTTCCTCCCAGGCTTCGCGCTCCGCCGCGGCTCGCAGGTCCTCGTCGGCGTCGACGACGCCGCCCGGTAGCGTCCAGTGCCCCCGGTAGCTGTCGAACACGACCAGCAGACGGTCCTGTGCGTCGCGCACCACGACGTCGGCGGCGACCACCTTGCGCGGCAGGCTCGCGAAGAAGCGGCGGCTGCGCGTGTGCTCGTCGGGCGCCCAGCGGGCGATCGCCACGATCCGCTCGGCCGCCTCCAGTAGCCCAGGGCTGCGGTCGAGCTCGGGGTCGTAGGCCGGCGCGACCCCGCGCAGGCCGGTCGCGGCGCCGGGGGCTGCCAGGACCTCCACGCCGAAACCGCGCTGGCCCAGGGTCGCGGCGAACTCCTGTGCGCCGAACAGTCGCAGCGCCCGGGCAGGCACCCCGATGGCACGGGCGTGGGGCCCGCTGCGCACGCTCACCGCGAGCATCCCGCCGGGCATGAGCACGCGCGCCGCCTCGGCCAGCAGCCCCTCGGCGTGGTCGTCGGCGTGACTGACCTCGTCGTCGAGCAGCACGACGGTCGCGAACGCGTGCGAGGGTTGGTCCTCGAGGCGGCCGGCCACCACCGGCCAGCCGTCGTCGAGCAGGATGCCGGCGACCATCGGCGACGGCACGGCCAGCGGATGGGTCGGCTCGCCGTGCTCGCGCAGCAAGTCGACGGCGAGGTGACGCACGCTCCTAGCCGCAGGCGCGCTTGGCGTAGGGGTACGGGTTTACGTTGCCGCCGCCCCCCGGCATCACTTCGAAGTGCAGGTGCGGGGTGCCGCGCGCATTGCCGGTGTCGCCGTTGAAGGCGATGTGCTGGCCGGCGCTCACGCGCATGCCTGCGCGCATGCCGCTGACGTAGCCCTGCAGGTGCGTGTAGTAGTACAGATTGCCGCTCGCGCCGCGCAGGTAGATGGAGATGCCGCCCACGCTGGAGTTGGTGGCGCGGGTGATCGTGCCGCCCTCATAGGCGTAGATCGCGGTGCCGCGCGGGGCGAGGATGTCCACGCCCTTGTGGCGGCGGCCTCCCGAGCGGGGGGCGCCCCAGGTGTCGCTGTAGCTGCGCGGCCGCCCGATGGGGCACGCCGCCCCGTTGACCACGGCGCCGAAGCCGCCGGCGGCGCCGCCGCGTCCCGAGACGCGCGCTCGCCCGGCGCGCCGCCCGGCCCGGCGCGACTGTTCGCGCGCGATCGTGCGGCGGACCTTGGATTCCTGCTGCTGCGCCTGTGCGAGCAGCTTGCCGACCTGTGCGCGTACCCCGCGCAGCTCGGCGCGGCGGGCACGGAGATCGGCCGCGACGCGCTCCACGTCCTTGGCGGTGGCGGCCGTGCGGATGCGCGCCGCGGTCGCCGACTCGAACTGGGATCGGCTGCGCTTGGCCAACAGGCCCAGCAGGCGCGCCTGCGCCATCGCCTCTTGCGGGGAGTGGCTGGAGAACAGCGCGAGGACCGGGTCGCCGTTGCCGCGCTTGTAGGACTCGCGCAGGCGCACGCCCAGCGACTGGGTCGCGCCGACGGCCTGCGTCTCGGCGTTGCGCCGCTGCGCGTCGAGCTGGGCGAGCTGGTTCTCGACCTCGTTGACGTTCGCCTCGAGCGCCGACAGGCGCCGGACCAGCTTGTCGAGCCGCTGCTGGACCTCGATGCGGCGGCCGCGCGCGCGTTCCAGGCGCGCGTCGGCGGCGCCAGCGGGCGCAGGGGCCAGCCAGCTCAGGCAGAGTGCAGCGACGAGGACGCCGAGGAAAACGCGGGGAAGTGGCGATCCTGGCGTGCGAGAGAACACGCGCATCGCCTTGAGGGTAGCGGGCCGGGGGCTCAAAGGCCAACGGCCGCGGGTAGCGCGGGCTGCTCCCGCGACGGCAGCGACGTGACCGGCGCGAGTTCGCCGCGGCGCTCGCGCGGCGGGATCACCAGGTCGAAGGCGCACCACTCCCCGTCCGGCGGGACCTCCCCCTCAGGCAGGACGCCGTCCTCGGGGCGCCCGGCCTCCACGACTTGCCATCGTCCAGCGCGGCGTTCCAGCCGCAGGGCGAGGGCGCCGCTCCGCCGGGTTCCCCGTACGCTCACCGCCGCCTCGAAACAATCCGGACTGCAGCGCGCGACACGGACGGCGGTGGGCGTGCGGCACGGCCCTGGACGCAGCCAGTGGCCCTTCAGCCTGGCGGACAGCCGAGGGTCCATCATCGGTTCGACCGCGTGCCGGGGCCGCAGCCCGCTTTCGACCTCGAGGTAGAGCTGGGCGTACGCCAGCGCCAGCCGCCGCAGATCGGTCTCGGATTCGGTTTGCGGGGACGGGCCGGGGGCGGTCATGGCGCGACCGGCCCGCAGGCCGCGACGGGCGAGGGCAGCCCGGCCGCGACCGGTGTCGGGGCCGCGGCTGGGGGAGGCGCCGGGCTGCGATTCACGATCAGGAACGCGCACAGAAGCCCGGCGGCGAGCCACGGTGCCGCGCCGCTGACGTTCAGACGGGGGCGCGGGGGCTCGGCGAGGTCGTAGCGCGGCCACTGGGGGGTGGGCGCCGCCCAGCCGGGCGCCGCCTCGCGCAGCCATTCCCCGGCCGGCCCGCCCCCGGTGAGGCCGCCCCCGGCAAGGACCCCGCCGCCGGGGCCACCGCCGACGGCGCCGCCGTAGCCGGGCTGCGTGGCACCCGACTGGTCGAAGGGTCTGTCGTTCATCGTCCACCCCCGTCGCTGTAGGCATCGATGGCAGTGAACAAGAAGTGTTAACAAGGAACAAGAAGATTTTGCATGGACCTGGGGATATTGGTGGGGCGTGGCTCGGCTGCCTAGACTCAGGTCCGGATCGAGTCCCCCGATCGCGTGTCCGGGGACGAGCGGCAGGAGCCGGTGGTGAGCAGCAGGGAAGGCGAGGCGAGCGGTCTCGCGGGGGGGACGGTTCGCCAGGATCTGAGCGAGGCCGAGCGCCAGGAGCGCTTCGCGCGCGAGGCGCTGCCCTACGTCGACCAGCTCTACTCCGCCGCGATGCGCTACACCCGCAACCCGGCCGACGCCGAGGACCTGGTCCAGGAGACGTTTCTCAAGGGCTACGCGGCGTTCCACCAGTTCGAGCCGGGGACCAACCTGCGGGCGTGGCTGTACCGCATCCTCACCAACGCCTACATCAACCGCTATCGCAAGCAGCAGCGGCGTCCCCAGGAGGTCTCCGCGGACGCGTGGGCGTCGCGGGCGGCCGAGGACGGCGGGGGCGGGGACTTCTCGCTGTACGACCGCATCGCCGCCACCACGCACCGTTCGGCCGAGGTCGAGGCGCTGGAGGGCATCACCGACGACGAGGTCAAGGAGGCGATGGCGAACCTGCCGGAGCAGTTCCGCATCGCCGTGTACCTGGCCGACGTCGAGGGCTTCAGCTACGCCGAGATCGCTGACATCATGGGCACCCCCATCGGCACCGTCATGAGCCGGCTCCACCGGGGAAGAGCAGCGCTCCAGCGTGCGTTGTACGACTACGCCGTCCGCCACGGACTGGTCGTCCCGCAAGGCGCCAAAGGACCGGACACCCCATGACCGACAACTGCGGCCCCGCCGGGGGCAACTGCGCCGAGATTCTCGCCGAGCTCGACGTGTTCCTCGACGGCGAGTGCGCCGACGACCTCGAAGCCAGCGTGCGGCGCCATCTGGGCGACTGCCCGCCGTGCATGGACCGCGCCGACTTCGAGCGCGGCCTGCGCGAGCTGATTGCCTCGAAGTGCCGCGACGCGGCGCCGTCGGGCCTCGTCGATCGCATCGTCGACGGCCTGCGCGCCGCGAGCGCCCGCGAGGACGGATGACCCGCGTCCTCGTCACCGGTGGCGCCGGCGTCATCGGGTCCCACCTCGTCGAGCGCCTGCTGGGCGAGGGTCACGAGGTGACCGTCGCCGACGACCTGTCCACCGGACGCCTGCACCACCTCCAGGCTGCGCGCCGCGACCCCGACCTCCCCCTCAGCTTCCAGCGCCTGGACGTGACCTCGACCGCGTTGGAGCGTGCGATCGCCAAGGCCCAGCCCGAAGTCGTGCTGCACCTCGCCTCGCGCGCGGACCCGCACGCGGTCGACGACCTGGTGCGCGACGCGCTGGTGGACGTGGCCGGCACGGTGAACCTGATCGAGTCCTGCCGGCTGCACGAGGTGCGCAAGATCGTCTTCGCCGGCCATCTCGACGACCGCGCCCGCCCCCCGGCGACGCATTTCCTGGCGGGCAAGCGGGCGGCCGAGGAGTACCTGCGCACGGCCGGGGAGGGCGGGCCGGCCTGGACGGTGCTGTCGCTGGCGGCGGTGTACGGCCCGCGCCAGGACCCTGCCCTGCCGCGCCACCTGGTCGCGCGGATCGCGGACTGGATGATCGAGGGCGCGCCGGTGACGCTGGCGGGCGGACCGGACCGGGCGTGGGACCTGGTGGCGATTGACGACGTGGTGGACGCCTTCGTGTGCGCGATCGACGCCGGCGACGGCATGCGCATCGAGATCGGCAGCGGGCACGCCACGACCCAGGCTGAGCTCGTCACCGCGCTCGCCGCGGCGACCGGCTGGACCGGCGAGCCGGACTGGCTCCCCGCGGAGGCCGCCGAGCCGCCTCGCGTGGCGGACCTCAAGCGGGCGGAGGCGATCGGCTGGGCGCCCCGCACGCCGCTCGCCGACGGCGTGGCCGCGCTCGCCGCCTGGCTGCGCGGCTAAGCTCCGCCCGCGCAAGGTTTGAACGGTTCGGGTCATATATGGCCGAAGTGCACAAGTTGGCGGGATGGAGGTGGCTGTGAGCGACGTAGCCAAGGATGTGGCCAAGGACGTGGTCCGTATCGAGCTGGCGGACGGCGTGCTGCGCGCGACCATCAACCGTCCCGATCAGCGCAACGCGCTGAACGCGGACGTAAACCGCGGCCTGATGGCGGCGCTGCGGCGGCTGCGCGAGGACGACGCCGCGCGGGTGATGGTGCTGACCGGTGCGGGCGATCAGGCGTTCTGCGCCGGGGCCGACCTGGGCGGGCTGAACCCCGACG
>Ga0299913_10002686_pt1 | contig 14172 bp, 13 predicted proteins | sample RVTome_9_FD_201360 | JGI IMG/M metagenome (GOLD analysis project Ga0299913, IMG submission 201360) | Soil microbial communities from uranium-contaminated site in the Upper Colorado River Basin, Wyoming, United States - RVT155D38 (version 2) ... | reverse complement strand
CACCCCCCGCGCATCCAAGGACACCCCGAACTCCGTGCCGGCGGTGGCGGTCGACTGATTCATACCGACCACCCTAGGGACAGGCACCGACATTCTTCTGGCCGATCGAGTGCTCCTCCACAGGCCCGATCCACCGAGTCCAGCGACCCCCGCAGACCGGCGCCATCAGCCGCCCGCCGCGGCGGTTCGGTTGCCTGCGGGACGGGTGTTTCGCGGCTCAGGCCGGGGGCCTTCGCGCCTCCACTCCCGGGCCCTGGGCGGCCTCCGCACCCACCCACCGCCGTAGGGTGGAGAGGTGCCCCACCCCGCGTCGTACCGTCCCGAACCCGGGTCGATCCCGACCCAGCCGGGCGTCTACCGGTTCCGCGACTCCCAGCGCCGGGTGGTGTACGTCGGCAAGGCCAAGAACCTGCGCGCCCGCCTGTCGTCGTACTTCCAGGACGTCGCCCACCTGCATCCCCGCACCGCGACGATGGTCACCACCGCAACCAGCGTCGAGTGGACGGTGGTGAGCACCGAGGTCGAGGCGCTCCAGCTGGAGTACTCCTGGATCAAGGAGTTCGATCCGCGCTTCAACGTGAAGTACCGCGACGACAAGTCCTACCCATGGCTCGCGGTCACCCTCAGCGACGAGTTCCCTCGGGTGATGGTTGGCCGGGGCGCGAAGAAGAAGGGCTGGCGCTACTTCGGGCCCTACAGCCACGCGTGGGCGATCCGGGACACCGTCGACCAGCTGTTGCGCGTCTTCCCGATGCGCTCGTGCAGCAACGGCGTGTTCAAGCGGTCCGGTCAGATCGGGCGGCCCTGCCTGCTCGGCTACATCGACAAGTGCTCCGCCCCCTGCGTGGGCCGGGTCAGCGCCGAGGAGCACCGCGCGATCGTCGAGGACTTCTGTGACTTCATGGCCGGCAACACCACCGGCTTCCTGAAACGCATCGAGAAGCAGATGTACGCCGCCTCCGAGGAGCTCGACTTCGAGAAGGCGGCCCGGCTCCGCGACGACATCGGTGCGCTCCGCAAGGCGCTGGAGAAGCAGGCCGTGGTCCTCGGCGACGGCACCGACGCCGACGTCATCGCGCTTGCGGAGGACCCGCTCGAGGTGGCGGTGCAGATCTTCCACGTGCGGGGCGGACGGGTGCGCGGCCAGCGGGGCTGGGTGGCCGACCGGGTGGAGGAGGGCGAGACCGACGTCCTCGTCGAGCTCTTCCTGCTCCAGCTCTACGCCGGCGAGGAGGGGGACGTCATCCCGCGGGAGATCCTCGTCCCCGCACTGCCGCCGGACGCCGAGACGATGGAGCAGCTGCTCAGCGAGCGGCGCGGCAGCCGGGTCCGGCTCCGGGTGCCGCAGCGGGGCGACAAGAAGGCGCTGCAGGACACGGTTGCACGCAACGCCGGCCAGTCGCTGGCACTGCACAAGACCAAGCGGGCCAGCGACCTGACCACCCGCAACCGCGCCCTGGAGGAGATCCAGGTCGCGCTCGAGCTCGACGAGGTGCCGCTGCGCATCGAGTGCTACGACGTCTCCAACCTCCAGGGCACCGAGGTGGTCGCCTCGATGGTGGTCTTCGAGGACGGGCTGGCCCGCAAGGGCGAGTACCGCCGCTTCGTGATCCGCGGTGTGGAGGGGCAGAACGACGTGGCCTCGATGCACGAGGTGATCACTCGTCGGTTCCGCAGGCTGCTCGACGAGCGCGCGGAGACCGGCGACGTCGCTCCGGGGGTGGGCGACGACGGCCCCCTGCTCGTGGACCCCGAGACCGGCCGGCCGCGCCGGTTCGCCTACGCGCCGGCGCTGGTGGTCGTGGACGGCGGACCCCCGCAGGTCGCCGCCGCCTCCCGCGCCCTCGGCGAGCTCGGCATCGACGACATCCCCGTGGCGGGGCTGGCCAAGCGCCTCGAGGAGGTCTGGCTGCCGAGCCAGGAGGACCCCGTGATCCTGCCGCGCTCCAGCGAGGGCCTCTATCTCCTGCAGCGGATCCGCGACGAGGCGCACCGGTTCGCGATCACCCACCACCGGTCCCGCCGGTCGAAGTCGATGGTGGAGAGCGTGCTCGACGACGTGCCCGGACTGGGGGAGGTGCGGCGCAAGACCCTCTTGAAGCACTTCGGGTCGCTGCGCAAGCTCAAGGCGGCCAGCGCGGAGGAGATCGCCCAGGTGCCCGGGATCGGCCCGCGCACGGCCACCGCGATCAAGGAGGCGGTGGCGTCCGCCGCCCGTGAGAGCGGCCCTACGATGTCGGTCAACACCGCGACGGGCGAGATCGAGGAGCAGCCATGAGCACGGTCGAGGAGGTCGAGCCGAGCCATCGGGGGGAGCTCGTCGTCGTCACGGGGATGACCGGGGCCGGCCGCAGCACGGCCGCGAAGGAGCTGGAGGACCTCGGCTTCTACGTGGTCGACAACCTGCCGCCGAAGCTGCTGGGCGAGGTGGTGCGGCTGGTGGACGAGAGCAAGGGCGTCCGACAGCCGATCGCCGTCGTCGTCGACGTGCGGTCCGGTTCGTTCTTCGCGTCGTTGCAGGCCAACCTGGCCCAGGGCGAGACGGGGCGGCGGACCACCCTGCTCTTCCTCGAGGCCGACGACGACGTGCTCGTGCGCCGCCAGGAGGCGGCTCGTCGCCCCCATCCGCTCCAGCAGGGCGGGCGACTGCTGGACGGGCTGGCCCGCGAACGGGTGGCGCTGGCCGACCTGCGCGGCGACGCCGACGTGGTGATCGACACCAGCGACCTCAACGTGCACCAGCTCACCGACAAGGTCGCGGAGGCGTTCGGCACCCCCGACGCGATGACGCTGAAGATCACGGTGGTGAGCTTCGGCTTCAAGTACGGCATCCCGGTGGACGCCGACTTCGTGGCCGACATGCGGTTCCTGCCCAACCCGTTCTGGGTGCCGGAGCTGCGGCCCAAGGACGGCCGCGACGAGGGGGTGTCGGCCTATGTTCGTGGGCGGCCCGGCGCGGAGGAGTTCCTGGCCAGCTACCTCCCCGCGCTCGAGTCGGTCGCTGCCGGCTACCTCAGCGAGGGGAAGCGCTTCATGACGGTCGCGATCGGGTGCACCGGCGGCAAGCACCGGAGCGTGGCGATGACCGAGGAGGTCACCCGCCGACTCCGGGAGCGGGGGTACGACGCCCGCGCCGCGCACCGCGACCTGGGGCGCGAGTGAGCGCCTCCCAGGGGCCGAGGGTCGTCGCGCTGGGTGGCGGGCACGGCCTGCACGCCACCCTGTCCGCGCTGCGCCGGGTCACCGACGACCTGACAGCGGTGGTCACGGTGGCCGACAACGGCGGGTCCTCCGGCCGGCTGCGGGGCGAGTTCGGGGTGCTCCCACCCGGTGACCTCCGGATGGCGCTGGCCGCCCTGTGCGGCGACGACGACTGGGGCCAGACGTGGGCGCGCGTCCTGCAGCACCGGTTCGACGGGACCGGCGAGATGCGGGGCCACGTCGTCGGCAACCTGCTCATCGTCGCCCTGTGGGAGCTGCTCGGCGAGCATGTCGACGGCCTGGACTGGGTCGGTCGGCTCCTCGGGGCGCACGGTCGGGTGTTGCCGATGGCGATCACCCCGCTCGACATCGTCGCGCAGGTCCGCGGTCTGGACGCCTCCGACCCCACCGCAGTGGAGGAGGTGCGCGGCCAGGTGGAGGTGGCCACCACGGGCGGACGGCTCGTGAGCATCCGCCTCGACCCGGAGCACCCGCAGGCCTGCCCCGAGGCGGTCGACGCCGTCCGGGAGGCCGACTGGGTCGTGCTCGGGCCGGGGAGCTGGTACACCTCCGTGATCCCGCACCTGCTGGTCCCCGACCTGTCCGCTGCGTTGCAGGCCTCCCGGGCCCGGGTGCTGGTGTCCCTGAACCTCGAGGGTCAGCCGGGGGAGACCCATGGCTACGCACCCGAGGACCACCTTGCGGCCCTGCTCGAGCACGCGCCCGAGCTGCGGATCGACACGGTGCTGGCGGACCCTGGGTCCGTGGCCGACAGGGAGCTGCTCGAGCAGGCGGTCGGCTCCGCCGGCGGCCGTCTGGTGGTCGCCGAGGTGGCCCGCGCCGACGGCACGCCACGGCACGACCCGACCCGGCTGGCGAGTGCGTACGCCGACATCCTGACCGACCCACGTCGCCCGGGGCCGGACCCGGTCAGCCCCGCGCCAGCAGCGCCGACTCCAGGGACCTGAAGACCCGCTCCACCGCGTCGTCGACCGGTCCGGTGTCCGGGCCCCTCCGGGCCAGGCGCGGTCGCGGCGTACGCCATCCGATGCTGACCCGGAACCGCCGCGCCCAGGCCCGACCGTGCTCGGCCAGCAGGTCCGCGAGCGCATCCCCGGCCCGATGCAGGTCCGCGATCGCGTCGGCATCGACGTGGTCGGCCAGCGAGAACGACTGCTCCTCGCTCGTGGCCCCCTCCACCGCCCTGGCGAGCGCGTCGGTGAACGGGGTCGCGGCGAAGAACCGGTCGTCCATGGCTGCCGCGTCCTCCCGGTGCCGGGCGTGCAGCGCCTCTGCCAGCCCGCGGGAGAGGCGGACTCGTTCGCCGACGGCCTGCGCCGGTGAGCCCTCGAGGCGGCGGTTCAGGGCGTTGCCGACCGCGTGCCGGGTGCCCGGCTCGACGCCAGCCGCGGTGAGCCGGCGCTGCACTTCCCGGAAGCACAGCATGCCCCCCAGCGTGAGGGAGGGGTTCGTCCGCGGGGGGTCGGTCACCTCGAAGGGGGCGCCTCCCAGCGCCCAGTGGAGCAGGTCGGTGACGACGTCCCCGTCCCGCAGGGCCGCGGGGTCGAAGTGGCGCAGCGTGAAGCGCCCGGGGAACGCGTCGGACCAGGCGGTGAACCGGTCGGCGTACCACATCATGCGGTTCGTGGCGGTCGCCTCCAGGAAGGCCGCCAGATCACCGTCGAACGCGCCGGTCTTCACCTGTTGGGCGAACGTGGCCAGCAGCCGGCCGGGGTGCGGGCGCGCGTAGGCGATGACCTCGGCCGCGCCGGCGTGCCGGGGGAGCCAGGTGCGAAGGGCGCTCTCGAGCGCCGTGGGAGAGACGCCCTCGAACTGCTCGGCGGAGATCAGGTGCCGGTCGGCGTCGGTGCGCTCCACCCAGGCTGCCGTGTCCTGGAGCAGCGTGGCCTGGCGCTGCGGCGGCCGGCCGGTGCGGAAGGCGCGGGCGAGGACCAGGGCGTTCAGCTCGTCGGGGTAGGCCAGCCGGACATCGGGGCAGCGCCAGCGCCCGTGGTAGAGCACCTCCTGGATCGAGGAGGTGCCGGTCTTGGAGTCGCCGACGTGCAGGAGCAGGTCACGGTCCACCGCGTCTCACGTCCTCGGGCTGCGGAGTGTGGGGCAGGCCGAGTGTAGTGATTGACGCGCATGGCAGGATCGACGCCATGGCAATGACGGCACAGGTGAAGTCGGAGCTGGCCAGCACCCAGAACACGAAGACATGCTGCCGCAAGGCCGAGGTCTCCACGACCCTCCGGTTCGCCGGCGGCATCCACATCGTCAACGGCCGGATCGTGGTGGAGGCCGAGCTCGACACCGGTGCCGCCGCGCGCAGGCTGCGCACCGACATCAACGAGATCTTCGGACACACCGCAGAGGTCGCGGTCGTCCAGGGCAACGGCATCCGGAAGGGGAGCCGCTACGTCCTCCGGGTGGTCAAGGAGGGCGAGGCGCTCGCGCGCCAGACCGGTCTCCTCGACCAGCGCGGCCGCCCCGTGCGGGGACTGCCGCCGCAGGTCGTGACCGGCGGGGGCTGCGACGCCGTGGCGGCATGGCGCGGCGCCTTCCTCGCGCACGGTTCGCTCACCGAGCCCGGCCGGTCCTCCTCCCTGGAGGTCACCTGTCCCGGCCCGGAGGCCGCGCTCGCACTGGTCGGGGTGGCCCGCCGCCTGGGCATCCAGGCCAAGGCCCGCGAGGTGCGGGGCGTGGACCGCGTGGTGATCCGGGACGGCGACGCGATCGGGGCGCTGCTGACCAGGCTCGGCGCCCACGAGTCGCTCATGGCCTGGGAGGAGCGCCGGATGCGCCGGGAGGTCCGGGCCACTGCGAACCGGCTGGCGAACTTCGACGACGCCAACCTGCGCCGCTCGGCCCGCGCGGCCGTGGCGGCCGGGGCCCGGGTGGCCCGGGCGCTCGAGATCCTCGACGACGAGGTCCCGGACCACCTGAGGATGGCCGGTGACCTGCGGCTCCAGCACAAGCAGGCCTCCCTGGAGGAGCTGGGCCAGCTGCACGACCCGGTGTTGACCAAGGACGCGATCGCGGGCCGGATCCGCCGGCTGCTCGCCATGGCCGACAAGCGGGCCGAGGAGCTCGGCATCCCCGACACCGAGTCGTCCCTCACGGCCGAGATGCTCGCCGAGGAACAATGAGTCGCTGGTTACCGGTACGTACCGTGAGCACGGGCAGCATCGCCCGGCCGCGACCGGCTAGGGTTTCCGACCGCATGGTCTCTGTTACATCAGAGTCACACCACCAACGCAACGAGGAGCACCAGAAGTGACTGTTCGCGTAGGCATCAACGGCTTCGGCCGGATCGGCCGCAACTTCTTCCGGGCCGTGCGCACCCTGCAGGCCCAGGGCGCCGCGGACATCGAGATCGTCGGGGTCAACGACCTGACCGACAACGCCTCGCTCGCCCACCTGCTCAAGTTCGACTCGATCCTGGGCCGACTGGACGCGGACGTGAGCTCCACCGAGTCGGCGATCAGGGTCGGGGACCAGGAGATCGCCGCATTCGCCGAACGCGACCCCAACGCGCTCAAGTGGGGCGACATCGGGGCCGACGTCGTCATCGAGTCCACCGGGTTCTTCACCGACGCGACCAAGGCGCGTGCCCACGTCGACGGGGCCGGTGCGAAGAAGGTCATCATCTCCGCCCCCGCGTCCAACGAGGACGTCACGGTGGTCATGGGCGTCAACCACACGACGTACGACCCGGACCAGCACACCGTGATCTCCAACGCGTCCTGCACCACGAACTGCCTGGCGCCGATGGCCAAGGCCCTCAACGACGGGCTCGGCATCGTGCAGGGGCTGATGACCACGATCCACGCCTACACGGCCGACCAGAACCTCCAGGACAACATCCACAAGGACCCGCGACGGGCCCGCGCCGCCGCGCTCAACGTGGTGCCGACCTCCACCGGAGCGGCGAAGGCGATCGGGCTGGTGCTCCCCGAGCTCAAGGGCAAGCTGGACGGCTACGCCCTGCGGGTCCCGGTGCCGACGGGCTCGGCCACCGACCTGAGCTTCGCGGCCGGCCGCGAGACGTCCGTCGAGGAGGTCAACGAGATCGTCCGGCTCGCGGCAGAGGGCGCCCTGGCGGGTTACCTGCGCTACTCCACGGACCCCATCGTGTCCTCCGACATCGTGACCGACCCCGCGTCCTGCATCTTCGACGCGCCGCTGACCAAGGTGATCGGCAACCAGGTCAAGGTGGTGGGTTGGTACGACAACGAGTGGGGCTACTCCAACCGGCTCGCCGACCTGGTGACCCACGTCGGGTCCACCCTCTGACCCCCTCACGCGAAAGCAGCCCATGAACGACCTCACCACGCTGGCGGCTGCCCTCGGGGGCAGCCTCCGCGGGAGTCGCGTGCTCGTCCGCGCCGACCTCAACGTGCCGCTCGACGGGGCACGGATCACCGACGACGGGCGGATCCGGGCCAGCCTGCCGACCCTGCGCACCCTGGCCGACCAGGGGGCCCGCGTGGTCGTGGTGGCACATCTCGGCCGCCCGGGCGGAGCACCGGACCCGGCGTACTCGCTGGCCCCGGTCGCCGCCCGGCTCGGCGAATTGTTGGGAGCCGACGTCGCGTTCGCGACCGACACCGTGGGCGAGAGTGCCCGGGCCACCGTCGACGCGCTCGAGGACGGCCAGATCGCGGTGCTGGAGAACGTGCGCTTCGAGGCGGGCGAGACGAGCAAGGACGACGCCGAGCGGGGCGCGTTCGCCGACCGGCTCGCTGCTCTCGCCGATGCCTTCGTCAGCGACGGCTTCGGGGTCGTCCACCGCAAGCAGGCATCCGTGTACGACGTCGCGCAGCGCCTGCCCCACGCGATGGGCGCGCTGGTCTCGGCCGAGATCGACGTCCTGCGTCGTCTCACCGGGTCGCCGGAGCGGCCCTACGCGGTGGTGCTGGGCGGCTCGAAGGTCTCCGACAAGCTCGGGGTCATCGACAACCTCCTCGGCACCGCCGACCGGCTGCTCATCGGCGGTGGGATGGTCTTCACCTTCCTGGCCGCACAGGGTCACGAGGTGGGGAAGAGCCTGCTCGAGCAGGACCAGCTGGAGACCTGCCGTGGCTACCTCGCCCAGGCCCGCGAGGCGGGCGTGGAGATCCTGCTGCCGACCGACGTCGTGGTCGACACCGCCTTCCCCAACGGGGAGCGGGAGCCCGAGCCGCGGGTGGTCGCGGCCGACGGGATCCCCGCGGACGCCCTCGGGCTGGACATCGGCCCCGAGTCGGCCGCCGCGTTCGCCGACGCGCTGGCCGACGCCCGCACCGTCTTCTGGAACGGCCCGATGGGAGTCTTCGAGGTGGATGCCTTCGCCGAGGGCACCCGCGCCGTCGCCGGCGCTCTCATCGAGGTCGACGGGCTCTCCGTCGTCGGTGGCGGGGACTCCGCGGCCGCCGTACGCCGCCTCGGTTTCGCCGACGCCGACTTCGGGCACATCAGCACCGGAGGGGGCGCCAGCCTCGAGTACCTCGAGGGCAAGCAACTGCCGGGCATCGCCGTACTGGAGGATTGAGACATGGCCACCACCGCACGCACGCCCCTGATGGCGGGCAACTGGAAGATGAACCTCAACCACCAGGAGGCCGTCGTCCTGGTCCAGAAGCTCGCCTGGACGCTCGCGGACAAGCGGCACGACTACGGCAAGGTCGAGGTCGCGGTGGTCCCCCCGTTCACCGACCTGCGCTCGGTCCAGACGCTCGTGGACGGCGACCGGCTCTCGGTGAAGTACGGCGCCCAGGACGTGTCCACCCATGACGGAGGCGCCTACACCGGCGAGGTGTCGGCGGGAATGCTCGCCAAGCTCGGCTGCAGCTACGTCGTGGTGGGCCACTCCGAGCGCCGCGAGTACCACGCGGAGACCGACGAGGTCGTGAACGCCAAGGCCAGGCAGACGCTCGCCGCCGACATGACCCCCATCGTCTGCATCGGCGAGGGGCTCGAGGTGCGCCAGGCCGGGGAGCACGTCGCCCACACCCTGGCCCAGCTCGACGGCTCGCTCGCCGGGATCGATGCCGAGCAGGTCGCAGGTCTGGTGATCGCCTACGAGCCCGTCTGGGCCATCGGCACCGGCGAGGTCGCCACCCCCGACGACGCGCAGGAGGTCTGCGCCGCGATCCGCGGCCGGCTCGCCGAGGTGCACGGCCAGGACGTCGCGGACGCCGTACGCATCCTGTACGGCGGCTCCGTCAAGGCCGCGAACATCGCCGGGATCATGGAGAAGCCGGACGTCGACGGCGCGCTGGTCGGCGGGGCCAGCCTGCAGGCCGACGAGTTCGGGGGCATCTGCCGGTTCTACGACATGCCGGTGCTGTGACCGGCGCGGCGTGAGTTAGGGTTTCGATCGTGGAACTCGTCTTCACCATCCTCCTCGTCATCACGAGCTCGCTGCTGATCCTGCTCGTGCTGCTGCACAAGGGCCGCGGTGGCGGCCTGTCCGACATGTTCGGCGGCGGCGTCTCGAGCAGCCTCGGGGGATCGTCAGTGGCGGAGCGGAATCTCGACCGGCTGACGGTCGGCATCGGGGTGATCTGGTTCGCCTGTGTGGTCGCGCTGGGGCTGTTGATGGCCTACGGCGGGGCCTGAGGCTTCGAAGAAGGGAAGGGAAGCACGTGGCTGGTGGCGGTAACGCGATCCGCGGGAGCCGGGTCGGGGCCGGTCCGATGGGCGAGGCTGAGCGGGGGGAGGCCGCCCCGCGACAGAGCGTGGTCTACTTCTGCTCGCACGAGCACCGCTCGGTGGTGACGTTCTCGGTGGACGCCGCGATTCCCGAGTCCTGGGACTGCCCGCGGTGTGGGCTCCCGGCGAGCCTCGACGAGGAGAATCCACCTCCGGCCCCGAAGATCGAGCCCTACAAGACGCATCTGGCCTACGTGAAGGAGCGACGCTCCGACGCCGAGGCCGCCGACATCCTCGACGAGGCCCTCACCTTGCTGCGCACCCGCCGCAAGTCCGGCGACATCGTCTTCTGACCCCCGGGTCACGCCCCGGCCGGGAGCCGGGATGCGGCCGCCTCGTCGACCCACCAGAGGGTGCGGGTCCGCCCGACCGGGCCGGCGGCCGGCACCTCGTTCACGTCCGCGCCCGGGGCCAACGCTGCCGACAGCGCCTCGGCCTTGCCCTCCCCGCTGACCACGAACCACACCTCGCTCGTCCGGCACAACCGGGACAGCGTCATCGTGAGGCGGAGCGGGGGCGGCTTGGGGGAGTCCGGCACCCAGACGGCGTCTCCCGTCGCCTCCCGCACCTGGGACAGGCCCGGGAAGAGCGAGGCGGTGTGTCCGTCGGGTCCGATGCCCAGCATCACCACGTCGAAGTCCTCCGCGGGGAAGTCCTGGGCCCACCTCGCGGCGGCCTGGTCGAGCGGCAGTCCGCTGTCGGCCGCCGGTGCCTCGTGCACGAGGGAGGGGTCGACGTCCACCGAGTCGAGCAGCGCCGCGTGCGCCTGCCGGGCGTTCCGATCGCTGCTGTACGACTCGACGTACCGCTCGTCGCCCCACCAGAGCTCGAGCCGGCGCCAGTCCGGTCCCTGCGCTCGTGGCAGGGCGGCCAGGCTCCGGTGCACCGCGTCGGCGATGCCGCCCCCGGTGAGCACCAGGCGGGGCACCCGTCCTTCGGCCTGCAGTGACGTCAGCCGGTCGGCCAGCGCCTCGGCGACCGCGTCCACGAGCCGGGCCGCATCGGGGTGCCGGACCAGCTCCGGCTGGGTGCTCATCCCAGCAGCGCCCGCAGCGCCGAGACGCCGCCGGTCGGGTCCGCCAGGTGGAGGCGGAGCACCGGACGGCCGTGGTCGGCCAGGACGGCGCCGTCGCCGACGGCCTGCGCGGTGAGGAACTCGTGGAACGTGAACGGCCGACCCGGCACGGGGAGATCCTTCTGCGGGTCGCACGTGACCTGCAGGAAGACGCCGGTGGGCGGTCCGCCCTTGTGGTACTGCCCGGTGGAGTGGAGGAAGCGCGGCCCCCAGCCGAACGTCACCGGCCTCCCGGTCCGGGTCGCCAGTGGGTCTCGCACGTCCGCCAGGGAGCGATCGCGGTGCCGGTCGAGATAGGCCTGCACCGCGAGATAGCCCTGGTCAGGGTCGAGCTGTGACAACAGGGCGTCGACCGCGGCGACCACCGTGTCCGTGCCCTCCGGCAGCAGGCCGGCGCTGGCGTACACGGCGATGCCATCCTCGTGGAACGCCGGCTCGGGTCGGCCGCCGGCGCCGTCCAGGAGCTCCCGGGCGGCCGCCTTCGCGCTCTCCACGTCGGGCTGGTCGAACGGGTTGATGCCGAGCACCCGCCCCGCGACCGCGGTGGTGTACTCCCAGAGCAGGAACTGTGCGCCGAGCGGCGCGTCGACGACGCCGGCGTACGAGGACCCGGCCGGCTGCGCAGCGGGTCCGATCGACACCACGACCGCGTCGTCGCCCGGCTGGTCGACCTCGGGGGCCGTCGGGCCCGCGACCACCACCGGCAGGATCCCGGTGCCCTGCTTGCCGGTGGACTCGGCCACCAGCTGCTCGACCCAGTCGCCGAACCCGGGGAGGGGGGAGCCGGCGTCGAGGAGCACCAGCTTGTCGCGACCCGCCCTGGCCGCCTTCCCGAGCAGGGCCCCGAGCCGCAACCCGGGATTGTCGGACCGGTCCGCCTCCAGCTCGCCCCGCACGGCCTCGGCCTGGTCGAGGAGTCCGCCCACGTCGGCGCCGGCCAACCCGCTGGGGACCAGTCCGAACGCGGTGAGTGCGGAGTACCTGCCACCCACCTCGGGGTCCGCCCCGAAGGCGCGGTAGCCCTTCTGGCGGGCGCTCTGGTCGAGGGGGGAGCCGGGGTCGGTCACGACCACGATCCGGTCGGAGGGGTCGATCCCCTGGTCGGTGAACGCCGCCTCCCAGGCGCGCAGCAGGCTGTCGGTCTCCACAGTGCCGCCGGACTTGCTCGACACCACGACCACCGTCTCCTCGGGACGATCAGCCAGCGCGCGGCCCACGAAGTCAGGGTCGGAGGAGTCGAGCACGTCGAGTGGCACCCCGGCGGCGCGACAGATCACCTCGGGCGCGAGCGACGACCCGCCCATGCCGCACAGCACCACCCGGGACAGCCCACGGGTGAGGAAGTCGGCGCGGAGGGCCTCGATGTCGCCGACCAGCGGCCGCGAGGCGGTCGGCAGTCCCGTCCACGCCAGCCTCTTGCCGGCCTCGGACTCGGCGTCCGGGCCCCAGACCGTGGCGTCGCGGGCAGCGATCCGGCCGGCCACCCCGTCCGCGACCAGCTCGGCCAGCCCGGCGTCGTACGCTGCGTCGTCGGGAGCCTGCGTGTGGAGCGCGATGCCGGGCAGCTGCGCGGTCACGGGCGGACGGCTTCCAGCTGCGCGGACACGGTCTCGACCAGGTCCTGCCACGAGGCCACGAACTTCTCGACCCCTTCGCGTTCGAGCACCGCGAGCACGTCCTCGAAGTCGATCCCCACCGCTGCCAGGCTCGCGAAGACCTCGTCGGCCTCGTGCGCGCGGCCGGTGACCGTGTCTCCATGCACCTCGCCGTGGTCGGCGAAGGCCATGAGAGTCTGCTCGGGCATCGTGTTGACGCTGCCGTCCACCACGAGCTCGCTGACGTAGAGCGTGTCGGGGTAGTCCGGATCCTTGACGCCGGTGGAGGCCCACAGCGGCCGCTGCACGTTGGCCCCGCCGAGAGTGGCGAACCGCTCGGAGCCGAAGGCCTGCTGGTAGGCGGTGTAGGCCAGCCGGGCGTTGGCGAGGGCGGCCTGGCCACGGAGGCGCCGGGCGTCCTCGGTCCCGAGCTCGTCGAGCCGTCGGTCCACCTCGGAGTCGACGCGGGAGACGAAGAACGAGGCGACCGAGTGGATGCGCGACAGGTCGATGCCCGCGTCGCGAGCACGCTCCAACCCGGTCAGGTAGGCGTCGATCACCTCGCGGTAGCGGTCCACGCCGAAGATCAGCGTCACGTTGACGCTGATGCCTTCGGCGATCGCCTCCGTGATCGCGGGCAGCCCCGGCCTGGTCGCCGGGATCTTGATGAGGGTGTTGGGGCGGTCCACCTCGGCCCACAGGGTCCGGGCCGCCTCGATCGTGGCCTCGGTGTCCATCGCGAGTCCGGGGTCGACCTCGATCGAGACCCGCCCGTCGAACGAGTCGGCGGCGTACACGTCGGCGAGCACGTCGCACGCGTCGCGGACGTCCTCGGTGGTGAGCTCGAAGATCACCTCGTCGACGGTCTTGCCGTCAGCGGCCTCCTGCCGCAGCTGCTCGTCGTAGCGCTCACCGTCGGCGAGCGCCTTCGCGAAGATCGTCGGGTTGGTGGTCACGCCCACCACCGACTTGTCCTTGATCAGCTCGGTGAGGTTCCCGGTCTCGATCCGCTCCCGCGAGAGGTCGTCGAGCCAGATCGACACGCCTGCCTCGCTGAGCGATTTAAGTGGATCGGTCATGCCCTGTGCTCCCATCGGTGTCGCCTCGTGGTGACCGTCGGGGCGGTGCCCCGCCGGAGATGCATCATGCGGATCGGTCGTTCACCGGGCCGCCTTCTGGACGGCGCGGACACTGTCCTCGGCTGCGAGGACGACGGCGTCGGTGGTGATGCCGTACTCGCGGAACAGCGTGGCGAAGTCCGCGGAGCCGCCGAAGTGCTCCAGCGACACGATCCGGCCGTGGTCCCCGACCAGCTCCCGCCAGCCCTGCGCGACGCCGGCCTCCACGCTCACGCGCGCCTTCACGAACGGTGGGATCACGCTGTCGCGGTACGCCTCGTCCTGCGCGGCGAACCACTCGCGGCAGGGCAGCGAGACGACCCGGGCGTCGATGCCCTGCTCGGACAGCCTGCTGCGCGCCTCGACAGCGAGCTGCACCTCGGACCCGGTCCCGATGAGGACGACGTCAGGTGTGCCGCCCACGGCGTCGAGCAACACGTAGCCCCCGCGGCTCACGTCCTCGGCGGATCCCCAGCGCAGCCCGTCC